>Ga0105245_10005381_pt1 | contig 11251 bp, 12 predicted proteins | sample KBSM54metaG_FD_81523 | JGI IMG/M metagenome (GOLD analysis project Ga0105245, IMG submission 81523) | Miscanthus rhizosphere microbial communities from Kellogg Biological Station, Michigan, USA - KBS M5-4 metaG | ecosystem: Host-associated > Plants > Roots > Rhizosphere > Soil | place...
CCGCCACCCGGGCCGGTCAGCCAGATCACGTCGACGGGCGCGACCTGCGGCCAGTTCTCCGCCGGCACTGCCACGACCCTCTCGGCGGTCACGTTCACCGTCCGTAACGGCCGGATCCGGAGCGTGAGCCCGAGCGCGTTCGACTACTGGGTGCGGGTCAGCGGCTCCGCGGGCTCGAACAGCGTCGTGATCCCGCAGTCGATCACGACCGGCAACTTCAGCACGCTGTTCGGCCTCGGGTCTGGAACTGCCGTGTTCAACGCGAGTTGCGGGGCCGTCTCCGGAGCGACTGCCACGGCAGCGTCCGGCAACGGCTCGTTCACGGTGCAGTGGAGCGCCGCCTCCGCAGGCACCTACTACGTCGCGTTGAGACTGAGCACGACTGCCGTCAAGAACAAGACGGCTCCGTCCGCAGCGGTGCACTACCAGTACTCGACGAACGGAGTCACCGGCTCGACCAGCGGGATCGACCTGACCCGCTAGCCGCGAAGGCTCAGACGTGCGAGGGGCGCTCGCAAGGGCGCCCCTCGTGTTTTACGCGACGTTGACGGCGATCAGGCGGCCGTCGGGAGTGATCCGATCCATGCGCGCCTGCGGGTACCGCTGCAGAAACGCCTGCTGCTGGTTGCTCCAGAGGTCTGCGCGCATGAAGACGACGAACGGCGGCGCCGCGCTGAACTGGCCGACGGTCGTCGGCGGGATCACTCCGCCGACCTGAGCGTCGTCCGCCGCGAACATGCGCAGCCGCTCCTCCCACATCGAAGGCCAGCCCCAGATGAAGTACTTCCACTGCTGCTGGTCGGCCGCGAGGTAGAAATGCTCGCCCGGGTTGCTGCTGTGGCGAGTGACGTAGCGGCCCGTGCCGCCGATGTCGTCGCCGGTGACCTGGCCCTTGTGGATGTAGTCCCAGCCGATGAAGCCGTTCCAGATGCCGATCCCGAGCACGAGCGCGGCGGCAAGCGGGATCACGGGCGCCAGGCGGAAGCGCCAGCGCTGCGCCAGGAGCCGCGCGGCAAGGGCAGCGGCGGCGCGCGCGGCCTCGGCCACGAGGTAGGCGACGAACGGCAGGATGATCAGCATCCGGGAGTAGTCGGGCGCCTGCCCGATCACGAAGGCGTAGAGCAGGTAGAGCGTGAGGAAGGAGACGAGCGGGAGCAATGTCCACGGAGGCCCGCGCCTGCGCACGGCGCGCAGGAGGACGACGAGTGCGCCGACCCAGAGCAGGCCGCCGGTGAGCGGGTCGACGATGCCGTGCCCGGAGTCGAGGTACTGCCAGGCGTGGTCGGAGCGGCCCATGTTGAAGGCCGTGAGCCCGTTGACGACGTTTCGCTTGTAGCCGCCCCAGACGGTGTCCGCGAAGACCCAGCCCTGCTGGAACTTCCGCCCCTTTGCACTCAGGAGGTTGGCGTCCTGCGTGTACGCCTTGAGCTCGGGCGGAGCCTTCACGTACGCGATCGCGTACGGAGTCGCGACGAGAGCGAACGCGGCGGCCGAGATCGCGCCCAGCCCCGCAATGCGGCGGAGCCCGAGCTCGCTGCGGTATGCGATCGCGAGGATCACCAGGAACACGATCCAGAGCGGGAAGACCAGTCGCCCGGAGTAATGGACGTAGACCCCGAGCCCGGCGACCGCGCCGCCGACGAACGTCGCGAAGCGGTTCTGCTTGCGCAGACCCAACAGGAGCAGCGCCATCGACGCCACCTCGACGAGCGCCGGCAGGTTCTCCTTCATCGCCATACGGCTCATGATCAGCAGGGAGTGGTTGAGGCCCAGCACCGCCGAGCCGAGGAGCGCCCAGCCCAGGGGCAGCAGCTGGCGGAAGAGCGCGTACGAGACGCCGATGATCAGGAGCGCGCAGATTGCGTGCGCGAGTCGCATGTTCTCGAGCGTGACCCCGCCGAAGAGGTTCCCGAGCTTGCCCCAGAACACGAGCTGTCCGGACGGGTCACCGAAGTACGTGCTCAGGCCGAAGAGGTCGACGTGCGGCGTTGCGGCGTACTGCTTGGCGTAGGTCATGATCGCGATCTCGTCCGAGCTGACCTGGACCGGCCACGCCTCGAGCCGCAGCAGGTAGAGCGGCGAGAGGGCGGCGACGAGCGCGCATGGGGCCACCAGATCCGGCCACGCCGGCCGCCCGAGCCTGCCGCTCGTCACGAACAGGTGCGCGGAGATCACCACGATCGAGGCGAGCCAGACCCAGGCGATCCAGCCCCGCCAGCCGGCGATGCCGTAGACGAGGACCGTGGCGACGCTGACGCCCGCGCCGGCGAGCAGCGTCTCGTGCGCTTGCAAGATCTTTCGAGCGTTCAGCAGTGACCCTCCCGCGGAAAACGGTAGCGCGGGTCGCCTCGAAGGTCTAGGCGCGCCGCTCGGAGCGGTACTTGCGGGCCTCTGCGACGAAGGCCTCGAACAGGCGCTGGTCCTCGCCGACCTCCGGGTGCCAGAGGACGCCCAGCGTGAAGCGGCGCTCAGGGTCCTCGAGCGCCTCGAGCGTGCCGTCGTGCGCCCGTGCCGCCTCGCGGAGGCCCTGGCCGAGTTGCCCGAAACCCTGGTGGTGGTGTGACTTCACCGGTGCGTGGTCGCCGAGCAGCGCCTCGAGCCGCGTGCCCGGCTCGAGCGTGACGTCGTGGTCGGCGTACTCACCCGGCGTGTGCTTGTGCTCGTCGTGGCCGACGAGGTCGGGAAGATGCTGGACGAGGTCGCCGCCGAGGCCGACGTTCAGCACCTGGCTCCCGCGGCAGACGGCCAGCAGGGGCATGTCGCGCTCGAGCGCCCCGTGCAGGAGAGCCAGCTCGGCGCGGTCGCGCTCCTCGACCACCCCGTTGGTCTCCGGGTGCGGATCGTGACCGTACGTCGCCGGATCGAGGTCGGAGCCACCGGAAAGCACCAGCGCGTCGAGCAGGTCAAGGGTCTCCTCGATGCCTTCCCCGCTCGGGGGGATGAGCACGGGCCGGCCGCCGGCGCGCGAGACAGCCCGCACGTAGTCGGCGGGAACGAGCGCAGACTCCTCCTCCCAGGCCCCGAAGATGACGGTCTGGAGATCGGTGGTTATGCCGACGATCGGTCGCATGAGTCGCGTCACGTAGGCTTGCACAAGACCCGGGACAAGGAGGGCGAAGATGGCTCTGAAGCTTGGTGACACCGCGCCGGACTTCGAGGCGCAGACGACCGAGGGACCGATCCGCTTCCACGAGTGGCTCGGAGATTCATGGGCGGTGCTGTTCTCGCATCCGAAGGACTTCACGCCCGTGTGCACGACCGAGCTGGGCTACATGGCGAAGGTCAAGCCCGAGTTCGACCGGCGCAACGTCAAGATCATCGGGCTTTCGGTCGACTCGGCCGACGACCACGAGCGGTGGGCGAAGGACATCGAGGAGACGCAGGGCGAGGCTCCGAACTATCCGATCATCGGCGATCCCGATTTCGAGATCTCCAAGGCCTACGGGATGCTGCCTGCCGAGGTCTCCGGCGACCCGAAGGAGCGAACGCCCGCGGACAACCAGACCGTCCGCAACGTCTTCGTGATCGGCCCGGACAAGGCGATCAAGCTGATCCTCGTCTACCCGATGACGACCGGGCGCAACTTCGACGAGGTGCTGCGCGTGATCGATTCGCTCCAGCTGACGGCGAAGCACAAGGTCGCGACGCCGGTCAACTGGCAGCACGGCGACGACGTGATCATCGCCGGGTCGGTCTCGGACGACGATGCGAAGGAGATCTTCGGCGAGTGGGACGCGCCGAAGCCCTACATCCGCATCGTCCCGCAGCCCGACTCGGAGCTCGCGAAGACCTAGGAGGGCTCCTAGAACCGAAGCGACGTCCGCCTCGTATGTCGTCACCGAACCCACAGGGAGGAGTGACGAGATGAGACGTGCGCTGATGTTCGTAGCCCTGACCCTGGCCGTCGTTGCTGCTGCAGGCTGCGGCGGCTACGGCGGCGGCGGGTCGAAGGCGAGCTCGACGTCGGAGGGCTCCGGCTCCGGAGAAGGCGGCGGGAAGATCAATGCCGCCGGCGTCCAGGCGAACGACCACGGGTCGAAGTCCGCGAGCGGCGAGACAAAGGTCGAGCTCGACGACTACTACTTCGAGCCGACGGTGCTGAAGGGGAGCCCGGGCCAGAAGATCACGCTCGAGCTCGAGAACGAAGGCTCCATCGAGCACAACTTCACAATCGAAGCGCAGGGAATCGACAAGGATCTCGAAGCCGGGGAGGACGCGAAGGTCACGGTGAGCATCCCGAAATCGGGCGCGCTCTCCTTCTACTGCAAGTACCACAAGAGCCAAGGGATGGCCGGCGCGCTCGTCGCGAACGGCAGCAGCCCCTCGTCGGGCTCGGGCAGTGGCTCCTCCGGCGGCGGAGGCGGAGGAGACGACGGCTACGGGAAGTAGCCGGCGGCCGGGAGCCGCAGCAGAATCCCCGGGGTGCCCCGGGAGTTCGTTCGTTTCCTGATCGTCGGTGTCGCGAACACGCTGATCAGCCTGGTCGTGTACCGGGCTCTGCTGGCGCTTGGGGTCTGGTACGTCGTCTCGGCGCCGATCGCCTGGGGCGCGGGCGTGGTCAACGGCTACATCTTCAACCGGCGCTGGACGTTCCGAGCCCGCGACACGCGCCGGTCGCGCGTTCTCTACGCGCTCTTCGGCGCGGCCGGCGCTGGAGCAGCGAGCCTGCTCGTCTTCCTGTTCGTCCGCGGCGTCGAGATCGGCAGGTTCGAGGCGTACCTGGCGGCGGCTCCGCTGATCACCGTCTCGACCTTCCTGGCGAACCGCCGCTGGACGTTCAGCGACCGCGCGGCCTGACGACGACCGCTCGCGGCGGTAGTGGCAGGACGTCGGGGAAGTTCTCGAGCTCGCCGATGACGTACAGCGGCCGGCGCTTGACCTCGTCGTGGATCGACGCGATGTACTCCCCGATCACGCCGAGCACGATGAGCTGGACGCCTCCGATGAGCGTCACGACGACGACGATCGACGTCCAGCCGGGCACTTCGTAGAGGCCGGAGAACTTCACGATGATGCTCCACACGCCGAACGCGAACGTCAGGATCGAGACGGCGAACCCGAGCTTGAGCGCGGCGCGCAGCGGCGCCGACGAGAAGCTGATCACGCCCGCGACGGCGAAGCGGAGCATCCGCTGAAGCGGGTACTTCGACTCGCCCGCAAAGCGCTCGCTGCCCTCGTACGAGACGCCGATCTGCTGCAGGCCGATCCAGGAAAACATCCCGCGGACGAAGCGATTGCTCTCGCGCATCTGGAGAAACACGTGGAGCACCCGTCGGTCGACCAGCCGAAAATCGCCCACGTCGACGGGCACCGGCACCTCCGAGATCCGGTTGAAGCCGCGGTAGAACAGGTCCGCGGTGTAGCGCTTGAAGCGCGTCTCGCCGGTTCGCTCGTCGCGCACGCCGTAGACGACGTCGTAGCCCTCCCGCCAGCGCTTCGCCAGCTCGAGCACGACCTCGGGCGGGTGCTGCAGGTCGGCGTCCATCACGACCACCGCGTCGCCGGCCGCGAGGTCGACGCCGGCGGTGAGCGCGATCTGGTGGCCGAAGTTCCGCGAGAGCCGCACGAGCCGGAAACGCGGGTCGCCCGCCGTCGCCTCGACCATCAGCTCGTAGGTGCGGTCGCGACTGCCGTCGTCGACGAGGATCGCCTCGGCATCCGCGTCGAGCGCGTCCATCAGCTGCCCGAGGCGCATCACCAACTCGGAGACGACCGCCTCCTCGTTGTAGGCCGGGACGACGAGCGAGTACGTCGGCATTGCCGGCCAATCGTAAGAAGGAGGGCGGCCGGTAACGGCCGCGCACTGGACCAAAAGTTCACCGAGCCGGGTGCGCTTTCGTCCCCCGTTTCCGCTGACCTTCGGCTTCCGCCTAGTGCCCTCAGGAACGGCTTCGTCCTACTCGCGTCCCGTGCTCGGTGCAGCGGGGAAACTAGTGGCCCGCGGTCCTCGGTTCAAGGGCGCGAAAGAGCGATGTTCGGAAAATGCGGACGAATTATTTTTCGAGCTCGCCGAGCCCTCCAAGAAAGGCGCCGCCGCCGATCAGCCTGGCTGCCTGTCCGCCCGCCGCCGAGCGCAGCGCGCGGTCCGAGGTCACGAGCCAGGCGCCCGGGTGCTTCGGCACCTCGCGGATCAGCCAGTCGTCCGCGCTCTCGCCGCCCGACCCGATCGCGCCTGCGGGCGCCTTCCCGTCGAAGACGAGCACCAGCTCGTGCCCGTGGCGCTCGGCCCACGCCTCCGCGAGCTCGACGAGCTCCTCTTCCGCGAGGTTCGGCCAGCGGGAGCGGAGGACGTTGCGGGCGTCGACGAAGACGCGTGCCATCAGGCAGGAACGGGCACCGCGTCCAGCGCGGCCCGAAGCGAGCCCACGTAGCGCGAGAGCTCTGCTGCGCCGTGCTCCGCGGCGGCCACGGCGGCGGTTCCGACCACGATCCCGTCCGCCAGCTCGGCCGCGGCTGCAGCCTGCTCTGGGGTCGAGATCCCGAAGCCGGCGTACAGCGGGAGCGACGTCACCCGGCGGGAGCGCTCGACGAGCCCGGCCAGCGCAGGGGAGAGGCGCTCGCGCTCGCCGGTCGTGCCCGCAAGCGTGACGAGGTAGAGCCAGCCGTCTGTCGACTCGGCCGCGAGCCGGAGCCGCTCGTCGGTCGAGGTCGGAGCGACGAGCTGCACGCGCCGCAGCTCCGGCCGCTCGTCGACCGGGAGGTCGGCGACGATCAGGCTCGTCGCACCGGCGGCTTGCGCGTCGGCGGCGAAGCGTTCCCAGCCGTGGGCCTCGAGCAGCGAGGCGTACGTCATCGGGACGAGCGGAGTCTCCGGGAGCCTCGCCCGCGTGTCCGCGAGCACCTCGAGGCAGGCTCCCGTGCGCATGCCCTGCGCGAGCGCACGCTCGGCGGCCCGGCGAATCACGGGCCCGTCCGCGAGCGGGTCGGAGAACGGAAAGCCGAGCTCGACCAGGTCGGCCCCCGCTTCGACCGCAGTCTCGGCGAGCCCGGGCAGCTCCGGCCCGGCCATCAGGTAGACGGCCAAAACCTTGCTCACTGGGCCCTCCGCAGGACCGCAACGATGTGCTCGCCGCACGACAAAGCCCCGGGCTCGCTCGCGAGCTCGAGCTCCACCATCCGCAGGAACTCGCGCAGCTCGGGCTCGGCGGGCTGCTCGTTCGGCAGTAGGCCCGCAGCCGCCGCGGCGACGATCTCGCCGTGCCGCGAGAGCAGCGACTCCAGCTCGCTCCAGCGGAAGCACTTCATCGCGAGGTGCCCGTAGTCGGGCTCGTCCGGGAGCAGGCCGCTCGTGACGATCTGCTCCTGCTTCGGCACTCCGTCCCGGCGCGCGAGGTCGAGGAGGATCGGGAGGTAGTGGAGAACGGTCCCGACGAGCGACATCACGGAAACGAGCACGTAGCCGCCCGGCTTCGTCACGCGGACGAGCTCCTGGACGCCTTCCTCAGCGCGGTGGACGACGTAGCTCAGTGGCCCGCCGAAGCAGACCGCGGCGTCGAACGAGCCGTCCTCCCAGCGCGAGAGGTCGAGCACATCGGCGACGGCGCGCTCGACGATCCGCTCCTCGAGGCCGGCCTCGGCGAGGCGCTCCTTGTTCAGCTCGAGCTGGCGCGGGGAGATGTCGGCGACCGTGACGCTCGCGCCGAGGCGCGCGAGCTCGATCGCGAAGCGCCCCGGCCCGGCGCCCACGTCGAGCACCCGGTCGCCGGGCTGGATGAATCGTTGGAGGTGATCCAGATGGACATCGAGACTTGGCGCGGGCGTCCGGCCGTCCTCGAAGCGCGTCCACTCGCGCTCGCCGTACTCGTCGTAGAACGAGGACGCGCGGTCGGGGTCCCAGGTCAGGTTCACAGCCGGTCGAGGAGTGCCTTCTCGACCTTCGCGACGGCCGTGTAGGCCGGGTCGAAGACGTTGCCGACGTCGTACTGGATGCACTGGCCGAGGAGCGCCGAGCCTGCTCGATAACTGAGGCCGTAGTCCTGCTCGAGCAGCCGCAGGAGCTCGGTCGTCGCGTGCTGCAGCGCCTGGTCGAGCGGCCGCGCGTTGCCGACGGCCATCACGAAGGTGCCGTCGTCCGCCCGCGGCCAGCGGATCCTCTTCCCCTTCAGCAGCTCCAGGGAGAACTCGACGTCCATCGAGACTTCGATCCCGGTGCCGACGATCTCGCCGTCGCCCTGGAGCGCGTGGCCGTCGCCGAGGTGGAAGAGCCCGCCCTCGGCAAAGACGGGGAAATCGACCGTCACGCCTGCGCGGAAGCCGCGGTAGTCCATGTTGCCGCCGTGCTCGCCCGAGGTCGCACACGAGATCGCCTGCCCTTGCGGCGGCGCGACCCCGAAGCAGCCGAGCATCGGATCGAGCGGCAGCTCGCCGAGCGACTCGAGCCCGGGCGGCGGGTCTTCGAGGCGGGCGGTGCCGCGCTCGAGGTCGAGCTCCCACCAGTCCTCACCGTTTCGCTCGCCCAGCTCGGGGACGAAATGGGGGTCGATCGTGTGGGGCGCGACGAGAGGGCCGGTGACGCCGCGCTTGCGGTTCGGGCGGATGGAGTCGAAGCGCACGCGGAGCGTGTCTCCCGGCTCGGCGCCCTCGAGGTAGAACGGACCCGTCTGCGGGTTGCCGCCCTCCGTGATGTCCTCGCCGTTGCGGTCGTAGCCGCCGGAGTCGACCGTCCAGGTGCGGATCACGTCGCCGCTCCGGACGCGCAGGACCGGCTCGTGGGAGCCGATCGTCACGTGGAAGTGCGACGGCTCGAACTCGTGCAGCGTCGTCTTCATCTGGAGAGAACCTCCTCGAGGTCCTTGTCGCCGCGGCCGGAGAGGCAGAGCAGCACGAGCTCCTCCTCGAGCTCGGCGATGCGCGCGAGCGCGTGAGCGGGCTCGAGCGCGGGGACGATTCCCTCCGTGCGCGCAAGGCGGCGGAAGGCGGCGAGCGCCTCGTCGTCGGTGGCGGAGACGTACTCGGCGCGGCCGTTGTCGCGGAGCGCGGCGTGCTCCGGGCCCGAGCCGGGGTAGTCGAGCCCGGCCGAGATCGACTCGGCGTCCAGCACCTGGCCGTCCTCGTCGGCGAGGACGGACGAGCGCGAACCGTGCAGCACTGCAGTCCGGCCGGCGCCGAGGCTGGCGGCACCATGAGCCTCGACTCCGAGCAGGCGCACGTCCGAGTCGTCGAGGAAGGCTGCGAAGAGACCGATCGCGTTCGAGCCACCTCCGACACACGCGACCGCGACCTCGGGCAGGCGGCCTTCCGCCTCGAGCACCTGCCCCCGTGCCTCCCGCCCGATCACGGCTTGCAACTCTCGCACGATCTCCGGGTAAGGCTGTGGGCCGACGCAGGAGCCGATCAGGTAGTGAGTGGTGTCCGCGCTGCCGATCCAGTCGCGGATCGCCTCGCTCGTGGCCTCCTTGAGCGTCCGCGTTCCGAACTCGACCGGGCGCACCTCGGCGCCGAGCAGGCCCATCCGCTCGACGTTCGGCCGCTGGCGGCGCATGTCTTCCGCGCCCATGTAGACGACGCACTCCAGGCCGAAGCGCGCGCAGACGGTTGCAGTCGCCACGCCGTGCTGGCCGGCGCCGGTCTCGGCCACGATGCGCGTCTTGCCGAGCCGGACGGCGAGCACGGCCTGGCCGAGCGCGTTGTTGAGCTTGTGCGCGCCGGTGTGGAGGAGGTCCTCGCGTTTGAGGTAGAGCCGTTTGCCGGGCGCGAACCGCTCCGCGAGGGTGAGCGGCGTGGGGCGGCCGGCGTAGGTCCGGCCGAGCTCGGCCAGTTCGTCTCGGAAGGCTGGATCGTCGAGCGCCTCGCGCCAGCCGGCTTCGAGGGCGTCGAGCGCCGGGATCAGCGTCTCGGGGACGAAGCGCCCGCCGTACTGTCCATATGTCAGCTGCATCGGGCGGCCTCAACATACGCACGCACGCGCTCGTGATCCTTGATTCCCGGCTTGGTCTCGAGGCTCGAGCTCGCGTCGACCGCCCAGGGCCGCACGGCTTCGATCGCCTCCCGCACGTTCTCGGGGCCGAGGCCCCCGGCCAGGACCAGCCTGCCTTGCGCCTCGCGCGCGCGCTCGAGGTGGCGGGGATCGTCGCGCTGCCACTCGCGGTCGACGACACGCGCGACCTCGCGGCCCTTTCGGAGGAGCACGCCGTCGCGGCCGCGGTGGCCGTTCTCGCGGGGGTAGAGCTGGATCAGATCGGCGTCTTCCTCGGTGATCTCGCCCACGTGAACGGCGACCGAGAGCATCGTCTCGGGGACGGGGAGCACACCCGGCGCGCGACGAGGCGTCTCGCGGGCCAGGATGAACCCGGCCAGGTCGGCGCCGGCCTCGGCTGCGGCGGCGACGTCCTCCTCGCGCGTGAGCCCGCAGACCTTGACCAGCGGGCGCGAGACGAGCTCGGCGAGCTTCTCCGCGGGGTCTGGTGCTCGCATGAGGGCGGAGCCGACGAGGATCGCGTCGGCGCCGGCCAGCTCGGCCTCGGCGCCCTGACCCCGCGAGGCGATGCCGCTCTCGGCGACGACTACGCGGTCGCCCGGAACGCGCTCGACCAGCTCGAGCTGGGCGCGGCGGTCGATCTCGAAGGTCGAGAGGTCGCGTGCGTTGATCCCGATGATCTCCGCGCCGAGCGCGACCGCTCGATCGAGCTCGCCCGCGTCGTGCGCCTCGACGAGCGCGTCGAGCCGAAGCTCGGCCGCCGTGTCCAGCAGCTCGCGCATCTGTGAGTCGTCCAGGTCGCGCAGCAGAAGAAGCACGGCATCCGCGCCCAGGCGGCCCAACGCCTCGAGCTCGGCCGCCTCGGAGAAGAAGCCCTTCGCGAGCAAGGGCAGGGTCGCAGCGGATCTCGCCGCATTCAGATCCGCCGGCGACCCTCCGAACCGTTCGTCCACCAAGATGGAGACCGCGGCCGCTTTCTTGCGCTCGAATTCCGCGGCCAGGCGAGCAGGGTCCGCGTCCGGCCGCAGGTCGCCCGCTGAGGGCGAGCGCCGCTTGACCTCGGCGATCGCGGCGAGGCCCGGCCCGGCGAGCGCGTCCCGGAATCTCATTCCCGCTCTCGGCGCCGGCGAAGCCGGCACCTCCGCTCCCTGATGAGCTCCGTCGAGCCTACGCTCATGCCAATGCCCCCTGAGCCTGGGAGAAGGCGATCAGCTCGTCGAGCCGCTCACCGGCGGCGCCGGAATCGATCGCCTCTCGCGCGAGCCCGACGCCTTCGCGGAGGTCGGCCGCGTGGCCGGCCGCTGCGATCGCGCCCGCCGCATTGAGCACTACCGC
>Ga0105245_10005387_pt1 | contig 11244 bp, 9 predicted proteins | sample KBSM54metaG_FD_81523 | JGI IMG/M metagenome (GOLD analysis project Ga0105245, IMG submission 81523) | Miscanthus rhizosphere microbial communities from Kellogg Biological Station, Michigan, USA - KBS M5-4 metaG | ecosystem: Host-associated > Plants > Roots > Rhizosphere > Soil | place: Michigan...
CCGCGGCTCGCCCACGAGACGCCGCAGCTCGCCGACGAGCTCGAGCGTCTCGCCGTCCTCGACGAGCCGCTCGAGGTCCGCGAGCTCCGCCTCGAGCCACTCCGAGTCGACAGGCGGGCGGGTGATCAGGTCGATCTTGGGATGCCGGCTCGGCGTCACGGCCTCGCCGTCCCCGACGAGCTCCTCGTGGAGCTTCTCGCCGGGCGCCGGCCCGACGTACTCGATGACGATCTCCCGTCCCGGCTCCTTGCCCGACAGGCGGATCATCTTCTCCGCGAGGTCGACGATGCGAACCGGCTCGCCCATGTCGAGGACGTACACCTGCCCGCGGCCGCCGATCGCGCCGGCCTGGACGATCAACTGCACCGCCTCGGGGATCGTCATGAAGAACCGCGTCATCTCGGGGTGCGTCACCGTCACAGGCCCCCCGCGGGCGATCTGCCGGCGGAAGATCGGCACGACCGAGCCGGACGAGCCGAGGACGTTTCCGAAGCGAACCGCCACGAACCGCGTCGTCACGTCGGCGCGATGGCCCCACGTCTCGACGATCCACTCGGCGAGCGCCTTCGACTGGCCCATGACGGTCTTCGGGTTGGCGGCCTTGTCCGTCGAGACGAGCACGAATCGCTTCGCGCCGTACTCGACCGCGACGTCCGCGACGACGCGGGTACCGAGCGTGTTGTTGCGCACGGCCTCGAGCGGGTTCGCCTCCATCATCGCAACGTGCTTGTACGCGGCGGCGTGAAAGACGACGCCCGGCCGGTACTTGTCGAAGACCTGCCGCAGCTTCACCGGATCGCGGACGTCACCGACGACGGCGGCGGCCGCGAGGAATCCCCGCTCGCGTACGAGCTCGCGCTCGATCTCGAAGAGCGCGGGCTCTGCGTGGTCGAGCAGGACGAGCTTCGCAGGCCCGATGCGGGCGATCTGCCGACAGAGCTCCGAGCCGATCGAGCCGCCGGCGCCCGTCACGAGCACGACCTCGCCCTTCAGGTACTCGGCGATGGACGCGAAGTCGACCTCGACCGGCTCGCGGCCGAGAACGTCCTCGACCTCGACGGGCCGCAGCTGGCGCGCGAGGTCCGCGTCGCCCGACACGAGGTCGGAGAGCGTCGGCAGGGTCTTGACCGGGACCTCGAGGGCCCGCGCCGTCTCGACGATCCGCGCGCGAAGCTCGCCGGAGGCGCTCGGGATCGCGATCAGCACCTCGTCCGGCCTGCGGTCGCGGATGACGTGCGCCAGGTCCGCGGTCGTGCCGAGCACGCGCACGCCGTGGAGCCGCAGGTTGCGCTTGCGCGAGTCGTCGTCGAGCAGCCCGATGGGCGTGTAGCCGAGCGCCGGTGACCGCTGCATCTCCTTCACGACGAGCTGTCCGGCGTCGCCGGCGCCGACGATGATGGCCTCCTTGCCGCGGGTCACGATCCGGCCGGGCAGAGGCCGCTCCACGATCGTCCGCACGAGCAGGCGGGAGCCCGCGACGAAAGCCATGCAGAGGAGCAGGTCGATGAACCAGACGCCGCGCGGCACGTTCACGCGGTGCACCTCGAAGAGCGTGAAGACGAGGAAGACCGCAACGGACGCGAGGACGACCCCGCGGAACGCCCCCCACATGTCGCGCGTCGAGACGTAGCGCCACCAGCGGTTGTAGAAGCCGCACAGGGCGAAGACCGGCAGCTTGATCACGACGACGAGCGCGACGATCGACCAGTCGAGATAGCGGTCGTAGTAGACCGGGCGGTGCTCGAAGCGGAGGCTCCAGGCGAGCCACCAGGCGGCCGCGACGAGGACCGCGTCGACACCTACCTGCCAGATCGAGTGGCGACTCACCGGGCTACGCACGACCGCGGCTCCTTAGCTAAACGACGACACCGACGGCGGACTTCACCGTCGCGACGACCCGTTCCTGCTGCTCGACGCCGATCCCGCCCCACATCGGCAGGGCGAGGTTCTCGGCCGCGGCCCGCTCCGTCTCCGGGAGCGACCCGGGCTCGTAGCCGAGATAGGCCATCGCCGGCTGGAGGTGGAGCGGCGTCACGTAGTACGAGGCGGACGCGATTCCGGCCTCGTCGAGCGCTGCGGCGATGCGCTCACGCTCGTTCGTCCGCACGACGTACATGTGGTACACGTGCCCGGCCTCGTCGAGCGGCAGCTCGACGGACTCTCCGAGCCCCAGCTCCGCGTAGCGCCCCGCCGCCTCACGGCGCGACCGGTTCCAACCTGCGAGATGCGGAAGGAAGACGCGCAGGGCGGCAGCCTGGATCGCGTCGAGCCGCGAGTTCGCCCCGATGAGCTCGAACGTCCGCTTGTCGCGCGAGCCGTGGAACCGGAGCTTACGCACGGTGTCCGCGACCGCCGTATCGGTGCACGCGACGAGCCCCCCGTCGCCGAGCGCGAAGAGGTTCTTGGTCGGGAAGAAGCTGAACGTGGAGCAGATGCCCGTCGTGGCGATCCCCGGCGCGCCGAACGCCTGCGCGGCATCCTCGAGCAGAGGAACCCCGAGCGTCGCCAGCTCGGCGAGCGGCGCCGGACGGCCGAAGAGGTGCACCGGGACGATCGCCTTCGTGTGCTCGCCGACGAGCGGAGCGACGGCGGCCACATCGAGGTTGAGCGTGACCGGGTCGATGTCCGCGAACACCGGCGTCGCGCCGACGCGCGCGATTGCCTCGGCGGTCGCATAGAACGTGAACGCGGGGCAGATCACCTCGTCGCCACGGCCGACTCCCATCGCCTCCAGCGCGAGGACGAGCGCGTCCGTGCCGTTCGCGACGCCGATCGCGTGCGGCACGCCGAGATAGGCGGCCGCCTCGCGCTCGAACGCCTCGACCTCGGGGCCGAAGATGAAGCGGCCCGACTCCAGCACCTCGGCGAAGCGCTCCTGCAACTCGGGGATGAACGGCGCGTACTGCGCCTTGACGTCGACCAGCGGGATCACGACGAGGGGAGTCTACTTGCGGGGCTGGCTACACCGGCTCGTCGGCGGCCGACCGGCGACGGCGCCTCAGCAAGGTGCGCGCCAGCAGCGCGGCGCCTACGACGACTGCGAGCGCGACGACGTAGTCGACGAAGCGGAACGCGTGGTGGAACGACTCCCAGCTCGCCCCGGCCGCCCAGCCCGCTCCCGCGAAGGCGAAGCACCAGATCGCCGAGCCGAGGAGTGTCAGCCAGACGTAGGGCCAGAACCGCGCGCGGAAGACACCCGCCGGAATCGAGATGAACGAGCGCATCACCGGCGTGATCCGACCGAGGAACACTGCCCATTCCTCCCAGCGGTCGAACCAGTGCTCTGCGCGGTCGAGGTTCTCGCCGCTCAGATGCAGCCACCGGCCGTGGCGCTCGAGCCACGGACGCCCGAGGTAGTCGCCCAGCGCCCAGCCACCGATCGACCCGATCAGGTACCCGACGGTCCCGGCGATCGCGACGGCGAGGTAGGCCGGCAGGCCGCTGTCGAAGTGGTAGCCGAAGAGCGTGATCGCCTGACCGGCGAACGCACCCGATGCGACCGCACCCCCGTAGACCATCACGACCTCGCTCGCGGCCGGAAAGACCGCGTCGATCAGCATCAGGAGAAAGACGGCGTAGAGGCCGTAGCTCCCGATCGCGTCGGTGACCCACGTCGTGATGTCGCTGACGATCCCGGCGACGAGCATCGCGGGATGCTAGCCGCCCTTGGTGTCCGACTTTGAGGGACGCCAGAGGTCCGCGCTATCCGGCAGCCTTGCGGAGCGTGATCGGCCCGTTCAGCTCGGACCGGCCGAGGCTCGACGTGGCGACCACCCGCACGGTGAGCTTGCCGGGGACGACCTTCCCGTTCTTCGCGAGCCCATTCCAGGCAACCGTCTGGTCGCCCGCGTCACGCGAGGCGGGAACGGCGAGCCCGCTCCGCACCACCCGGCCCGTTGCGTCGACCACGGTGACCGACACACGCGCGGCGCGCGCAAGCTCGAACGTGATCGGGATGTCGCGGCCGGAGGGCGGCACCGCGCGCAGCTTCGGCACGCGGAGAAACCCGAGCGTGTCGTCGACGACGAAGCTACGGGTCATCGAGGAGCTCTGTCCGATGTCGTCCACGGCCTTCACCTCGAACGCCCACGCGCCCGCGGCCACGACTGCGCCGACCGCTGCTGTCCCCGCCTCGGGCGCGGCCGGGAATGGCACGGGGTACGTACCGGGTGCCTGCTGCGCCGTCGTCGAGACCGGCGTCGACCCGTCGGGTGCGCGCAGCGTCACCGTCACCGACGAGGGCCGCACGACCCTGTAGGCGAGGTTCGGAGCGTCGTCGACTCCGTCGCCGTTCGGCGAGACGCGCGCAGGGGGCTCGGGGGCGAAAACCCCCCGGTAGAGAAAGGCGAGCCCGGTCGAGATACGCCGCTCGACTCCGTCCGAGGGCCGGTTCAGGAGTTGGCCGTCGAACGCCATCGTCGTCGAGCCGCCGCTGTCGAGCGCCATCCCGGTGACCGCGCCGAGCCGGACGAGGGCCTGGGCGAGCTCCCAGTTCGTGAGCCCGACGCTGTAGCCGGGCTGCCGCCCGTCGACCGCGACGAGAAGGATCCGGCCGTCGCGGAGCTGGCCGACCGCGCTGCGGGGCGCTCGCGGGCCGAGCTGCTTGGTCGTGAACACCTCGCCTGCGCGAAAGATCGGTGCCGCGTTCCGGACGATCTGCGGGCCGCCGCCGATCGCCCCGACCATGTCGGGCCACGACGGCACGAGCCCGAGGTTCACCGTGATCGTCCCGCCGGAGACCCCTTCCGAACGGAGCGCCTGCGCCGCGGTGCCGCGCGCCACGACCACGGCGCCGCCCGCAGGAATTGCGACCGCGCCGCCGTCCGTCCTCGCCTCGACGACGGGCGCGACGAGATCGACCTCGGGGGTCGCGGCCGGGAAGGGGAACAGGATCACGGCTGCGCTCCCCGGGAGCGCGGGGGTGCTCGCCCCGTACGCATCCGTGTACAGCGCCGCGCCGTTGGCGGCGGGCATCGCGTTGAGCGCACCGAGCGGACGCGGCCCTACCGTGGCGCGCCACGTGCCCTTGAAGCCCACCCGCCGAATGTCGAGCACCCCGTCGCTCCGTATCCCGGCGCTCGCCCGCCCCGCGTTCGGCGGCGCGACGAGCTGCGCGTCCCGCATCAGGACACCAGACGGCTTGCCCGTCGCGAGCGTGAAGTAGTCGCCGTTGACGCCGGCCGCCGTGGCTGTCCGCCGCAGCCGCACTTCCATTGTCGTCAGCTTCTCGCGACCGACGACCGTGTCGTTCGAGAGCACGGGCTCGAGAGTCGTCAGGCCGCCGGGCCGTGGCCCGCGCAGCACGTTGATCGCCACCGGTCCGTGCGTCGTGAACTGGATGCCCGACTCGTACGTGACACCCGGCCAGAGCTCACGCGGCGCGGCGACGGCTGCCGGCACCAGGAGCGCGGCGGCGAGCGACGAAACGGCGGCGAGTGAGACGAGACGGCGCATCGACCCGGCCCGAGGGTAGTGCACCGACGTGCGGCCGCCCGCGATCCTCACGGATTTCGTACAGAGAGATTCGTGCCCTGCGGACGCGCAGACGGTCTGAGACACTCCACGCATGCCGATCCGGGTCGCCGCCCTCTGCGGGCTCGCAGCACCCGTCGCCTTCGTCCTCGGGATCTTTCTCGGCGATCTCGTCCAGCCCGACCCGTTCGACCCCGCACACAACGACATCAGCCACCTCGGCGCGCAGACGGCATCGAGCCCGTGGCTCTACAACCAGATCGGAGCGAACCTCACCGGGCTTCTCGTCGTCTGCCTCGGCCTCGGCCTCGGGAGCGCGCTCGGACCGGGGTGGTCGGCCCGCCTCGGGAGCGCCGGTCTCATGGTCGTCGGCGTCGGCATGGTGCTGGACGGATTCCTCCGACTCGACTGCCGGGGCGGGATCGACGTGCCCTGCGAGAACGTCTCGTGGCACGCCACAGCCCACAAGGTGGAGTCGGGCATCACGGGCGCTGCACTGCTGCTCACCCCGGTCGTGCTCGCCTTCGCGTTCCGGGCACGCCCGGGCTGGCGCTCGGCGTGGATACCGACGCTGCTCGCGATTCCGGCCGTCATCGCCGCCGGCGCCGTCTTCGGGACGATCGGTCAGGGCGCGGCCTCGCGCGCAGGAAGCGTCGCGTGGTTCGTCTGGATCGGCTTCGTTGCCCACCACCTTTGGCGCGCAACGACACCCACCGGCGCGCCCGCGGCCGATACCGTGCAGGCGTGACTGCAGTCGCTCCCGACACGCGTCGCGCGCTCGTCGAGTCGCTCGTGGAGCGCTACCCGGACGTGCCGCCCGAGGCGGTGCTGAAGGAGGACCTCCTGCGCACCGGGATCGCGTTCGACGACGCCGCGTTGTCGGACAACCTGGACGGCGAGGTGAAGCCGAAGTCGTACTTCATCTTCTCGTTCGACCAGAAGCCGCTCACCGAGCTCGGCGAGGCCGCGCTGAGACGCCCGCCCGAGGAAGTTGCGCTCACCGGCGGCCCGTTCGGGCTGCGGCGCACGATCGTGTCGGTGCGGGTCAACCCGGGGTCGCCCTACCGCGTCGGCCGCGGAGACGACGGCGCGCTCGCCCTGTCCCTCGAGGGCCGCGGTATCGCGGACGTCGGCCTGCCGCCGATGCCCGAGTACTACCGCCACACCCTCGCCGGCGGCAAGACGGTGATGGAGACCGCGCCGACGATCCAGTGGGGCTACCTGATCTACCTGACCGTGCTGCGCCTCTGCCAGTACTTCGGCGCGCACGAGGAGTGCGGCTTCTGCGACATCAACCACAACTGGCGCCAGCACAAGAAGGCGGGCCGGCCCTACACCGGTGTCAAGCCGGTGGAGGACGTGCTCGAGGCGCTCGCCCTGATCGACCGCTACGACACGGAGCGGACGAGCAAGGCGTACACGCTCACCGGCGGCTCTGTGACGAGCACGGTCGACGGACTCGCCGAGGCGGACTTCTACGGCCGTTACGCGCAGGCGATCGAGGAGCGGTTCCCCGGCCGCTGGATCGGCAAGGTCGTCGCGCAGGCGCTCCCGAAGGCTGACGTCCAGCGGTTCAAGGACTACGGCATCGCGATCTATCACCCGAACTACGAGGTCTGGGACAAGCGGCTGTTCACGCTGATCTCGCCCGGCAAGGAGCGGTACGTCGGCCGCGAGGAGTGGCACCGGCGGATCCTGGACGCCGCCGAGGTGTTCGGCCCGCGCCACGTGATCCCGAACTTCGTCGCGGGAGTCGAGATGGCGAAGCCGCACGGCTTCGGGACGATCGACGAGGCGATCGCCTCCACCACCGAGGGGCTCGACTGGTTCATGAGCCGGGGCATCACCCCACGCTTCACGACGTGGTGCCCCGAGCCGACGACGCCGCTCGGCCAGGCCAACCCCGACGGGGCGCCGCTCGAGTACCACATCCGCCTGCTGCACGCCTACCGCGATGCGCTCGGCCGCCACGGCCTCCGGCCTCCGCCGGGCTACGGCGTCGCGGGCGCAGGCAACGCCGTCTTCTCCGTCAGCTCCTTCATGGACACGCTCGACCCCGACGAGGTCACGGTCGAGGAGGCCGTGCCGGCGTGACGCGCATCACCGTCGAGCGGGCGGCGCAGCTCTGGCACGACGCGTCGGACGACGAGCTGAAGGAGCTCGCGCAGCAGACGCGCGCGCGCTGGCACGAGCCCGACAAGGCGACGTACATGATCATGCGCATCGTCAATTACACGAACGTCTGCGTTGCCCAGTGCGACTACTGCGCCTTCTACGTCCTTCCGAACCAGGACGGTGGCTACGTCCTCGACCGCGACGAGGTCTTCGCCAAGATCGACGAGCTGCTCGAGGTCGGAGGCGACCTCGTCGGCTTCAACGGCGGCTTCAACCCGAAGCTGCCGCTCGACTACTACTGCGACCTCTTCGCCTCCGTCCGCGAGCGCTACGGCGAGCGCGTCGAGTTCTACGCGCTGACCGTCGCGGAGTTCGTCTTCCTCGCCGACCGCGCGAAGCTCTCGTTCGCACAGGCCGCGGCAAGGCTCCGCGACGCGGGCGTCCACTGGATCACCGGTGGCGGCAGCGAGATCCTCACCGAGGACTTCCGCAAACGCCACGCGAAGTGGAAGTACACCGTCGTCGACTACTTCGACGCCCAGCGCGCGATCGTCGAGAGCGGCATGCGCACGACGGCGACGATGGTGATCGGCTTCGACGAGACGCTCGAGGAGCGGATCGAGCACCTCCAGCGCACCCGGGACTTTCAGGACGCGTGCGTGCGCGACGGCTACGACGGGCTCTTCTCGTTCCTCTGCTGGACATACAAGCCCTACGGCACCGCGTTCGGCGGGCGCGAGATCTCCGCGCGCGAGTACTGGCGCCACATGGCCCTCTCGCGGATCTTCCTCGACAACGTCCGCCACTTCCGTACCTCGGTGCTGACCCAGAACGAGGACGCGTTCCGCGCGCTCGAGTACGGCGCCGACGACTTCGACCTGCCGATCGAGGACGAGGTCACCCAGAAGGCGGGCGCCACCGTCGACCTCGACCTCGAGAGCCTGCTCGCGATCCCCCGCCGTCTCGGCTACCGGGTCGAGTACCGCCACGCAGCGCGCCCGCCGGCGCTCGCGGGCTCCCAGCCCTAGCCGGAGACGCGCGCCGGCTCGCCGGGGATGAAGCGGAGCTCGGGAACCTGGGCGAGCTCGCCGACGTCGCGGGCCATCTCGAGGAAGGTGTAGAAGCCGGCGCGCTCGCGCGGGCCGAAGCTGTAGCGGAGCTTCTCGAAGTAGCGCGCGAGGAAGCCGGGCGGGTAGCCGTAGCGCTCGCTCGCCTCGTACGCGAGGCGCTCGGGCTCCGAGCGCGCCAGACGAACCGACGCGACGAGCGCGTCCTGGAGGTCGCCCAGCCCGTCGACGAGCGGCTCCGGCGCGGCCCACACCGCGAACACCATCGGCAGCCCGGTGCGCTCGAGCCACAGACGGCCGAGATCGTGGTGCGGCGTCGGGTCCTCGAAGGCGCTCTTCAGCGCCGCGTCGCCGATGAGCAGCTTGGCGTCGGCCTCGTTCGCCGCTTCGAGGGGCAGGAGCTCCGCCTGTGGGATCAGCACCTTCGTCAACACGACCGACGTCGCGCTTTCCGGCGTGACTGCGACCGTGCGGATCCGGCCGAGCGAGATGCGCGTGACGAGCTGGATCGAGTCGACCGCCCCCTCGGACGACACGCAGAGCCGCGGGAGCAGCCGCAGCCGCGGCGCGTTGCGCGCGTACTCGATCGACGAGATGGGCGCGACGTCGATCTCCCCGTCGAGGAGCATGCGGTTGAGCGTGGTCGGGACGCCGGTGACCTCCTGGACCTCGTGCCTCAGCCGGTGGAAGACCGGCGCCATGTTGACGTACGAGATCCGTCCGAGCCTGATCACGCGCAGCTCCTCCCGGTGTCCGACTTCAGTCGGACACCTCCGTCGCTCGTGGGGCGTGCGGCGACGAGGGCCGCCATGGCCGCCGGGACGAAGAAGAGGCCGATCGAGGCGCTGGCGATCGCCGTCCAGATCGCGATGCTCGCCGCCGCGCCGACGCGGACCGAGTACACCGGCACGACGACCGGCAGCGAGGCGATGACGACCGGCGCGAACACGAGCCACCAGCGGACGCCGGACGGATCCGATGCGGTGCCGAAGACGAGCGCGACTGCGCCGGCCTCCGCGAGGATCGCCAGGCCGAAGGCAAGGAGGGACGCGAGCGGCGGTCGACGGCCATCGCCGAGGCTTGCCGCCCCCGTCACGTTGCCCCCCGCAGTGGGCGCGCAGGCGGCAGGTATCCGACTGAAGTCGGACACCTAGCCGGACACCCGAAGACGGGGCTGTCATACGGTCGTGTCATCTCAGCGGTTTCGCTCGACGACGGCGTCGGCGAGCGCTTCGAGCTCCTCCCGGCGCACGGAGCCGTCCAGGCTCGCGCGCGCCCGTGCAGCGTAATCCAGCGCGACTTCGAGCGAGCGCTCGAGCGCACCGGTGGCCGCGACCCGGACGAGCGTGCCCTCGAGCGGGCCGCCGGCGAGCGCTGCGCGCACGACCTCGTCCTCCCGCGCGGCGAGGAGCAACGGCAGGGTCGGCGTCCCGTCGCGGAGGTCGGTGCCGGGGATCTTCCCCGTCTCGACGGTCTCGCCCGAGCAGTCGAGCACGTCGTCGACGATCTGGAACGCGATCCCGACCAGCCGGCCGAACTCGCCGCTCCCTCCGCCGAGGACACACGCCGCGGCGAAGAGCGAACCGGTCTTCAGAGCACACCGCTCGAGGTACGCATCGACCGTCGTGGACGGGTCGTGGCGCTGGAGGCGCTGCATCGCCTCGCCGCGGGCGAGGGCAAGCGACGCATCGGCGAGCGCCCCGACTTGCTCGTGCGACCCTCTCGCGGCGAGCGACGCGAACGCGGCCGCGAACAGGTGGTCGCCCGCGGCCTTCGCCGCATCGGAGCCGTGCTGCGTCCAGGCAGCGGCGCGGCCGCGCCGGACGTGCGCGCCGTCGACGATGTCGTCGTGGATGAGCGTTGCCATGTGGACGAGCTCGACCGCGACGCCCTCGACGACGGGTGGCTCCGCACGAACGGGCGACGAGAGGAAGGTGAGCGTCGGCCGCAACCGCTTCCCGCCGGCCGCGAGCGCGTCCGCGCCAACGGCGGCGACCGTGCCCGGATGCGCAGCGACCACCGACTCGAGGCGATCCTCGACCGCGCCGAGGTAGTCGCGCAGCCCCTCGACCGACGCGATGGTCTCGAGGGCGCTAATCGCCGCTCTCCACGGTCGCGACGGCGGTGTGCAGCGCCACGATCGTCCCGCCCATGAGACGGAACCGAACGTGCCCGAACCCGTGGCGCTCGAGCAGCGCGGCGAGCTCCTCGGCGCCCGGGAAGCGGCGCACGCTGGCCGGGAGGTAGGTGTAGGCGCGCCCGCCCGGCAGCACCTTCCCGAGCAGCGGCACGATCCGGTCGAACCAGAGGGAGAAGAACGGCCGCAGGAGCCCGCGCGGGTGCGTGATCTCGAGAATCGCAAGCCGGCCACCCGGCCGGAGCACCCGCCGCAGCTCCGCAACGCCTCGCTCGAGATCGACGACATTGCGGACGCCGAACCCGACGGTCGCTGCGTCGAACGACGCGTCCTCGAACGGCAGCGCGAGCATGTCGCCCTCGACCCACTCGATCGACGCCGACTTGCGGCGCGCGCGCTCGAGCATGGCGGGAGAGAAGTCGAGCCCGGTCACGTGCCCACCTTCGCGCTCCG
>Ga0105245_10005389_pt1 | contig 11242 bp, 10 predicted proteins | sample KBSM54metaG_FD_81523 | JGI IMG/M metagenome (GOLD analysis project Ga0105245, IMG submission 81523) | Miscanthus rhizosphere microbial communities from Kellogg Biological Station, Michigan, USA - KBS M5-4 metaG | ecosystem: Host-associated > Plants > Roots > Rhizosphere > Soil | place...
CCCGTAGGCGCGCCCCGCGCGGGCCGTACTCCAGCCCCTCCGGCCGCAGCTCGGCGTCGTCCGCGAACCCGTAGGTCAGCAGCGGCTGCCGCCCGTTCAGCTCCTCCGCGAGCCGGCGACCGTGCTCGTCGCCGACGTTCACTGCGGCCGGCGGCCGGGTCTCGGTGAAGAGCCGGCGCTTGGCATCGAAGTAGCGCTCGAGGGTCCCGTGAAAGTCGAGGTGGTCCTGCGTCAGGTTCGTGAAGACGAGCGCCGCGAAGCGCACGCGCTCGAGCCGCCCGAGCTCCGAGCCGTGCGAGGTCGCCTCGAGCGCGCAGCTGCGGTCGCCCGCGTCGAGCATCTCGCGGAACGCCCGCTGCAGGTCGATCGCCTCGGGCGTCGTCCGGATCGCCGGCCGCCGCTCGCCGCCGACGCGGCACTCGATCGTCCCGAGAAGGCCGGGACGCCGGCCCGCGGCCGCGAGGATCGAGTAGAGCAGGAACGCAGTCGTCGTCTTGCCGTTGGTACCGGTCACGGCGGCGATCTCGAGCTCCTGGCTCGGGTGGCCGTACAGCTCGTCCGCGGCGGGCGCCATCGCGCGCCGGGCGCTGGGGACGACGAGTTGCGTGACGTCGAGGTCGAGCGGCCGCTCGACGACCAGGGCGACCGCGCCGTTCGCCACCGCGTCACGGGCAAAGTCGTGGCCGTCGGCCCGGCTGCCGGGCACGCAGAAGAAGAGCGACCCCGGTCCCGCGTTGCGCGCGTCATAGGCCAGCTCAGTGACCTCGACGGTCAGCTCGACTGGGGCGCGTCGCAGCACGTCAACGGGCGCGAGCGCTGCGATGACGCGCTCTAGCTCCATCGGCGCGCGAGTCTACCAAGCGACCCCGCCGGGTCCGGAAGCGGCCGACGGCGAGAAGAGGCCGTTTTGCAGCTACTTCTTGTGGCCGTGGCCTGAGCCGCCCTGACCGCCGCCCTGACCGTGGCCGGCGCCGCCGCCCTGACCGCCGCCCTGGCCGTGCCCTGGAGGGCCGGTGTGCGTGTGGTTCTTGTCGCCCTTGCCCTTCCCGGGCTTCACCGGAGGCGGAGGAGGAGGCGGTGCAGGCGGTGGAGGAGGTGGCGGCGGAGGTGGCGGGGGCGGCGGAGGTGGAGGAGGCGGCGGCGGCGGTGGCGGTGGCCCGGGCGGAGGTGGCCCAGGCGGTGGAGGAGGCGTGGGCGGAGGTGGTGGAGGAGGGGGCGGCGGAGGCGGAGGCGGAGGCGGCGGTCCCGATCCGTGGCCGGTTCCACCACCCTGTCGTGTGGCGGCCGAGGCGAGCCGTGCCCGCGCGCGTGCGGCCTGCTCGCGCTGCGCCGCCGGCCGCGCAACCGCGCCCTTCGTGGCTGCCTTCTTCGGTTGCACCAGAATCTGCGTCTGCTGAACCTTCGTCGTCGCCGGCTGCCGCAGGGGCAGCGGAGGCGCGGCAGCCTCACGCGTCGCCTCCCCGGGCGACTCGAGGGCGGCGCGCCAGAGGTAGCCCGAGGCGACCCCTGCGCAGACCAGGAGCGTGACCCTGATTACCCCAGGTGAGCCGTGCATAGAAACGAGTATCTCACCGAGGGCCGACGACGCTCAGCCGCCGAGCGCGGCCGGAGCGAGGCTGACGCGGTTCTTCCCGGCTGATTTCGCCTCGTAGAGCGCCGCATCTGCCCGGCTCAGAAGCTGCTCGGATGCCTGGCCGGGCGCGAGCTGCGCGATGCCGAAGCTCGCGGTCAGCGAGATCCGGCTCACCGGGGTCACCTCGAGCGACGACTCGCTCAACGCGCGGCGCATCCGGTCGGCAACGAGCGCCGCGGACTCCACGTCCGTCTCGGGCAAGAGAACAGCGAACTCCTCGCCTCCGAGCCGCCCAGCAACGTCGACCTTCCGCACGTGGGCCCGCAAGAGGTCGCCGAACGTCTGGAGCGCCCGGTCGCCCGCGAGGTGGCCGTGCTCGTCGTTGACGCGCTTGAAGTCGTCGAGATCCGCGAGCACGAGCGAGAGCGGGGTTTCGAACAGACGCGACCGTTCGAGCTCGTTCTCCAGCGCCTCCAGGAAGCGGCGACGGTTGACGAGGCCAGTGAGCTCGTCGGTGGTCGCCTGCCGCTGGACGCGCTCGTGCAGCCTCGCGTTCTCGAGGGCGATGCCTGCCTGCGTCGCGAGCCACTCAGCCAGTGCGGCCGTCTCCTTGCGGAACCCGCGCCTGGGCGGATAGAGGAGCAGCGTCGTCCGGCCGCCGGTTTCGTCGTCACCGGTCAGGTCGAGCTCGAGCGGCTCCCTGTCCCCCACTTCTCCGAACCAGCCGACCTCCTCGCCGTCCTGAACGAGCAGGCCCCCACGCGCGCCTGTCGCCTCGGTCACGACCTCGAGGATCAGCGGCAGGAGGGCGCGTGCGTCATGCGTGGCCGCGAGGGCGTTCCCTACGAGCGCAAGCGCCTCGCGCGGGTCGCGCTTCGAGCGGTGCGACCGGCGCCGGTCGACGTGCGCCTGCGCCGCCGCGGCCGCGCGCCGCGACGAGCGCAGCACCGAGATGAAGAGCGCCGCGGTGAACACGGTCGTGGCGACGGCCGCAGCCACCAGCGCCGGCCGGTCGTGCCACGCGAACGCAATAGTCGGATCTACATGCCGCAGTTCTCAGCAATTGTCGCCTTCACGGCGAGGTCATGGTGGAGGGATCGTCAGGCGTGATCCCACCGTCCAGGTACTGCAGGTCGAACTTCGCGATCTCGGAGAAGGCGGGCGCGGCCACGACGCCGCCCCAGATCGCGCCGCGGGGCTCGTCGACCGAGACGAGAATCACGAGCCGCGGCCGCGAGGCGGGGACGATCCCGACGAACGAGGCGACGTAGCGCGACTTCGAGTAGGTGCCGTCGGCGTCGACCTTCGAGGCGGTACCCGTCTTCCCGGCGACCTGGTACCCCGGGACCGCGGCGAGCGCCCCGGTGCCGTCGAGCACCACGTTCTTCAGCATCCCCAGGATCTGCGCGGCCACCGCGCGCGACAGGATCCGGTGCCGGGCGGCGCGGACGGAGGCGCCGTCGCCGACGTGGTCGACGAGGTGCGGCGCTACCCAGACTCCGCGGTTCGCGATGGACGCGTAGGCGGCGGCGAGCTGGATCGGCGTGACCGAGATCCCCTGGCCGATCGGGACGTTCCCGATCGTCGAGCCCGACCAGTTCTTCTCCGGGACGACGATCCCGCGGCTCTCGCCCGGGTAGTCGATCCCGCTCAGCCGGCCGAAGCCGAAGCGCGAGATCCAGCCCGCGAGCGCGTGCTGCCCGAGGCGCTCGGCGAGCGTGACCGCGCCCACGTTCGAGGAGCGCGCGAGGATCTGGGCGACGGTCATCGTCTCGGTGCCCCGTGGCTCGGCGTCGTGGATGATCCGGTCGGCGACGTGGATCGAGTACGGCAGGACGAAGCTCGTCGACGGCGTCACCAGGTGCTGCGAGAGCGCGCCCGCGACGGTCACGAGCTTGAACGTCGAGCCGGGCTCGTACGTGTCGGTGACCGCGCGGTTGCGCTGGAGCGGCTTCCAGACCGACCCGTACGCGTTTGCGTTGAAGCCCGGCGCCGTCGCCATCGCCCGCACGTCGCCCGTGCGCGCGTCGAGCACGACCGCGGTGGCGCTCTTCGCGTGCCACCGGGCGATCGTCTGCTTGAGCACCGCCTGAGCGTTGGCCTGGATCGTGTGGTCGAGCGTGAGGTAGACGTCCGTCCCGTCGTGCTCGTTCTGCGACTGGATCGTGTCGATCACCTCGCCCGACGGGTCCTTGATGATCCGCTCGCGCCCGGGGATCCCGGCGAGAGTCTTGTCCAGCGAGAGCTCGAGCCCTGCGAGCCCGCGGTTGTCTACGCCTGCGTAGCCGAGCACCTGCGAGGCGAGGTTGCCCTGCGGGTAGAAGCGCCGCTCCTCGGGATAGAAGCCGAAGCCGGGCAGGCTCCGCTTCCGCAGCCGCTCGGCGAGGACCGGGTCGGCCTTGCGCGCGACGTAGACGAAGCCGTGCGTGCGGTCGCCGAGCTCAGCCGCGAGCTGAGTCGGGTCGAGGCGGAGGATGCGTGCCGCGACCGACGCCTCGCGGTTCGGGTCGCGCACCTGGAGCGGATCCGCGTAGACGGTCGTCGTCTGCTCGCCGATCGCGAGCTGGAGGCCACCGCGGTCGTAGATCGTCCCGCGAGCGGCCGGAATGGTGACGTCTTCGCTGTGCTGGCTCGCGGCCAGGCTGTTGTACGAGCTTGCGCGCACGCCCTGCAGCCACGCGGCCCGCGCGAACGCGATCGCGAACAGGAACACGAAGCTCGCGAGGAGTAGCCGGATGCGGCGGTTCGCGACCTTGGGGCCGGCGACTTTGTTCACCGCGAGCGAGGGCTCAGGCGTACGTAGGTCGTCTGGGTTGGATCCGCGGGCACGAGGCCGTCACGGCTCGCGAGCGTCTGGATTCGCGTCGTCGCGCCTGCGAGCGAGAGCTGCGAGGCGATCGCCTGCTTGTCGCCCTTCAGGCGCGTCCGCTCTGCGTTCACCTTGTTCAGCTCGACGTTGAGGCGCAGGACGGCGACGTTCAGCGCGACGACGCCGGCGAGAAGCATCGCGACGACCGCGATCCAGACGACGCCCCCGGCGACGCCGTGGCGCCTGGCGGCCGGCCGGCGCGCGGGCTTCGGCTTCGCCTTGGCCCGAGGCTGCTGCCGCGGGCGCGGGGAGAGAGCGGGGGCAGCGTCGCTCCAGGACGCCATCTCAGTCCTCCTGCGCCTTGACGGCCGCGCGCAGCCTTGCGGACGCGGCTCGCGGGTTGGCGGCGACCTCCTGCGCGTTCGGGCGGACCGCGCGGCGCGAGATCGCCCGCAGCGAGGGCTCGTGGCCGCAGACGCAGACGGGCAGGTCGGGCGGACACGTGCAGCCGTGCTCCTGCGAGCGCAGGAAGCGCTTGACGATCCGGTCCTCGAGCGAGTGGAAGCTGATCACCGCGAGCCTTCCGCCCGGCCTCAGCAGGTCGAGGGCCGCGGGGAGTGCCGCCTCGATCGAGCCGAGCTCGTCGTTGACGGCGATCCGCAGCGCCTGGAAGACGCGCTTCGCCGGGTGGCCGTCGCCGAAGCGCGCAGGCGCGGGAATCGCGGACTTGATCGTGTCGACGAGCTCGCCGGTCCGCTCGAACGGCTGCTCGCGGCGGCGGCGTCCGATCGCCCGCGCGATCTGCCGCGCGTAGCGCTCCTCGCCGTACTGCTTGAAGATCGCGGTCAGGTCGCGCTCGCTCTCCTCGTTCACGAGCTCGCGCGCCGAGAGCTCCGAGTTCGGGTCCATGCGCATGTCGAGCGGCGCGTCGACCGCGTACGAGAAGCCCCGCTCGGGGAGGTCGATCTGCATGCTCGAGACGCCGAGGTCGAACAGCACCGCGTCGGCGCGCACGCCGTTCGAGGCCAGCTGCTCGAGCACGATCGAGAACTCGCCGCGCAGGAAACGGCCCTGCACCGCGGTGCGCTTTCGGAACCGCTCGAAGTACGCGCGCGCAGCAGGGTCCCTGTCGATCGCGATCAGCTTGCCCTTGCCGCGCAGGTCGGACGCCAGCAGCTCGGCGTGTCCGCCGGCGCCGAAAGTCGCATCCACCACCGTGTCGCCCGGGCGCACGGCGAGTGCCTCCCGCACCTCCTCTGCGAGGACGGGAACGTGGTCAGTCGCGTTGGGTCGCAAGACGTTCGGCAACATCCTCCGCACTCCCTTCCATCTCCGTGACGTGCTGCTCCCACGCCGCGCGGTCCCAGATCTCGAGGTGGTCGCGCACCCCCGCGATCACGACGTCGCGGCCGATCCCTGCCTTCTTCGCCAGCGTCAGCGGCACCAGGACGCGGCCCTGCTTGTCCGGCTTGGCCTCCGACGCGCCCGCGAAGAAGTAGCGGTTCATCATCCGGCCCTCGCGGCTGAACGGGTCGAGCCCGGCGAGCCGGCTCTCGACCAGCCGCTCCCAGTCCGCCTGGGGATAGCAGTGGAGACACCTGTCCAGGCCGCGCGTGATGACGAGCCCGCCGGAAAGCGCTTGCCGAAACTTGGCCGGTAGCGTGAGGCGGTTCTTGTCATCGATCGTATGCTCGAATTCGCCCAGTAGCATCTTCCACTCCGCCCCACTGTAAACCACATCTCCCCACTCCGCAACACTTTCAATCCAATCTCACGAATCCGCGCGGCGCCGCGTTTCAATGGATGATGGAAGCCGTGAGCGTTCCCCCCTTCGAGCGGTTCTACGAGGAGCAGAAAGGGCCCGTGCTCGCGCAGCTGCGGCGGCTGCTCGGCCGCGACGCGGCGGACGACGCGTTCCAGGAGACGTTCCTGCGGGCGCTTCGTGCGTATCCGAAGCTCGAGCACGGCGAATATCTGCGCGCCTGGGCCCTGACGATCGCGCGTCACGTGGCGTTCGACGCCAGGCGGCGCGAGCGCGTCACCTCCGCGGACGTGCCGGACCTCGAGTCGGTCGACGAGCCTCTTCCCTACGAGGAGCTCCACCGGCTGACCGCCGACCTGCCGCAGACGGAGCGCGCCGCGGTCTTCCTTCGCTACGGCTACGACCTCAGCTACGAGGAGATCGGCAACGCGCTCGGCTCCTCGAGCGAAGCCGCGCGGCAGGCGGCGTCCTCGGGCGTCCGCCGGCTGCGCAGAAAGGAGCTCTCATGACCGTCTCCTCCGAGCTCGACGCCCGCTTCCGCGACGCCGCGGCCGCCGAGGGCCTGCTCGACGTCGCGTACGAGCTGCACGATTCTCCAGTTGGAAAGCTGTTCGTGGCGGTCACGGACCGCGGCGTCTGCGAGATCCACTACGACGCCGATCCCGACGCCGAGGCCGATCGGCTCGCGCGCCTCTTCGGGACGCGGGTGCTTCGGTCGCCGCGCCCGACCGACGAGGCCCGCCGCCAGCTCGACGAGTACTTCGCCGGCTCGCGCCACGAGTTCGACCTCGAGGTCGACCTCCGCCCCGCGCGCGATTTCGGCCGCGCCGTGCTCGAGCAGCTTGCGCGCGTGCCCTACGGCGAGCTCACGACCTACGGGACTCTCGCCGCGAAGGCCGGGCGTCCCCGGGCGGCCCGAGCGGTCGGGACGGTCATGAACCGCAACCCGGTCCCGATCGTGCTGCCCTGCCACCGCGTGGTCGGCTCGACGGGCTCGCTCGTCGGCTACGCGGGCGGGCTCGACCGCAAGCGCACGCTGCTCGAGCTGGAGGGCGCGCTCAGTCCGTTACGGTGAAGTCGCCGCGCATGAACTCGGCGTGCGGGTCGCACAGGTACCGGACCGGCCCCGGCGTGAAGTTCACGATCCAGGTCTCGTGGCCGGTGCGGGAAACGTCCGTCGCACAGCTCGAGATCGGTACGCAAGAGACGGTGCTCGCCAGCGAGCCGAGGCTGAACGGGCGCAGCAGATGAAAGTTGTGGAACGCCGAGTTGTCGTCGATCTCGAGGCGGTAGGAGCCCTTGGGAAGCGTGCCGCCATCGAGGATCTGCCCGTTGGGGTCGCGCAGCTCGATCGTGAAGCCGTCCTCGACGTGCGCCGTCAGCACCGGCAGCGGAAACTTCGGCGCGCAGTCCGGAGGCGGCGGGTCGGTCTGGCGTAGGCGGAAGACGTTGCTGCCCGAGTCCTGCCCGACGACGTAGATGTGACCGCAGCCGTCCTCGCCGAACGAGGAGAGCAGCTGCACGTTGAGGCCGGTATCGGTGTCCCCCAGCGAGTCCGGGATCGCAAGTGTCTGCGTGTAGATCTCCCCGCTGCAGTAGTCGCTGTAGACGTACTTGCCGGTGAGCGTCGTGAGCTCGGGATCGCGGATCACGTAGCCGCCCGTGACCGCGCAGCCTCCGTGCGCGCCGGAGTGCGCAAATTCGAAGACGGGTGGGATCGCGTTTCCCGGCGGCGGCGAGCAGAAGTGCTGCGCGTCCGTGTTGTACGTGTGTCGGCCCTCGTAGCAGCTCCAGCCGAAGTTCGTGCCGCGGCCCGAGGACAGGCTGACCGGGCGGTAGTCGATCTCCTCCCAGGCGTTCTGGCCCACGTCGCCGATCGACAGGTCGTCGGTCTGGCGGTCGAACGAGAACCGCCACGGGTTGCGGAGGCCATACGACCAGATCTCCGGTTTCGCGGCCCTGCGACCGACGAACGGGTTGTTCGGCGGGATCCGGTACGGCCCGTTCGTGCCGGCGCGCGGATCGATCCGCAGGATCTTGCCGCGTAGGTCGAGGAGGCTCTGCGCGCTGTGGAAGGGGTCGCCCCCGCCGCCGCCGTCGCCAATCCCGAAGTAGAGAAGGCCGTCCGGGCCGAACTGGAGCTGGCCGCCGTTGTGGTTCGACGCCCCCCGGTGCGGCACGACGATCACCTGCCGGCGGCTCGACGGGTCGGCGACGTTCGGGTCGGCGCTCACGTGCAGCTCGTCGACCCTGACGTCTCCGGTGTTGGCTTCGGTGTACGCGATGTAGAAGAGGCCGCTCGTCGCGTAGTCGGGCGCGAACGCCAGCGAGAGCAGGCCCTGCTCGCCGCCGGAGACGACCCAGCTGGTGGCGTTGAGAAACGGCGTCGGCCGGGTGACGTTGTCGACGACGACCTTGATCAGGCCGTTCTGCTGCACGACGAAGAGCCGGTGCTGGTCGCCGTCCGGTGCGGTCAGGTACGTCGGAACCGAGAAGTCGCCGGGTTGGCCGACGGGCGCGAGCAGGAGCGCATCCGGCGTGGACGCCAGCGTCGTCGTGCCCTGTGCTCCGAGCGGCGCGAATGCCGCGACCCCGAGCACGAGCGCGAGCAGAGCTCCCCTACTCCCCCGCATACGGGAAGCATATGACGCTCAGGCGATCTGGGCTAGGTCCCCGTTCTCCGTGAGCAGGCGATAGCCCACGCCCCAGACGTTCAGGACGCAGTCCTCGGCGCCCGCCAGCGCGAGCTTCCGCCGCAGCCGCGAGGCATGTGAATCGAGCGTGCGCGTCCGGCCGAGCGAGACGAAGCCCCAGACCTCGCGGAGCAGCTCCTCCTTCGTGAAGACGCGCGTCGGGTCCGTTGCAAGCTTCGCGAGCAGCTCGAACTCCTTCGCCGCGAGCGCGACGGAAAGGCCGTGGACCGTGACGCGCCGCGTTGCGCGTTCGAGCGCGATCGGCCCGGCGGCGAGACGCTCGCGCGTGGCCGGCCGCGCCCGGCGCAGCACGGCGTGGATCCGGGCGACCAATTCCTCGTAGTGGAACGGCCTGGGGACGAAGTCGTCGCAGCCGCGCTCGAAGGCGTGCACGCGGTCGACCGCGTCGGCGCGCCGCTCGCCGAGGACGATCACGGGCACGTCGCGGTCCCAGGTGCGTCCGGGCTCGCCCTCGCGCAGCCGCCTGCAGACGTCCAGCCCCGAGGCATCCTCGAGCCCGCCGACCAGCACGAGGTCGGGCCGCACCCGCTCCACCAGCTCGAGCGCGAGCTCCTCCGCGGCCGCCCGCAGCACCTCGAACCCGTCGCTCGCCAGGTGCCGCTCGAGGAACTCCCTCGTTCCCGGCTCGGCCTCGGCGAGGAGCAGCGCCCGCGATGACATGGAACCGAAGGTAGCGCCGAGATTTCGCGAGCGCCAGATGTCCTTTCGCCCGAAAGTGCGACGAGCTCTCTACAGCCGCCCGGAGCGGACTACCGAGCGCTCGGCCCGCATTCATGAGTCTGGCCTCGAGCGTGCGATACTGATCGAAAGTGGCTTCCGCAGGGGCACCGGTTCGCACGTTCATGATCGCGGACGTACGCGGCTACACGCGATTCACGGAAGAGTACGGCGACGAAGCCGCAGCGCGCCTCGCGGCGAGATTCGCGGAGCTCGTCCAGGAGGGCGTCGAGACTCGCGGGGGCAAAGTCGTCGAGATCCGCGGCGACGAGGCGCTGACGGTGTTCGAGTCGGCTCGGCAGGCGATTCGCGCGTCCAAGGACCTCCAGCAAATGTTCGCGGAAGAAAGCCACGCCGACCGGGACCTTCCGCTCCGCGTCGGCATCGGCATCGACTCCGGCGAGGCTGTGGAGCTCCAGGACGGCTCGTATCGCGGAAACGCGCTCAATGTCGCAGCGCGTCTTTGCGGTCTCGCGCACGGCGGGGAGGTGCTCGTCAGTGGCGGCACCCGGCACCTGGCGGGCCACACTCCGGGGCTCCGCTACGTCGACCGCGGCCGCATGAGCCTCAAGGGAATCTCGGATCCCGTACACGCGCTGCGCGTCGCCTGGGAGGACGAGGCCGACCCCAAGGAGGGCAGCCACTGGGTCCTGATGTTCTTCGGCGGCCAGAGCCGGCTCGGCTGGAAGCCGCTTCTGCTCGTCATTGCCGTCGCGGCCGTGACCGCGGGCGCCGTCGTCTACCTCACGACCGAGAACCACGGCGAATCGAGCACGGCGGGAACGCAGGTCACCACCGGCGCGGGCCCCCTACCGACACCGGCGTCCAACCTCACCCTTGCCGACATCGTGCCGGCGCAGCTCTGGGCCGGCTGCGAGGTGCAAACGGTTCCCGACGCGAACGCGGTCGAGACCGCCGTCTGCCTGCAGCGGAGCAGCGCCGGAGGATTCCAGCCCGACCGCTGGCAGATCTCACGCTACGCGAATGGACGTCTGCTCAGAGCGGCGTACGAATCGGAGCGCCGTGGCCGCGGCGTCGCGAGCAACCAGGGCAAGTGCACCCGCTTCTTCTGGGGCGGCGAGCACGCCTGGGAGCACGGGCCGGGCAAGCCCGGCGGGCGCGTGTTCTGCTACTTCGACGGAGATGACGCGGTGATCGTCTGGATGCACGAGCGGCTCGGCCAGGCGAGCCACCGTGACATCCTCGCGAGCGCCCGCGAGGGCGGCAGCGACCACGCGCGGCTCTCCCTTTGGTGGCAGCCGTGGCACCACCTGATCGGGAAGGCGCTCTGACGCGGGTACCAACGAGCCTCGCGGCCGGACCGCGCTACAGGCGTCCGGAGCGGACGACGCCCCACAGGAGCCACAAGCCGAGCACGCCTGAGAGCACGAAGCCGATGAACGAGAGGATGTTCACGCCGAATACCTGAGGCCCCTGCTCGGCGAAGATCCCGATCAGGCTCGAGCCGATCAGCCCGCCGACGACCACGAGCGCCACGACCAGCCGGTTGAACGCGACGTTCAGCTTCTGCATGAACTCGTCGAGCCCCTTGTGCACGAACCCGACCTCGATCTGGCCGTCGCGCACCTCCTCGAGGAAGTCATGCACCTGGTACGGCATGTCACGCGCGATCCGCGCGAGCTCCAACCCCTCCGTGCGCGCGCGCG
>Ga0105245_10005392_pt1 | contig 11239 bp, 9 predicted proteins | sample KBSM54metaG_FD_81523 | JGI IMG/M metagenome (GOLD analysis project Ga0105245, IMG submission 81523) | Miscanthus rhizosphere microbial communities from Kellogg Biological Station, Michigan, USA - KBS M5-4 metaG | ecosystem: Host-associated > Plants > Roots > Rhizosphere > Soil | place: Michigan...
CCTCGCTCGCTGCGCTCGCTCAGGATGACAGCGCTTCCTGAGTGCCGATGCCACCACCGCGACGCTCATACGTGCCGTCGCCCTGAAGGTCCCAGCCCGTCGGGTCGCTCACGTATCGGGCGAGGAGATCGTCGAGCAGCCGGCGGTGGCGTGCGTCGGTGATTGGCGCGAGGAGTTCAACGCGGCGGCGGAGGTTGCGGGGACGAAGATCCGCGGAGCCGATGAAGTAGCGCGGGTCGCCGCCGTTGGCGAAACGGTAGATGCGCGAATGCTCGAGGAACCGTCCGACGATCGAGACCACGCGAATGCGTTCGCTGAGATCGGGCACGCCCGGCCGCAACGTGCAGATGCCGCGCACGACGAGATCGACCTCGACGCCGTCGCGCGACGCACGATACAACGCGCGGACGATGTCCGGATCGGACAGCCCATTGAGCTTCGCCGTGATCCGCGCCGGGCGGCCGGCACGAGCGAACGCCGCTTCGCGGTCGATCCGTTCGAGCATGCCCGTAAGCAAACGATTGGGCGCGATGAGGAGCGCGCGCGACGTCCGTCGCGGCGCTTCAGATGATCCCGTCAGCTCGTTGAAGAGATCGGCGGCGTCACTCGCGATCAGATCGTTCGTCGTGAAGAGACTGAGGTCGGTGTACTGCTCGCCCGAACGCGTGTTGTAGTTGCCCGTTCCCACGTGCACGTAACGGCGCAGTCCCCCCCCCCCGGCCTCGCGCCGGACGATGAGCGCCACCTTCGCGTGGTTCTTGAAGCCGACGATGCCGCGTACGACATGGCCGCCGGCCGCCTCGAGCGCCTTCGCCCAGCCGATGTTGACCTCTTCGTCGAAGCGCGCTTTGAGCTCGACGAACGCGGTCACCGCCTTGCCATGCTTCGCCGCCTGCAACAGCGCGTCGGCGATCGGCGAGGGATTCCCGATCCGGTACAGCGTGATCTTGATCGCCGCGACCTGCGGGTCGTTCGCGGCGTCGTAGATGAAGCGAACCACGCTCCCGCTGAACGAATCGAAGGGATGATGCAGCAGCACGTCGCCGCCGGCCACGGCATCGAGCGTGTTGGCGGCACTGGCGAACGGCTGTCGCGCGGGAAGTCGCGGATACGAAAGCGCCGAAAGCGGCGGTAGCTCGATCTGCGATACACCGCGCAGGTCGAGCAGCCCTTCGACCTCTTCGACGTCGGCGAGCCGGGGAGTTCCATTCGCCGCCTGCTCGCGCCGCACGTTCTCGAGCAGAAGAGCGCGAAGGATCGGCGGCATCGTACGCTCGACCTCGAGTCGGACGACCGTTCCCTGTCCGCGTGTGGCGCTGGCGCGCGCGACCTCGTCGAGCAGATCGTCGGCGTGTTCCTCGTCGATCTCGAGCTCGGCGCTCCGCGTCACGCGGAACCCGTACGCGTGCTCGACGAGCATGTCCGGATAGAGCGCGCCCAGGTTGCCGCGAATGACCTCCTCCACGGGGACGACGACGCGACTGCCCGCGGTCGGATCCGCGCCGCCCCCCGGCATCATGAAAAAGCGCGGCAGGCTCTCCGGAAGCTCCAGCTCGGCGAACCGCGGCGGGCCACCGGAGCGCTGGCGGAGAATCAGCGCCATGGCGAGCGACAGATGGCCAAGTCGCGGCAACGGGTGGCCCGGACTCAGTGTCATCGCGAAGGGCGTGAGCAGCGGCTGGATCTCGTCGCGGAACCGATCGCGGAGACCGGCTTGGTGCTCCGGAGCAAGCGCATCCCACGTGACGATACGAACGCCGATCGCCGAGAGCGCGGCACGGCAGCGCTCGAACGTCATCGCCTGGCGCGCGCTGATCTCGCCGACCGCGGCGTTCACCGCGGCCAACTCTTCCACCGGCAACATCCCGCCGCCCTCGCCGCGCGCGTCGCCCTCCGGCGATGTTCCGGTCGCGGCGGCGAGCAGCCCGGCCATGCGAACCATGAAGAACTCGTCCACGTTCGCGGCGACAATCGACAGAAAGCGAAGTCGTTCGCGCAACGGCGTGCGCTCGTCGTCGGCCAGCGACAGTACGCGCTGCTGAAACGCCAGAAGGCTCAGCTCGGGATTGAAGAATTCCGGAGCGCTGCCGGTGATCGCCGGAACTGCGACACGTTGATACCGATCCGAGTTGCCGGGACGCCTCGGAACGTCCTCGAGGCGCGCCCACTTGATCGCCAACTCGGCGCGCTCGAGCGTCGGCACCGCCGACCGGCGCACGCCGTGCTCTTCTTCGAGGGCACGCTCGAGCGAGTGAAGATTCTCCGACGCGCCGCGGTGGTGGTGCGCGCACATGGTGAAGAAGCGCGCCGACGAACCGTTGCGGCGAATCGTGACGCGATCGAGGTGCACCGTCAGCCGCGGCCGCCGCAGCCAGTCGAGCGACGCGCCACGCGTGAGACGATCCACCTCGAGGTCGGCGCGCACCTGCAGCAGCGACGGATCGACGATGCCGCGCACCCGACGGGCGACGGGATTGTCCGACGCGAACGCCGCGGCGACGTCGGCGGTTTGCACCGGCGCGTCGACGCGCGTCACGTCCTCGGGCCGCGGACCCTCGACGCGCAAGCTCAGCGAGCTCCGACCGGCGTCGTCGATGCGAAGGCGGCACACGACGCCGCGCCGGCGCAGCGAGTCGTCGGGCGTGTCGAGGTACAGATCGCGGTGCATCGAGCGCCGCGCGTCGCCGGCCGGGATTCCCGGAGGAAGCGGGCCGGCGGCGAGCGCGGCGAGTTGGTCAGCCGACAACAGCTCGCAGCGAAACTCCGTCATGTGGCCCGGGGTGGGTCAGGGCATCGCATCATTTCCTGCCGAAGCATGCCTCCGAGAGCTGCCGTTTGGCGTCGCGCGGATTGTTGATCGTCTTGTAGAAGTCATCGATGTAGTCCGTCGTCTCCTTGACGATGTCCGGCTTGAGCAGCTGTCCGATCTTGTCGTGGTAGAGGGCGTAGATCGCATCCTTTTTCGCGTTGAACAGCGCGATCGCCTTCGTGAAGTTGGAGTCAGGGAAACAGTAACCGCGATAGATCCGATCGCGAACCCGTCGAATCCCGAGCTTGTCGTTCGGGGTCGCATAACGGGTGTTCACGATGCCGGCGAAGTCGAAGTCGCGCGCCACCGGAATCACCTCATCGCCAAAGCCGCGCGTGAGCAGCTCGACGTTGTGCAGCGCGGCGATCGAGAAATCGGTGTTGCCGATCAGGTACTGAAACAACCCGAACACGGTGGACTGGTAGGGATCCAGATCGGCCGGACCGGCACCGGTCTGCTTGGTGATCTTGCCCCGGAACCGCTCGGCGAACTTGTCGGGGTCTTCCTGAAAGAAACCGTAACGCGTCGCGACCGGCTTCCCGCTCACGCTGTCGATGTACGTGACGTGTACCGCGCGCGCGGCGTGGCTGTACGGAGAGACGCGCTGGTAAATGCGGTACGCTTGAAGCTCCTGCAGCACGTACTGCTCGTAGCCGTCGTCGTTGCGGCAATAGGACGTGAGCTTCGGTTTGTCGACGCGAGCGAAGACGGTCCCCTTCGACTCCTTCCCGCTGAAGTTCAGCCGCAGCGGAGGGAAGTCGCAGTTCTTGAGCCGCCAGATACCGTGTGTCTTCACCTTGATCGGCATGTTGACCGGAGCCGATGCACCGGCCGGAGTGAAGCTGAACGTGGCGTCGCGATAGGGAGCGTCGTCGCCCTTGTCGCCTTTGACGCGCTTGATGTTGAAGGTCAGCGTGACCTCCATCGGATCTTCACTCTCATAGAACTTGGCGAGAGTGGTGTCCTTGAGGCTGTCCGGCTTCTCGGGCTTGGGCTCTTTCTTGGCGGTCTTGCCACTCTGTTGCTGCGCGACCGCCGGAACGGCGAGCACCAAGGCCAACGAGAGCAGGGACCATCGGATCTGTGCGGCGAGCTTCATGAAGTTCCTCCGACCAGTTGATCGATCAACGCAGCTCTGAGTCGACTACATCCCGCCCACCAGCGGCCCGAAGCAGCGCTAACAGCTCGTCCGGACCGCTCCTCTTCTTCGGCATTACCACGTAGTCGATCACCGTCGAGCCATCCTCGCTGATCGACTCTGCTTCGACGCGCCACTTTTTCGCCGCGTCGTCCAGCCTCGCCTCCAGCACCGGGCGAGTCAGAATGGCGTTTTGAATGCGAATACGGATGCGGCTCTCGTTTTTGTCGTTCCGCTCCTCGCCCTCGGGATCCGCTTCGCGGGCGCGGCGCCAGGCACGCTGGGCGAGCCCCTGGAGCTGCTCGGCCGTCATGTTCTGGAGAACTTCGTCGTCCATGCGGGCAACGAACGTCCCGGTGCGGGCAAGGTCGCGCGCACGTTGCAGGCGGCGTTCGGCGACCTTTCCCTCCAACGCCACCGGTGTTCGACCAAAATCGGTGAACCAGAGCGCGAGGATGAGGACGTTGAACAAGATCGAGATGATCGTCGCGACAGGGAGATCGACCGCGCAGGCGATTCCCAATCCGGTCATGAGGAAGATGTAAACGGCGTCTTTGCTGTCGTCGAGCGTGTTCCGGAAGCGAACGGCCGCGGCGATACCACCGAGCGCGAACGCCAGCGGAAGACTGTACTTCACGAGCACGACGATGCCGGTGACCGCGACCGGGAGGATGACCAGCAGCTGAACCACCGACTGCTGATAACCGCGTCGCGCGCGCGTCAACGTGTAGACCCAGGCGATCGGAAGGGCGAGCAACGCGGACGCCAGCATCGCCAGCGCGACCGTCGCGGCGAGGGTGTCCTGCCCCACGGGTTCGTACACGGCGTTCTTGCCGGAGCCCTTTACAACTTCCGCGCTCTGACCAAAGAGCGTGTCGAGCGACGTCATGCCCAAGGTTTGCGAGCGCGGCAAGAAGCGCCACGCGAGCCACCCCACGGTGATGAGGATCGCGTAGTACGCAAAAACCCTGAGAATGACTTTGAATTCGGGCGCCGCGGCGGATCCGTTCGACCCCGTCGCCATGTGCAGCCGGTCCGGTGGGAGATGCGCTAAAATCACCCCCGGGCGGCGGCTGCGCCAGGGATTACTCGGGCGGCTTCACAGGGATGTTGAGCGGCGGCCCCGGTGCTCGTTTGGGCAGCTCGGCGCCGCTATTGGCCTGCTCGGCGACCGACTCGAGCCCCTGAGCGGTGGTCAGCTGGCGCGCTGACAGGACGGAATAGGCGCTGTCCTTGGCGCTGGAGATGTTCTCCCGAATTCCGGCGACGAGATCCAAAACGAGCGGATGCGCCTCGGCGATCGAGTCGCGGCGCTCCCGGGTGATGTTCGAGAAGATGGGACGGGGCTTGTACAGCCGCGCGATCGAATCGAGCTTGCGCGACATCGGCGCGTTCGTGGAGTCGAGAACGCGCTTGATCGCGACGATCTTTGTGAACTGCGTGTCGTTGAGCGCAACCTCCAGCCGGTGTTCGATCAGGAGGTTTATCGGATTCACGATCTTGGGGATCGTGATTCCCATGTCCCGGGACAGCCGGCCGGGCTTTCCCTTTTGGCCGTCCGGCCCCATTCCGCCGACACGCGTTTGCGCACCAAGCGCGGCGGGAAGAATCACCGCCGTGATCGCCATTCGGAGCACCGCACCACGCATTGCACCCTCACCACCGATTGGTTCTGACCGGCGCGGCGAGGCCCCCTTGGCCCTACTTCACCGTGACGGTCCCACTCATCCCTGGATGTAACGTGCAAGAATAGGGGAATGTTCCGCCGCTGGAGAAGGTTCGCGTATAGGTGCCGGACGATTTGTTGCCCGAGGTAACGCCATCGTTGAAGCTGACGTTGTGGTCGGAGGCACCCTGGGCCCATGTCCACGTGACGGTCGTGCCCGGCGATACCTGGATGTCGCCCGGAGCAAACTGATTGTCGGACACCGTCACTTTGTCGGTCGCCTGGGGGGTGGTCGGCGTCGTCGGAGTGGTCGGCGTGGTGGGGGTCGTCGGGGTGTTATTGGACGAGCCCGAACTCGAATCGCCGCCGCCGCACGAGACGACCGCGAACAGTGCCGGGACAAGAAAAAAGATGAATCGGTTTCGCATCGGAGGCCCGTTGGGCATGAGGGGACATGAGGGAATCCGAGGGACGAATCGTCGGTTCCCGGCTCCGAGCGGTCAGTGCGGCGTTACGGCAAACGGGATCGCGACCGCCGAACATCCACTCACCGCCGACGGTTTGAACAATTAGATACGGGACAACATCGGAACAGAACGGACAACAAGCAGGAAGATTTCTGGGTTTTGAGGTTCGCGATTTCTCGCGCCAAGGCGGCCCCTGTAGGCCTTCCCGTTCCAATCCTAGTTGTCCCGTATCCAATCGTACCAACCCGACTACGGTATCAGGTGTCGGCGTGGTCGCGGTCCGCACCTATTGCCGATAGAGGTCTTCGCGCGTGAGCGGGATATTTGCGCGCCCGTTCTCCGGCTTCGCGAGGAGCGTTTGAAGGACGTTCAGCCGGCCCGTTGCGAAGCCATGCATCGACGCCGTCATGTATAAGCGCCACACGCGATAGGTCGCATCGCCGACGATGCCCACCACTTCGTTGCGGCAGCGCTCGAGACGTTCGATCCAATGCCGGAGCGTCAGCGCGTAGTGCTCGCGAAGGCTCTCAACGTCCCGCGTCTCGAAGCCCGCGTTTTCCGCGGCAGAGACGAGTGCGTGGTACGGACCGAGGCGTCCGTCCGGAAAAACGTACTTCTCGATGAACGCGTCGCGGCGCCAGAGACGTCGTTCGAGGCGCTCACGCCACCCGGGCTCGCGCTCGCCGCCAACTCGCACGATACCGTGATTGAGAAACAGACCGCGAGGCGCCAGCGCACGTACCACTGAGCCGAAGTACTCGCCCAGTCGCTCGACGCCGACATGCTCGACCATGCCCACACTCGCGATCTTGTCGAATGGCCCGATGCCGGCCGCGTCGCGATAGTCGCGGATCTCGACGTGACAACTCCCGAGCAGCCCCGCCTCGGCGATGCGCTCGGCGGCGAGCGCTTGCTGCTCCTCGCTGAGCGTGATGCCCACCGCCTGGACCCCGTAGTGCCGCGCCGCGTGCATGACGAGCGCGCCCCAACCGCAGCCGATGTCCAGGAATCGCTCGCCCTTGCGAAGACGCAATTTGCGACAAACCAAATCGAGCTTGGCTTCCTGCGCGTCGTCGAGCGTGTCAGCCGGATGCTCGAAATACGCGCACGAGTAGACCATGCGTTCGTCGAGCCACAGACGATAGAAATCGTTGCCGACGTCGTAGTGATATTGGATCGCCGCGCGGTCGCGCGCGGCCTCATGACGCTTGCCCTTGGCTTCGACCTGTTCGTCGGCGCGCCGTTCTCGGACGTCGCCCCCCCCATTCGCTCCATCGTGCCGCGGGAGCGCGATCAGATCGCGGGCGAGGGACGCCAACACTGACGGACGACGCAGCCGCGTGTTGATGGCGTCGGCGACGGTCATCGTCTTCGCGAGATCGCCTTCGACGTCCACGTCGCCCGAGATATACGCTTCGACGATCGACAATTCGCTTGGCGGAAGCAACATGCGTCGGAGAGCGCCGGGACGCGCGACGACCAGCGCAAACGGCGACGGCACGGCGGAGCCGCGCTCCACCGTGCCGTCCCAATATTTCACGTCGAATTTTCGCTGCGCCGGGAGGCCGAACAACGCGGCCAAGGCGCGCCGGCTGTGCGCGACCGCGTCGTCGCTGCCCGGCTCTGACACGGATCAGCGCCGCCGCTTTCGGTTGCCGCGCGAACGCTGCTGGCGGCCACCCCCGGTGGCGCGTCCGACATCGGTGCGATTCTCGTCGATCAGGTCACCGATGTGCCGGGCGTGACCGCCAGCCTGCGGACCAGTATCGACGACGGCGCCCCCAAGACGGACGTCGTCGCGAACGACATCGACGCCGGAGGGATCCTCGAGGAGGTCGTCCACGTCTGCCTGACGAACGCGGAATCGTCCGTCTACGTCTCGGCCGTTGTGAGTCTTGCGACGTTCGGTCATTGCTGCTGCTCTCCTTTCCGAGGTGATCAACCTCGAATGTCGCAAGCAGCAGGCCGGTGTGGGCGTCATTGCAGAGCTCAGCCGATGCGTAGGGCGGCCACCGGGTCTGTTTTCGTCGCTCGCCGTGCCGGGACATAGCTCGCGGCGAGAGCGGCCATCAACATCAGCGCGCTGACACTCGAGAATGTCACCGGGTCGAGCACGCCGACGCCGAACAGCAGACTCGTCAAAAGACGTGTCGCCATGATCGAAATGACGAGTCCGGCGACCAAGCCGAGGCCGGCCGCCTTGAACGACTCACCCAATACCAGACGGACGACATCGCTCGCCTGCGCGCCGAGCGCCATGCGAATGGCGAGCTCTCGCGAACGCTCGGCCAAGCCTTGGCTGATGACACCGTACACCCCGATCACTGCCAGCGCGAGCGCGACCACCGAGAAGCAGCCGAGAAGGACAAGCGAAAAGCGTCGCGGGCGCAGTGAATCGTCCATGATGGAATCGAACGTCTGAATTCCAGCGATCGGAAGGGCCGGATTGATCTCGGCGACGAGCCGCTTGATCTCGCGACCGAACACCGTTGGGTCGGTCGACGTTGCGAGCACCAGCCAGATGCCGCCGGTCGGTGCCTGCGCATTCGGCAAATAGATCGTGGGATCCGCCGGAGCATCGAGCACGAACGTCGGCGTGTCGCCCACGACGCCGACGACCTCGCGCTCGAGCGGCGCGCCGTAGAATCCGACGCGGATGCGTTTGCCGAGCGGATTCTCGTTCGGCCAGTTCCGGCGCGCGAATGTCTCGTTGATCACGGCGACGGGGAGCGACGACGCGTCGTCGCGAAGCGAAAAGACGCGACCGCGACGCACCGAGATGCGCAGCGCGTCGAACGCGCCCGGCGTGATCGACGTCAGATGCGCCGACGGCTCGGAGCCGCGCGGTACGATCCGTCCAACCACACCGTACGTTCCGTGGTCCACGCCGATCGCCGCCGTCAGCGGCGGCGATGACGTGACGCCCGCCGCCGACACGCCGGGAATTGCCTTCGCCCGCTCGACCAGCTGCGCGGCAAAGCGAGCGCGCGCCTCGGGCGTCGGAGTCCACTGCCAGGCGAACATCGTCGCGCCGACGACGTGGTCCGTTCGATACCCGCGGTCCTGGCTGAGCACGGAGACGAAGCTTCGCAGCAACAATCCGGCGCCGGTGAGCAACACGACCGCCAGCGCGATCTCCGCGGCGACGAGCGACTCGCGGAGCCGGCGATGACGCATGCCGCCGCCCGCTCGCGTACCGGACTTGAGCTCGTCGCTGCCACGATCCGAGGCACGAAGCGCGGGAACCACGCCGAAGAGAAAAGTCGTGAGAAGTATGGCTGCTAGCGCGAACACGAGCGCGCGAACGTCGACCCGCATCTCATCTACGCGCGGGATCGAGATCGGACTCAGTCCTCTGATGACGCCGACTCCCCAATAGGCGAGCGCCGCGCCGGCGACACCGCCGATCAGCGCGATGACGAAGGATTCGGCGAGCACCTGTCGCGCGACACGTCCGCGCCCGGCGCCGAGCGCCACCCGCACGGCGAACTCGCGAGAGCGTCGATGGGTACGCGCGAGCACGAGGTTCGCCACGTTCACGCACGCGATCAGCAAGACGAGTCCAACGGCGCCGAGGAGAAGCCAGAGCAGCCGCGCCGACCCGCCGACCATTCCCTCCCGAAGACTCACCAGCGAAACGCCGATCTTCGCGTTCGTTCCCGGATACTCCCGCGCGAGCTGCGACGACACACGCTCGAGATCCGCCGATGCCTGGCCGATCGTCACGTTTGGACGAAGCCGAGCGACGACGTGGTACCACGCGGAACCTCGCAGATCGCGTTCGAGCGAATCGAGCACTTTCGGCGCGTACATCTCCTGCGGTGTTCGCGCGCCGAGATAGGCGAAGTCGCGCGGTAGTACGCCGACGATGGTCGCCGGCGCGTGGCCGATCGTGATCGTGCGGCCGATAACCCCTGACTCGCCACCGAATCGCTTCTGCCACGACTCGTAGGTGAGGACGAGCACCGCGGGCGCGCCGGGACGATAGTCTTCGGGAAGGAAGAGACGACCCGCCGCGGGACGCGCATCGAGGACACGAAAAAAATCCTCGGTCACGTTCCAGTTCCGAATCTGCTCCTCGCCCTCCGGTCCGGAGTAGATGAGGCCATACGGCTCGACCGCCGCCATCGCGGCGAACGACGTCGCGCGCGCGCGCCACTGCGCGAAGTTGCCGGGGGCGACGTCGTCGCGCGGCTTGTTCTTCGCTCGATCGTTTTGATAGATGCGTACGATCTGTTCGGCGCGCGAATACGGCAGTGGCTTGAGGAGCACGCCGTCCACGGCACTGAAAATCGCGGTGTTGGCTCCGATCCCTATGGCCAGCGTAAGAATCGCCGCGATCGCGAACCCGGGCGCGGAGCGCAGCGTCCTCAGGGCGAAGTGGAGATCCTGACCGAGATCACTGAGGGGTCGGGTGGCCTCGGACGGGTGGACCTTCGACGTGGGGTTTTCTGTGGCGCGAGACATTCAGAGTCTCCCCGATCGGATCATTCGGTTCGATGCCGGGAATCTCCAAAGGGTTGCGCTTTGGCGGAGAAACCATCGGCCGCCATTCGACCGGGTGCATCAGGGTGTCGGCGGTGATGACCGTGGTGTCGGCGAAGCGCTCGCCTTCCATGTAGCGAAGGTGAATGGGTCGCTCGCGGGCCACGCCGCAGACAACGAAGTGCCCAGCGTCGTCCAGGTCCACACGCTGCTCGGCGCCGTTGACGGCGACGGCGCGGCCAAGACCATTTTCCGATGTTACCGGCGAGCCATTGTTGTAGTTGGCCTGCCAGCGCGCGAGGACGCGCCCGGATGGGCGCGTAGCACCAGGCAGGATGACCCGGCCGATGATCATGGATGTCCCGCGAGGCATTCGCTGCTCGCGGCACACATCCCGAATGACGTCGACAAGCGGCGGGAGCTCGACTCGAATTGTTGTGAGGCGCCCGCGCACGATGTCGGCGGTCAACTTCGTGGATCGCGGGGCGGCGTACTCCGCGAGCGTGGTGTCGGTGACCACGACCGTATATCGGCCCGGGACGACAGGCGACAATTCGAACGAACCGTTCGACGACGTCTGGGTCTCTGCGTCCGTACCAGACAAGGAAACGACGGCGGCGGGAATCGAGATCGGCAAGTGAAGTTGGACGACGCTTCCGGTTAGTCCGGACAGA
>Ga0105245_10005396_pt1 | contig 11235 bp, 9 predicted proteins | sample KBSM54metaG_FD_81523 | JGI IMG/M metagenome (GOLD analysis project Ga0105245, IMG submission 81523) | Miscanthus rhizosphere microbial communities from Kellogg Biological Station, Michigan, USA - KBS M5-4 metaG | ecosystem: Host-associated > Plants > Roots > Rhizosphere > Soil | place: Michigan...
CCGACCCAGCAGGCCGGGTGGATCCGCAGGTTGCTGCCGAGCTGACCGCTCGGGGACCGGAGCCCGGAGCGGAGCAGAAGCTCGGGCGTGCCGAACGCCCCGCCGGCCACGACCACTGCCTTCCGGGCGTTGACGCGGTAGGGGTGCGCCCTGCCGTTGGCCTGAGCCATGCAGTCGAGTCCGGTGGCGCGGTCGCGTTCGAAGACGACCCTGCGTACGTCGACGCCCGATCGCACCCGGGCGCCAGCGGCGACCGCCCGCGGGAGATAGGAGACGTGCACGGCCCGCTTGGCGTCGAGGCGGCAGCCCGACGGGCACGAGCTGCACTGGTGACAGCCGCCGGCGTTGCGGCGAAGTGGCGCGTGCTTTGCGTTGAGCGCCTCGGCGCCCTCCCGCAGGAGCTGACCGTTGCGCCCCATGCGCTCGGGATCCACCGGGCGCACCCACATGATCTCCTCGGCCTCGGCGTACTCTGCGGCGAGCTCGGTGGCCCACCCGATTCCGTGCTCGTCCCGCCAGCCCGCCAGCACCTCGTCCGGTGCGCGGAAGCAGGTGCCCGAGTTGATCACGGTCGTGCCCCCGACGGCCCGCCCGACCGGGGTGGGGATCGCCGGCCGCCCTTCGGCGATCGTGAGGCCGCCATCCCGGTAGAGCGCGCGCAGCGCCGCCAGCGGCTCCTCGGGATAGGTGGAGCTGTCCATGTACGGCCCCGCCTCGAGCACCAGCACGTCGAGGCCGGACTTGGCGAGGATCGCCGCGGACGCGGCCCCTCCGGCGCCCGAGCCGACGATGACGACGTCGCAGTCCTCACCGCCCCGGGCCGGCTGCAGGTCACCCAGTCCGTGAGGGGAGTCGGCCAGCGGCGGCATCCCACCGTCCACCTCGCATCTCATCTCGTATCCGACGGCGGCGCGGACCCGAGCGTCGTTGCCGTATCCGAGCCCGGCGAGCACCTTCAGGAAGAGGAGAAGGTCCGCGGCGAACGGCAGCCGCGAGCCCTCGAGCTTGGCCAGGAACTCCTGCCTGGCGTCGAGGCTGGCGCGGCTGAAGCGCCACGGGAACGGCAGCACCTCGAGCCCCCAGAGCGCCATCTTCACCTGGCGGACGGCCCGGTGGGGCAGGCTGCCGAGGTAGGCGTCGATGGGCGAGACGGTGTCGACGGCGCCGACGTCCTGTGGGTCGCCGGTGCGCGTAGGCCCCGCGGCCGCCGGTAGCCCGTCGACCCCCGGGGCCATCGCCTGCGAGAAGGCGGCAAGGATCCGGCGCTCGGCGGCCCCAAGCCCCGGTTTGCGCCTTCAGGACGGTGCGGCGGGCTCTCCGATCTGGCCGGCGACCTTCCAGAGGTAGAGCGCGATGACAGCGAGGAAGCCGTCCACGATGAAGTTGAGGAGGTAGATGAACACATCGCTGTCGAAGGCGTAGAAGCCGAGCGCCCCCAGCGACGAGGCCGTCTTGCCGGCGGCGAGCACGAGCAGGACCGGCCGGTAGCGGACGACGTCGGTCTGCACCAGCACGCAGATCCCGGTGATGACCACCATGTAGGCGAATGCGAGCGCCAGCCAGAAGTTCTCGACCGTATGCGGGGCGCGCGTGAAGCTTCCGATCGCGTCGCCGAGGTCTGAGATGACGTCGAGGACCCCGTTGGGGACCGCGATGAACAGGATTCCGACGACCGCGAAGCTCACCGCCAGGAGGCGGAGGTTCAGCACGACGAATCGCTCCGCCCGAGCCCCGGTCATCAGCGGGCGAGATCCTATCCGCGGGCTCATACACTGCGCGTCGATGATTGACAGAGACCAGGTCCTCCACGTCGCGCGGTTGGCTCGGCTCGAGCTGACCGAGGCTGAACTCGAGAAGATGGCCGACGAGCTGTCGGGGATCCTCGACCACGTCGAGCGCATGAACGAGCTCGACCTGGACGGGGTGGAGCCGACGACCCACGTGGTCCAGCTCGAGAACGTCCTACGGGCCGACACTCCGCGGCCCAGCTGGCCCCGCGAGAAGATCCTGGAGCCGGCGCCGGACCCGGACGAGGGGGCGTTCCGGGTCCCGTCACCGCAGGCTTAGCGGCATGAGCGACGTCCTCGAGCTCACCGCCGCTGAGGCGATCGACCGGATCACCAAGGGCGAGCTCGGCTCCGACGAGTACTTCGACGCATACGCGGAGGCTGCCGCCGGCGACGAGCTGGGCGCCTACCTCTGGCGGGCGAAGCCCGGCACCTCGGACGGCGCCACGGGGGAGCTGAACGGCGCCCCCATCGCCGTCAAGGACATCTTCTGCACTGAGGGGATCGAGACCACGGCCGGCTCGCGGATCCTCGAGGGCTACCGACCGCCGTACACGGCGACGGCGGTCCGCAGACTGGCCGCGGCCGGCGCGCAGGTCCTGGGCAAGACCAACATGGACGAGTTCGCGATGGGCTCCTCGAACGAGAACTCTGGCTACGGGCTCGTCCGCAATCCCTGGGACCTCGAGCGGGTCCCCGGCGGCTCCTCGGGCGGCTCCGCGGCCGTCGTTGCCGCCCGCCTCGCCCCGTGGGCGATCGGGACCGACACCGGCGGGTCGATCCGCCAGCCGGCGTCGCTGTGCGGGGTCGTCGGGCTGAAGCCCACGTACGGCGCGATCTCCCGCTACGGGATGATCGCCTTCGCCTCGTCGCTCGACCAGTGTGGACCGCTCACGCGCGACGTCATGGACGCCGCGATCCTGCTGCGCGTCATGGAGGGGCGCGATCACTGCGACTCCACCTCCGTCGGCATCGAGGGCGGAGTCGAGCTTCCCTCGCGCACCGACCTCAAGGGCCTTCGCTTCGGCGTGCCACGCGAGCTCGCGAGCGAGGCCGAGGGGATCGAGGAGGGCGTGCGAGAGGTCTTCGAGCGGAACGTCGCCCTGATCCAGGAGCTCGGGGCGGAGGTCGACGAGTGCGAGCTGCCGCACTCCGCGCACGGCATCTCCGCGTACTACGTCCTCGCGCCGGCGGAGGCGTCGGCGAATCTCGCCCGCTACGACGGCGTGCGTTACGGGCTGCGCGAGGGAGCGTCCTCCGGAACCGACAGCGAGCTTGCCTCCATGTACGAGCGAACCCGCACCGCCGGCTTCGGCCCGGAGGTCAAGCGCCGCATCATGCTCGGCACCTACGCGCTCTCCTCCGGGTACTACGACGCCTACTACGGCCGCGCGCAGCGAGTGCGGACCAAGATCGCTGAGGATTTCGCGACCGCCTTCGAGCGCTTCGACTACCTGGTGACGCCCACCTCGCCGACCGTCGCCTTCGAACTTGGGGCCCGAGCGGAGAACCCGCTGGCGATGTATATGTCCGACTACTGCACGGTGCCGATGCCGCTCGCCGGCCTGCCGGCGATCTCGATTCCGGCGGGCCTCGCCCAGCCGGACGGCGGCGGGCCGGAGCTCCCGGTCGGGCTCCAGCTCGTCTCGCCGGCGTTCGGGGAGTCGGGCCTCCTGGACGCGGCCCACGCGATCGAGGGAGCGATCGGCTTCGACGCCAGGCCCGTGGGAGCCGCCGCATGAGCCTGCCCGAGGGATACGAGGCGGTGATCGGCCTGGAGATCCACGTCCAGCTGCAGACCCAGACGAAGATGTTCTGCGGCTGCGCCCTCTCCTTCGGGGACGAGCCCAACGTGCACACCTGCCCCGTCTGCCTGGCCCATCCGGGATCGCTCCCGACGGTGAACGAGCGGGCGGTCGACTACGCGTTGCGGATCGGGATGGCGCTGGAGTGCGACCTGGCTCCGCGGTCGATTTTCCACCGCAAGAACTACTTCTATCCCGACAACCCGAAGGCGTACCAGATCAGCCAGTACGACATCCCGCTGGCGACGAAGGGCCGTCTGGGCGACGTTCGCGTCCACCGCGTCCACCTCGAGGAGGACGCCGCGAAGATGATCCACGTGGGGCAGTCGGGCCGCATTCACGGCTCGGCGCATTCCCTCGTGGACTTCAATCGAGCCGGGACGCCGCTGGTCGAGATCGTGACCGAGCCGGACCTCAGGAGCGAAGAGGAGGCGCGCGAGTGGGCGCAGCTCCTGCGCACCACGGTCAGGCAGCTCGGCGTCTCCGACGTGAACATGGAGGAGGGGAGCCTGCGCGTCGACGCCAACGTGTCGATCCGCCGCGCGGGGGAGTCGGAGCTTGGCACCAAGACCGAGCTCAAGAACATGAACAGCTTCCGCTTCCTGGAGCGTGGCATCGAGGCCGAGCTCGACCGCCAGGTCGGCGTGGTCGAAAGCGGGGAGGAGGTGGCGCAGGAGACGTTCCACTTCGACCCGCGCGCGGGATCGCTCACGCCGCTCCGCTCGAAGGAGTACGCGCACGACTACCGCTACTTCCCGGAGCCCGACCTCGTGCCGCTGGCTCCGACCGAGGAGATGCTGAGCGCCGCGCGCGACGCCCTGCCGGAGCTGCCCGCGAAGCGCCGCGAGCGCTACAGGGACGAGCTGGGGCTCCCGGATGAGTCCGCCCGGCAGCTGGCGTTTGATGCTGACCTGGGCGAGTACTTCGAGAATGCCCTCGACGCAGCCGATGGTCTGGAGCCGCGCATCGTGGCTAACTGGGTCACGGGCGAGCTCGCAGCGGCTCAGCGCCACTTCGGGCACAAGAAAGACGTGGAGCCAACCCATGTGGCTGAGGTTGTTCGCATGGTGGCCGACAAGCGGATCAGCCACGCAAGCGGGCGCGAGGTCTTGCACACGCTGTCCGATCCCGGCTCGTCAGTTGCTGGCCCGGAGGAGGTTGTCGAACGTCGCAAGTTGGAGATGGAGTCGGACGCGAGCGCACTCGAGGCGATCGTGGCGGCGGCGATCGAGGCCGAGCCCGCGGCGGCCGAGAAGGTCCGCGCCGGCAACCCCAAGGCAGTCGGTCCGATCGTCGGCGCCGTGATGCGCGAGACCAAGGGCACCGCCGACGGCGGCGAGGTCACGCGCCTGATCCGAGAGCAGCTGGGCGCGGGATAGCGGCCTCGCCCGCGCATATGCAGCGCGGTGGGACTGGCGCCTGTGGAAGGAAACTCCACCAGGTGGTGGAACAGATTTCATACAGATGCGAGCCTGTGACCGCAGGGGCGGATGGGCGCGGGTGCGGATGAACGAGCGCTACGCCGCCGTCGCGGTGATGATCCAGGTGGAGGCGGGCCCGAACACGCCGTCCGGCTCCTGGAAGTCCTCCAGCACCTCCCGGATCTCGCGCTCCAGTTTGGGGCGGATGCTCTCCGCCTCCTCGCCGGTCACGCGGATGATCTCGGCCGCTGGGCCAAGTGCCATGTTCATGGCGACGGCTCGATCGAGGTCGTCGCCGAGCTTCATCGGGAGGTCGCAGCGCGTGAAGGTCGGCCTCTCGAAGCCGGCGATCAGGAGCTGGTGGCTGACGGTGTCCGCGTCCTGCATCGAGAACGGCCCGGGCCCGCACTTGGGCTCGTCCGTGTCCTCCGGTTCCGCCAGATAGCGCTCGACCACCTGTTCCGCCCGCAGCACCCACGGGTTGTCGAGCTTGCGCCGCCAGACGACCAGGCAGAGGCGGCCCCCAGGCGCCATCGACTCCCGAATGTTCCTGAGCGCGGCCACCGGGTTGGCGAAGAACATCACCCCCATGCGGGAGAAGACGTAGTCGAAGGGCCCTGGGAGCTCCACCACCTGGACGTCGCCCGTCATGAATTCGATGTTCGCGATTCCGGCATCGCGCGCCTCACCCGTTGCCGTCCGCACGAACGGCTCGGACACGTCGACGCCCACGGCCCTGCCGCCGGGGGCGACGAGGCGGGCCAGGTCCTGGGTCGAGTCGCCGAACCCGCAGCCGATGTCGAGCACCCGGTCGCCCTCTCGCGGCGGATGCAGTTGCATCGCCTGGACGCCGAACCTTGCGAGACCGTCGGCCATCAGGTCGCGAAACTCGACGAAGCGGTCGAAGAGAACGCCGCTCCAGGCCTCGGCGGCCTCCTCGTTCTCGGGTGCGACCGTCTCGGTGTGGCTTGCCGACTCCATGGGCAGATCCTAGGTCCGATGATGGCCCACGGCGTTACATCCCGGTCACAATGAGGGTGTGCTCTCGCTCTTCGAGATCCTGATCATCGGGGCGCCCTTCGCCTGGTTCGCGACCGCCTACGTCGGGTGGAAGAAGGGGAGCTCGTTCTGGATCTGGTTCCTCATCGGCGCCGTGTTTCCGTACTTCGGGCTGATCGGCGCGCTGCTCTATCGACATGAGGACTCCGAGCCGGAGCGGACATGTCCCCGCTGTGGGAGGGTGCTGAAGCTCTACGTGCAGGTCTGCCCCAAGTGCGGCCTGGACCTATACCTGCCGGAGCCCACGGATCCCCCAGAGGCCGCGGAAGGCGGAGCTACCGCAGCCAGGTCCTGACGATCGCGTTCGCGAACCCCACGCCGTAGCGGACCACCGCCGGCTTTTTGGAATGGCCGTGGAGCCGGCGGGTGACGGTGACCGGGACCTCCTTCGAGGGAACCCCCCGCTTGATCGCCTCGATCAGGAACTCGGAAGTGTGGAACTGCTCCTGGCGGAGCACGAGCTGGGGCAGCACGTCCACCCGGACCGCCCGGTAGCCGTTGGAGCAGTCGCTCACCTTGGTGCCGGTGATAAACGACACCGCGCGGTTGAAGAAGACGATCCCGAGCTCGCGGGAGCGGTGGTTGGCCTCGGCCTCGCCGAGCACGCGGGAGCCGTGCGCGATCGCGACCTCGCCAGAGACCACGGGCTCGACGAGACGCTCCATCTCTGACGGCAGGTGCTGACCGTCAGCGTCGAGAGTGACCACGATGCGGGCGTGTGAGTCCACCATCAGGCGGTAGCCGGTGCGCAGGGCGGCGCCGCCGCCGCGGTTGATGAGGTGGCGCGCCACCACCGCGCCGTGCTCGGTGGCGACCTCGGAGGTGCCGTCGCGGGAGCCGTCGTCAACCACGAGGACCGCGGTCTCGATCCCGCACACCGTCTCGGGGATCCTGTCCAGGACCCAGGCGATGTTGTCGGCCTCGTTGTAAGCCGGGATCAGCACCGCGATCTTGTCCCGGAACTTCTCCGGATGGGCGTCCATCCTGAACTGCTCCCAGGCGAGCCCCTCGAGCACGCTCGAGAGCTCGCGCGTGATCCGCGAGCTCTGCGAGAGAGCGCGCACCACGAGCAGGAACAGGATCAGGATCGCGAACACCGCGACGCCGACGATCCGGGTGCCGTTCGAGCGCTGGAACGAGAACGCGCTGAGGATCCTGTCCAGGAGCTCGGTGCCGGACACCAGGGCGAGCCCGAGCGCGATCAGCAGCAAGATGATCACGTCGATGTTGCGGAGCGCCCCGCGGCGGGCGATCGCGAAGGCCGCGATCGCAACCGCGAAGGCCAGGCCGACGATCCGGATCGCCGTCAGCTCCGGCGGGAACAAATCTGCCTGCAAGATCACGGGTTCCACGGCCGGAAGAGAATAGATGGCGCCTGGGGCGCCATCCGCGCGCTGCCGTTCATGCGAAGCGTCGCCAAGACGCGGGTTCGTCCGCTACCCTCGCGCGGTCATGAGAATCCTGATCCTCGGGGGTGACGGGTATCTCGGCTGGCCGACCGCCATGCGCTTCTCGGCGGCCGGGCACGAGGTCTCCGTGGTCGACAACTTCTCCCGCCGCCGCTGGCACACCCAGCACTCGACGGACTCGCTGACTCCGATCGGCTCGCTCGCCGATCGCATCGAAACCTGGAAGGAGGTCTCCGGCAGGGAGATCCAGACATTCGTCGGATCGATCGAGGACGGGAAGTTCCTCGATCGGGTGATCGCCGAGACAGTCCCGGAGACGGTCATCCACTACGGCGAGCAGCCGTCGGCTCCCTACTCGATGAAGTCACGGGCGACGGCGGTCGAGACGCAGTACACGAACGTGATCGGCACGCTCAACCTGCTGTTCTCGATGCGCGACCGCGTGCCCGACTGCCACCTGGTCAAGCTCGGGACGATGGGGGAGTACGGCACACCCAATATCGACATCGAGGAGGGGTTCATCGAGATCGAGCACAAGGGGCGCAAGGACACGCTCCCGTTCCCGAAGATGCCCGGTTCGCTGTACCACCTCTCCAAGGTCCACGACTCCCACAACATCCACTTCGCCTGCCGCATCTGGGGCCTTCGCGCGACCGATCTGAATCAGGGGGTCGTCTACGGGATCGAGAGCGACGAGTCGGCCGCGGACGAGAGGCTCATCACGCGCTTCGATTACGACGAGTACTTCGGCACCGTTCTCAACCGCTTCTGCGTGCAGGCCGTGATCGGACACCCGCTCACGGTCTACGGAGAGGGCGGCCAGACCCGCGGCTTCCTCAACATCCGCGACACCCTCCAGTGCGTGGAGCTCGCGGCGAGCAACCCGGCCGAGCTCGGCGAGTTCCGGGTCTTCAACCAGTTCACCGAGCAGTTCTCGGTCGCCGAGCTTGCCGAGCTGGTCAAGCGAAGCGGCGGCGAGCTGGGCTACGAGGTCGAGGTCAACAGCTACCCGAACCCCCGCATCGAGGCCGAGCACCACTACTACAACGCCGCGAACACGAAGCTAATCGACCTTGGACTGAAGCCCCACTATCTCGGTGAGGAGCTCGTCCGCTCGATGCTGAAGACCATCGAGCGCTACAAGGGCCGCGTGATCGAGCGCGCCATCCTCCCTAGGACACGCTGGAAGCCCGGCGAGCTGGAGGGGGCGTTCGAGCGGTCCGAGGCGGTCCGGCGAGAACCGTAGATCCGGTCCGCCCCGGCCGCTGGCCTCCGCCCTCGTTTTGGCCCGCGCTGAGAAGAACCGAGTGATCCTGGGCGGCGGCTGCGAGATGCGCGTCGGACTTAACTAAACGTCCAGTCCCGCTCGACTCGCTCACGGGCGGGACCAGGGCGTCGATAGCGGGGGTATGCACGATGCTGTGGCGGGAATCTGCCTCAGTCGCCCCCGGGTCCTCGCCGTTGCCGCGGCGCTTGGGGCGCTCTGGATGCTGGCGTCCGCGCCGTCGGGCGGCGCTCGCGGGCGCCCGATGTGCTTCGGCAAGCCCGCGACGATTGTGGGCACCGATCATCGTGACGTGATCAACGGCACCCCCCGAACGGACGTGATCGCAGCGCTCGGCGGGCGCGACGTGATCGAGGCTCCGAACAACCGGCTCAGACACGGTAAGGACGTGGTCTGTGGCGGCGCCGGAAACGACAAGATCGTCGGCAACAACGAGCGCAACGTCCTGATCGGGGGACCGGGTAATGACCGGATCAAGGGTGGGCCCGGGAACGACCTGATCGTCGGGGACAACGCGAACCCGGCTGGCAGCGAAAGCGGCGAGACCGGGAGGGACACGCTCAACGGCACCGGCGGCGACGATTTCGTTGTCGGAGACAACTATGCGCTCGGCGATGCCACCGGAGCGAGTCCCGACAAGGACATCGTCGGACTGAAAAACGCCGATGTCTTGATCGGGGACAGCGCGTCACTTCGCGGTGACGCGAGCGGGGGGGCGACCGATCGCCTTGCCGGGGCGGACGGCAACGACCTCGTGGTCGGCGACAGCTATGCGCCGTACGGCAACGCCAGCGGGAGCGGGAACGACAAGAGCACCCCGGTGAATCACAAGGGAGGGCTGAACGGCGGCCCCGGCAATGACGTCCTGGTCGGCGACAACTATACGAAGACCGGGACGACCTCGGGCGGCGGTAGTGACGCGCTCCAGTCGGGCGACGGCGGCGACGACAACGCGAAGTGCAAGCCGGGTACGTGCGACGACATCTTCTATGGCGACAACTACTCGGCCTCCTGCGGCGACAAGAGGACCGTGCCGGCGATCGACTGCCAGATCGGTGACACCTCTGGCGGCGGGCCGGACCTGCTGACGACGGACCAGGGGAACGACCTCTTGGTTGGCGGCACACCGAACAACCCGGAGCTGCGCGGGGATGGCGACAAGTGCAAGGGGGGGAGCGGCCACGACGTGGCGGCACTGTGCGAGTTCGTCTACAAGGACGTCGAGTCCCGGCTCCACGTTCCCTGATCGTCGGCCCCGGGTCCCAAAAGCCCCGCTGGGACGCCCAAAACCCGTTGCTACACTGGCTCGCCCATGCGGGCCGCCGACGCACTCTGTGAAGCGCTGAAGGCCGAGGGCACAGAACACGTCTTCGGCATCCCGGGCGGCGCCAATTTGCCAACCTATGACGCGCTCTACGACGCCGACCTGCTGCACATCCAGTCACGGCACGAGCAGGGGGCCGGCCACGCGGCCGAAGGGTATGCCAAGGCCACGGGCCGGGTCGGGGTTGCTTTCGCCACCTCCGGGCCAGGCGCGACGAACCTGGTGACGGCGATCGCCGACGCGATGATGGACTCGGTGCCCACCGTTTTCATCACGGGGCAGGTGCGCACCGAGCTGATCGGCACCGACGGCTTCCAGGAGGCCGACGTCACCGGCATCACGCTCCCGATCGTCAAGCACTCCTTCCTGGTCACCGACCCGCGCCAGATCCCCCAATACATCCACGAGGCGTTCCACATCGCCTCGACCGGGCGCCCCGGCCCGGTCCTGGTCGACGTCCCGCAGGACCTCTCCCGGGCGGACATCGAGTACGAACCCGCCGAGGGGCCGCCCAGCCTGCCCGGCTACAAGCCGTCGACCGAGGGCAACATCAAGCAGATTCGCCTGGCGGCCAAGGCGCTCGCGAACTCGAGGCGGCCGGTGATCTACGCGGGCGGTGGCGTGGTCAACGCCAATGCCTCGCAGGAGCTCATCGACTTTGCCACCTCGGACAAGTTCCCCGTGACGCTCACCGTGATGGGCCTGGGGGCCTTCCCGGCGCCGCATGAGCAGTGGCTGGGGATGCTCGGCATGCACGGCACGCGCACCGCCAACTACGCGATGGACGAGGCGGACCTGATCCTCGCGATCGGCGCGCGCTTCGACGACCGCATCACCGGCAAGCTCTCGGAGTTCGCGCCGCGCGCGAAGTTCGTCCACATCGACGTGGATCCGGCCGAGATCTCCAAGAACGTCCCGGCGCACATCCCGATCGTCGGTGACGCGAAGGACGTGCTCCCCAAGTTCACGCGCGAGTACCGCGCGCTGAAGGCGGACCCGAGCCGGCTCGACGAGTGGTGGGGCAAGATCAAGGCGTGGCAGGCGGAGTACCCGCTGGGCTACGAGGACTCGAGCGACTCGACCATCAAGCCACAGTTCATGATCGAGGCGATGTACGAGGCCACGGAGGGCGAGGCGATCATCAC
>Ga0105245_10005397_pt1 | contig 11234 bp, 10 predicted proteins | sample KBSM54metaG_FD_81523 | JGI IMG/M metagenome (GOLD analysis project Ga0105245, IMG submission 81523) | Miscanthus rhizosphere microbial communities from Kellogg Biological Station, Michigan, USA - KBS M5-4 metaG | ecosystem: Host-associated > Plants > Roots > Rhizosphere > Soil | place...
CCCGGCCTGTTCAGCGGCCTCGACGAGCACATGATAATCGCACGGACTCTGGCCCTTCGTGAAATAGGCCTCGAACAGTGCGTGCTTCAGTGCGCTCTGCCTGCCTACGATCCCGGCCCAGTGCAGCAGCCGGTGTGCATCGAAGGTGTTGTAGATGCGGCTCTGGTCAGTGCTCGCCATGGTGAAGCCGACGGACGCGGCGCGGTCCCGGATCGCCGCGCGATTGGCGGCGGATTGCTCGGGCGTGGAGCCATATTTCTCGGCGATATGCTCGACGATATTCTGGCCTTCGGGCGGCATTTGCGGATTGAGCTCGAAAGGCTGGAAATGAATGTCGGCTGCGATCAGATCACCGGTACGATCGAGCGCCGTCTCCAGCCCGCGCAGGCCGATGATGCACCATGGGCAGGAAACATCGGAGACGAAATCGATCTTGAGCGGCTTGGTCATGCGGAACACCTGTCGATTGGTTCCGGCCAATATAGGTGCGCTACCGGGAATGTCAGGGCGGTCCGGATCTGGGGAAGTGCCGTGCCCATGCCTGCCCCGCCCGGTCTTACGCGGAGCCTTGTCAACGATGACCTTCTATGTGGCCGGGCGCGGCTCCTCATCCCTGCGGAGCAACCGACACCCAGTCGCGGGTGTATGCAATGACAAATTCATCGAAGCTGTCCGCAACATATCGCTCATCATCGCCAATGACCATGATCTTCCCATAGTCGGCGCCAGGCGCACAGTCGACGGCCCAGCCCCAACACCAGATCGAAAAGTCCGCGAACAGGATAAGCTTGTCCTCATATCCCGCGATGGCTCCAGCCAATGGCCGTCCATGGTGATCAGCGACGCTCTTGATGCTTTCGAAAGGCCACCAGTTCGTAAGCTCATTGTCCCATGAAGGATCGGAGACAGGCGACGCGCTGTGCAGATATGCTTGAAACGAGGCTGGGAAGCGCACGCCGTACCGTTTCTCAAGCAGGTCGATTTCCGCCAACGGTATCAGGCGCGTATCGATACCCGCTTGTGTGGACCACCACCATCTCAACAGAATCTCGTGCGCGGGAAGTGCTGCATCGTCCATGGTGAGACGCTATCATCCCGGCAGAGCGCCCGTCCCCATAGCTGACCTTGATGCGAATAAAGCCGCTTCCCCGCCACGACATTTTCAGGCGCTCCATCACCATGTCACCCTTGGCCGTCGAAGCCTCATCGCGGCCCAGGCGACCAGCAGCTTGATCATGAACTTCGCCGGATGCGTCGGATAGGTCGGAATAGCGTCCGGCAGCGCGGCACCTGGAGGGCGGTCCTTCGCCATAACGCCCATCTCGGGCAGCGGTGCATCCTCCGGCAAGCGGTCGCGGTAGAGCGTCAGCCAATGGCCTTTGGTGAAATCGAGGAACATCGGCGCGCCACAGCAACTCGCTACCACGCGGCGCGTTGCTGATGCCGGGGCGAGGCGATGCTCCTGCAGAAACCCGCCTCCCCGCAGGATCTTCACGCGATCCTTGCGATAGAGGCAATAGTCCGTGCCGCCATCCGCATTGAGAACCGCTGGCGCGCCCGGCGCCTGCTCGAACGCGCGCCCGGCCAGCCGGCAGCTCTCGCAGTGGCAGACCGCGCTCAGGATCGGCGCCCCGATCACCTCGAGCGTCACCTGACCGCACGCGCAGGATGCGGTGTAACCGGCCTTGCCGGTCATCGACTGCTCACCACCATGCGATTGCCCTCGCTGTCGCGGAATTCCGCCACTGTCCGCTCAGGTTTCCAGGGCGGATTTTGGGGCTCCGTGAGAATCTCGACGCCCTTTGCGCGGAGCCGCTCGATGGTCGCGGCCACATCATCCTCTACCAGAACGAGTACCGGCCCGTCAGCCGCATCGCCCTCCGCTCGGCGGACGAAATGCAGTGTGGTTTCGGATCCGGCGAATTTGAGCTCGATCCATCGCCAGCCGTTCCCGCCCATCGGAGCATCCGCCGCGACCTCGCAGCCGAGAGAGTCGACATAGAATTGCTTCGCCCGATCCTGATCAGCCACCGGTAGCTCGGCAAACTGGATATGCATCACGCGACTCCATCAAACTGGACAGTATAGTCTACTTCTTGGAACTAGACTGATCGGTGTGATATTGTCAATCCGTGAGGGAGGCTGAGGGTATATGCGATGGTCAGGGAAGCAGCGGCGAACGATCTCACTCCGGAGGGTGGTGGACGCACGGCGCGAAAACGCGCGGCGATCCTCGACGCCGCCGCCACGATCTTTCTGAGGAACGGCTATCTTGGCTCGAGCATGGACGAGATCGCGCTTCTCGCCGATGTGTCGAAACAGACCGTCTACAAGCAATTCACCAGCAAGGAGGCGCTGTTCATCGAAATCGTCTCGGGGCTGACGCACGGCGCCGGCGATCTGGTGCACGGCGTTCTTCCGGAGCCCGCACCCGGTGACGATCTCTGCGCCTGGCTCGAGGACTATGCGTACCGGCAGCTCAGCATCGTCCTCACGCCCAGGCTCATGCAGCTGCGCCGCATCGTGATCGGCGAGGCCAACCGCTTCCCGGAATTGGGGAAGGCCCTGTACGAAAGCGGCCCGGCACGGGCCATGGCCGCAATGGCGTCGGCGTTCCGTCGCCTGGGCGATCATGGCCTGCTGAAAATTGACGATGCGGCGACCGCGGCATCCGACTTCAATTGGCTGGTGATGGGTGCGCCGCTGAACCAGGCGATGTTGCTCGGCGACACTGGAATTCCGGACTCTGCGGCGCTTCGCCGTCATGCGGCCAATGCCGCGCGCGTATTTCTGGCGGCCTATGGCAAACCGTGAACCAGTGCCGCCCGGTCAGTCCCGAATGGCCGCGAAGTTGGAGCGCAGCCGCCATTGCAAGCCGCCCGGTGCATAGTCGAACTCGCCCTTTCCACCGAGATCGTGTGAAAGGCCGCTCATCAGGCGCGTTCCGAAACCGGCATGTTTGGGCACCTCCACCGAGGGCCCGCCGAATTCCTGCCATTTGAGGACGAGGATATCCTCACCGTCCTCCTGTTCGAGTGTCCAGGTAACCTCGACATGGCCGACCTGGTTGGACAGCGCACCATATTTGACCGCATTGGTCGACAGCTCATGCAGCGACATCGACAGCGCGAGCGCCATGCGCGGCGGCAGCAGCACATCGGGACCACCAACGATGATCTGGCTCGCCTTCGTCCCGTGGTGCTGCGTGGCGCCGTTCACGATCGCGCGGATCGGCGCTGCCTGCCAGCTCGTCTGGGTCAGCAGATCATGGGTGGCACTGAGCGTCGCGAGGCGCTCGCCGATCGCGTCGCGCGCTTCCTCCGGTGTTGCGACGTTGCGCAGCGACTGGCTGACGATTGCCTGGACCACGGCCAGCGTGTTCTTGATCCGGTGCTGGAGCTCGGCGCTCAGCAGGCGGCGATGATTCTCGGCTTCCTTCTCGGCGGTGATATCACGCACCGTGCCGACGAACTTTCGCTCGCCGCCCGGTCCCTGGGCCACCGCGCCTCTCGCGTGAATCCAACGCTCTCGGCCATCGACGGCACTGATCGTGCGATATTCCATGTTGATCGTGCCACTGCCGTCCGGCGCGAGCGCGGCCTCGTTGATCTCGACCACCCGCGCCCGGTCGTCAGGGTGAACCCGGGCGAGGAAACTTTCCTCATAATCCACCGGCTCGTCCGGCCCGTGCCCAAGCAGTTCGCGCGTGCGCGCGTCCCAGGTCAGGTTACGCAGCGCCGGAGTCGATTCCCACGTACCGAGCTCGCCGGCCTCAAGCGCGAGGCGGGTGCGCGCCTCGCTGTCCGCCAGCGCGGTCTGCGCGGCATGCTGGGCGGTCTGATCGCGCAGGATGATGAGAAGACCGATCGGCTCACCATCATCCCCGGTGAGCGGCATCATCTCGCCGCTCGCCCAGAAGCGGGTGCCATCCTTGCGCAGGTGCCAGCGTTCCTCGGCGCCGTGCCCGCTCGACAGCGCCGCCGCCATCTCCCGCCCGGGGATGCCCTCGGCGCGGTCTTCCGGCGTAAAGAACATGTCGCAGGACTGGCCGAGCATCTCCGCCTCGCTCCAGCCCATAAGTCGCGCCGCGCCCGCGCTCCAGCTCGTCACCTGGCCGTCCAGGTCCATGGTGATGATGGCATAGTCGACCGCGCTGTCGAGGATCAGCTGGTGGCGCCGCGCATCGTCGCGCCGGCGGCTCAGCGCACGGCGCAGTTCGAGCTGAATCATCACCTGGCGCGCCAGCACTTCGAGCGTGAGCCGCTGGAACGGCGTGATCCCTTCGGGCCGCGGCTTGCGGTCAAGCACGCACACCGTGCCGATCGGCAACCCACGAGACGATTTGAGCTGCGCACCGGCATAGAAGCGCAAGCCATTCTTGATAACCAGGGGGTTGTCGGCGAACCGCTCGTCAAGCTGCGTATCCGGGATGATCATCATGTCGTCCTGGCGGATCGCGTGCGAGCAGATCGAAAGGTCGAACGGTATCTTGTACGCGCCGATGCCGACCTCCGCCTTGAACCATTGGCGCCCATCGGCGATCAGGTTGACGGCAGCGATCGGCGCATCGAACGCCCCCGCCGCCAGCCGGACGATATCGTTGAATTCGGCCTCGGTCGGCGTGTCGAGAATATGGTAGCGCTTCAACGCAGCCAGCCGGTCGCTTTCGCGCCAGGCAGGTCGGGAGGGAGGAGTCGCTTCCATCGGCACTTCTCACATTTGCCAATGCGACGTGCATGAGCGCGGGCGCTGGCCCCGGGTTTTTACCATAAGTCAGCATGTCTGCCGAATTGAAATGATTTGCATCAACTCCGGACCTTTCCGTTGCGCGGTTCCCTTCCCCGCCACCGCCGCATAGGATCAACCGATGCGCCGCGCCGATCTGTCCGCCGGAATATCGATTGCGGGGCTGATGCTGCCCGAGGCGGTCGCCTATGCGAGTATCGCGGGCCTCGCGCCGGGGCGGGCGATCCTGGCGGCGATCGCGGGCTGCCTCGTCTATGCGATCGCCGGGCGCAGCCGGTTCGCGATCGTCTCGCCGACATCCGCTTCGGCCGCGATCCTCGCTGCCGCACTTGCGGCAATGCCGGGCGATGCGGCAGCGCGCGGCGTATATGCGACGATCGCGGTGGCGATGACGGGCGGGCTGTTCCTGGTCGCTCGTCTCCTGAAGCTTGGCGGGCTGACCGGCTTCGTCGCGCGGCCAGTGCTGCGCGGTTTCGCCTTCGGGCTGGCGATCACGATCATCCTGCGCCAGATTCCGGCGCTGGCGGGCATCGACATCGCCACGACCGATATCGGGCGGCTGGCGATCGGGCTGGTTCGCGCGATGCCGCGATGGGATTTCGCCAGCGTCGCCACCGGGCTGATCGCTTTGGTGCTGCTGCTCGCACTGAGGCGTGCGCCGAAAGTGCCGGGTGCCTTTGTCGTGCTCGCGCTCGGCATCCTCGCCTCGCACGGCCTCGACCTGCCGCGGCACGGGGTCGCGGTGATCGGCACGATCAACGTCAGGCCCGCCTGGCCGGTGGTGCCACGCCTCTCGTTCAACACCCTCTCACATCTGCTCCAGCTTGTCTTCCCGCTCGTGCTGATCCTGCTCGCGGAAAGCTGGGGAACGATGCGCGCGCTGGCGCTCAGGCACGGCGACATGATCGAGCCGAACCGCGAACTGGGTGCGCTCGGTCTCGCCAATCTCGCCTCGGCGTTGGTCCAGGGCATGCCGGTCGCAGCCGGCTTCTCGGCGGGTTCGGCGAGCGAGGCGGCCGGCGCTGCGACGCGCTGGACCGGGGTGGTCGCGGCGCTCGGGCTGGCGGCGCTCGCCTTTGCAGCGACGCCGCTGATCGCCGAGCTGCCCAGGCCAGTGCTCGCGGCGGTGGTGATCGCGGCACTCACCCATGCACTTGATCCGGCGCCGCTGCTCAGGCTTTGGCGGCTCGACCGCGATCAATATATCGGCCTCGCCGCTGCGATCGGCGTCTTGATGTTCGGGGTGCTGAACGGCATGCTGCTCGCGATCGCGCTGTCGGTCGTGGCGCTGATCCACCGGTTCGCGACGCCACCCCTGATCCAGCTCGGGCGGCTCGGCGACAGCCATAATTATGTCGATATCGCCCGCCACCCCGAGGCGATAGTGCCGCCGGGCATCGCGATCTGGCGGCCTGCGGAGCCCCTGTTCTTCGCGAATGCCGAGCAGGTTCTCGGCACGTTGGAGCGCCGGCTGTGTGCGCAGCCCGGCCTGCGCGAAGTGGTGCTTAGCCTGGAGGAGAGCTTCGACCTCGACAGCACCGCCCTCGACGCGCTGATCGAGTTCGACGCGCGGCTCTGCAAGAGCGGCATGACGCTGCAACTCGCCCGGGTGCATGACCGGGTGAGGGACCTGCTCGCGGTCGCCGGAGCCGAGACGCTGGTACGGCGCAGCAGCTACAGTGTCGATGACGCGGTGAGGGCAATCGGGAGTGCGGTGTGAGCGGAGAAATCTGACGTTTTTTTAATTACATCGCGCCGTCACCCCGGGCTTGTTCCGGGGCCCAGCGCGTGGCCCGAGCAAACTCCATCCCTTGCTGAAACGTGGGTTTCGCCGTCACAACAACCGCTGCTCGACCCGATCACCGTCGCTCGGTCCGCTCTCGTCCTTCAGTGCCACCCCAGTCAGCCGGCTTGATCGCGCCTCGGTCATCAGCCAGACGATGCTGTCGGCAGCCTGCGCATTACCGAGTCCATGCGGCGGGCGGATGTTCGAGACGCAGTTGCGCTCGCTGTCGAGCCGGCCAGGCCGGGGCTGCCATGTGAGATAGGCGCCGAGGCTGTCGGGGGCGCTGAGGCCCGGGCGTTCGCCGATCAGCATCACCACAAGATCCACGCCCAGCAGCGCGCCGATCTCGTCACCGAGCGCGACGCGGGCATGGCGGGCAAGCACTATCGGCGCGATCCGCCAGCCTGGAAGACGATCGAACAGGGCGAACAGCAGCGGCGCGGCGTGCGCCTGAACCGCCGTGGCGGACAGGCCGTCGCCGACGATGAAGGCGACCCCGTCGCCTGTCGCCGCCAGGTTGGTGGCGTCCGCTTCGGCGAGGCGGCGGCCAAGGTCGGGGCGCTGGAGATAGGTCGCATGGTCGGGCGCGCGGCTCGCGACTTCGATCACCTCGCATCCGCCGATCGCCGCGCTGAATCCCCCTGTATCGAACACGGCGCCGACAGCGTCCCGCGCGCGGGCATGGGCAAGCTGGAAATCGAGCAACGCGCTTGTCGGCAGCCCCTGCCCTGCCCGGCCGAGCGCGATCCGCGCCTGAGTCACAGCGCGAAGGCGGCTGACGAAATCGGAGCGGACGGGCGGCTCAGCCATTCAGGAAAGCCAGGGCAGGAATCGCGTCATGCGAGAGGCGCGCGTGATCGGCGATGCGGCCATCGATGCCGAGCAGACCGATGCGTTCCATCCATGCCTCGAATTCGGGCGCCGGCCTGAGCCCGAGCACCTCACGCAGATACAGCGCATCGTGGAAGCTGGTCGACTGATAGTTGAGCATGATGTCGTCGGCGCCGGGCACGCCCATCACGAAGGTGACGCCGGCCACGCCGAGCATGGTCAGGATCGTGTCCATATCGTCCTGATCGGCCTCGGCATGGTTGGTGTAGCAGATGTCGATCCCCATCGGCAGGCCGAGCAGCTTGCCGCAGAAATGATCCTCGAGCGCGGCGCGGAGGATCTGCTTGCCGTCATAGAGATATTCCGGCCCGATAAAGCCGACCACCGAGTTGACCAGTAACGGCCGGAAGGCGCGGGCGACGGCATAGGCGCGGCATTCCATGGTCTGTTGATCGACACCATGATGCGCGTCCGCCGAGAGCGCCGAGCCCTGCCCCGTCTCGAAATACATGACATTGTTGCCGACCGTACCGCGGCCGAGCGCCAATGTTGCCGCATGTGCCTCGCGCAGCAAGGCGAGATCGACACCGAAACCGCGATTGGCGGCCTCACTGCCGGCGATCGACTGGAAGCTAAGGTCCACAGGGGCGCCGCGCTCGATCAGCTTCATGGTGTTGGTGATATGGGTGAGGACGCAGGACTGGGTCGGGATCGCATAGGCCTGGCGGATCTCGTCGACCAGCGAGAGCAGAGACGCTGCCGACGCGACATTGTCGCCGGCCGGGTTGATGCCGATCACCGCATCGCCCGAACCGAGCAGCAGCCCGTCGAGGATCGAGGCGGCGATGCCGGCGGGGTCGTCAGTCGGGTGGTTAGGCTGGAGCCGGGTGGAGAAGCGGCTCGGCAGGCCGATCGTGTCGCGAAACGCGGTGACGACCTGGATTTTCCGCGCCACCGCGACGAGATCCTGGTTGCGCATCAGCTTGGAGACGGCGGCGGCCATTTCGGAGGTAAGGCCAGGGGCGAGTGCTGCGATCCGGGCGCCATCGGTTTCATTGGCGAGCAGCCATTCGCGAAAGCCGCCGACGGTGAGATGGGCGACCGATGCGAAGGCGGCGGGGTCATGCGTATCGATGATCAGCCGCGAGACTTCGTCGGTTTCATAGGGAATGACGAGATCGTTGAGGAAAGTGGACAGCGGCAAGTCGGCGAGGATGTAACGGGCTGCGATGCGCCGCTCGGCGCTCCCGGCAGCGATGCCGGCAAGGACGTCCCCGGATCGCAGCGGCGTCGCGGCGGCCAGCAACGCACGCAGGTCATCAAAGCGCTGCCGCGTACCGGCTCGATCGGTCTGGTAGCTTGGTACGGCGACCTCCTTCCGGACGCGCGAACAGAGACGATCGCGATTGTACAGAGGATCGGGTCAAAGGTCACTTTGGTCGCGTATCGATGTCGTGCAACTCGACAATCGCTCCCACGGCACAGGGAATCGCGAAAAGCGCCGGGAAGTGACGGATCGCTGGTTTTGAGAAAATCGCGGTAGGGCGAAGCGCGCGCATTAGCGTTTCGGATTCAATGCGGAGCGGTTAGTATCGTCATCCGTCACGTCGGGGGCTAGGGATTGATCACAAGGCTCGCCATCTCCGGCTATCGTTCCATTCGCGATTTGACGGTTGAGCTCGGCGCACTGAACGTCGTGACCGGGGCCAATGGCAGCGGGAAATCGAGCCTGTATCGCTCGCTCCGTTTGCTCTCGGAGGCAGCGCAGGGGCGGCTGATCGCCTCGCTCGCGATGGAGGGCGGGCTGTCCTCCACGCTTTGGGCGGGTCCGGAGAGCATCAGTCGCGAGATGAAGAGCGGCAGGCACCCGATCCAGGGCACTGTTCGCAAAGGGCCCGTCAGCCTGAAGCTCGGCTTTTCCAGCGACGATTTCGGCTATGCGATCGATCTGGGCTTGCCCATTCCCGGCGGACCTTTCGGGCGCGACCCCGAGATCAAGGTCGAGGCGATGTAGACCGGGGAAATGCTCGGCCGCGCCAATCTGTTCGCCGAGCGACGCGGGCCGACGGTGCGGTTACGGCGCGGTGAAACCGGGGATTGGCGCACCAGCCTCAGCAACATCTCCTCGTCCGACAGCATGGTAACGCATTGCGCGGACCCGGACGACGGGCTCGAACTGCTGCTGATGCGCGAGCGCATGCGCAACTGGCGCTTCTACGACACGCTGCGCACCGACCAAGACGCGCCGGCGCGGCGGCCGCAGATCAGCACCTATACGCCTGTGCTGGCGAGCGACGGATCGGATCTGGCGGCAGCGATCGCGACGATCCTTGCGATCGGCGACGGACAGGCTTTCGAGGAAGCGGTCGACGATGCCTTTCCCGGCTCGGTCATCCAGATTGCTGGCGACGATTATGGCAGCGTCGAGATGCGCCAGACCGGGTTGCTGCGCCCCCTCTCCGCCTCCGAGCTTTCCGACGGGACGCTGCGCTATCTGCTGCTGATCGCCGCCCTGCTCTCCCCCCGACCGCCCGAGCTGATGATCCTTAACGAGCCCGAGGCGAGCCTCCACCCATCGCTATTGGGGGCACTTGCGCGGCTATTGTCGAAGGCAGCGCGTAACTGTCAGATCATCCTGGTCTCACACAGCGAGCGTCTGGTCGAGGCGCTGTGCGAGCAGGAGGATGTGCGGCGGATCCTGCTCGAAAAGGCGTTCGGGGAAACCATTGCCAGCGACGCGGACAGCCCGCGCTGGGTGTGGCCTTCGCGATAGGTGGATCAGCCGATCGCGATGGCCGATCCAGTGAACGGCAGCACCAGATCATAGCCCTTGGGTGTCGGCAGGATTGGGGCTTCGGCTGAGGTGCCGAACTGAGTGATGCCGCGGCCGAGATGCTCGGCGATATCGTGGCGACCGCTGCCGAAGTCGAAGGGCGTGCTGGCGATCAGATGCGCCGAAAAGACGTTGGTGCCGATCAGCGCCTCAGACTTCTTGCCGACCGGGGCTGAAACCGTGGTGCCCACGACCATGCTGGCGCGGCGGAAGGTGGCGATGCACTCGCCTTTGGCGAAGGAGGCGGGATCATCGAAATTCCCGGCCGGGTAGCGCTGCAGATAGAGCGAGAATTCGCCGATCGGGTCGATCCCCAGCGACAAGCCCCCATTCTCGACCGGCTGCGATATGAACGGTTTGGCGGCGAAGGTGAAATGCGCCGTCGCCTCGCCGCGCTTGCCCCCTGATAGTGACTTGGCGAACAGCGGCACGTCGAGGAACGGCAGGTGCAGGAAATAGCCGTAATCGGCGAGCGACCCGTCACAGGCCTTGTAGAAACGGCCGGTGACATACCAGGCGAGTTCGGCGGGGCGCAGCGGGGCCATGCGGCCTTCCTACCCCGGGCTCCTGCCCTAGGCTAGCGCATCCTGCAGCATGGCTGGCTGAGGCTGGCTCGCAGGGGCCCTTTCGGTGTCCAGAAGCTCGAGCAGTTCGAGCAGCCGGTCCTCGGCCGCAGTACCGCCGCCGCGCAGATTGCTTGGATGCGGGCCGACCGGGGAGCCGGTCGCGACGAAGCGACTGCCCCAGCTATCCGCGAGCGCCAGCACCTGATCGACATAAGCCGACGCATCGCTAGTGACGACTGACGGGAAAGGCAGCCTGGTCGCCGGGCTCAGCCGCGCGCTGGCGGCGATCGCGGCCTGGCCGAAGCGGACGTTGAGGGGCGACATGAAGAGCGCGCCGCCGATATTCTGCAGATAGCTGCGCGGCGAAAGCTGCGCCCACCAGGCGACGGCGAGGCAGGCTACCCCCTCCGCCACGATGACAGCAGGCTCACTACGGCGCGCAAAGGCGGCGTCGAGTTGCAGCGCCCAGCGG
>Ga0105245_10005400_pt1 | contig 11232 bp, 11 predicted proteins | sample KBSM54metaG_FD_81523 | JGI IMG/M metagenome (GOLD analysis project Ga0105245, IMG submission 81523) | Miscanthus rhizosphere microbial communities from Kellogg Biological Station, Michigan, USA - KBS M5-4 metaG | ecosystem: Host-associated > Plants > Roots > Rhizosphere > Soil | place...
CCAGGTGCGGGGCGCGATCGACGCGTCGCTGCAGCGGCTCGGGCGGGATCACGTCGACCTCTACCAGGTGCACTGGCCGTCCGACGACGTGCCGATCGAGGAGACGTGGGGCGCGATGGCCGACCTCGTGGCTGCCGGCAAGGCCCGCTGGATCGGGGTGTCGAACTTCGACCGGGCGCTGATCGAGCGCTGCCAGGCGATCCATCCGGTGGCGTCGCTGCAGAACGAGTTCTCGCTGCTGCACCGGGGCGACCGGGACGAGCTGCTGCCGTGGCTGGCCGCGCAGGGCATCGGCTACCTGGCCTACAGCCCGCTGGCCGCCGGCCGGCTGACCGGCGCCCTGGCGCACGACCACGAGTTCGGCGACGACGACTGGCGCAGCGGTCGCGGGAAGTACGCCTCGTGGCGGGAGGAGGACGGCGAGTGGCCCTTCGACCCCGGGCCGATGGCGGCGGCCGCGGCCCTGGTCGACCGGATGCGGCCGCTGGCCGAGCAGCGCGGCGCGACCGTCTCCCAGCTGGCGCTTCGCTGGGCGCTGGAGCAGACCGGCGTCACGGCCGTGATCGCGGGCAGCCGCAACCCCGCTCACGCCAGGGCCAACGCGGCCGCCGGGTCGCTCGCGGTCGACGCCCCGGCGCTGGCCGAGATCGACAGCCCCTAGCGCCCGCGGTGGGCATCGCGAGTGGCCGACGATCTCCTCATCCGGCCCGAGCGGGCAGCTGACCACCCCGCGATCGCGGACGTCGTCCGCGCCGCGTTCGCCCGGCAGCCTCACGAGGTCGCGGCGTTCGTCGAGCGCATCCGGGCGTCGGAGCACTTCGTCCCCGAGCTCGCGCTTATCGCCGAGGACGACTCCGGGTTGATCGCGCACGTGATGCTGAGCTTCGTCGGCGTCGAGGGTGGATTGCGTCCGCGCATCCTCAACCTCACGCCGATGTCGGTCCGGCCGGACCGACAGCGGCGCGGTGTCGGGAGCCGGCTCATCCGGGACGCGCTCGGCCGGGCCGAGGCCGCCGGCCAGCCCCTCGTCATGGTCGAGGGGATTCCGGGGTACTACCCGCGGTTCGGCTTCGAGCCGGCCATTCCCCTCGGCTTCGTCTCCCCGGATCCGGCGATACCCGAGGACGCGTTCCTGGTGAAGCGGCTGTCCGGGTATACCCCCGGCCTGGCCGGCCGCATCGTCTACCCGGCCGCCTTCGCCGCTCTCGGCTCCCCGCCCTCCGTGCCGACCGCGAGGCCGGTGTCGCGCATCGCCCGCCGGTAGCTCACCGCGACCGCGTCGAACTTCAGGTGCAGCTCGGCGGCGAGATCGAACGGCACCTGCTCGGGCCGCTGGGACTCGACGATGCGCTTGTCCTGGTTGAAGATCGTGTCCTCGAACGACTGCAGCACCTCGACCGGCTGGTCGAAGTCGTAGTTCCGGGCCATGATCAGGAACCCGGCACACTCGTTCGGGCTGATCGGCTGGGACGCGAAGAAGTAGACCATGCCCCGCTCGCCGCCCCACCCCAGCCGCAGCACCAGGGTGTAGGGCAGATGCAGCTCGTAGCGGCTGCGCCGCGTCGGCTGCTCGGCCACCTCGTTGGCGAACACGGGGAAGTCGTCCGAGCTGGGCGCCTCCGGGCGCACGATGCTGTAGTGCAGCACGTGCCCGCGGGTCTCGACCTCGTGCGCCGGCACCACCGGGCGCTCCGGGTCGCCCAGGAGTCCCGGGTGCACCCAGGGGAAGTGGCCGAAGTCGGTGAAGTTCTCGAGCTGGCGTGAGGAGTCCGACGCCCACCGGTAGGGCCCCGCCGGCACCGTCATCCAGCCCGGGTCGTCGAGCTCCGGGATCTCGGGAAGCTCGTAGCGGGGCGGCTCCATCGCGACCCAGATCAGGCCGAGCGCCTCGCGGCAGCGGTAGGCGTCGATGCGTGCCTTGCCCGGTACCTTGGTCGGGTCGGCGAGCTGGGGGATCGCCGTGCACACGCCGTCGGCGCGGTACTGCCAGCCGTGGTACGGGCAGACGATCCGGTCGCCCTGCGTCTAGCCCAGCGAGAGCGCGGTGCCGCGGTGGATGCACAGGTCCTTCACCGCATGCAGCCGGCCTTCGTCGCCCCGCCAGACCACGACGGGCTCGCCCAGCAGCCTGGCGCCGAACGGCGCGTCGCCGAGCTCGGAGGCGAACGCGACGGGGTGCCAGCAGGCCCGCAGCGCCCGCATGTCGGGGACCGCTGAGGGCGGGTTGGCGACGATCTGGCTCATGCCGCTCCCGAGGATATGCGACGGGGCGGGGTACCGTGGTCCCGCGGCGGCGGACGGTCGCCGCGGGAATACTTGATCAGTCAACGACGTTTCGGTCGGAGATGACGCTGCAAAAGAAGATCGGCTTCCTCTCGTTCGGCGCCTGGCATCCCGCAGGCGGGCTCACGAACTCCGCCGGCGACGCGCTGCTGCAGACCGTCGAGCTCGCGGTCGCGGCGGAGGAGATCGGCATCGACGGGGCGTTCGTGCGCGTGCACCACTTCGCCCGCCAGCTCGCCTCGCCGTTCCCGCTGCTTGCCGCGATCGGCGTCAAGACCGAGCGCATCGAGATCGGCACCGGCGTCATCGACATGCGGTACGAGAACCCCCTGTACATGGCGGAGGACGCGGCGGCGGCGGATCTGCTGGCCGGCGGCCGGCTCCAGCTCGGCATCAGCCGAGGCTCGCCCGAGCCGGCCTGGCGTGGCGCCGAGGCGTTCGGGTACACGCTCGACCACGACCAGGCGCGCGAGAAGACGGCGCTCTTCCGCGCGGCGATCGCCGGCGCGGGCGTCGTCCGCGCCGACGTGGGCGGCCGGCCCGGCGACGCGATGCTGGCCGTGCAGCCGCACTCGCCGGGGCTCGCCGATCGCATCTGGTGGGGCTCGGGGACGCGCCAGAGCGCGATCTGGACGGGCGAGCAGGGCATGAACCTGATGAGCTCGACGCTGCTCCTGGAGGACACCCAGGTGCCGTTCGACGAGCTGCAGGCCGAGCAGATCTCCCTGTTCCGGGAGGCGTGGGCCACGGCGGGTCACGAGCGCGAGCCGCGGGTGTCGGTCAGCCGCAGCGTCATGCCGATAACGTCCGACCTCGACCGTCGCCTGTTCGGCGACGACGCGAACGAGGACCAGGTCGGGTGGCTCGACGGCGCCATCAGCCGGTTCGGCCGCAGCTACACGGGAGAGCCTGACCGGATCGCGGACGAGCTTGCGAACGACGCCGCCGTCCAGGCCGCCGACACCATCCTGCTCACCGTGCCGAGCCAGCTCGGGGTCGACTACAACGCGGCGATGCTCGACACGATCGCCCGCGAGATCGCGCCCGCCATCGGCTGGAGCCCCAGCCTGCCTACGCCGCGTCGCTCGTGAGGAAGAAGGTCGCGACGGCGCCCGCCGTCCCGGCCACGACCAGGACGCCCCACAGCTCCAGCAACAGGTCGACCACGCGGCCGAGCGGGGTGACGGGGTTGGCCAGCGAGGAGGAGACGGTCAGCACCTGCGCGGTCGTGAAGAAGAGCGCCTGCCCGAACGTGGTCACCTGGGTGCCGCGGGCCGAGCGCTCGAGCGCGTACATGGCCACGGCGCCGGCCAGGTCGACGACGATCGTCGCGAGGAACAGGAGCACCAGCCGGCTGGCGAGCCGGCGGTGGCGCTCCTCGATCGTGCCGAGCCGGCCGAGCTCCTCGCGAATCGCGTCCACCGGGCCAGTCTGACATCCGTCGCGGTCGGACCGTCAGCCGTCGACGACGAGTCCCTGGAGCGGCCCCAGCAGCCGCGCCGAGCGGCGGGAGACGTGGTCGAGCCGCACGAGCCGGTGCGTGAGCGGCAGGCCGCTGCGGCGGCGGTCGAGCTGCTCCTCGGCGATCGGGCGCCACCGGCCGTCGATGACGTCGGCGGGATCTCCGTCGACCTCGGCCGGCGTCGACTCCAGGTGCTCGGACCAGAGCGCCAGCCGGGTCTCGCGGGCCAGCCCGGGGTCGTGCGCGACCACGTTCAGCTCCGTGTCGTTGAAGAGCGAGTGGTCGTTGAGGTTCGCCGATCCGACGGTCAGCCAGCGGTCGTCCACGATCCCGACCTTGGCATGGACGTAGATCGCATCGCTCGCTGCACCGGCACGCGCGAAGAGGCAGCAGGCGAGCACCCGTCCCGCGCCGTCGTCGGCCTCCACCAGCTCGCCCAGCGCCCCCCGCGTGTCGTCGGCGCCGCCCTTGGGCCGCGCGGGCAGCAGGAGCAGGAGCCGGAACCGGTCGTGCGGCGGGCGGCGGAGCTTGTCCGCCAGCACGGCGACGATCTCGGGAGACCACAGGTACTGGGTCTCCAGATAGACGAACCGCTCCGCCGACCGCAGCGCGCGGAGATAGGACTCGAGGATGCCGAAGCTTCCGTGCGAGTCGCCGGCGTAGATGCGCTCGGGCACCGTCCGGGCGAGCTGGGCCGTCACGTCTCCGGCGGGGGGCGGCGGCGGCGTGTCGGGCAGCCGCTCGCCGGTGACGGCGTGCCAGCGCATGTCGAAGTGCCCCGCGACGTCGGCGACCAGCGGGCCGCGGGTGCGGGTCGTGACGTCGTGCCAGCCGAGCGCGGCGCGCGCCGGGTGGCGCTGGGAGTCGCGGCGGTCGCCGGCCAGCGACGTCAGGTCGATGCCCCCGACGTAGGCGACCTCGCCGTCGATCACGATGGACTTCTCGTGGTGGCAGTGGAGCGGCCGCTCGTGGGCGTCGAGCGCGCAGCGGATCCCGGCCCTGCGGAGCTCGTCGCGTACGGCCCGCGCCTGGCGCCGGGCCGGCGTGACCCCCGGGATCGGGGCGCCGGCCCAGAGCAGGACGCGGACGTCGACGCGCGCCGCGGCGGCGGCGAGCAGGTCGCGCACGACCACGGGCGTCTCCCCCTCCTCGAGGACGAAGTCCGGCGACAGGAACCATCCGGTCAGGTGGACGAACGAGCACGCCGCGCGGACGTCGGCGACGATGCGCCGGAACGCCCCCTCGCCGTCCACGAGCACCTCGACGTCGTTTCCGGCCCGCGGCGGCGGGGCGTCGTCCGCCCATCCGCCCGGCGGAGCCTCCAGGGCCTTCGAGCCGATTCGCCCGAGCCGCCTGGCATGATGGCGGCAGACGGTGGAGGCGATCGTGTCGCCCGCCGACCGATCGAGCCGGAGGAGCAGGTCGTCCATCCTCGCCATCGCCGGGTCCATTCCACAGCGCCGGAGACGCGAAACCGGGTGATGGACGGCCGCCCGCGGGGTAGACGTGCACGCAGGGGAGGTGGTTTCCGGGTGAGGCGCGCTGCCTACTGGGGTTGGGAGTCGGTCGAGGAGCGCTCCGCGGACGGGGCGGTCTGGTCGGTGCAGCGCGCCCGCTTCGGGCGGCCGGTGGTGTCCTTCTCGGAGGAGGGCGCGCGGCGGCTGTCGGGGACGTACTGGCGCGAGGTCGAGCGATCGACCCGAGGGCTGGTGCGGCGGCCGGATGCGGCGGGCGGCGTCTCGTTGCGGACGCTCGGTCGAGGGCCGGCGCTGCTCTGCTTCGGGCCCGCCGAGATCACCGTCAGCCCGACGCTGGTCGGCTGCGGCCATGCGATCGCCGGAGGCCTGCTGGCCCGCAGGCCTTCCGGGCAGATCCGGTTCGAGCAGCGCGCCCAGGACGGCGGGGTGCTCGTGATCTCGGCGGTCTCCGGCTTTCATCCCACCCTCGCCGGCCGTCCCGGCATGCCGGCCTGGACGGGCGAGCTCTACAAGGGAGTGCAGTCTCGCCTGCACGTCTTCGTGGGCAGGCGCTACTTCGACCGCCTTGCGCGGGAGGGCGAGGCGTGAACGTCGCGGTGTTCGGGGCGACCGGCACAGTCGGGCGTGCCCTGGTGGAGCGGCTGGGCGGCGCTCACGAGGTGGTTGCGGTGTCTCGCCGGCCCCGTCCGGACGAGGGTGGCGTGCGCTGGGCCGTGGCCGACGTCGGGAATCCGACGGCCGTCCGCGAGGCGCTCGACGACATCGACGTCGTCTACTACCTCGTCCACTCGCTCGGCACGCCGGACTTCGCCGAGCGCGACCGCCGCGGTGCGGCGATCGTCGCGCGGGCGGCCGAGGGGGCGGGAGTCGAGCAGATCGTGTACCTGGGAGGCCTCGCCGCGGACGACGCCGAGCTCTCGGAGCATCTGCGCAGCCGGCGCGAGACCGAGGCCGTCCTGCGCTCGGGCCGGGTTCCCGTGACGGCGATCGGCTCTGCGGTCGTGGTCGGCCGGGGGAGCGCCGCCTTCGAGACGATCGTGGCTCTCGTCGACCGTCTACCGGCGATGGTGTGCCCGCGCTGGGTCTCGACGCCGACCCAGCCGATCGCGCTGGACGACATCGTGGGCTATCTGGCATCGGTGTGCGGCCTCGACGCCGCCCTCGATCAGCGCTATCAGGCCGGCGGCCGCGAGGTGCTGACCTACCGCGCGATGATCGAGCAGATCGCCCAGATCCGCGGCCGCCGGCCGCGCATCGTCGAGATCCCCGTGCTCACCCCGCGCCTGTCCTCGTACTGGCTCGAGATCGTCACACCGGTCAACGCGGCCACCGCGCGTCCGTTGATCGACGGCCTGCGCATCCCGACCGTCGTCACCGACCCGCGCCTGCAGGAGCTGGTCCCGCAGGACCTGGCGCCGTTCGCCGAGGCCGCACGCGCCGCTCTCGCCGGCCGGTGACCCCGACGCCCGGCCGGCGGGCGGGCTCAGGCCGTCCGGCGTGCGGGCTGACGGTTCTGCTGGCGGCGGTGCCAGACGGCGTGGCCCGCCAGCCCGATGACGACGCCGACCAGGCCGACGATCCCCAGCGCGACGATCGCGTTCTTCGCCGTGCTGCCGATCACGTAGGCCGCCATCCCCACGGAGACCACCCACCCGATCCCGCCGGCGGCGTTGCACACGAAGAACCTGCGCCAGGGCATCCGGTTCATGCCCGCCAGCCACGGCACCACGAACCGCGCCACCGGCAGCCACCGGGCCACGATCACGGCGACCGAGCCGTGGTCGTCGAGGAAGTCGTCGACCTCGTCGAGCCACTGCTGCCGCCGGCGCCGGCCGATCCTGCCGGCCGTCCACACACGGCGGCCGAACGCGCGTCCGCCCAGATACCCGAGGTTGTCGCCGAGGATCGCGGCGGTGGACGCGATGAGCAGGACGGCGACGATCCGGAGCGAGCCGGTGGACGCCGCGATCGACGCCACCATGATGCTCGACTCCCCGGGAATGGGCAGGCCGGCCGACTCGCCGAACACGAGCGCGAACAGGAGCCCGTACCCGACCGGGCCGCTGACGGAGGTGAACGAAAGGCCGAACATGGCCTGGCCTTACCCCGGACCGGATTGCGCTAGCCCAGGACCGCTCGTCAGAGAGGCAGCCTGGAGCGTCCGCGCCGGCCGCTGCCTGCGCTCTTGTTCGTGGCACGCCGGGCGGCGCCGAACGGCTTCTGCAGCCACCGGCCCAGGCGGCCCGGAGCCGTGCCCGCCGCCCGCTGCCCGGTGCCGATCGTCCGATCGACTCCGCGCTGCGGCCAGATCGAGAGCCGTGGAGCGAGAAACGCGAGCACCAGGAGCACGATGCAGATCACGACCACTGCGCCGATCAACATCTGATCCCTCCTCCTCGGTCGAGGTAGCCCGCGTGGCGTCATTACCCCTGGCGGCGCTTCGGTACGCCACGGGCCTTGCGGCTCGACACATTTGACACGTTACCGTCGATGGGGGAGACTCCCGGCAGGGTTGAACCTCGTCAACGCAGGGAGGCGGAGATGCGACGGTTCGGATGGGCCTCGGTGGCCGTGCTCGTCGTGGCGTGTGCGGCGTCGTCGGCGAACGCGGTGACGAAGCCGACGCTGCGCCAGGTGGTGGCGCAGCATCTGAAAGCGAGATGGGTGTCGCAGGGGGCGAACGCGTGGCTGAACCCGCCGCGCGCTCCGTCGGAGCACCCGAATGCGGCGGGCAGGTCGATCAGTATCGGCTCGAACGTCGATGCGGCCGACGTGAACGAGGACCTGCTCGCAGGGCAGAGCGAGACGGCGATCGCGGCATCCGCGTCCGGGCGGGTGGTGGCCGCCTGGAACGACGCCACGGGATTCGCCTTCCTGCAGGGCAACAGGCTCCAGGCGTCGATCACCGGCGTCGGCTATTCCGCCGACGGCGGCCGCTCGTTCACCGACCTCGTCGGGCTGCGCAACCCGAATCCCGACCAGCAGTGGTCGGGCGATCCCACCGTGGTGTCGATCGACGGCGGCGCGCACTTCATCGTCGGGTCGCTGTTCCTGCCCTCGCTCCAGGCCTGCAACGACGGCAAGCCGGCGCACCTGGCCGTCGCCGTCGAGGTGCTGACGCCCACCGCGAGCGGCGTCACGATGGGAAAGCCGGTCGTCGTCAGCCCGGCGGGGAACGTCTGCGCGCTCTTCAGCGGCTCGCACCCGCCGAACAATGTCGCGTTCCTCGACAAGGACTTCCTGGCGTGGGACGGGACGTCGCGCACGCTGGCCGTGTCGTTCACGCGCTTCTTCATCAGCGGCAACCACAGCGGCCAGGGCGAGATCGACGTCGCCCGCGCCCACGTGCCGGCCGCGGCGCAGCAGCTGCGCAGCAGCGACTTCCGCACGGTGAAGGTGTGGGCCGAGGAGCCCAACGACGAGAACGAGGGCGCCTATCCCGCCGTCGCGCCCGGCGGCGACACGTATGTCGCCTGGGAGCGCAACGTCGATTCCAACCTCTTCAACGGCGATCCGCACATCTACGAGCACCTGGCGTTCATCCCGGCGGACGCAAACGCGCCCGCGCGGGGCGGGCACAACAACCCGGTCGTCGTCACGCAGGGCCAGGTCAACGCCACGCCCGTCGGCGGCGTGCGCTCGCTGGACGGCACGCTGATCGCCGGCTACAACCGCGGGATCGGGAACGATTTCCCCCGGATCGCATGGAACCGCGCCAAGAACCGGGTCGACGTGGCCTGGAACGACGCCAGCCTGCACCCGCTCGGTGACATCTGGGTGCGGGCGTACACGCCCGCCCTGGCCGGGTCGAGCGTGATCGGCCGCGCGAACGACGCCTCGAACTTCGCGCTGCACTTCCTGCCCGCCCTGTCCGTGCGGTCGAACGGACGCATCTGCACGTCGTGGTACGACCGCAGCCGGTTCGGGCCGGACTCGGCGCACACGGACTACGTCGGCGAATGCCGGACGAGCCCGCGCCTGCCCGGCACGGACTTCACCATCAGCAGCGGCGCGACCGACTGGACGAACACGTCGAGCCTGATCACGCCGAACTTCGGCGACTACACCGACCAGACGAGCGTCGGCCTGACCACGTACTACACGTGGTCCGACGGTCGGCTGGGCGTGCCGCAGCCGTTCACGGACGAGCGCTGAGACGTCTCGCGGGTTCGGGGCCGCCCCGGCGGTCCCGGACCCGCGCGCGCCGTGACGCGGCTGTGATGCCGATGTGATCGGACCGGGACGCGCGCCGCCCGCATTGTGATGCGGCAGTGACGGGCGCCGTGGCACGTTGTGTGGCATGAGCGTCTGGACGATCCCGTTCTCCGCCTCGGCCGTACGCCGGCCGCCCGTCCGGCGCCGGCGCGGGTCGGTCGGCCAGCCCGGCCGCAGCCGTGCAGGCCTCTTCGGCTGGGCATATCCCGGCGAGCGATCGCGCCGGCTGGACGGACTGATCGGCGTCCTCGACGTCGGCATGCAGCTGCTGCTCGTGCTGGTCGGGCTGGTGTTCGTGTTCCACCCCGAGCACCTCCGCGCGTCCCTCGAGACGGGAGCGGCGCCGTCCGTCCGGCAGCTCGCGCTGGCCGTTGCGATCGCCCTCGTCGCCTTCGCGGGGGCGGAATCATCCATCGGAGACCTTCCCGGCGAGGCCCGCGACCCGGCCCGCGACCTCCGCCCGGTGACGGGCGCGCGCTCGCGAGCCTCATGGCCATGCCCGTCGCGCACGGCGGCAGCGCCGGCGCCGCCACGCCCCTCGCCCAGGGCCCGCCGGGCGGGTATCGCAACGCGCCGATGCTCGGGATCGTGAACGCTGTCCCGCCCTCCGTCGTTGCGACGGGGCTGCGGTATCTGGTCGGCCTGGTCGTCGCGACCGTGCTCATCGCCGTTGCAAGCGCGGCCGTTCGGCGCTGTGGGCGTCTGGCCCACTGGCTCGGCGAGCACAGCCAGCTGCCGCGGAGCGCGGCCGCCCTCCATCCCAGGCACCGGACGCCCTATCTGGCGCTCGCCGCGTCCAGGGCGGCCGCGCTCGCGCTCGTCGCCGGGCCGGCCCTGGGCGGCGGGCTCGACCTGCTCGTCGGCGTGTGGGCCTACGCGGCGCTGATGGCGCTCACGCTCGTCCAGGTCGCCGTGATCGCGCTGCGCCGGAGCGACCCGGGTCGCTACCGCTCCTTTGCGACGCCGATCGCGCTGCCGATCGCGGGGGGCCTCCTGACCCCGGCCGGGTGGATGACGCTCGTCGTGCTCGGCGGAGGCGCCCGCGACGTCGCGTCGGCATCGATCGTGGGCGGCCTGCCCGGCTTCTGCGCCTACCGGCATCATCGCGGACTCCCCCTCAGGGAGGTCACCCAGCCCGAGCCGGTGGTTCCGGCCGGGCCGGGGATCGAGGTCGAGTTCCAGACGATGCTCGTCCCCGTGAACACGGCCGACGGGAACCTCCCGGGCGACGTGGTCGAGGTGGCCCTGCAGCTGGCTGCCGAGCGCCGGGCGTGGCTCGTCGTGCTCGCGTTCACGGAGATCCCGCTCGGCGAGGAGATGGACATGGAGATCGAGGGGCTCGACGGGTGCGTCGAGCGACTCGCCGCCGGCGCTCGTGCGATCGGCGAGCGGTACGGCATCCGGGTGCACACGACCCACCTGCGCACCCGGGACGCGGCCGACACGATCCTCGCCGAGGCGGCGCGGCGGGAGTCGCAGCTGATCCTCCTGCGCGCGGCGGGCCGCGAGCGGACGGCACGGCGCCAGGTCGCCTACAACCACGTCGTTCGCCGGATCCTGGCCGAGGCCACCCAGCGCGTGATGATCGTCCGATCGCAGGCGGTGAAGCCATGAGGCGTCAGCTGCTCGTCGTCTGCACGGACTCCGGGATCGACCCGTCCGTCCTCACCGAGGCCCTGGCCGAGGCGCTCGCGCGTGACCCGGTCGGCGTCACCGTCGTGCGGGTGCTCATCCCGGCGGTGCTGCCGCCGACGCTTCCGATCGGCGCATGGCCGCCGGGGCTGGCGCAGCGGC
>Ga0105245_10005401_pt1 | contig 11231 bp, 8 predicted proteins | sample KBSM54metaG_FD_81523 | JGI IMG/M metagenome (GOLD analysis project Ga0105245, IMG submission 81523) | Miscanthus rhizosphere microbial communities from Kellogg Biological Station, Michigan, USA - KBS M5-4 metaG | ecosystem: Host-associated > Plants > Roots > Rhizosphere > Soil | place: Michigan...
GCAGCAGTGGGTGCCGGTCTCACCTTGCTCATGATCGCTCTCGCCCCGGCTATCGCTGCCTTTTACCACGAGCCGCGCCTCCTATGGGTCACCGTGGTTCTCGCTTCGGGTTTCCTCGTGAACGCTGTGGGAGTTCAGCACTCTTCGCTTTTACAACGTCAAATGCGTTTCACGACTATGGCCGGGATCGATGTCCTTGCGCTCATCGTGAGCATCACGATCGGTATCGTGATGGCCCTGCATGGCTACGGCTATTGGTCTCTGGTAGCTACGGCCCTGATCCCGACGACAATGACCACTGCGTGTCTTTGGATTGCCTCAGCATGGGTTCCAGGACGACCCCGCCGTGGCACCGGGATGCGTTCCATGCTTCGCTTCGGCGGCACGCTCACGCTCAATGGTGTCGTCGTCTATCTGGCCTACAACCTCGATAAGATTCTTCTGGGACGCTTCTGGGGGCCGCAAGCCGTCGGACTCTACGGCCGGGCATACACACTCATCAATCTGCCCACGGAAAACCTAAATTCGGCCGCCGGTGAAGTAGCATTCCCCGCGCTCTCACGCGTGCAACACGATCCACCTCGTCTCAAAAGATATTTCCTCAAAGGATATTCGCTTGTACTCGCCCTCACCGTGCCCATTACGATCGCCGCTGCGCTTTTCGCGGGCGATCTGGTGTCTGTGGTCCTTGGGCCCAAGTGGCACGACGCCGTTGTGCTTTTTCGACTGCTTTCGCCCTCGATCATCATTCTCGCGATGCTGAACCCTCTCATCTGGCTGCTGCTTTCCCTCGGCATGGTTGGCCGTAGCCTGCGCGTCGGCCTCGTCTACTCTCCGATCGTGATTGCGGGCTGCCTCGCTGGATTACACTACGGTCCCGCCGGCGTCGCGCTTGGTTATTCGGCCGTCCTGACGCTCTGGTTCATTCCTCACATTGCGTGGTGCGTACATGGCACGGTTGTTTCCCTGCGGGACGTTCTTCACACGGCTGGCCGCCCGTTGTTGTCCGGGCTCACTGCCGCCGCTGTTGCCGCCTCGTTGCAATTTCTCTTTGGCGGCCATCTGTCGGCGTTTCCCAGGCTACTGTTGGGGATGGCTGTGCTCCTCAGCGTTTACCTTTCTATGCTGCTCTACGTGATGAAGCAGAAATCCTTTTATCTGGACTTGATTCGCGGGCTGAAGGGATCGGCTTCTGATGAACAAGCAGATCCGACAGCGACGACTGACACTCCTGGTTCATTTCCACAGACCGAGCCTGCGTCGCTATTCAGTAAAGGGTCATCGGGCATAGAAAGTGTTTTGGTGATTGCCTCCGATTACAAGCCCAAACCGGGAGGAATTGCCTCCTATCTCGATAGCCTGACCCGCGGTCTCATAGCTTGCGGAAAGAATGCCAAGGTTCTCGCCCTCGTCGAATCGCATGAAACCGATCGACTCGACTTTCTGCAATCCTACGAAGATTGGGTCATTTCCCTTCCCATCGTTCACGATCAGAGGCCACACAACTGGCTCGGCAACAAATGCGTGAGCCTACTTGAAATTGCTCGTTGCAAGAGCCCTGCCGTGCGCGCCGTTCTGGAACGGACCAGTCTTTTCAAAGACTCTGCCACCGCCATCGTGCAACTTAAAGCCGTTCTCGAAAAAGAAAAGCCTATGTTGGTCGTTCTCGGCCACCTCGATCTGAAGCTCTATCCGCTCGTCTTGCACCTGCAACAGATCGGCCAGCCTTACGGAATCATCGCCCATGATTCCGAAATCTATTTCTGTAAGAATCGCGTGAACGATCGCGTTCGACGAGGCATGATTATTAAAGGTGCGAACTGGATCGCCGCCAACTCTCGTCACACGAGGTCCCTGGTCGAAGCATGGGGCATCCCGCGAGAAAAAATCACGATCATTCACCCGCCGCTGTCAGAGCAGGCAATCTTCATCTCCAATGAGCTTGATGGTGAAGTGCGAGACGACAGCTTTACCCTCATCACGGTTAGCCGAATTGTTCCGAACAAAGCCATCGACCTGGTGCTCAAGGCACTTCAGATCATCAACCGTAACGAAATACCCTTTCGCTACATTGTTGTCGGCGAGGGACCGGAACGCGAATCGCTTCAACGGCTCTCCACCGATCTAGGCCTTCAGAACAAGATCACTTTTACCGGCTACATCTCAGATGAAGACAAATGGCGGCTGCTTCAGGCCTCGGACTTGTATGTCATGCCTTCGCGCGTCCGACCGGAAGACCAGCACGAAGGTTTTGGCATCGCATTTCTCGAAGCCGCTGCGTGTGGTATTCCATCGGTCGGAACAAACGCCGGTGGCATTCCCGATGCAGTTCTCGATGGAGAAACGGGCATGCTCGTTGAACCGGATTCGCCCGAAGCGCTCGCACAAACTCTTACTTTCCTTTACCGAAACCCTGCCGTTCGCATGCGAATGGGAATGGCAGCAAGAGAACGGGCGCGTACGCAGTTTTCCCCAAGCATCGTCGCGGCACAGTTTCACCAAGAGGTGTCACTGCGCATCTAGGTTGCCTGTTTGCGCTGCTGTTGCCAGTTAGTAAACTATCTTCATGCGCGAAGTCGTAGTCGTCTCTGCCCTCCGCACCCCTGTTGGGCGCGCTTTCAAAGGCACGCTCCGCTCCACTCGCCCGGACGACCTTGCCGCCATCGCAATGAAAGCTGCGCTCGAACGCGTGCCGCAACTCGACACCAGAGAAATCGAAGACGTCATTCTCGGCTGCGCCATGCCCGAAGGTGAACAAGGGATGAATGTCGCGCGTATCGCCGCCTTACGCGCAGGTCTGCCCGTGGAAGTGTCGGCCATGACGATTAACCGTTTCTGCTCGTCCGGGTTGCAAGCGATTGCCATGGCCGCCGAGCGCATTCAGGCTGGGGGTGCGGACGTTATCGTTGCAGGGGGCACTGAATCGATGTCAATGATCCCGATGGGCGGTAATAAGATTTCGCCCAACCCCTGGCTCGTAGATCACTATCCCGACTCTTATCTCTCTATGGGATTGACTGCTGAGCGCGTTGCGCAGCGTTTTGGGATATCGCGCGCACAATGCGACGAATTTTCGTTAGCCAGCCATCAAAAGGCCCTCGCCGCACTCCAAGCCGGCAAGTTCGATGACGAAATTGTAGCTGTCCCAGTAACTTTCACAACGCCCAACGGATCGAAGCCAAAGAAAACCGAAATCACATTCAAGCAGGACGAAGGCCCCCGTGCGGATACTTCGCTCGAAGCGCTCGGTGCGCTCAAGCCCGCGTTTCACGTAAAGGGCGTAACCACCGCCGGAAATTCGTCGCAAATGTCGGACGGTGCGGCCGCAGCCGTCGTCATGTCCGCAGAGCGTGCGAAAGCTCTCGGGATCAAGCCACTCGCCCGTTACGTTTCTTTCGCGACCGCCGGGTACAAACCAGAGGAAATGGGACTCGGGCCCGTATTCGCAATTCCGAAAGCGCTCAAGCTAGCCGGACTCAAACTCGACCAGATCGACGTCATAGAGCTCAACGAAGCCTTCGCCGCTCAGTCTCTCGCCGTCATCCAAGAGGCAAAGCTTGATCCCGCGAAAGTGAATCCAAACGGCGGAGCGATCGCCTTGGGCCACCCTCTAGGATGCACCGGCGCCAAGCTAACAGCCAGCGTCATTCGTGAACTGAAGCGCCGCAACGCTCGCTACGGTATGGTGACGATGTGCGTCGGCGGTGGGATGGGAGCGGCAGGGATTTTCGAAAACATCGGCTGAAATTGAAGTGCTTTCGCAACTGGCTCACTCAAACGCCACCTCTACAAACCCCATCCCTTGCATCAAGCTCGTAATGGTCGAGCGCGCATTCTCCTGCGCCTTTTGCAAAATACCGTCGGCGAGCGCCGCTTGGAGTAATTCCTTTTCTGCTTCCGCCCTTACCTGTGTCTCAAGATTCGGATCGGTTGGCACAAGCCATCCTGTCTGACGCGAATACACACGAGTCTTTCCGCTATCGAGACGGGTCACCAAGACTTGAGCTTGCGGCAAATGAACGCGGACGGTTCGGTCCTTCACGTGAACATCGTCGATCTTTAACGTGGCAAAATCAATCCCGGCAATCACTTCTCCATGCACCAACATCAGCAGTCGATCACCGGCCAGGAAGTCTGGAAAAATCTCGCTCTGTTTTTCGCCAGTAACAATCTTGTCCATCGTGTAAACAACGGTTTCAAGCCGCTGCAGCTTTTGGATCCGATCCACCACCGTCGGCTGACTCATATCCGTATGAGTCGTCCGTCGCAACCACGATGACAAGACGCCCCCGGGCCACTTCTGCGCCCCGCGAACAACACCCCAGATCACAAGCGCAGCCAACAGCACACCCGCCAATAACGCCGCACAGCCGACTAAACCCGCCCGCGCACGTTGAAGATTAGGATCAACAGCCATAAGTGTTCCGCGTCAACAGCCTACCACCATGAGCCAATGGCCTTCTCAAGGGCCAAAACCTATAACCAAATTTGGCACGAGGTACGCGTGCGATTCGAAAACCCCGTGCTACTACCCCGTGCTCCCCCGTGGTTAAGAATTCAGTGTTACCAACCACAATCTCAATGTCACCAACCTCAGGTGATTCAACAAGCCGCGGGCAGATCTGCTTGAGTGGTAACAGTGTGGGCTCGCCCACCAACTTCCACCTAGCCCACCTTCGTAATGGCATCAAGAGATTGGTCGATGGCAAGTACTGCGAAAAATGAAATAATCCAATGTGATCCCCAGTGCTCCTGAGGTTCAAGATTTGAGGGTTTCCGAATATGGCCACCACTGCTGTACCTAAGACAAAAATTTCTGGCGGCGCGTTCCTCCTCGAAGAACGCCAGCCCAACGAGGTCTTTACGCCAGAAGATTTCACCGAGCAGCACACACTCATCGCTCAGACTGCGGAAGAATTCGCCGTTAATGAAATTCTCCCCAATGTCGAGAGGATTGAGCACAAAGACTTCTCCATCACGCGCGACCTTCTCAAAAAAGCCGGCGAACTAGGCCTCAGCTCCGCCGAGATCCCCGAAGCCTATGGCGGTCTCGAGATGGATAAGGTCACCGCCGCGGTCATCGCAGACCACATCGCCAAATACGCGGGTTTTGCCACCACGTGGGGCGGACACACCGGTATCGGAACCTTGCCCATCGTGTACTTTGGCACCGAAGAGCAGAAGAAAAAATATCTTCCTCGCTTGGCGGCCGGAGAGATCGTTGGCGCCTACGCCCTGTCTGAGGCCTCATCCGGATCTGACGCGCTCAATTGTCGTGCTCGCGCCACACTCTCGCCCGACGGCAAGCACTACATCCTGAATGGCGAAAAGATGTGGATCACCAATGCCGGCTTTGCCGACCTTTTCACCGTCTTCGCGAAAATCGACGGTGAAAAGTTCACGGCATTTCTGGTCGAAAAAACTTTTCCTGGCTTCTCGATCGGCGCCGAAGAACACAAGATGGGTATCCGAGGATCGTCCACGTGCCCTCTCATCCTCGCAGACTGTCAGGTTCCCGCAGAAAATCTGCTCGGCGAAATCGGCAAGGGACACATTATCGCCTTCAACATCCTGAACATCGGACGCTTCAAGCTTGGCGCCATGTGCGTGGGCGGTGCGCGCGTCTCGCTCGAAAATGCTGTTGGATACGCCAAGCAGCGCAAGGCCTTCGAGAAAGTCATCGCTGACTTCGGTCTCGTCCGCGAAAAGATCGCCAACATGGCGACGCTTATCTACGTCGGCGAGGCGCTGGTCTATCGCACCGTTGGCATGATGGACGCGCTTCTCTCTGAAATCGACCAAGCAAGCCCCGACGCTGCTAAAGAAACTCGCAAGGCCATCGAAGAATATGCCGTCGAGTGCTCCATCTTGAAAGTCTGGGGTTCGGAGATGATCGACTATGTCGTCGATGAAACCGTCCAGATCTATGGAGGCTATGGCTTCGTCGAAGAGTATCCTGCCGAGCGTGCCTACCGCGACGCCCGTATCAATCGCATCTTCGAAGGGACGAATGAAATTAACCGCCTTATCATCACGGGCTTTTTGCTGAAGCGTGCCATGAGCGGACAACTTGCCCTCATGCCAGCCATCAAGAAGTTGATGGACGAGGTCCTCTCCGGTCCGAGCATCGGGGAAGAAGTCGAGGGCTCGCTCGCAGAAGAACGCAAGCTGGTCTCAAACGCCAAGAAGCTCGGCTTGTTCGCTTCCGGCTCTGCGACGCAGAAATACATGCAGAAAATTCAGGACGAGCAGGAAGTCATGGGCGCGATTGCCGACATGACAATCGAAATCTATGCGATGGAGTCGGCTGTCTTGCGCACCCAAAAACTAATTGCCACCAAGGGCGAGACCGCCGCAGCATTACCGATCGCCATGACTCGCGTTTACCTTACGCAAGCATTCGAGAAAGTGGAAGCAGCCGCAAAAAAAATCGTCGCTGCCGTCGCCGACGGGGACATGCTGCGCACCCAACTCGCAATCCTCCGCCGCCTGGCAAAACACGAACTCTTCAACACCATCGAACTCCGCCAGCAAATCGCGCAGAAAATCATTGAGCGTGGAAAATACACGCTGGGATAGGACCGCATAAAACATTTGTCATCCTGAGCAAAGCAAAGGATCTGTTATTCGCCTGCGCCACCACCATCCTCACTCCCTGTCATCCTGCGTACTGCGAAGGACGTACTTTTCGCATTCAAAACTCAGCCACGAGCAATCCTTTTGTGCTTAACTACTCCCGCCATGAAACGGCGACTCGTACTCCTTTTCGCACTCTTCGCCCTTTCCGCCCTCGCCCAGACATCTCCTTCCACCAACCTCGCTCCCACTCCTCCCATGGGATGGAACTCTTGGAACAAATTTGCCTGCAACGTCAGTGACGAACTCATCCGCGGCATGGCCGATGCGCTCGTAAAGTCCGGCATGAAAGACGCGGGCTATCAATACGTGGTCATCGACGACTGTTGGCAGGTCAGCCGCGACGGGGCTGGCAACATCGTCGCCGATGCACAGCGCTTTCCACACGGAATCAAGGGTCTCGCAGATTACATCCACTCGATCGGCTTGAAGTTCGGCATCTATTCGGACGCAGGCTCGAAAACTTGCGCCGGGCGTCCCGGAAGCCTCGGGCACGAGTATCAGGATGCTCGCCAGTACGCTGCATGGGGTGTCGACTATCTGAAATACGACTGGTGCAACACAACCACGCAAGACGCGCCAGCCGCCTATGCACTTATGCGCGCCGCGCTCGATGCTACCGGACGGCCCATCGTGCTCAGCATTTGCGAATGGGGTAAAGCGCAGCCATGGCTCTGGGGCAAACGGGTTGGCGGTAACTTGTGGCGAGCCACCGGGGACATTCAAGACCGCTGGGAAGGAAAGAAAGAGTGGTCGCCGGGCGACTGTTGCAGTTACGGCGTTGTGGACATCATCGACGCCGTGGCCGACCTGTATTCCTATGCCGGTCCTGGACACTGGAACGATCCCGACATGCTCGAAGTCGGCAACGGCGGCATGACCGACACCGAGTATCGTTCGCACTTTAGTTTCTGGGCGCTGCTCGCTGCGCCGCTGATCGCAGGAAATGATCTGCGCACAATGCCGCCCGAAATTCACGACATTCTCACCAACAAAGAAGTCATCGCGATCAATCAAGATCCGCTCGGACGGCAAGGCCGCCGCGTCCGCAAGGATAACCAACTCAAGGTAGATGTCTGGGCGAAGCAGCTGGCCGATGGGAGCCGCGCAGTCATCCTCTTCAATCGCGGTACCGCCGAGCAGAATATAGCGGTCAACTGGGAAGAGATTGGGTATCCAGCAAATATCGTCGCCTCAGTTCGCGACCTCTGGCAACACAAAGATCTCGGCAAGCAGACGGGGAAAACAGCAGCGACCGTGCCAGCTCATGGCGTGGCAATGCTGGCAGTGCGACCGTAAAACTTTTTAGCAATGTGGCAATAGCCAGCTGTCAATTGGCAATCGCAAATTGGCAATTGACAATTTGCAAGTGACAAAACCTACTCCTTCGGATATCCCGGATCCGCCTTTACTTCCTCGATTTGCTTCGTGTGTCGTGCGCAGTGAGCAGCGTTCAGCAGAAGCCACTGGTATCCGTCGAGTTCTCCGAGAACTGGGTGCTCGCCGAAATGTTCGCGCAGATCATCATTCGTGGTTCTCACATACTCGATGGTTGCCTGGCGTGACTCGTCGAATGTTTTCGCCAGTTCCGCGCGCGTCGGGAAACGGCCGGTGGGCTTCAAAAACTCCGGCGCTTGCAACTTTGTGCTACGGTCCGGAATCTTGGTCAGCACAATTTCATCCTTGGCATTGATTTCCTCGCGCTTCTCCGGGGCCGACGGCGATTTCATCACCTGTTCCCGGACAAGCGTAAGAATGGCGGATTCAGTCACTGTAATGTGTTCAGCAACCTCCGCGATCGACCAGCGATCGGGCGAAGGCTTATATCTCCACTGTTTTTCGGAGATACCTGAGATCGCCTTTACAAATAGTTGGCGCGTCGCATCCAGATTCAGGATTGCCTTCTCGCGTTCCGCATCGCTCAGAGTTGCCGCCACTGGAGCCGACGCGCGTGCCGCGAGCGGAGTGGTTGCGTTCTGGGCCGAGGAAACGAGCGCTCCACACAACACAACTGCAGATGCCGCCGTGGTGATAAGTTGTTTTCGCATCTCGCCACTTCCTTTAGCGAATTGGAAATTGGCAATCGCCAATCGTCAATCCCCATAAGTGCATGCGCCGCCTCTCTTAACTTTTGGTCTTAAGCTCTTCCATCACGCTTTGAATCAACTCTTTCGCATCGGTCAGCTGCTTCATGATGATTTGAATGTCCATGACTGGCTTGCCCGGCCAGCGCTGGCTCTGGCAGTACACGCCGTGCTGCCCGACAAGGGCCATCGCGTCCGTGATGGTGTCGAGCGTGACAGCCAGACGCCCGCGCGGAACGCCCATCATGGTTTCAAAATGCTCAAGCTCTTCCTGTTTCTCATCGAATACCGGCATGAGGAAATTGTACTGTTTGCGCCGAATATCGGATAATCCTTAGCACTCATTCAGCACTCGACATTCTGCCACTACTGCGGGGCTTACTCTTATCAAGAACTTGCGTCTAATGCCTCACAGCTGTGCATGGCTGAATGCCGACTGCTGAATGCCAAGCGCTCTTACAAGGAGAATTCATGAACAAACGCATTGCCCTCGTTACCGTGGCTATATTTGCTCTGTCGTTGCTTGTCTGCGCTCAGGATGATCCGAGCAAGCGTCCGAGCCCACCTGCCAAGGCAGAATGCAAGCTTGCCAGCGGCAAGACCGCGACTGTCAACTACTCAAGTCCACGCGCCAAGGGCCGCAAGATCTTTGGTGGACTGGTGCCCTTCGGCAAAGTGTGGCGTACCGGCGCAAACGAAGCGACGTCGCTCACAACGGACACAGCATTCACTGTCGGCGGCAAGGACGTTCCCGCGGGCAGCTATACACTCTTCACCGTCCCGAATGCAGACAAGTGGGCGCTTGTCATCAGCAAGAAAACCGGCGAGTGGGGTACCGACTATCCAGGCGAAGGCGAAGACTTGGCTCGTGTGGATATGAAGGTTTCGAAGACGGCGGCCCCGGTCGAGAATTTCACCATCGCCTTCGACTCCAAGGGCACCAGTTGCACGATGAACATCGACTGGGAATCGACTCGCGCATCGGTGGACTTCAGCGAAAAGAAGTAGCATCGAAACGAAATCGGGCGTCCGGACAAGAACGGGCGCCCGTTTATTTTGACTTGTCGTTTAGTAATTGACTTATCGTTCGACGCAATTTGCGGAGGCGTGCATGAAAGTGTTGATCGCGTTTTTGGCCGTTACCGTGGCATGGAGTTGCGCTTCAGCAGAGAACGTCGTTCGCTATCGCGGTGCAGCCGACAATGTGAAGTACGTTTTCGCGACTTCCGATCCTGTGGCGCGTCTCAAGTCGGGGGACATCCTTGAAACCAACACGCTCGACGCATTCGGCAACGCGATTCAGAAGCCAACCGACACGTTGCGCATGGTGAAGGGTGACAACCCGCTGACCGGGCCATTTTTTGTAGAGGGCGCAGAACCAGGCGACACTCTGGTAGTCAAAATTCTCGACTTGCAGATCGATGGCAATCAGGGTGTCGGAACGATTGCACCCGGATTTGGCGCCATCAACTCGAGCAAGCACACGCCCGTCCTGAATCCGGATCTACCGGAACGGATTTGGCTTTATCCCATCGATCATGCGACAAACACAGCAACATTTTCTGCGCACGACACGAAGTTCTCCGTAAGAATTCCGCTGCGTCCTTTTTTGGGATGCATTGGGGTAGCACCTGCCGATCGCGAAGCGCGCAGCTCGATTGTCCCGGCAGAGTTTGGCGGCAACATGGATGCGCCGGAAGCGAGCGTCGGAAACACGGCTTACTTCCCTGTCAGTGTGGCTGGGGCGTTGCTTTATGTCGGTGATGGGCACGCGGCTATGGGCGACGGCGAGATTGGCGGGTCGGCGATCGAAGTTCCGTTGCGGGCTCGCATGCAGGTAAGTGTCATCAAGGGGCAGAAAATCAGTTGGCCCCGCTTTGAGAACGATGACGCGATCATGGCCGTAGGAGCATATCGTCCGCTGGACGATGCCGCGCGAATTGCATTCACCGAACTGGTCAAATGGATTCACCACGACTATGGGCTGTCCGAGCTGGACGCCTATGAATTGCTCTCCAAAGTCGCAAAGGTACGACTTGCAGAAATGGTAGACCCGAATTATGTGATCATTGCGTCGGTTGAGAAGAAGTACCTGCCGAAGAGTGCGAGGTAGAACGTTAGAGGTAAATGAGTGCTGGCAGCATCGATAAGCAAGGACGCGCGGCCTTCATCGAAGCCTTTGCATCGGCGATTTTCAGTTGGCAATTGACAATCGCAAATCGGAAATGACTAGATCCCCGGCTTCCACCTGAGCACCGGCTTCCTTGCCGCCTGCGTCTCGTCCAAACGCTGCACACGGGTGTGGTGCGGCGCTGCTAGCACGTAATCCGGATCTTCCTCTACTTCCTGCGCCACTTGCTTCATTGCTTCAATGAAGAGATCCAATTCTTCGAGTGGCTCGCTTTCGGTCGGCTCGATCATTAGCGCGCCGGGCACAATCAGCGGGAATGCAGTTGTATAGGGATGGAATCCGTAATCAATCAGGCGCTTGGCAAGATCCATAGTCTTCAC
>Ga0105245_10005403_pt1 | contig 11227 bp, 10 predicted proteins | sample KBSM54metaG_FD_81523 | JGI IMG/M metagenome (GOLD analysis project Ga0105245, IMG submission 81523) | Miscanthus rhizosphere microbial communities from Kellogg Biological Station, Michigan, USA - KBS M5-4 metaG | ecosystem: Host-associated > Plants > Roots > Rhizosphere > Soil | place...
CGGATTAAAAAGATTGCGGTCATGGCAAGTGATGCGGCGATACTGCGGATAATAGCGCCTGTCTGCTCACGACCGTTTGCATATTCCTGTCGACATCAATTGATGTCCGCTTTTGGGGGTGGACATGTACGGATTTGAGTGTCTCGGAACATAAGCAGCCGGCCCGTGTTGGTGTTCGCGGGTGAGCCGCGCGCAAGATGCGCGTTAGTCATTGCGCAGGGAGACAATAATGAAAAATCATCTGGTGATGGCAGGCGCCATCGTTGCGTCTTTGGCGACACCGCTCATGGCAAATGCTCAGAACAATGCAACGACCGGTGCCGTAGGCGGCGCAGTCGGCGGCGCAATCGTCGGCGGCCCTGTTGGTGCGGTTGTTGGCGGGGTTGGCGGGGCGATTGTCGGCGGAATTGCCGACGACAGGCGTTCGCAATTCCACACTTACGTTGTGCAGGAAAGAAGGAGCTCCTACAAATACGACCGCGATATCGTGGTCGGCGCTGAGTTGCCTTCGGCCGGCGTCACCTACTATGAGGTGCCCGCAGAATACGGCGTGAAAAACTATCGATACACGATAGTCAACGACCGCACTGTGCTGGTAGATCCACACTCCCACCGCATCGTGCAGGTTATCGACTGATTACCCACATTAGGTCTGTTCCGATTGAGAAAACCCGGCGTTCGCGCCGGGCTTTTTCATGCCGGCTATCCCAGACACCGTCGCGCCGCATTCGGAAAGTGAAAATTGGAAATCCAGGCCGGACCCTGACAACCGCGGGCTATCTATCAAACATTTCTCAGTAGCTCTCTTCAAGACGACAGATGTGACCGCTAGTCAGCATCAACTACGCTGGTACGAATAGTTACCGAGAGCTCCTCACGGAACAGATTGACGAAATTGCCATTGTCTTGGCGCACGGATGCTCGCATGGGGAACAAGATTTTAAAATGATCTCTGTTACCTGGAAGATGCTTAAGGACACAGTGCTTTCCTTCATCCATGACGAAGCATTGAGTCGAGGTGCTGCCATCGCTTTCTACACCGTCACTTCCATCGCTCCAATCTTGCTTATTGTGATTGCGGTCGCCGGCCTCGTCTTCGGACGAGACGCTGCTCAAAACGCCATAAGTGCCCAATTTAGCGGTCTTATGGGACGACAGACCGCGGAGGTGGTGCAGTCCGCCGTTGCAAGCGCCGCGGGCAGGTCTTCAAGCATCATTGCAACGATAATTGGGATCGTAACACTAATCGCAACGGCATCGGGGGTATTTGGCGAGATGCAAGCCGCCCTCAATTCGATTTGGAAAACCAAACCTCAAGCCACAACGGTGTCGCGGTTGATCCGTGCGCGCGTCATTAGTTTAGGTTTGGTCGCCGCCTTGGGGTTTTTGCTTATCGTCTCGCTCGTGATCAGCGCCGGTCTTACGGCGTTCGGCAACTATTTGGACACTGTGTTGCCGATGGGAAAATTGTTCCTTCCAGCTCTGAACTTTGTTGTGTCATTGGTGCTTTTCGGAGTTCTTTTTGGCGCAATTTATAAGGTTCTGCCCGACCGAAGCCTCCAATGGAATGATGTGCTGACCGGCGCTCTAACGACGTCACTCCTCTTCAATATCGGGAAATCACTAATTGGATGGTATATTGGCAGCAGCGCAATAGCCTCGAGTTACGGCGCCGCAGGCGGCCTTATTGTGCTGTTGTTGTGGGTGTATTACTCGGTTCAAATATTCTTGCTCGGTGCTGAGTTCACGAAAATCTATGCGAACCGGCATGGCAGCAAGCAGAGAAGGCCGATCGTCTAGGAGACAGTATCAGGAACAAAGTTCTCTGCGGTCGGCTGACATCAGCTATGAAAGTTCACACGGAGCTCAGCAGGGTAGGCAGAACAAGCCCGGTCCGCAACGCTAACTCTTAAGATGAAAGGCCCGGCAAACGGGCCTTTCCTTATGGGCGTAAGTACAATTCAGCCGCTCAGGCCGCTTCCGCTTCCACATTCACGACGCTTTCCGCGATCTCAGTGAGAGTGGCGTCGGTTTTCTTTTCTTCAGCGAGAGTCTGATCGAGAAGCCCGACCGCATCGCTCAATCCAAGCTCATTTGCCCAGGTTTTGAGTGTGCCGTAACGGGAGATTTCGTAGTGCTCGACTGCTTGCGCCGCCGCGAGCAGGCCGGCGTCGAGGGCGGGCGAACCTTTGTATTCCTTCATGATCTCTGCGCCTTCGTCAGTGATGCCGACGATCGCGTCACATGTCTTGCCTTGTGGCTTCTTGTCGATGGCCGTGAAGACCTTTTCGAGCCGCATCACGTGGCCCTCCGTCTCCGTTTTGTGCTTGGCAAAAGCCCTTTTTAGCTGGGGCGAATGCGCCGCCTTCTCCATCTTGGGGAGCGTGGCGAGGATTTTCTTCTCTGCGAAGTAAATGTCCTTCAGCGTATCGTGGAATAGCTCAGCGAGTTTCTTGGCTTCTTTCTTTGCCATAGCAACGTTCTCCTCTGTGCTGTGTCGAGAACGCCTCGCAAGCTGAATGTTTCCGGAAAATGCGGAACGAAAGCGCTCTTTGCCGCATTCGTAAGCGCGCACCCAACGCCGGGAGTTTGCTATGGACCGATATGACTTTAACTCAACTGTCTCATGGGGAGCCATTTTAGCAGGCGGCTTTACCGCCGCGGCGGTCTCCCTGATTGTCATTGCTTTCGGCGTGGGAGTGGGCCTGTCGGTCGTTTCACCTTGGAACGGCGAAGGTATTTCGGCGACCACAACCGGCTGGAGCGCTGGCTTATTCCTTGTCGTTGTCGCCATGATCGCCTCCACTTTCGGCGGCTATATCACCGGAAGGCTCCGCCACAGCTGGGAAGATGTTCACATTCACGAGCGGTTTTTCCGCGATACGGCACACGGCTTCGTGGCTTGGGCGTTCGCGACTGTTTTGACGGCGACTCTTCTTGCAGGCGCTGGTACGCACTTACTTGCAGGAGCCTCGGCCGGCGCGATCCCGGCTGCCGGAGCCGGAGCCGTGCAAGCAGCCAATAGTAGTGGCGACATCTATGTGGACCGATTGCTGCGAGTCGGGCCGCAGACCGACGGTCGGACCACCGGCCCTTCGACCGATCAGGCGACCGCGCGGGCCGAACTTCTCAGGATTATCGCACCCACTACGCTAAAAGGGGGTGATGTGTCTGCGGAAGACCGCACCTATGCCGCGCGCGTGATCGCGGCCCGCACAGGAATTCCGCAGGCGGAAGCCGAGCAGCGTATCAATCAGACGATCGCGCAAGCAAAAGATGCGGCCGACAAAGCCCGCCGCGCTGCAGCCAGGTTTTCAATCTGGATTGCTATTTCGTTACTTGCCGGGTCGTTTGCGGCAAGTCTTGCTGCCGCCGAAGGCGGAAAACTGCGAAACACGCGCTGGTACGAAGAGGGCGTGTCAACCACAACCGCTGCCATCATCAGGAGCTAGTTATGCCGATCCTTCTCTGGCTGCTTGGAATACCAGTAAGTCTCATCATTGTCCTCATGCTTCTTGGAGCGGCGTAATTTCCGGCGCCGCAAGCCGATCGGCTGGTTGAAATGTTTGCTAACGGGCTGACGGGAACCGAGAAGGATAATTTGGTGCAAGGAGTGGCTGCTGCTCTTCTCGCGGCTCTCATTGTTGCAGCGTTGTATTTTGGCCGCGATGTCTTTGTTCCTATGGCGCTTTCAATTCTGCTGAGCTTTGTACTCGCTCCGCTCGTACGCGCTCTGCAAAACTTTCGGGTGCCGCGCGCGATTTCTGTGATCGGCGTCGTCCTTCTGGCATTTTCCATTATTTTCGCCATTGGCGGCGTGATCGCTGCGCAAATGACGCAGCTCGCCCGTGAGCTGCCTCTCTATGAATCCAATATGCGGGCCAAAATTCAATCCTTGCGCGGAACCGCGGCGACGAACAATACGCTCGAGCGTGCTGCGGACGTGCTGCAGGACCTCGGCAAGGAACTCAACAAGCCAAAAGAACCGACGTCTGCTGCGGTCGCTGCTCGAACCGCAAATCCTGTGCCTGCGCAGGATGCGCGGCCGATACCCGTCGAAGTGAGGCAACCGCCGCCAACAGCACTTGAAAGCATCGCCGCTTTGATTTCGCCTTTGCTCCACCCTCTGATGACTTCGGGCATCGTTATCATTTTTGTAATTTTTACGTTGCTGCAACGGGAGGACTTACGGAACCGCGTAATCAAGCTTGCGGGTTCTCACGATTTGCAAAAGACAACTATAGCGCTCAACGATGCTGCTCAACGTCTCAGTCGGCTTTTTCTATCGCAGCTGGCATTGAACTCAGCCTTCGGATTCGTAATCGGGACCGGGCTCTGGTTGATAGGTATTCCGAGTGCGGTGTTGTGGGGGATACTTGCCGGCATTTTGCGTTTCGTTCCCTACATCGGAGTATTCATCGCGGTTATCTTCCCGTTGGCGCTAGCGGTGGCGGTTGATCCCGGCTGGTCACTGCTCATGTGGACCGCCGCATTGTTCTTGATCGTTGAGCCGCTGGTAGGACAGGTGATAGAGCCGTTATTGTACGGGCGCAGCACGGGCCTATCACCGCTTGCTGTTGTTTTATCTGCTACATTCTGGACCGCGCTATGGGGTCCGATCGGCCTCGTGCTTGCCACTCCCTTGACGATCTGCCTCGTCGTTCTTGGCCGTCACGTTGAGAACTTGCAGTTTCTCGATGTGATGTTCGGCGATCGTCCTCCACTATCGCCACCGCAGCTTTTCTATCAGCGCATGCTGGCGCAAGATCCGGCGGAAGCACTCGACAACGCCGAGCAGTTTCTCAAAGAGCAGCCCCTTGTGACTTATTACGATGAAGCGGCACTAAAAGGTCTCAAACTGGCCCAGGCCGACTTGAATCGCGACACGCTCGACGCGCTGCATGTGCAGAGGATCAGAGATTCGGTCATTGAGCTCGTTAAGGAACTGGACGATCACGAAGATCAACAGCCCAAGAAGGAATCTGCGCAAGATGTAGAGCCGGCAGCGGCAGGGACGACAAATCCTGTCAACAAGGACTCCCTGGTCTACAATCTTCCTATTCTAGCAAAGGACAAACTCGCAACACATTGGCGCGGCGAAAATCCGATTTTGTGTGTCCCAGGCCGCCCCGGCCTTGATGAAGCCGTCGCTAGTATGCTCGCCCAGATCTTATCCAAACATGGGATCGGTACACGAGTTGAAGGCGTGGATGCAATTACGAATGCAAACAATTTTAGTTCAGGAAAGAATGGAATTGAGATGATGTGCGTGTCCTTCTTGAACACCAGCAGTCTCGCGCAGATGCGCTTTACGATACGCAGGCTGCGCCGAAAGTTCCCTGACGTGGCGATCGTCCTGGGAAGCTGGATCCCGGAAACGGAGTCGGCAGCGATTGCCGAGGCCGTTAAAGCAGATTTTGTTGTCACAACGTTGCGCGACGCAGTGAAGCTATGCCTCGAACAAGCGAGTGCGAACGAGGTAGGTGAGGTCGCGGCGTGAACGTTCCAGGTCTCGTGCGCGCTGGCTAACGCAGTGGAACTCCCCGGTCGCAAGACCGTTATCGCCTGAGCCTTCAACAGGAAGGGCTACGCAAACAAATTGCGCCGGGCGTCCATCCGCGTGTTACCCGGCCTTGGAGAACATGTATGGCTAAGGGAAGCTTTGCGCAGAAGACCCAGCGTACGATCGTTGGCGCGGCGAAATCAGGCGTCGCTCGTGTACAAAAAATTGACGTCAGGGCCGCAACTGCTGCGGCGACGGCGGCCGCGGAAGCCGCGGTCCAAGCGGTGATGAAGTCGATGTTGGGGGGTCACTCAGCCACGACGCGTGGGCGAAGAGCGGCGTTGAAAAGGCGCAAAAAAGTGCGCAAGACAACTCGAAGAAAAAGCCGCTAACGGCGCGAAATTGCGGGTCGGATACAGGTGCTTGAGCATTATCTCACATGTTAAAGTCCTCCCCGCCGAAACCAGAACGAAACCGTGTTGACTTTTCCACCAAAGAGTCGGTGCGGCACTGGTGTAAACATTTTGGAAGATCAAAGGACGAAATCGAGGCTGCGATTGCCAAAGTGGGCGACAACGCCGAATCCGTAGCCAAAGAATTGGGACGGACGGCCCCTTTGATTGGGACTGGATCGCGCGCGAAACCGTAAAGCAAAAGAGCCCTAACGGATGCGCTCCGGGGGCCGAATTTTCAGCAGACCCCCCTGGCGTTGTGCACCGCAGCAATTAGCTGATGGGCAGCAGGGAATGAACCGTGATGATAAATTTGCGTCAGGCACTCAGCCTCGGCAGCAACCGGGGTGGGTGGCAGAAGTTCCTTCGGGCGCTGGAGCGCGGTCGTGCCGGAGGCGCCGGCAAGGGCGGCACACGTTTGCGGGAGGTGTTCGGTTTCGGATCGAACCCCGGCAATTTGCGAATGTTCGTCTATCGACCACCGACCCTTGCGGACAATCCCGCACTTGTCGTCGTGCTGCACGGATGCACCCAGACCGCAGCGGGGTACGATCTTGGCGCCGGATGGTCGACCCTCGCAGACCGCTACGGTTTTGTGTTGCTTCTGCCAGAGCAACAGCGGTCCAACAATCCCAATGGTTGCTTTAACTGGTTTCAGCCCGAGCACAGCCGGCGCAACCAAGGCGAACCTCTTTCGATTCGGCAGATGATCGAAAAATCTATTGTCGACAACGGTATCGATCGGCGTCGCATTTTCGTTACCGGGCTATCGGCGGGAGGCGCGATGACCTCCAACATGCTTGCCTGCTACCCCGAAGTATTTGCCGGCGGTGCCATCGTTGCCGGTCTTCCCTATGGTGCCGCCACGAATGTGCAGCAAGCGTTCGAAACGATGTTTCAAAGTCCCTCGCGCCCGGCACGGGAATGGGGGGATCTCGTGCGCAAAGCCTCGTCTCACCGAGGGCCGTGGCCACGCATCTCGATTTGGCACGGAAATGTCGACAAGACAGTGATCCCGTCGAACGCGTTGGAAATCCAGAAGCAGTGGACCGAGGTCCATGGTCTTCCGGTGTCACCCTCATTGAAAAACCGGGTTGACGGCTTTCCCCGTGAGGTGTGGATGAACGAAGCCGGCGATGAGCTCATCGAGAAGTATACCATCACCAACATGGCGCATGGCACGCCGTTGGCAATCGGCGAAGTCGAGGGCGCATGTGGTGCTCCCGGACCGTTTCTGCTGTCAGTGGGAATTTCCTCCTCGTATCACATTGCAAAATTTTTCGGGATCGCGGTTGCCGGCGCTCCGGCAGAGAGGAGCATGGTCAAACTTTCTCCGGCGCCCCGTCACTACGCAGCGGAGGACCGGGTGCTGGAGGGTGAAGTGCTCGATAAAGATGATGAGGCAATGTCCGAGCAAGAAGCGATGCCGCCCCTTCCTGAGATCGGAGCGGTTATCAACAAGGCATTGAGAGCCGCCGGATTGATCAAGGATTGAGCACTGACTCCAGCAAATGCCCGCTATTGGCCTAAAGCAGACATGATGCCGGCTGCGCAGGTCCGGAGATCATCATGGCTGTAATTGATCACAGCAGTTTGGCCCAGGTGCAGGTCTACATTGATAGGTTGGCCAGGAATACATGGCCGAGTCGGCAATGAAAAAGCGGGCAGGCAAAAAGAAAACATTGAGTGGCTAGCCAGTACGGAAACTGGCGGCTAACCGCGAACTAGGTCTTTGAAACGAATGGAGCGAAAATAGGAGGTGGCGACCCCGGATTCGAACTAGCGACCCTCAGCTTAAGGGACAGAAGGTAATTGGGGATAATGGAAGACAGATCCATTGCGGACAGCCGAAATAGAGCACATACCCTCAGTTTAGCGGGACCATGAGGGCTGTTGGAAGACACTGGAAGACGCTTGGAATCTTCCACTGGTTTTCCAAGACAGGAGCGGGCGATGAGGTTCACGCAGTCCACGGTCAAAACCATCGAGATTCCAGCTGAAAAGCTGAAGCGCAGCTTTCCTGAACACATCGTGTTCGATGACGACATGCCCGGCTTTGGCGTCCGGGTGCTGCCGGGGAGGGGCGAGGAACCGCACCGGTCCTATATCGCCCAATACAAGCTCGGCCAGAAGCACCGCCGGATGACAATCGGCAACGTCCTCAAGCTGTCCCTGGAGGATGCCAGGAAGGAGGCCAAGAAGATCTTTGGCGATGTCGCCCACGGTATAGACCCCGCCGACGAGAAGAAGAAAGTCCGGGGCCAGGCAGGCGATACCTTTGACGCGGCAATCAAGGAATATTTGGCGGTTCAGGAGAAAGAGCTAAGGCCGCGCAGCTATACTGAGATCGAGCGTCACTTAAACGAGGACTGGAAGTCCCTTCACGGCATGGCCCTTGCCAGCATTGAGGGCGCTGATATTGGCCGCCAGCTGGCCGTTTTTGCCAAGCGTGGCAACACTGTTGCCAATCGCGCCCGCGCCTCTCTTTCCGCCTTCTTTCGTTGGGCGATCGGGGAGAACAAGGGTGGCGGCAGCCTGCAAAACCCCGTCGCCGGGTCAGACAAAAAGAAGGAGGTCTCCCGCGATCGGGTGCTAACCGATCCCGAATTGGCCGCCATCTGGCTTGCCTGTACCGATAGCGACTATGGCCGCATCGTCCAGCTGCTCATGCTGACAGGATGCCGCCGGGAGGAAATCGGCGCATTGGGATGGTCGGAAATCGACCTGGAGGCCAAGACAATCAGCCTGCCGGGAAACAGAACCAAGAACGGCCATCCTCATATCGTGCCGCTATCTGACAGGGCGCTATCCATTCTCAAAGCCGTTCCGCGCCAGGAACGCAAACAGGTATTCGGCAGCGGGCAGGGCGGTTACGGCGGCTGGTCGAAGTCCAAGGAAGACCTGGACGGCAAATGCAAGGTGAAAGACTGGACGCTGCATGACCTGCGCCGCACGGCGGCAACGCGCATGGCCGACATCGGCATCCAGCCCCACGTTATCGAGGCCGTTATAAATCACGTCAGCGGTCACAAGGCCGGCGTGGCTGGCATCTATAACCGCAGCACCTATGAGCCCGAGAAAAAGGCGGCGCTCGACACTTGGGCCAATCACCTTGAGGCGATTGTATCGCCATCGGCGCCGAAGGCCGTCTCAGTGAGGGCTGTCCCGGTTGAGGAATCTGGGGCCGAAAAGCCCCGCGCTCCTTTCGCCGAGCGGCTGGCTCGCGCAACAGCACGGGATCGACGTGACCTTCACTAAACGCAGTCAAATGCCAACAGACCTACCGCCGCCCTTGGGAAGCTGCGGGCCGTTTTGCTATTCTGATGCACTATGGAGAAAATTGCGCCGCTGACCGGCCTAAGAGGCATTGCGGCCTACGCAGTACTAATCGCACATGCCGTGGACGCCAGCGTTTCTGGAAGGGGGCTGCCACATTCGATCGCTGTTGGCCTTGCCTACTTCGGCATGTCGCTGTTCTTCGTCCTGAGCGGATTTGTGATCTGCTACAATTACGAAAACAAAGTGCTTTCCCCATACGGACGCTGGCAGTTCTTCGGTTTACCTTTTGCAGGCGGCCGGTCGCAACATCGCGCTGTTCTTTGTGCAGCATCCAGCTCTGGATATTCTGCTGACTTGCTTTTTCACCAAGATTATTGCCAGCACCAGCTTCATATTGATCGAAAGGCCATCGAGAACGTTCCTGCGTAAGTTGTTTACCCGCTGGGCAGAGGTAGTCCTCTAAATGCAGACGCTCATTCTCAAGCGCGACATGTTCGCACGAACCGCATAGCCGACAGCAAAGCCGCTGGCGGCGATTACAAAACGAAAAGGATTTGGTCCATCAAATTGATTCTCCACCCGAACAGACTCACAGAGCAGGCGATGGCAGATTTCAAAACACAGTGGGTGAGTTAAACCATCAATGCCAGTGCGGCGAACTGATGAAATCGCGGATACCGTCATGTGTCGGTATTGCCGCACCGACTGATCGAGACAAGGTGATTGGAAAAAATACAGAGGCACGGTGTAAAGTATCAGCGGGCGGGAGTAATGCGTACAGAGGATGGCGCCAATGAAACTCATCCTGATCGCTGCTGTTATGTCTGCCCCCATCATTTTGCCGACATTCGCTCAGGCGAACGAAGGCAACCACTAGAATCTGCACAATAACCGAGGCTGCGTGACTCACCTCGCAGCAGCCCGTTCGCTTTGTCCCAAATTCCCCGGCGTTCAATGGGGGAAGTCATGTCAGAAATCCAACTAAAGGCACACGCTCGTCCGTTTTGGCCAGCGGTGGTGATTGCTATCGGAATCAGCCTGACGATATCTTGGACGATCCTGCTTGGGTACGGAGTGTTCAAGCTGGTTAAGTTCGCCATTTAGACATCGGATGCCGATTGTCCCACTCATGTAGCCACTTCGTTGGACAACCGTCACTCCAGACGAGCCGCAGTGGGCCACAAACGCTGCGGCGCGGCGTATCCTTGGAGGGGAACGCCGGGGCGGCGCCCGGTCGAGTGCAAGCCACGACACGCGACTGGGACCGCTTCCTTGAGCTTGCAGTCGGCCAGGCTAATCGGGAACATTAGATCGGCACGCAATCAGATGATGTAGACCTGCCAAGGCCACTTCGCGGGTCTTATCTGGTACTCGACCTTGTCGAGGGGCAGGTCGTAATCTTCGGGTGCCGTCAATTCGTTCCAGCTTTCGGGGCAACGCCGTTCTTCCGCGATACGTGCTGCGATAGCGACCCGGCTCGTCCAAAACGTGTTCACCAGCATTCTCCAATGCTTGGAGTTCATGGTTGGCTTGCAGGTGACAATATAGAACTTGGCCCGCGTTTCGCGTGTGAATGGGATCACACATGATCTGCGCGAGCAAGCGATGACGGATTTCAAAGTTCAGTGGACCGAAGTGAAAGTCTAGGCGGAAACTTTGTCCTGCCGTGAGGTTCTACTGGGCCACGCTGTTGCACTGTTAGACAATTCAACCTTGCCAGGAATGCGACGGCCTTGCTCCACCAACACGCGGGCGTACCAGGTGTCACGCAGAGCATTTTCATTGGCCTGTCGATCGACTGTGGCGGATTCGTTTGGGGTCACTGAATTTCTCCCTCGACCAAACTATGGCCCGATCTCGAAAAGCGGCAACACGTGACTGCCGAAACCCAACACCACAACCGCGAACCAAATAACAGTCGCGGTGACGGCCAGCGTTTCAATGCGGACTTTTTCCCACATCCCAAAATACTAGCGCCGACCCTTCGGCGCCG
>Ga0105245_10005405_pt1 | contig 11226 bp, 7 predicted proteins | sample KBSM54metaG_FD_81523 | JGI IMG/M metagenome (GOLD analysis project Ga0105245, IMG submission 81523) | Miscanthus rhizosphere microbial communities from Kellogg Biological Station, Michigan, USA - KBS M5-4 metaG | ecosystem: Host-associated > Plants > Roots > Rhizosphere > Soil | place: Michigan...
CGACCTCGAGGTCGAGGTCAAGCGCGGGCGATTTCGCGAGGACCTCTACTTCCGGATCAGCGCGTTCGTGATCCCGATCCCACCGCTGCGCGATCGGCCCAGCGAGATTCCGCTCCTCGCCCGCCGGTTCGCTCGCGAGCTCGCGGCCGACGTCGGCGAGGGTGGCTCGATCGACGACGCGGCGATGGCGATCCTCGCGGCCTACGACTGGCCCGGCAACGTGCGCGAGCTCCGCAACGTGATCGAGCGCGCGACCGTGATCAGCGGTCACGGCCGGATCGATCCGAGCCACCTCCCCGACCGCTTGCGCGAGCGGTCGTTCGTGGCGAGCGCTCCGGCGGGAAGCCTAGATGTCCGCCAGCGCGTCGCCGTCGTCGAGCGCGACGCGGTCGTCCAGGCGCTCGAAGCGAACAAGGGCAACCAGACCCATGCCGCTCGTCAGCTCGGCGTCTCGCGGTTCGCGCTGATCCGGCTGATGGAGAAGCACGACCTCAAGCCGCGGCCGCGATAAACGCATCCATCCGGGTCCGCGTGTGAACGAGTGCGATCACGAGCGCGCCGGGCCCTAGCCCGATCACCCGGAAACACGCGAAGCCGAGCACCGTGATGCTCGGTTGATGAGAGCGAAGGTCCAACACGCGAGCGCGGGGACGCAGCATGTGCTTCCCATCGAGCAAGGTTCACGCCAGTGCTAAGTCTCGGGAACCGCGAGGGAGGCCGGTGTGCGGTCGTGCGGTCGCCGCACGGTTACAGCGTCTTGCTGAAGTGAAACGCGAGGATGTGAAAGCCCTCGCGAAAGTAGAACCGATGAGCGCGATCGCGATGCGTCGCCGAGTGCAGCGTGATCGTCGGGCAGCCCTCCGCCCGTGCACGCGCCTCGAGCCAGCCGACCAGCGTCTTGCCGTAGCCGTGCGACCGCGTCGCCTCGGCGGTGACGAGGTCTTCCACCTCGAGGCGGCGGCCGCAGTAGGTGGTGTGGAACAGGCGCCAGACCGCGATCGCGCGCGGCTGACCCGTGTCCACCAACTGCACGAGCCGCGCGCCTTCGCCGAACATTCGTTCGATCTGCGCGACGTAGTCGGCCTCGAGCAGCGGCCTCAGCTCGCGATGGAGCCCCTCGCCTCTCGCGATCGCAGCGCGCCGATCGGCCACCGAAACCACAGCGCCGCGCGCATCGATGATCTCGAACATGCGCCGGAGCGTAGTCGAGTCGAAGCACAGCACAGGAGTACAGATCGAGCTCTGGCGCAGCTCAGCCCGCGATCAAATGGGGAACGAAACGCGCAGTGTTGTTCGTGATCCTCGACGACGTCTCTCGAATCCCGATTCCCGCGGGCACGTCGCCGACGAGCCATGATCCGATCACGGGATGCATGCCCTCGTACTCGCCGAGGTCCGTATAGCTTTGATAGACAAACCCGCGCTCGTCGTACGGTCCGCTCGTCGCATCGTCCACACCGGGCGCGTGGATCGTCACGTTCGAGCCTTCGCGCCCGAGCAACGGCTTCTTCACCCACGCATCGCCGATCGCCGGCGTGAGCTCGCGCGCAGCGGGCAAGAGATTTGGATGCTCGGGGAACAGCTGCCACAGGATCGGCAGGATCGCCTTGTTCGACAGCACGAGCTTCCACGCGGGCTCGACCCACAGCGTCGGCAGGTGAACGAGCGCGGGCGCGAGCCTGTCGGTGACGAGGCCTTCCCACGGGTACAGCTTGAACAGCGACGCGATCGTGCGGCCCTCGGCATCGATCAGCTGACCGCGCGCGGGATCGAAGCCGAGCTTCGTCATCTCGATCCCGACGGTCTCGAGACCGGCCTGCTGTGCCGTATCGCGCAAGTAGCCGACCGTCATCTGGTCCTCGAGATCGGGGACGTGCGCGAAGTGAACGCGCGAGCCGAGTCGCGGGCGCAACGCTCGCCAGCGCGCGATCAGCTGCTCGTGCAACGCGTTCGCTTGATCGCCCTTCGCGCACTCCTCGAGCCAGGTCCACTGGATCACCGCGGCCTCGAGCAGGCTCGTCGGCGTGTCGGCGTTGTATTCGAGCAGCTTCGGCACGCCGTCGGGACCGAACGCGAGATCCATCCGGCCGTAGAGCGCCGGATCGCGACGATTCCAGCTGCGTTCGACGAGCTGCGCCGACAACGCGTCGAGGCCGACTTCGGCGTAGCGACGATCGCGGATCACGCGGCCGACCGCGGCGATGCACATCGAGTGGAGCTCCGCGGTCGCGGCGGCGATCGTGTCTGCTTCGGCCGGGGTCAGCTCGTAGTACGTGCCCTCGCCCCAATACACGCCGGTGCTCTCGGTCGTGTGAAAGACCAAGCCCTGCGCCTCGACGCGCTCACGCCAATCCTCGCGCGCCGCGATCGCGCGCCGCTGCATCATCCGCCGCCGATCCAGAAGTAGTGGCCGAACCCGCCGTAGATCACGCCGCCGCGTACGTTGCACTCGGGCCGCACGTCCCAGTCCGGATCGTCCTGGCAGTCGAGCGGTGGTGTCAGCCCCGGCGGCAACAGCATCGGCTCGGTCATGCCGGGCGGCGACAGCGTCGTGTCGAACGCGGGTGGCATCGCATCGAGCGCGCTCTCCGGTGCCGTCGGTGGTGGCGGCGCGTCGTCGGCGGCAGCTACCGCGGCGGTCGCCAGCATCGGTAGCAGCGTGAGCTTGACGACGAGCGACCTGCGCACGACTTCAGCATGCATGGCCGTCGCGAATCGCGACCATGAAGTTGCAATGAAGTTGCAGAATGCCCGGGGTTACCCGAGCTTCGCGATCACGTCGGGCGGCGCCTGCACGAGCTCGATCAACACGCCTTCCCCCGAACGCGGTGCAGCGTCGTTTCCTTTCGGATGGATGAAGCAGACGTCGTGCCCCGCCGCGCCTTTGCGAATGCCACCGGGCGTGAACCTGACCCCCTGCTGCGTCAACCACTCGACTGCGACAGCGAGGTTGTCGACCCACAGGCCGAGGTGATTGAGCCGCGGCTCGTGCACCTTCGGCGATTTCTCGGGGTCGATCGGTTCCATCAGATCGATCTCGACGCCGGCGAGCGCGAGGATGTCCTCGTCGACGTTCTCGCGCTCGCTGCGAAAGCTCGAGTGCGCGGTGACGCCGAGCAGGTCGACCCAAAGCCCGCGCAACGCCGCCTTCGACGGACCGCCGATCGCGATCTGCTGAACGCCGAGGATCTTGAACGGCCTCATTGTGGGGCCCTCGCTTCGCTCGGGATCGAGCTCGAACCTGGTTCGACCCCGATCATTTGGCTTTCCGCACCTCGTCGAGCGTGCGCAGGCCCGGGCGCGGCGCGTTGACGAGGATCGCCATGTTGCCGCTCGGGTGGAGGTTGTCGCGCATGAGCTGGTGACACTCCGCCGTCTGCGAGAACTCGAACACGCGCGACATGCACGGGTCGACCTTGCCGGCGTCGACGAGCTTGTTGACGCCGAGTGCCTGCTGGTCGTTCGCGAAGTGCGAGCCCTGGAGCCGCTTCTGGCGCATCCAGTGATAGCGAAGGTCGAGCGTCGCGTTGTAGCCGGTCGTGCCCGCGCAGATCACGATCATCCCGCCCGTGTCGCACATGAAGCACGACGTCGGCAGCGTGGTCTCGCCGGGGTGCTCGAACACGATCGCCGGGTTCGTCTTCTCGCCGAGCGCATCCCAGAACGCCTTGCCGAACGCGCGCGCGCCCTTCAGCCACACGCTGTACTCGAGCTCGTCGCTCCAGCGCGGGAGCTTGCCCCAGTGATCGAACTTGCGGCGATCGATCACGCCGACCGCGCCGAGCTTCTTGCAGAACTCGTTCTTCGAATCGCCGGAGACGACCGCGACGGCGCGGCCGCCTGCCGCCGCGATGATCTGGATCGCCATCGAGCCGAGTCCGCCGGCGCCGCCCCACACGAGCACCGGATCGCCGGGGTTGACGACGTTCGGTGGCCAGCCGTGGAGCATGCGATACGCGGTCGCCGCGACGAGCATGTACGACGCGGCTTCTTCCCAGGTCAGGCGCGCCGGCTTCGGCACGCACATATGATCTTGGACGCGCGTGTACTGCGCGAAGCTGCCCCAGTTCGACTCGTAGCCCCAGATCCGCTGGGTCGGCCCGAGCATCGGATCCTTGCCCGCGCGCACGAACGGATCGTCGGCGTCCCACATGCCGCAGTGAACGACGACGTCGTCGCCGACCTTGACGTTCACGACGTCCTTGCCGATCGCCCACACGACGCCGCTCGCATCGCTGCCGCCGACGTGAAAGTCTTCGACCTCGCCCTTCTTCTGGCGCGTCTTGATCACGTCGATCGGGATCCCCATCGCCGCCCACACGTTGTTGTAGTTGACGCCGGCGGCCATGACGTAGACGAGCACGTCGTGCGGCCCGAGCTCCGGGATCGCGAGCGGCTCGAGCTTGAACGCATCGCGCGGCTCGCCGAACCGTTCGGCGCGGATCACCTGCGCGAGCATCTTCGCCGGAACGTGGCCGAGCTCGGGGACGTCGCCGAGCTCGTAGAGGTCGTTGGGGGTGGTGGGCAAGGCTTGTGACACCGTGCGTTAAATCTACGCGATCGCGAGGAGGATTAAAAAGCTGAACGTCAGTCGGCGTTATCTGGCTCGATGAACGACCAACGGACCTCTGGTACGCGCAGCTTGAGCTGCCGTTCGTAGCTGTTGATCGCTTCGACGAGCTCCTCGGTGACCATCCCGGCCCTCATTTCGAGCTTGAGCGCCACGACGATCTCCCCCGGTCCCTGCTGGAGCGTGAGGACGCGCAGCACGCGCTCGACGTTCGGATCGCTTGCTGCGAGCTCCTCGCAGACCTTCTTCAGCGAGTCGTCCGCGGCTTCGCCGACGAGCAGGCTCTTGACCTCGCGGCCGAGAAACGTCGCGACGCCGAGCAGGACGATCCCGATCGCGAGCGAGCCGGCGCCGTCCCACCGACCATCGCCGGTCTCCTTCGCGAGCACGAGCGCGATCATCGCGAACACCAGGCCGACGACCGCGGCGCTGTTCTCGCCGAACACGACGATCAAGTCGGAGTCGGTCGTGTCCTTCAGGTAGCGCACGAACGCCTTCGCGCCGCGCCGCTTGTTGATCTCCTTGATGTTGCCGTAGAGCGACCAGCCTTCGAGCAGGAACGAGAACGCGAGGATCGCGGTCGCGATCGTGATCGACTCGACCGCCTCGGGGTGATGGATCTTCTCGATGCCCTCGCGGACCGAGAACACGCCGCCGCCGAAGAACAGCAGCAGCGCGACGATGAACGAGTAGTAGTACATCGCGCGGCCGTAGCCGAGCGGGTGCTTGTCGTCGGCGGGACGGCTCGCCGACTTCGCCCCGACGAGCAGCAGGATCTGATTGCCGCAATCGGCGAACGAGTGGAGCGTCTCGGCGAGCATCGCGCCGGAACCGGAGATCACCGCGGCGACGCCCTTCGCGATCGCGATCGCGACGTTCACCACGAGGGACTTGATGACTTCGCTGGTCGAACCGTGGCTCACGAGTGGGGTACTATGCCTCAGTCTCTATTTGATCGCTTTAGACAGCAGCTTGAACTCGTCGGAGCCGGCGCGCTCGAGCAGGTCGAACACGCAGACCTCCGTCGAGGTCACGATCGCGCCGGCGCGATCGTGACCTCGACGGAGGTCTGCGTGTTCGACCTGCTCGAGCGCGCCGGCTCCGACGAGTTCAAGCTGCTGTCTAAAGCGATCAAATAGAGACTGAGGCATAGTACCCCACTCGTGAGCCACGGTTCGACCAGCGAAGTCATCAAGTCCCTCGTGGTGAACGTCGCGATCGCGATCGCGAAGGGCGTCGCCGCGGTGATCTCCGGTTCCGGCGCGATGCTCGCCGAGACGCTCCACTCGTTCGCCGATTGCGGCAATCAGATCCTGCTGCTCGTCGGGGCGAAGTCGGCGAGCCGTCCCGCCGACGACAAGCACCCGCTCGGCTACGGCCGCGCGATGTACTACTACTCGTTCATCGTCGCGCTGCTGCTGTTCTTCGGCGGCGGCGTGTTCTCGGTCCGCGAGGGCATCGAGAAGATCCATCACCCCGAGGCGGTCGAGTCGATCACGATCGCGACCGCGATCCTCGCGTTCTCGTTCCTGCTCGAAGGCTGGTCGCTCTACGGCAACATCAAGGAGATCAACAAGCGGCGCGGCGCGAAGGCGTTCGTGCGCTACCTGAAGGACACGACCGACTCCGACTTGATCGTCGTGTTCGGCGAGAACAGCGCCGCGGTCGTCGGCCTGGTGTTCGCGATGATCGCGCTCGTGCTCGCGAAGGAGACCGGCGATGGTCGGTGGGACGGCGCCGGCTCGCTCGCGATCGGGATCGTCCTGCTCGGCGTCGCGACGTTTCTCGGCCGCGAGGTCAAGAGCCTGCTCGTCGGCGAAGCCGCGGACGACTCGCTGAAGAAGGTCTGCGAGGAGCTCGCAGCAAGCGATCCGAACGTCGAGCGCGTGCTGCGCGTCCTCACGCTCCAGCAGGGACCGGGGGAGATCGTCGTGGCGCTCAAGCTCGAAATGAGGGCCGGGATGGTCACCGAGGAGCTCGTCGAAGCGATCAACAGCTACGAACGGCAGCTCAAGCTGCGCGTACCAGAGGTCCGTTGGTCGTTCATCGAGCCAGATAACGCCGACTGACGTTCAGCTTTTTAATCCTCCTCGCGATCGCGTAGATTTAACGCACGGTGTCACAAGCCTTGCCCACCACCCCCAACGACCTCTACGAGCTCGGCGACGTCCCCGAGCTCGGCCACGTTCCGGCGAAGATGCTCGCGCAGGTGATCCGCGCCGAACGGTTCGGCGAGCCGCGCGATGCGTTCAAGCTCGAGCCGCTCGCGATCCCGGAGCTCGGGCCGCACGACGTGCTCGTCTACGTCATGGCCGCCGGCGTCAACTACAACAACGTGTGGGCGGCGATGGGGATCCCGATCGACGTGATCAAGACGCGCCAGAAGAAGGGCGAGGTCGAAGACTTTCACGTCGGCGGCAGCGATGCGAGCGGCGTCGTGTGGGCGATCGGCAAGGACGTCGTGAACGTCAAGGTCGGCGACGACGTCGTCGTTCACTGCGGCATGTGGGACGCCGACGATCCGTTCGTGCGCGCGGGCAAGGATCCGATGCTCGGGCCGACCCAGCGGATCTGGGGCTACGAGTCGAACTGGGGCAGCTTCGCGCAGTACACGCGCGTCCAAGATCATATGTGCGTGCCGAAGCCGGCGCGCCTGACCTGGGAAGAAGCCGCGTCGTACATGCTCGTCGCGGCGACCGCGTATCGCATGCTCCACGGCTGGCCACCGAACGTCGTCAACCCCGGCGATCCGGTGCTCGTGTGGGGCGGCGCCGGCGGACTCGGCTCGATGGCGATCCAGATCATCGCGGCGGCAGGCGGCCGCGCCGTCGCGGTCGTCTCCGGCGATTCGAAGAACGAGTTCTGCAAGAAGCTCGGCGCGGTCGGCGTGATCGATCGCCGCAAGTTCGATCACTGGGGCAAGCTCCCGCGCTGGAGCGACGAGCTCGAGTACAGCGTGTGGCTGAAGGGCGCGCGCGCGTTCGGCAAGGCGTTCTGGGATGCGCTCGGCGAGAAGACGAACCCGGCGATCGTGTTCGAGCACCCCGGCGAGACCACGCTGCCGACGTCGTGCTTCATGTGCGACACGGGCGGGATGATCGTGATCTGCGCGGGCACGACCGGCTACAACGCGACGCTCGACCTTCGCTATCACTGGATGCGCCAGAAGCGGCTCCAGGGCTCGCACTTCGCGAACGACCAGCAGGCACTCGGCGTCAACAAGCTCGTCGACGCCGGCAAGGTCGACCCGTGCATGTCGCGCGTGTTCGAGTTCTCGCAGACGGCGGAGTGTCACCAGCTCATGCGCGACAACCTCCACCCGAGCGGCAACATGGCGATCCTCGTCAACGCGCCGCGCCCGGGCCTGCGCACGCTCGACGAGGTGCGGAAAGCCAAATGATCGGGGTCGAACCAGGTTCGAGCTCGATCCCGAGCGAAGCGAGGGCCCCACAATGAGGCCGTTCAAGATCCTCGGCGTTCAGCAGATCGCGATCGGCGGTCCGTCGAAGGCGGCGTTGCGCGGGCTTTGGGTCGACCTGCTCGGCGTCACCGCGCACTCGAGCTTTCGCAGCGAGCGCGAGAACGTCGACGAGGACATCCTCGCGCTCGCCGGCGTCGAGATCGATCTGATGGAACCGATCGACCCCGAGAAATCGCCGAAGGTGCACGAGCCGCGGCTCAATCACCTCGGCCTGTGGGTCGACAACCTCGCTGTCGCAGTCGAGTGGTTGACGCAGCAGGGGGTCAGGTTCACGCCCGGTGGCATTCGCAAAGGCGCGGCGGGGCACGACGTCTGCTTCATCCATCCGAAAGGAAACGACGCTGCACCGCGTTCGGGGGAAGGCGTGTTGATCGAGCTCGTGCAGGCGCCGCCCGACGTGATCGCGAAGCTCGGGTAACCCCGGGCATTCTGCAACTTCATTGCAACTTCATGGTCGCGATTCGCGACGGCCATGCATGCTGAAGTCGTGCGCAGGTCGCTCGTCGTCAAGCTCACGCTGCTACCGATGCTGGCGACCGCCGCGGTAGCTGCCGCCGACGACGCGCCGCCACCACCGACGGCACCGGAGAGCGCGCTCGATGCGATGCCACCCGCGTTCGACACGACGCTGTCGCCGCCCGGCATGACCGAGCCGATGCTGTTGCCGCCGGGGCTGACACCACCGCTCGACTGCCAGGACGATCCGGACTGGGACGTGCGGCCCGAGTGCAACGTACGCGGCGGCGTGATCTACGGCGGGTTCGGCCACTACTTCTGGATCGGCGGCGGATGATGCAGCGGCGCGCGATCGCGGCGCGCGAGGATTGGCGTGAGCGCGTCGAGGCGCAGGGCTTGGTCTTTCACACGACCGAGAGCACCGGCGTGTATTGGGGCGAGGGCACGTACTACGAGCTGACCCCGGCCGAAGCAGACACGATCGCCGCCGCGACCGCGGAGCTCCACTCGATGTGCATCGCCGCGGTCGGCCGCGTGATCCGCGATCGTCGCTACGCCGAAGTCGGCCTCGACGCGTTGTCGGCGCAGCTCGTCGAACGCAGCTGGAATCGTCGCGATCCGGCGCTCTACGGCCGGATGGATCTCGCGTTCGGTCCCGACGGCGTGCCGAAGCTGCTCGAATACAACGCCGACACGCCGACGAGCCTGCTCGAGGCCGCGGTGATCCAGTGGACCTGGCTCGAGGAGTGCGCGAAGGGCGATCAAGCGAACGCGTTGCACGAGCAGCTGATCGCGCGCTGGCGAGCGTTGCGCCCGCGACTCGGCTCGCGCGTTCACTTCGCGCACGTCCCCGATCTCGAGGACCAGATGACGGTCGGCTACTTGCGCGATACGGCACAGCAGGCCGGTCTCGAGACCGTCGGGATCGAGATGACGAAGCTCGGCTTCGATCCCGCGCGCGGTCAGCTGATCGATGCCGAGGGCCGCACGATCGCGTCGCTGTTCAAGCTGTACCCGTGGGAAGGCCTCGTCACCGACAGGCTCGCGCCCGCGCTCGTTCACCTGCCGACGCTGTGGGTCGAGCCCGCGTGGAAGCTCGTGCTGTCGAACAAGGCGATCCTGCCGATCCTGTGGCAGCTGTTCCCCGAGCATCCAAATCTCTTGCCCGCTGCGCGCGAGCTCACGCCGGCGATCGGCGATGCGTGGGTGAAGAAGCCGTTGCTCGGGCGCGAAGGCTCGAACGTGACGATCCACGCGCCCGGTGTGGACGATGCGACGAGCGGACCGTACGACGAGCGCGGGTTTGTCTATCAAAGCTATACGGACCTCGGCGAGTACGAGGGCATGCATCCCGTGATCGGATCATGGCTCGTCGGCGACGTGCCCGCGGGAATCGGGATTCGAGAGACGTCGTCGAGGATCACGAACAACACTGCGCGTTTCGTTCCCCATTTGATCGCGGGCTGAGCTGCGCCAGAGCTCGATCTGTACTCCTGTGCTGTGCTTCGACTCGACTACGCTCCGGCGCATGTTCGAGATCATCGATGCGCGCGGCGCTGTGGTTTCGGTGGCCGATCGGCGCGCTGCGATCGCGAGAGGCGAGGGGCTCCATCGCGAGCTGAGGCCGCTGCTCGAGGCCGACTACGTCGCGCAGATCGAACGAATGTTCGGCGAAGGCGCGCGGCTCGTGCAGTTGGTGGACACGGGTCAGCCGCGCGCGATCGCGGTCTGGCGCCTGTTCCACACCACCTACTGCGGCCGCCGCCTCGAGGTGGAAGACCTCGTCACCGCCGAGGCGACGCGGTCGCACGGCTACGGCAAGACGCTGGTCGGCTGGCTCGAGGCGCGTGCACGGGCGGAGGGCTGCCCGACGATCACGCTGCACTCGGCGACGCATCGCGATCGCGCTCATCGGTTCTACTTTCGCGAGGGCTTTCACATCCTCGCGTTTCACTTCAGCAAGACGCTGTAACCGTGCGGCGACCGCACGACCGCACACCGGCCTCCCTCGCGGTTCCCGAGACTTAGCACTGGCGTGAACCTTGCTCGATGGGAAGCACATGCTGCGTCCCCGCGCTCGCGTGTTGGACCTTCGCTCTCATCAACCGAGCATCACGGTGCTCGGCTTCGCGTGTTTCCGGGTGATCGGGCTAGGGCCCGGCGCGCTCGTGATCGCACTCGTTCACACGCGGACCCGGATGGATGCGTTTATCGCGGCCGCGGCTTGAGGTCGTGCTTCTCCATCAGCCGGATCAGCGCGAACCGCGAGACGCCGAGCTGACGAGCGGCATGGGTCTGGTTGCCCTTGTTCGCTTCGAGCGCCTGGACGACCGCGTCGCGCTCGACGACGGCGACGCGCTGGCGGACATCTAGGCTTCCCGCCGGAGCGCTCGCCACGAACGACCGCTCGCGCAAGCGGTCGGGGAGGTGGCTCGGATCGATCCGGCCGTGACCGCTGATCACGGTCGCGCGCTCGATCACGTTGCGGAGCTCGCGCACGTTGCCGGGCCAGTCGTAGGCCGCGAGGATCGCCATCGCCGCGTCGTCGATCGAGCCACCCTCGCCGACGTCGGCCGCGAGCTCGCGAGCGAACCGGCGGGCGAGGAGCGGAATCTCGCTGGGCCGATCGCGCAGCGGTGGGATCGGGATCACGAACGCGCTGATCCGGAAGTAGAGGTCCTCGCGAAATCGCCCGCGCTTGACCTCGACCTCGAGGTCG
>Ga0105245_10005406_pt1 | contig 11225 bp, 12 predicted proteins | sample KBSM54metaG_FD_81523 | JGI IMG/M metagenome (GOLD analysis project Ga0105245, IMG submission 81523) | Miscanthus rhizosphere microbial communities from Kellogg Biological Station, Michigan, USA - KBS M5-4 metaG | ecosystem: Host-associated > Plants > Roots > Rhizosphere > Soil | place...
CCACGAAGGCCGGCCTGATCGGGCTGACGAAGTCGCTGGCGCTCGAAGGCGCGCGGCACGGGATCACCGTCAACGCGATCGTCCCCGGCGTGATCGGCACCGAGGCGTTCGAGTTCGGCAACCCCGAGATGAACGAGCGGATGATTCGCCGCACCGCCTTGCGTCGCGCCGGCGAGCCACAGGAGGTCGCGAACGCGATCGCGTTCCTCTGCTCAGATCTGGCGGGTTACATCACGGGGATCGAGCTGAACGTGAGCGGCGGGATCGAGCTGTTCACCTTCTAGCGCCAGCTCATCCCGGAGACCCAGCCCATTCGGGAGGTAACCGGCCGCAGACCGCCGCTTCGTAAGTCGAGCACGAAGAGCTCGGTCGGCTGCTGGACGCGCGCGGCCGAGACCAGCAGACGCTTCCCATTGGGCGACCAGGCGAGGGCCCACGCCTTCACAGGCAAGCGGAAGCCCATGCGGCTTCCGCCGACGACCCGGATCGTGCTCCCGTGGTCGGCGATGTACGCGAGCCGACCGTCCCGCGACCAGGCCAGCGCCGAGATCGCGCGCCGGCGAGTGACAACGCGGCGGCCGCTGCCGTCGGGGGCGATGGTGACCACGGCCGTGGGTCCGCTCTCGGGTAGGTACGCGATCTTCTTCGGCCCCCAGTCGGCCGTGTAGGCCGCGACGTGCAGAGGCCGTGCCGGGCCGCCTTCGCGGCGAACGACGTAGAGCGCATCGGATGCGGTGAAGTCCGTCCGTGTGAAGAGGATGCGCGTCCCGTCTGGCGACCAGCTCGGATGAGAGTCGGCCTCGCCGACGAGGCGTGGGCTCGTGAGGCGGCGCAGGTGTGCTCCGCTCGCGTCCATCACCCAGATCGCCGGCGAGCAGCCCTTGCACGGGATTGTGTCCGCGCGGGTGAAGGCGATGAAGCGGCGGTCGGGGGAAATGGCCGGGTCGGCGAGGTCGGCCCGCGGCTGCGCAAGCGGCCTCAGATGCGACCCGTCGGCGCGGACGGCGTAGAGCCCGGCGAACGGCTCCGCGCAGAAGCTGCCGTAGACGAGCGCCCGCCCACTCGGCGTGAACTGGACGCTTGCGAACGGAGAGCCCCAGTCGCGGCCGCAAGGCGCGGTCCGGACGAGCGTTCTGACGGAGCTCGTTCCCGGCCGCGAGATCTTCAGCGCCCACTGCTGCGCCGACGAGTTGGCATCGAGCGGCCGCCACGAGGCGAGCCACGACCCGTGCGGGGCGGCTGCGCGCGGCCGATTCGGAGGCGACGAGCCGAACCAGGGCAACGATTGCGCCGGGACGCGCCTGGTCGCTCCGCCACCAAGCCGACTGACGTGCACCGTCTCGGTCTCATCGGGCACCTGGTAGGCGATCTCGGACCCGTCCGGCGACCAGACGACCCGGCCCTCGAGCCCGTCGCCACGGAAGACACGGACGAGCAGTGGCGAAAGCCGGCGCAGGGGCCTCCCGCCGATTCCGACGACGTAGAGCGCCGCATAGCCGCCGCGGTCGCTGAGGAACGCGACCCACTTGCCGTTCGGGGAGACCGCCGGCGCGATGTCGGCGGCTGGACTGCGGCTCAGGTCAATTCTGTGGCCGTTCAGATCGACGCGATAGATCTCCCCATACGCAACGGCGCGGCGGTTCGCGGCGAAGACGATCTCCGGCTTGAGCGCGCCGAGGCTCGCCGCCGCTCTCGGCGCCGTTCGGACCGCATTGTGTCCGCCGGTGCTTCCCGAGCCCAGGAAGTACGCACTGACTCCTCCGCCGAGCGCGGCACCAACGACCACCGCGGCTCCGATCCGGCGCCGACGGCTCCGTTGTCGCTGCCGCGCCTCCTCGATCAGCGCCTCGAGCTCGTCCGGCTGCGGTTGCGTGGGAGTGCGCGGAGGCTCGACGACGGTGGACACGCTACGAAAGCGACTCGATCAGCTCGAGCAGCTCCTCGCGCCGGTAACCCTGGCGGCGGGCGAACTGGACGAGGTCCTTCGCCCGCGCCACGACTGCGCCGCGCTCTGCGGTTCCTGCCACAGTCACGCCGCGGCCACGCCGGAACTCGAGCAGGCCTTCGTCGCGCAGCATGCGCAGGGCGCGCAGGACCGTGTTCGTGTTCACGCCGAGCACCGCCGCAAGGTCGCGCGCGGGCGGGAGGCGGTCGCCGGGGCCGGCCTCGCCGTCGGCGATCGCGCGCCGGATCTCGGCCGCCACCTGCTCGTGGAGCTCGAGCGGTTCGTCGCGGTTGATCCGAACGTTCAGCATGGTGCTACCGATCGTAGCTTCATGAATTCCCCAGCGCAAACCGGAAACGCCGCTACACTCCGGGCTTGCGGGTGGAAGCCGGGTCGAGCGCGGTACGGCTGCGTCGGCGCCGCCGTGCGCGGGCGCGGCAGCTGCTTGCCAAAAGACTTCTGGCACTCACCGCGGTCGGCGTGATCGCCGCGGGGCTCGTCGGGCTCGCCTTCGCGGGCTCGTCGGACCGGATCGCGGAGGGCGTGCGAATCGCCGGCGTCGACGTCGGTGGCCTCACGAAAGGCGAGGCGATCGCCAGGCTCGAGGCGCGCTCGCGAGCAGTGGCGAACGTCCCCGTCGTGTTCACCGCGAACGGGCGCCGCTGGCGCGCGAGCCCCAACGACCTCGGCGTCCAGGCGCAGTGGAAGGCCGTGGTCGAGCGCGCGCAGAGCGAAGGCGAGGGATTCGCTCCGTGGCGCGGCCTGCGCCGGGTGAGCATCCGCCTGCTGGGCTCGGACCTCACGCCGCCCGCGCGCGTCTGGAAGCGGGCGCTCGACTACAAGGTGGCGAGGATGAGCGCCGCGGTCGGGACGCCACACCGCGACGCGGCCATCGTCCTGCGGGGCCTGAATCCTCAGATCCTTCCCGGCCGCACCGGGCTCGCCCTCGACAAGCAGCTCGCGAGCCAGACGATCGTCGGCGCGCTCACCGGCTTCGAGCGCGGCCAGGTCGTGAAGCTTCCGGTGGCGGTCGATTCGCCGAGGGTCACTGCTTCCGAGCTCGCGCCGGTCGCCGACCAGGTCCGCACCGCGCTTTCGGGACGAATCCGAATGAGCCTCGGAGCCTCGTCATGGTGGCTGCCGCCCGGCCAGCTGGCTTCGCTTCTGTCGCTGCCGCACGACGGCTCGAACGAGCTCGCGATCGGCGGCAAGGGTGCGAACGGCTACTTCAAGCGCCTCGGCCACGGGATCGGGCGGCCTCCGCGGGACGCGAGCTTCAGCGTCTCCCTGGGGGACGACCGCGTCAGCGTCATACCCTCGCGCCCGGGCCGCGTGATCGACGTGCCCAAGACGGAGCGCAGCATCCTCGCGGCCGCGCTTGCGACGTCGAACCGCACTGCACGCGTGGCCGTCACCACCCGGGCGGCCAACCGCTCGACCGCGGAGGCCCGCGCCATGGGGATCACGTCGCGCATCGCCGGCTACGAGACGATCTATGGCGGCGACCCGAACCGCATCCACAACGTGCAGCTCGTGGCGCGCCTGATCGACCGCAAGCTGGTCGCGCCGGGTGCGACCTTCTCGTTCAACCAGGCGACCGGGGCGCGCACCGCGAGCAAGGGCTTCCTCGAGGCGCCGGTGATCATCAACGGCGAGCTGACAAACGGCCTCGGCGGCGGCGTGTGCCAGGTCTCGACGACGGTCTTCAACGCGGCCTACGAGGCGGGCCTCAAGGTCACGGCGCGGACGAACCACGCGCTCTACATCAGCCACTACCCGCAAGGCCGCGACGCGACCGTGAACTACCCGGACACCGATCTCCGCTTCGTCAACGACACCCCGCACTGGCTCCTGCTCCGCACGTTCGTCGGTTCCTCGTCGCTCGTCGTCGAGCTCTACGGCGCGCCGATCCACCGCCGTGTCGTCACGCAGACGAAGCCGCTCGTGGAGACGGGGCCGGTGCCGGTGAAGCGCGTTCCCGACCCTGCGCTCTTCAGGGGCGTCAGGGTCGTCGACGAGTACGGCCAACCGCCGCGCTCGACGAGCGTCAGGCGGCTCGTCTACCTGCCGAGCGGGAAGCTGCTCTACGACAACACGTGGTACTCGTCGTACCGCGGCGAGCCTTCGCTCGTCCGCTTCGGGACGAGAGAGAAGGAGCCGAAGAAGGGCCCGAGCGGGCCCAGCGGCCCCACCGGCCCGACCGGGGCCAACGGGGTCATCCCTCAGAGCTGACGATCGCCTCGACGAGCCAGGCCGGGACGCGCGTCGGCCGGTGCGTGCCGGCGTCGACGCACGCGTGGCGCGTCCAGCCGTCGGCGACGCGGTCGCCGTCGCGGTCGATCGCGTAGTCGAAACGGAAGCGCGCGCCGCGCAGGTCGCCGCAGGCGCAGCGGATCGTGAGGCGGTCGTCGAAGCGCGCCGGCGCGAGGTAACGCACGTGCGACTCGATCGTCAGAGCCTCGACGCCGCCCGCGCGCAGCCCCGGGTAGCCGCCGTCGAAGCGCGCCAGGTAGTCGATACGGGCGATCTCGAACCAGACCAGGTAGGCCGAGTTGTGCGCGATTCCCTGCGCGTCGGTCTCGGCGAAGCGCACGCGCACCTCGGTGGCGAAGTTGAAGTCCACGCACGAACTCTACGATCGGGCGCATGTCGATTTCCGAGCTCGCCGAGCTGATCCGCCGTCGGCAGCCCTGCGTCGTCCTCACCGGCGCGGGTGTGAGCACCGAGAGCGGTATCCCGGACTTCCGCTCAGCGACCGGGCTCTGGGCGCAGTTCGACCCGCGGGAGTACGCGACGCTGGAGGCCTTCGAGAGCGATCCGCGCAAGGTCTGGAGCTTCTACAAGCCGCGGATCGCGGTGCTGACAGAGGCCGAGCCCAACCCGGCGCACCTCGCGCTCGCCGAGCTCGAGCGGCTCGGCGTGGTCAAGGCGGTCGTCACGCAGAACATCGACCTGCTTCACGAGCGCGCCGGGAGCCGGCAGGTGGTCGAGGTACACGGCTCGATCCGGACCGCGAGCTGCCCCGGCTGCGGCGAGCGCTACCCGCTCGAGCGCGTGTTCGAGCTGCTGGAAACGGCCGGAGCGCCGGAGTGCCCGGCCTGCGGGCGCGTGCTCAAGCCGGACGTCGTCTTCTTCGGGGAGCTCCTACCCGCCGAGGCGATCGACCGTGCGACCGAGCTCGCGCGGAGCGCGGCACTCCTGCTCGTCGTGGGCTCGGCGCTCGAGGTCTATCCCGTTGCCGGCCTGCCGCTCGAGACGCTCGCCGCCGGCGGGGAACTGGCGATCGTGAACCGTGGACCTACGCCGTTCGACGGAGAGGCCTCGCTGAAGGTCGACGGCTCGGCCGGCGACGTGCTGCCGCAGGTTGTGGAAGCGCTTAGGCTGCCGCGCGCTTGAGCGGGCGCTCTTCGAGCACGTGCCTGCACTCGGTGCAGACGGTGCGCTCGACCTCGTACGGAACGCCGAGCCGCCGCAGCAGGACATGCGTGCGGACTGCGTTGTGCGTGTGAGTTCGCCGGCGCTTGTGGGTAAAGATGTTCGACATCGTCCTCGGACTCAGCGTAGCCATGCCATCGGAAGCTACGACGCTCAAAAGGGTGACGAAGTTGTGACGAATCGGTTTCGCCGCTTTGACGCCGGCGCTACTCTCGCCTTGGTGAGTCATCCGAGATCCGTCCTTCTCGTTTCGCTCCCGCTCGCTTGCTTCCTTGCGGCGTGCGGCGCGACGGCGGGACGAGGATCGACCTCGCCGCCGCCCGCGGCAGCCAAGCCTCACTGCCGCCCGGGCCTCACGGCCCTCGGCACGCGCCGGGTCGCGGTCGCCGCGGCCGTCCCCCGTCACGCGCGGGTGTACCGCCGTCCGGGCGGTAGGCGCCTCGCCAGCTTCGGGCCCGTGAACCAGAACGACTACCCGACCATCTTTCGCGTGCTCGCAGCGGTGAGGCGTCACGACTGCAGTGCTTCGTGGTACCGCGTCCAGGTGCCTCTCCGGCCGAACGGCGTCACGGGCTTCGTCCCTGCGCGCGACGTTCGCACCGGGACCGTGCGTACGCGCATCCTCGTCAGTGTCTCGCGGAGGCGCCTGACGCTCTTCCGCGCCGGCAGGCCTGTGCTGCGTACCCGCGTCGCCGTCGGTTCACCCGCCACCCCGACGCCGACGGGCAGCTACTACGTGAACCAGCGCCTGATCCCCGCCGACACGAGCGGGCCGTTCGGCCCCGGTGCGCTCGGCATTTCCGCGTTCTCGAATGTGCTCACAGGCTGGACTCAAGGCGGTCCGATCGCGATCCACGGGACGAACGAGCCCTGGTCCATCGGGCGCGCAGTCTCAAACGGCTGCATCCGCGTCCCGAACCGCACCCTCCGCAGATTGTTCGCCGCCACCCGCGCGGGAACGCCGGTCGTAATCCTCAGGTGACGAGGGCCCGCGCCGTCTTGCTCGGCGGGGTGCTCGCCGCCTGCCTGGCTGCCACGGTGGGCTCCTTCGCAGGCGCGAGGCCGAACGTCCCGCCGCCCGACCCGCAGGAGGCCGTCCTCGACGGGTGCGGCCGCGACTACCTCGCGCAGACGCAGCGCCAGATCCCGACGTGGGTCTATGTCAACGACCGCTACGCCCCCGCGACCGGTCGGCCGCCCGAAGCAGCGTTGCTGAGCGGAGTGGTCAGCTCGCGCTACTTCCCGGACCTGGCTTCTCACCCGACCGAGGAAGACCTGCCTCCGGTCCACCGCTCGTACGACTTCAACTTCGACGTCCTTCCCCATGCGCAGTACCGGGGCCTGCTCGGCGGCGACCCGGCCGCGCGCACGGGCAACTACGCCGGCCACAGCCCATCGACGGCCCGCATTCACGTCGAGCGCGAGCAGGCGGCCCTGCCGCCTTTCGCCTGGCCGGACCCGGGCGACCGGGTCACGCTGATCGGCTCCTGGGTCTGGGACTGCGGACACTGGACGAACGGCGGAGAGCGGACAGAGATCCATTCGTTCAGTGCGCTGTGGGTCGTGCGCCGCCCGGGCGGGGCCTCGGTCCGCAACGCCAACGGAGAGGCCGAGGGCGACCTCAGCATCTCGAACGACAAGACCTACGCCGGGGTCGAGGCGGACTGCGCCCACCGCGCGAAGGGGGTCGTCCCGGTCTTCCAGGCCTGCCTGCTCAGCGAGAGCGAGCGGAAAGACATCGCGGGGAACCATCACTTCATCCTCCCTCTGCCGCGGCGCCCGTCGAAGGCTTCGCGGCTGCGGGTGCGGGTCCTCGACGCCGGGAGCGTCGGGGCTCGCGCGCAGATCACCACGAGGCTCGTCCCCCGCGGCTTGTCGGTGTGGGTCGCAGTGCCGTCGGGGACTGCGCCGCTGCTCGTCGCGAAGCGGATCGTCGCCGGGTGGACGCACGCGCGGAGGCCCGAGCACCTGCGCGTTCGCTTCACGCGACTGCTCGTCCGCCGCGCGATGGACCCCGGCTGCCCGAACGGGCAGACCACCTGCAGGTCGAAGGAGACGACGCACGGCGAGCAGCTGTCCTCGCCGCCGGGCGAGTGGAACGTCTACGTCGACGCGGCCGGCGTCTGGCGGATGTGGGGCTCGGGCCTCCTCCGCGTGCGCGACGGCCAGGTCGTCCGGCACGGGCCGACCCTCGACGTCTACCTCCCCCGCGGCCGGCCCTGGCGGCTGTTCGTGTTCACGCGCGAGTGCGACTGGGGCTCGCTCGGCAACGCCGACGGCGCGGCGCACGCGATGACGCCGTGCCCGAGGTCGGGCGAGGTCGGCACTTTCGACGGCGACGACCGCCCGGGTTACGTCGTCAAGCGGTTCCACTCGCCGGAGGCCTCGCTCGGCTTCCACCGCTCACGGCCGTCCCGACGGGCGATCACGACCTGCCCGCCCGTGAACAGGCTCGGCTGCTACGAGTTGGACTACAAAATCACGCGCGTGGGCAGGTAGGGTCCCGGCATGGCTGAGCGCAAACAGGATCTGCTGGGGATGCTCGCCGATCGCGGCGAGGACGTCGTCGGCCGGATAAGCGAGCTTCCGAGAGCCCAAAAGCTGCTCGAGACGGCGAACACGCTGCGCGACCGGGCGGATGAGCTCCAGAAGAAGGTGCGCGGGCTCGATGCTCTCGAGCAACGCGTGGCGGTGCTCGAGAAGAAGGTCGACCAGCTTTCGAAAGGCTCCTCGTCCGGCACCACGAAGCGGGCCGCGCCCAAGCGGACGACGACGAAGCGCACGACCGCCGCCAAGAAGACGCCGCCGAAGAGCTCCTAGGGCACGCGCAGCCGCAGGGCGCGCGGGAGGATCTCGAAGCGGACCGGCGTCGTGCCGGGCTGCTCGCCGTCGAGCTCGACCGGAAGGGGCTCGTCCGCGTCCACGTCGACGGTCGCGCCGCGCAGTACCTCCGCCTTGGGGTGGGGGAGATGCCCGCCGCGGTACGTCTTGGGCAGCGTGAGGAGCAGGTCGCGCTTCGTCAGGTCGCCGATCAGGAGGACGTCGAAGAGTCCGTCGTCGGGCTCGGCCTCGGGACAGATCATCATCCCGCCCCCGAAGAAGCGGCCGTTCGCGACCACGACGTCGTGCATGCGGGCGCTGCGGCTCTCCTCGTCCACGCGCACGCGCACTTCGTCGTTTCGCCAGCGCGCGAAGACCGTCAGCGTCGCCCAGGCGTAGGAGACCTTCCCGCCGAGCGCCTTCGAGGTCTCGTTCGTGCGCTTGGCGATCGCGCCGCTCATCCCGGCGCTCGCGATGTTCGCGAAGAGCGACTCCCCGTCGCCGCCAGCCCAGGAGCGGTAGCGCGCCCGCCCGAGGTCGATCTCGCGAGCGTGGCCGTGGCGGGCGACGGCGACAGCGTCCTCGAGCCGGCGCGGGATCCCGTAGGTGCGTACGAAGTCCCAGCCCGTGCCGCGTGGAATCACGGCGAGCTCGACACCGTCGCGGCCAGCGAGGCCCTGCGTGATCTCGTTGACCGTCCCGTCGCCGCCCACGGCGACGACGAGCCGCGCCCCCTCGTCGACCGCCTTCCGCGCGAGCTCGCCGAGCTGGCCCGGCCGGTCCGAGAGCAGCGCGTCGCCGCGCAAGCCGAGCTCTGCCGCCCGGTGCGCGAGCTCGGGCCAGCGCCGTCCCGTGGAGCCGTTCTCCGAGGCGGGGTTGACGAGGAAGACGGTTTCGCTAATGAGCCTGCGTCACGGTCGCCAGCGCGACGCGCGTCATCCGGTCGACCGCAGCGCGCAGGTCGTCGTCGGAGATGCGCGTGAACTGCTCGCCGATGACGATGTCGCTCACGGTCAGCAGGCAGCCGGCCTTGACGCCGCGCAGGGCGCCGATCGTGAACAGGACCGCCGCCTCCATCTCGACACCGAGGACGCCGCGCTCGGACCAGCGCTTGTGCCGCGCTGGGTCGGGGTCGTAGAAGGTGTCGCTCGAGGCGATCGCACCAACGCGCAGTGGCTGACCGAGCTCCTTTGCCGCGTGGACGGAGCCGTGGACGAGCTCCCAGTCGGCGGTCGGCACGTGCGGCTCGCCGCCCGCGTAGTGGCGCGCGGTGCCGTCGGCCGGAACGGCCGTGACCGCGACGATCAGGTCGCCGAGCTGCAGGTCCTCTTGCAGCCCGCCGCAGGTCCCGACGCGCAGGAAGCGCTTGACGCCGAGCTGCACGAGCTCCTCCATCACGATCGCCGCCGAGGGGCAGCCCATCCCCGTCGCCTGCACCGAGACGGGCCGGCCCTCGTACTCGCCGGTGTAGCCGAGCATGCCGCGCTCGGCGTTCCGCTGGACGGGGTTGTCGAGGTACGTCTCGGCGATGTACTGGGCGCGCAGGGGGTCGCCGGGGAGGAGACAGGCCTCCGCGTAGTCACCCGGTTCCGCTCGAACGTGGATCGGCACGAGCGAGAGCCTAAAGTTTTGGCCGCCGATGCCCACGTTGAAGGAGCCGGAGCTCGACCAGATCCTCGCGTTCTGCGCAGAGGACCCGGTGGAACGTGTCTTCCTCGAGGACGTCGCGCGCCGCGGGCTCGGGCGCTTCACGGCGGTCGAGTCGCGTGGGCGACTGCAGGCGCTGTGCCACGTCGGCTCGAACGTCGTGCCCTCCGGCCGAGGCTGCGACGCGTTCGCGGAAGTCGCCGCCGCGGGCCACGCGCGGATGGTGATCGGGGACGAGCGCGCCGTGACCGAGCTCTGGGACGCCGTGCGAGGGCGGCTGGCGGAGCCGCGCGAGGACCGTCCGGGCCAGCCGGTCTACGTGCTGGAAGAAGCTCCCGAGCCGGGCGAGACCGGTTTGCGGGCCGCGACACACGACGACCTCGAGCTGCTCGTCCCGGCCTGCGCGGCCGCCCACTTCGAGGAGATCGGGATCGATCCGCTCGAGCGCGACCCCGAGAGCTTCCGCTGGCGCACGCGAATGCAGATCGAGGACGGCCGCTCGTGGATCTGGCGCGAGGACGGGACGATCCTCTTCAAGGCGGAGGCCTCGGCCTGGACGCCACGAGCGGTGCAGCTGCAGCAGGTCTGGGTCGACCCGACCGTCCGCGGCCGGCACCACGCCCAGCGCGGCATGCGCGATCTCTGCCGCATGCTGCTCGAGCGGGTGCCGATCGTCTGCCTGTTCGTGCGCGCCGAGAACGCGCCCGCGATCCGGGTCTACGAGGCCATCGGGATGCGGCAGGTCGGGACCTACCGCTCGCTGATCCTCTGATGCACGAGCCGGTCGACACGGAGGCGCTGCGAGTCCGGGTCGAGGAGCAGATCCGCCGGCACGAGCTGATTCCGTCGGGCGGCGAGGTGACGGCGCTGGTTTCAGGAGGCCCAGACTCGACCTGCCTCTGGCACGCGCTGCGGGAGCTCGGGTACCGCGTCTCCGCGCTGCACGTCGACCACGGCCTGCGCGGGGCCGAGTCCGAGGAGGACGCGCGCTACTGCCGCGAGGTGCTCGGCGCGGAGGTCGTCGAGGCACCGTCGCCCCCCCGGCCGACCGAAGACGCCCTGCGCGAGCTGCGCTACTCCTTCGCCCGCGACCGCTTGCGCGCGACCGGCCACACCGCCTCGGACCAGGTCGAGACCGTCCTCTACCGGCTCGTCTCGAGCGGCGTCCCGGGCGGGATCAAGCCGAAGCGCGAGGACGGCGTCGTCCGCCCGCTCCTGAGGCTCTGGCGAGAGGAGACCGAGGCCTACTGCGACGCCGAGGGACTGACACCGCGGCGCGACAGCTCGAACCCGGAGACGAAGCGCGGCCTCGTCCGCGACGAGATCGTCCCGCTGCTCAGGCGGCTCCACCCAGCGGCGGAGCGGAACCTCCTGCGCC
>Ga0105245_10005407_pt1 | contig 11223 bp, 12 predicted proteins | sample KBSM54metaG_FD_81523 | JGI IMG/M metagenome (GOLD analysis project Ga0105245, IMG submission 81523) | Miscanthus rhizosphere microbial communities from Kellogg Biological Station, Michigan, USA - KBS M5-4 metaG | ecosystem: Host-associated > Plants > Roots > Rhizosphere > Soil | place...
CCGTTGCGTCGCGGACGTCACTCGACGACGCAACGGGTAGGGAGGGCATCCATGCGCGAGCTTCGGATCGGCGACGTCACCATCAACGCCATCATCGAGCGCGATGGGCCGTGGCGGCCGATCAACAACATGTTCCCGACCGCCGACCTGGCGCTCGCCAAGAAGCATCTGGCCGAGATGGAGCCGTTCCTCTACGACCCGGCAAGCGAGAAGCTGGTCATCCCTTATCAGACGTTCGTGGTGCGCACCGGACGGCACACGGTGCTGATCGACACCTGCACTGGCGAGCACAAGGGCTACGTCCCGCCGTGGAACTTCGACACGCGCCCGTGGCTCGATGGTTTCCGCGCCATGGGGCTGCAGGCCTCCGATATCGACTACGTGTTCTGCACGCATCTGCACATCGACCACACCGGCTGGAACACGCGGCTGGTTGACGGGCGCTGGATCCCGATGTTCCCGCGCGCCAAGTACATCTTCCACAAGCGCGAGTACGATTACTGGGAGCAGCAGGACAAGGCCGGCAAGGATGCAAACGGCGTGTGGCGGATGAACTGCCTGCCGATCCTGGAAGCCCGGCAGGCGCTGCTGATCGACGAAAGTTATTCGCTCGACGACACCTTCTTCCTGTCGCTGTCGCCGGGGCACACGCCGTATCACTGCTGCGTGCACATCCGTTCCAAAGGCCAGGAAGCGATCGTGCTCGGCGACATGGTGCATCACGCATTGCAGTGCCGCGAACCGGACTGGTCGACCGGATTTTGCACCGATCCCAAGATGGCGGCGCAGACGCGGTGGAAATTCTTCGGTCAATACGCCGGCTCCCCGACGCTGATGCTGCCGATCCATTTTCCGAGCCCGACGGTCGGCACCATCGCCGCTGACGGCAAGACGTTCCGCTATCGATTTAGGAGCTAGTGCGGGGGCGCGACATGAAACGATCCGTCATGGCGGCGGCGACCGCCGCCGCGCTCGTCGCGATAACGGGTGCAGCGTCTGCGCAGAGCTACCCCAATCGCAGCGTGCGCATGATCTCCGCCTTCGCACCCGGCGGCGGATCGGACGTGGCGTTGCGCATTGTCGCCCAGAAACTCGCGGAGAGCGGCTGGCCGTCGGTCGTCGTCGAGAATCGCACCGGCGGCAGCGGCGTCGTTGCGGCCATGGCGGTGAAGCAGGCGGAGCCTGACGGCTACACGCTGCTGCAGGCCGACGCCTCCTCGTTCGGCATCAATGTCACGCTGGTGCCGGATCTTCCCTATGATCCGCTCAAGGACTTCACGCCGATCACGATCACCTGGAATTTCCCGAGCGTGCTGGTCGTTCCGGTGACGTCATCGGCAAAGACGGTGGCGGATCTCATCGCGATGGCGAAGAGCAAGCCCGGTGGTGTCACCTACGCTTCGCAAGGCATGGGCTCGGGCGGTCATCTGCTCGGCACGATGTTCCAGAATGCGCTCGGCGTGCCGATGATCCATGTGCCCTACAAGGGCGCCGGTCAGGCCATGCCTGATGTCGCCGCCGGCCGCGTCGACTACATCTTCGCGAGCCTCGCCTCAATCAAGCCGTTCATCGAAAGCAAGACGGTGCGGGCGCTGGCGGTGACGTCGCGCAAGCGCATCCCGGAGCTGGCCGATCTGCCGACCATGACTGAAGCCGGCCAGCCATCGGTGTTCCTCGACATCTGGTTCGGGCTCGTCGGCCCTGCCGGCATGCCGCCCGATGTCGTGAAGGCCGTGAACGAGCGTGTCAGCCAGGTGTTGCAGCAGCCCGACACGATCAAGCGGCTGGCCGAGCTCGGGCTCTATGTCGAGACCAACACGCCCGCGCAATACCGCGAGCTGATCCGCGCCGATATCGTCCGGCTCGGCGAGGTGGTGAAGAGCGCCAACGTCAAGCGCGATTAGGGGCAGCAGGCGCCCACCAGCGTGTCGATCGACGGCAGCGCTTCGATCCGCGCAACGAGATCCTGCACCTGCGCGGCATTGTCCTTGAGATTTGCGAACGCCATGTTGTCGGTGAATTTGCGCGCGACATCATCGGCGGTCATCGGATTGCGCGGACTGCCCAAAGGATGGGTGAGGACCGTTTCGAGCTTGCGGCCATCGACGGTGTGCACGATCAGCCAGCCTTTCGTCTGATCCTCCGGCGCGTCCGGATCAGGCGTGCAAACGATTTTTTGTGCGAGTTCGGCAATGCGCGGGTCGGCAATCGCCTGGGGTGTGAAGGCGGCAAGGTCGATGCGATTAAGCAGCATGGCCGCAGCGATGCAGTAGTAGAGGCTGATCTTCGCCTGCGCCTCGGTCGTGGGCGCGACCTTGTCGGCGCGCGGCTCGCAGACCATGGGCATTACCCAGGGTGCGACAGGGCAAGTGATCGTCTTGACCTCGCGGGCGTTGAGCAGGGCCTCCTCGCGCAGTCCATACACGCCTTCGATATAGGCGTGAATGAGATGCCCACAGGGATAAGGCTTGCACGATGAGCCGGTGCACAGCCAATGCGTGCCGAGTCCTTCGGTGACGCGTGCGTAAGAGTGATCGGCCTTGCCGAGATGCGCATTGAACAGCCCGCGTGCGCCATCGAGCGCTTTCACCGGGCCGGTGAAGCCGCTGTCCGCGAGTGTCGCGGCAGCGACGCCGCAGTGCGCGGCCCAGCCGGCATGCAGCCGCTTGGTCCACGTTCCGTCGGAGAAGCTCTCGGCGATGCCGGCCGCCTGGCTTGCCGCGATGCCAATGGCGTTCTGCATCTGCGGCGGCGCGAGCCCCATGACCTTGCTGGCGGTGAAGGCGGCGCCGATGGTGCCGAGGACGCCGGTTGGGTGATAACCGTGATTGTGGAAGGCGCCGGGCGTCATGGCGCCGAGCCGCGCCGTCAATTCGCTGCCGGCGATGATCGCCGTGAGCACCGTGCGTCCGTTGGCGCGCACGGCTTGCCCGGCCGCAAGCGCGGCGGTGACGACCGGCGCGCTGATGTGGATGCGCGCTTCGCTGTGGGTGTCGTCGTAGTCATGCACATGCGCGAGCGTGCCGTTGGCAATCGCGGCGCCAGCCGCCGCGGCGCGGTCGCCGAAGCCGAGGATGTGCGCGGCGTCGCCGGGGCCGATGCGCAGTGCGGCGGCCCGTACCGCGCGTCCCGTCTCGGAGACGCTGCCCGCGACCATGACGCCGAGGGTGTCGGTGAGATGCAGCCTCGCGTCGTCCACGACCGCAGCCGGAATATCCGCCAAATCAAGATCGCAGATCCAGCGCGCGAGCGTGCCGCTCAGGCTGTCCATCGGAGCGCGCTCAGCCCTTCACCTCGTAGTGCATAATGATGGGCGGCACGGTGACGTAGTTCGGGACGTCCGCCGCCACCGCCTGACCTTCCGGCGACTGCATGGCGCGCCCGAAGGCCGCCGCGTCGGCAAAATCCGCTTCGAACACGCAGTAGTACGGCGCGTCCTGGCCCCGGGCGCCCTCGATTGCGAAGCTGTAGCGTTGCGCAATCAGGCCGGGCCACTTGGCGGTCAGCTTGACGTGGGTGGTCTCGTAATGGGCGCGGAACTTCTTGTCGTCCTGCCCCTTCGGATAAAGCACCAGAACCTTGTGCATGCGCGTTCCCCTTCGGTTGTTGGCCCGTAAGAGACGACAGCGCTATACGAGAATCAACCGCATCAGCTCGTTCTGGCAGGAAATGTTGAGCCGGTTATAGGCGCGCTTCCTGTAGGTCAGCACGGTGTTGACACTGATACCGAGCTTGAGCGCGATCGCTTCCGAGGTCATGCCGAGCATGATGGCCGTGCACACTTCGGCCTCGCGTTGCGGCATGTTGGGCGACACCAGCCGCAGGCGGTTTGTGAAGGTCTGCGGCAGCATGGCTTCCGAGGCCGTGTCGTTCTTCATGACAAGCGACATCAGCAGGTCGCCGGATTCCATCAGCTGATCGACGACCTGCGCGGAGAAGCGGCCACGCGGGCCGGCGTAGAAATTGAGCCGGTAGACATTGTCGCCGCGGCGCTGCATCAGCGTCACGCGCTCGCAGATCTGCGGTTCGGTGTAACAATCGCGACGATAGAAGTCGTCGTTGATGTCGACCTCGGGCGCGATGCGCAGCGCGACGCCTTCGCCGGCGTCGCACAGGGCGAGCGAGCGATTGGCGGGATCGAGGTCCCAGTAGTGCGCGATATATTTGTGGGCGATCGGGCGAGCCACGTTGGCGGCGCCGGTGTTGGCCGCCAGCACCACGCGCGGACCGTCGGCACCTTGCGCGAAGGCGGTGAGGTGCTCGCACTGGAGAGCACCATGCGCGACCTCGAACATCTCGGCCTCGAACCTGGGGGTGCCGACAACGGCAATCAGGCGCGCAAGTTGCGCTCGCAGCGGATCGTTCGATTTGCGAACGTCCGATAGCCTGAGAACCTGCATCCCAAGTCCCTACACAAATTCAAAGCCGCGGTACGAAGCTATCATCGACCGTCGAAAAGACCAGTTGTCGAATGGAAGCAGCCTGCTTCAGGCCGCGCATAGCAGCGTGACAGCGCACGCACGCCTATGGTCTAGTTAAGCAAGAGATTGCCGGCAGACCGGCACCAAGGTGCGGCCTTTTCGCCACAACTAGAATCGTCGTTCGCATCACCGCTGGTGTACCAGCGTTCGACCGAGGAAATGCGTCCATGAACTTGCAAGCCAAGCTTGCTGCGCGCGCCGCTGCCGGCAAACCTGTGCGCGTCGGGCTGGTCGGCGCAGGCAAGTTCGGGTCGATGTTCCTGTCGCAGGTGCCGACGATTCCCGGCCTCGAGGTCGCGGTGATCTCCGAGCTCGACCTGGAGAAGGCAAAGCGCGTCTGCCGCACCGTCGGCTGGGACGACGCGCGTATCGCGCGCACCAAGTTCTCCGATCGCGGGCGCGACGCCTGTCTCGACGAGAGCGTCGAAGTCGTGGTCGAGGCCACCGGCAATCCCGCTGCCGGCATCGCCCATGCCATTCGCTCGATCGACGCCGGCAAGCACATCATCATGGTCAACGTCGAGGCCGACAGCCTGGCCGGCTGGTGGCTCGCCGCCAAGGCGCGCGCCAAGGGCGTCGTCTATTCGATGGCCTATGGCGATCAGCCCTCGCTCGTTGCCGAGATGGTCGACTGGGCACGCTCGGCCGGCTTCACGGTCGCGGCGGCCGGCAAGGGCACCAAATATCTGCCGTTCTATCACACGGTGACGCCCGACGACGTGTGGACGCACTACGGCCTCACGCCCGAGCAGGCCAAGGCCGGCGGCATGAATCCGCAGATGTTCAACTCGTTCCTCGACGGCACCAAGTCGGCGATCGAGATGGCGGCAATCGCCAATGCCTGCGGGCTCGACGTGCCGCAGGATGGTCTCGGCTTTCCGCCGTGCGGTGCCGACGATCTTGCGCGCGTTCTGCGGCCGAGCGCTATCGGCGGCGTGCTCGAGCGCGACGGCATGGTCGAGGTGATCTCTTCGCTCGAGCGCGACGGCAAGCCGGTCGCCCGCGATTTGCGCTGGGGCGTCTATGTGGTGCTCAAGGCGCCCAACGACTACGCCGCGGCCTGCTTCAAGGAATACGGCCTGCCGACCGACGCCACCGGACGCTATGCCGCGATGTACAAGCCTTTCCACCTGATCGGGCTCGAGTTGTCGATCTCGGTGCTCAATGCGGCGCTGCGCAACGAGCCGACCGGATCGACGAAGGAGTGGCGCGGCGACGTGGCCACAGTGGCGAAGCGTGCGCTCAAGGCGGGTGAGATGCTCGATGGCGAGGGCGGCTATACGGTCTATGGCAAGCTGGTGCCGGCGGCGCGCAGTCTCGCCGAGGGTGCGTTGCCGCTCGGGCTGGCGCACAAGGTGAAATTGCTGAACGACATTCCCGCAGGCGGGCTTGTGCGCTGGAACGATGTCGCGGTCGATAATGAGGCGCAGGCGGTGAAGGTCCGCCGCGAGGCCGAGGCCATGGGCCAGGCCAAAGCGGCGTAGCGAATGACGCTATCGACCCAAAGAGGATTGACGATGCGCGTGGCCGCGCGCGTGCTCGCCATCTTCATGGTGGCTGCTGCGGGTCCGGCGCTCGCACAGAAAAAGCATCTGATCGATCCCACCCCGCCCGGTTCGCTCAATCCGATAGCTCTGCCGCCGCTCCAGAACCCGGATGCCCCTTCGCTGCCGGCCAAGGAATTGTTCGCGCGCAAGTCGACGCCGTTTCCGGGGCCGCCGCGCTCGATCGGCGGGGACTTCGACGGCTGCCTCGCCGGCGCCATGCAACTGCCGATCACTGGACCTGCCTGGCAAGTCATGCGGCCGTCGCGCAATCGCAACTGGGGCAATCCGCATCTCGTCCGCTTCATCGAGCGATTTGCCGACAACGCAAAGAAGGTTGGCTGGAACGGCCTTCTGGTCGGCGACATGGCGCAGCCGCGGGGCGGGCCGATGCTCTCCGAGCACAGAAGCCATCAAAGCGGTCTCGATGTCGATATCTGGTTCACGCCGATGCCCGACCACGTGCAAAGCCCAGAGGAGCGTGAGTTCGGCGAGGCGATCGATCTGGTCGCGCCGAATCAGCGCGACGTCGATCCGGACGAGTGGACCCCAGTGCATGCCAAACTGATCCGTGCTGCTGCGCAGGATCCAGCGGTCGTCCGCATCCTGGTCAATGCCGCGATCAAGAAGGCACTATGCCGCGAGGCCGGCGCTGATCGCGCTTGGCTTGCCAAGGTGCGTCCCTGGTACGGTCACGCCGAGCACTTTCATGTCCAGCTCGGCTGTCCGGCGAGCAGCGCGGAATGCAAACCGCCGGCCCCGCCACACGCAGGCGAGGGTTGCGATCACGACCTCGCCTCGTGGTTCAAGGAGTCGAAGCTGCATCCGCCGCCGTCCAAACCAAAACCGCCGCTGACGTTGGCCGGCCTACCCCGTTCATGCAGGCAGATCGTCAAGGCGCCGTAGTCACTTCCTCTTGCTCTTCTTCTTTGCCTTCTTCTTTCCCGTCTTCTTTCTCTTCTTCGCCGTTTTCTCTTTGGCACGACCACTCTTCTTCCCGCCCCACAGCGCGCTCGTCGCCAGCCGCGCGCCCTCGACCAGCGCCTCGAGCTTCGCCCAGGTCAGCTCCGGATGACTGAGGCGTGACGCCAGCCCGCAGTCGGTGCCGGCGATGACATTCTCGCGCCCGACCAGGTTGGCGAACAGCACCAGCCGGTCGGCGACGAGCTGCGGGTGTTCGATGATGTCGGTGGCGTGACCGACCACGCCCGGCATGATGGTCTTGCCCTCGGGCAGCTTTACCGTCTCCCACACGCGCCACTCATGCTCGTGCCGCGGATTGGAGAACTCGAACGAGTAGCAGCCCGCCTTAACCCGCATCATCAGGTCGACGATGTCCTCGAAGGCAATGTCGTTCTTGTGCGGGCCGTGGTTCGATCCCCAGCAGATGTGCATGCGCACCATCGCAGGTGGAATGCCGCGCAGCGCATGGTTGAGCGCCTCGACACGCAGCGCCGCATATCGGCGATACTGCTTGACGCTCATCTCCGGGAACATCTGCCAGCCGTCGGGCAGATCGGGATCGTCGATCTGCAGCAGCAAGCCGGCGTCGGTGATCGCCCGGTACTCTTCGCCGATCGCGTCGGCGATCGCGAACAGGAAATCCTCCTGGTTGCGGTAGTGCTCGTCGCGCAGCCAGTGCTCGATCGTGCCGGGCGCGATCGCCGGCAGATAGCCCTGCACGTTGAGACCGGCGACCGCATTGTTCAGGTTTTCGGTGTCGGCCTGCGTCGCCTGGTGGCCGAAATAACGGATCGGGCCGATGCAGGCGGTCACCGCGCCGCCGCTTGGCGAATGCAGGAAGCGCGCGAACTTCGAGCCGACAAAGCCCGGAAATTCGATGGCGTCGCGCGCCATGATGTTGAGGCGCTGGTGCGCCTGCTTGCCCGGGCCGACACCGGCAAGCCGGTCGCGCACATACTCCGAGAAGCCGCGCATTTTCGAGAACTCGCCATCATTGACGATGTCGATGCCCATCTCGGCCTGGCGGCGCACGACCTCGCGCACGGCGTCCGGCAGTTTGTGTTTGAATTCGTTGAGGTGAAACGTGCCCGACTTGCCCAACGCATCGAGCTCGGACGGACGTGGCAGCACGCCAGCGTGCGAAACGAGAATGCGATCAATGGTTTGGCTCATCGAATCATTCTGGCTTCAAGACGGCGGAGAATCACACCGCGGGGCGAGACGGGTCAACCCTTGCGGACGCGGGACAGGGGGTTATGCCCGCGCGTCGCGGTCCTCGCCGCGGAAGACCGGGAAGCGATCGACGATGCGCTGCACCAGGCGGTCGGCGACCCGCATGACCGGCTCGATCACGGACGCCGGTGGCTCGATGATCGTGCCCCGCGCAATCGCCCAGATGCCGAAGCCAAAGGCGGCCGTGGCCGCGATGTATTGCAGGGGCAGGATTGCCGGGTTTCGCACGCCGGCGACGGTGCTGACGAAGCCCGCGCTGCGCACCAGGGCGACCGCCCCGATCGCCATGCCGAGCGCGGCAGCGTTGCGTTGCCGCGTCGTGCGCGGCGCGCCGAGCATGGCAAAGACAATGACCGTGAACGCCAGCGGATAGAGCGGCGCCATGAAGCGATCGTGCAGCTCGGCGCGGAACTGGCCCGGCGTAGAGTGCCCGGCTTCAAGATATTGCTCGGGCGGATTGATCAGTTCCCAGATAAAGAGCTCGCGCGGTCCGAGGTTGGGCGAGCCGGTGCGGCCGGCGAACTGCGACAGATCGAAGGCGTAGCGGTCGAAATGCACGATCGCCGGATCGCGCTGGCCGGCTTCATGCCGCTGCAAGCTGCCGTTGCCGAGCAGGATGTACGAGCCGCTGTCGCTCTGGACGATCTCGCCCTGTTCGGCCAGCACCGAGATCTCTTCCTGCGGGTTGCGCCGGTCATTGATGAAGATGCCGAGCAGGATGCCGTCAGGCTGACGCTCGCGTAGATAAAACACGAGATTGCGCTCGATGGTGGTGAAGCGGCCGGCCTGCACAATGTTGGCGACGACGTCGACGCGGACCTCGGTCGTCATCCGGCGTGCCTCACGCAGACCCTTGGGCGATAGCCAGGCGGCCGTGATCGCCATCATCAGGCTCACCACCAGACCGGCCGCGAGGTAGGGGCGCACCAGGCGCCGCGGCGCCATGCCGGCCGAATTCATCACGATGATCTCGGAATCGAGCGTGAGCTTGTTGAGCACGTAGACGATGGCGATGACGAGGGACACCGGCGCCAGCACCAGCGTGAGCGACGGAATCCACAGGCTTGTGATGCCGACGAAGGTGAGGATCGACTGGCCCTGGCTGGTGATGAGATCGAGCTCGCGCAGCGCCTGCGTCATCCAGATCGCCGCCGTGAGCGTCACCAGCACCATGGCGAATGCCCCGAGCGTGGCGCGAAAGACGTAGCGTTCGATCGAATTCATGCGGCTCGCAGGGCGGTAATCCGGGCGGCGGTGGCGTCCAGCTTATAGCGGAATGCCGGCGGCAAGGCGAAGCGCCCATAACGTTCGTTAATTCCGCTGTTTTGATGGCCGATCCGGCGCACGCACGGGCGGCTTCCCGCGCGGTTGACCACTAGCGTTGCTAAGCATAGTATAACTAGGTATTAGCAACTGAGGGAGATCGACAATGACGACCAGGCGCGAGGTGATGGTTGCTGCGGGGCTCGGTGGCGCGACGTTGCTCGCGGCGGCACGCCGAGAGGCGTTCGGTGCGGGGGATGGTGCGACCGATCCGGCAGCCGCGCGGGCACTGCTCGATCGTTATGTCGCCGCCGTGAATGCGCACGACACGAGCGTGTTTGCCGAGATCTTCACGCAATCCTACATCCAGCATTCCGGCCGCAGCCCTTCGGGCCTGGCCGCGCAGGTCGAAAACTTCCGCCGGATCATCGCGTCGATGCCGGATGTGCGCATGACGGTCGATGATCGCATTGTCGAGGGCGACAAGATCGTCGCGCGTACGACCTATTCAGCCACGCACACCCAGCCCCTTCGCGGTATCGCGCCGACCGGCAAGGCATTCACCTTCCGCACCATCGACATCTGGCGCATCGAGAACGGCAAGTTTGCCGAGCACTGGGACCTCACCGACGCCGCGGAGGTGATCGGCAAACTGCGCGACTAGCGCGCCGTTGGCGGGCTTCTTGACCAGCGGACGTCAAAGCTTAGTATTCCGAGGTATGGAAGGCGAAATGCTCAAAGGGCATCTCGACATGATCGTGCTCGCCGCGCTATCGGCGGGCCCGGCGCACGGCTATGCCGTCATCGAGGAGATCAAGCGGCGCAGCGGGCAGGCCTTCGATCTGCCGGAGGGAACGATCTATCCCGCGTTGCATCGGCTCGAGCAGGCCGGCCTTCTGTCCAGCCGATGGGTGACGGCGGACTCCGGCCGCAAGCGGCGCGTCTATGCCTTGACGAAACGCGGAAGCAGCGCGCTCGTTGAGCGACGCGCGGTATGGGAACAGTTTTCCGACGCGATCGGCGGGCTGCTCGGGGGAGCACGACCGTGGAAAAAGCCGGCGTAATCTCGGGTTATCTCGATGCGATCGAGCAGAGGCTCGCGTTCGATCGATCGTTGTCGCGCCATGTGCGGCAGGAAATCGAGGATCATCTGCTGGAGGCAGTCGCCTCCGACGCCGGCGGCGACAGCGCTGCGGCCGAGCGACGCGCCGTCACACGCTTCGGCAGCCCCGACATGATTGCCGCGCAATTCGTTGCGGTGTCGGTGGCGCGGCAAACGCGAAAAACAGGCGTGGCCGTCATTCTGGTGCTTGCCGCGACATTCGCTGCGATGAAGGCCCGCATCGCCTGGTATGTGATGATCCAGTGGAGTTTGGCCGACGATTTGAAAGCGATCGGCGCGCTCGTTGGCATGATCGATGTTTATGCCTTCTGGCTCGCGGTCATTGCCGGAACTGCCGGCTGCCTCTGTGCCGGGTTCGGCGGCACGCCATCGGCCATCGTCCCCTCCTACCTCAGGCAGACCCGCTGGTTTCTGGTGCTGAGCGCCGCGGCAGCAGGCGCGCTGCTGGTCTCGGTGACTGCCGACGGAATTCTGACGGCGTTGCGCCTGTCGGCGAGATGGTCGGTTGCGGCAGTCGTGCCGCTCGTATCGATGGCCTGTGAGATCGCGTGCGCCGGCATCCTGGCGTTTCATGTGCGCGCCATTGCAAGACGAGCGGCGGCCGCCGCCGGCTGAC
>Ga0105245_10005408_pt1 | contig 11223 bp, 8 predicted proteins | sample KBSM54metaG_FD_81523 | JGI IMG/M metagenome (GOLD analysis project Ga0105245, IMG submission 81523) | Miscanthus rhizosphere microbial communities from Kellogg Biological Station, Michigan, USA - KBS M5-4 metaG | ecosystem: Host-associated > Plants > Roots > Rhizosphere > Soil | place: Michigan...
CTGTGGCTCGACGTGCGCGATCCCATGTGCCCGCCGGATCCGTTCGCGGACGCCACGAAGTACCCGGGCATCAAGGTTGGCGCTCGCGGCAAGACGGTGCCGGTCGGGTCGTACTACGGCGAGCCCTCCGGGGTGGTCGGGTTGCGTCTGTTCCCGAACCCGGCCTTCGACGAGGACGCCCGCAAGAAGTGGGATGCCGAGCGCTACTACCGCGACCCGAAGTACTACGAGTCCCGCGACCTCATCAAGCCGTACCGGGTCGGCATGTCGTGCGGGTTCTGCCACGTCGGCCCGGATCCCATCCGGCCGCCTGCCGATCCCGAGAACCCGCGCTGGGCGAACCTCTCGTCGACCGTCGGCGGGCAGTATTTCTGGGTCGATCGCATCTTCAACTGGAAGGCCGACACGAACGCGAAGAGCTTCTTCTTCCAGCTGTTCCACACGTCGAGGCCCGGATCGCTCGACACTTCACTTGTTTCGAGCGACAACATCAACAACCCGCGCACGATGAATGCGGTCTACCTGCTCGGGCCGCGCATGGGCCTGGCGAAGAAGTGGGGCAAGGAGACCCTGGCCGGCGGCGGCTTGAACAACCGGCAGTTCAACGAGTTCGTGCCTCCGGGTGATCCGCTGGCGCAGTACTTCCAGGCGCCGAGCACGACGTGGACGCCGCGCGTGCTCAAGGACGGATCGGACTCTGTGGGCGCGCTCGGGGCGCTCAACCGCGTCTACATCAACATCGGCCTGTTCAGCGAGGAATGGCTCACGCACTTCACGCCGCTCATCGGCGGCACGGATATCTCACCCATCGAGATCTCGGTGGCGCGACGGAACTCGGCCTACTGGGGCGCGACCGAGCTCCAGACGCCGTACATGGCGCGATTCTTCCTGAAGGCGTCCGGGGCCCATCACCTGCGGGACGCGCCCGGCGGTCCCACGTATCTCACCGAGGACGCAGCCACGCTCAGGCAGGGCAAGATCGTGTTCGCGGAGCGCTGCGCGCGCTGCCACTCGAGCAAGATCCCGCCGCTCCCGGCCGGCCTCGACCTGGAGAACGCCAACGGGAAGGACTACCTCGGCGCCTGGAACCAGTACTGGGCGTGGACGAAGACCGATGCGTTCCTGAACCAGATACGCCCAATCGTCCTCGCCGACGATTTCCTGACCGACAACTACCTCTCGACCGAGCTGCGCGTGCCGAGCACGCTGATGCAGACCAACATCTGCAGCCCGATTGCGACCAACGCGATCGAAAACAACATCTGGGACAACTTCTCGTCGAAGTCTTACAAGGAGCTGCCCTCGGTCGGCACGATGAAGGTGCGGAACCCGCTCACGGGCGCGGAGTCGGACTTCGTCCTGCCCGGCGGCGGGCGCGGGTTCACGCGGCCGGCCTCGCTGGTCAGCGCATGGTCAACGGCGCCATTCCTGCAGAACAATACCGTCGGCCCCTTCGATCCGAGCCCCTCGGTGCAGGCGCGCATGCGCGTGTTCCAGGCGTCGATCGAGCAGATGCTCTGGCCGGAGCGGCGACGGAAGGATCCGATGTTCGCCAACGAGAACGGGCCCAATGTCGGCTGGATCGATCGGACGACGGAGGACAGCGAGATCTGGGTGCCGCCCGGCTACATCCCCGACGCGCTCCGCGGTCTTTCGGGAGTCGCCGAACGCCTGTTCCCGGGGCTGGTCAGGAACGGCGAGGTGCGCATCGGGCCGATCAAGAAAGGGACGCCGGTCAACATCATCGCGAACATCGACCTCGGCGCCGACATGCCGCTCGACCAGCGCATCGCGCAACAGAAAAAGCTTCTGAAACTGTTCCAGGACGCGACGGACGACTTGAAGGCCGGACGCAACATCTTCGAGAACCAGGACGTCATCAAGCGGATGCTCGAGCTCAGCAAGTGCCCCGACTTCATCGTCAACAAGGGCCACTACTTCGGGACGAGTCTTGGCGACGAACCGGGGCTGAGCGACGCAGACAAGCTCGCGCTCATCGGCTTCGTGAAGACGTTCTGACCGTGAATCGCCGCGATCTCATCAAGCGGGGACTGGCGCTCACCGCGTGGCTGGCCGCCCGCCAGACGGCCGCGGCCGAAGCGTCGTCCAATGCGTTCGCGCGCTTCAAGGCGGCGGTGTCCGGTCAAGCGGCGCCGCAGCCGTTCAACCCCGAGTACATCGTCGTCGGCTCGGGCGCCGGCGGAGGCACCGTGGCTGCCCGGCTCGCCGAGTCGGGATTCCGGGTGCTCCTGCTCGAAGCCGGCGGCGATCCCCGGAAACTGCAGGGCGGCGATCCGCAGGGCCCGGACCGCAACACGCTGCCCGAAGACTACGACGTCCCCGCCTTCCACTCGCTCGCCACGGAAAACGAGGCGATGCGGTGGGATTTCTTCGTCCGGCACTACAAGGACAACGTGCGGCAGCGGCGGGACAAGAAGTTCGTCGCCACGTTCGCCGGCCGCGACGTGGACGGGGTGCTCTACCCGCGCGCCGGCACGCTCGGCGGGTGCACGGCGCACAACGCGATGATCTTCGTGTATCCGCACAACTCGGACTGGAACCAGATCGCGGACATCACGGGCGATTCCTCGTGGCGCGCGGACCACATGCGCACGTACTTCGAACGCATCGAGGACTGCCGCCATCGCGGCCTCGAACGTTTCTGGAGCAAGCTGGGGCGGAACCCCAGCCGGCACGGCTGGGGCGGGTGGCTGCCCACCGAGAAGGCGATTCCATCGGCGGCGTTCACGGACGACAACCTGCGCGGGGCCATCACCTCCTCCGCGAAGGACGCGCTGGCGTCGCTCGGCGGCCCGCTCGGCGACCGCGCCCGCATCGAGAGCCGCGAAGATCCCAACGACTGGCGTGTCGTCTCCGAGAGCGCTATCGGCCTGCGCTACGCGCCGATGACGACGGACAAGCACGCGCGCGTGGGCACGCGCGAGCGGCTGCTGGACATCCAGAGCCGGTACCCGGATCGGCTGAAGATCGAGCTCGATGCTCTCGCCACACGCGTGCTGTTCGACGACGGCAACCGCGCGGTCGGGGTGGAGTATTTGAAGGGCGAGCGGCTGTATCGAGCGCACGCCAGGCCGAACGCCGCCGGCGGCGACCTGCGCCAGGCGCGCGCGTCGCGCGAGGTGATCCTCGCCGGGGGCGCGTTCAACACGCCGCAGCTGCTGATGCTGTCGGGCATCGGCCCGCGCGCGGACCTCGAGGCCCTCAGGATTCCCGTGCGCGTCGACGTTCCCGGCGTCGGCCGGAACCTGCAGGATCGCTACGAGGTCGCCATCGTCAACCGCATGTCCTTCGATGCGTGGGAAGCGCTGAAAGGCGCGACGTTCACGAAAAACGATCCGCAGTTCGCCGAGTGGTCGAAGGACAGGAAAGGCGTCTTCACGACCAACGGCGTCGTGCTGTCGGTCATCGCCAGGTCCACCGTCGAACAGCCGGAGCCGGATCTGTTCTGCTACGGCCTGATTGGCCGCTTCGAGGGCTACTTCCCCGGCTACTCGACGCTCGTGTCGAAGAACCCGAACTGCCTGACGTGGGTGATCCTCAAGGGCCACACGAACAACACGGCCGGATCCGTCACGCTGCGGACCGCCGACCCGCGCGACGCGCCGGCCGTGAACTTCAGCTACTTCGACGAAGGCAACGACAGCCGCAAGCAGGACGTGCAGGCGGTCGTCGAAGGCGTGAAGCTCGCGCGCAAGATGGCCGGCGGGCTGAAAGGCCGCGGCCTCGCGAAGGAAGAACTGCCCGGCGAGGCGGTCGCGTCAGACGAGGCGATCGCGGAGTGGGTGAAGGACAACGCCTGGGGCCACCACGCCTCGTGCACCTGCCCGATCGGGGACATCAAGAACGGCGGCGGGGTGTCGGGCGACTTCAAGGTGCACGGCACGCAGGGCCTCCGCATCGTGGACGCGTCCGTCTTCCCGCGCGTCCCCGGCCTCTTCATCGTGAGCGCGATTTACATGATCGGCGAGAAGGCCGCCGAGGTGATCGCGAAGGACGCGAAGGGCACGCCATCCTGAAGTGTTGAACCACAAAGGTCACGAAGATCACAAAGAATCTCCCGGATCCTTTGTGTTCCTGGTGATCTTTGTGGTTCAGGAACTCAGCGTACGACGTCGAGCTTGATGGTCGTCTTCTGAAGATTGACCGCGAGGTCGGGGACGTTGATCTTCAGCGACACCGGGATGTCGAGCGACGCGACCGCCGCGCCGTTGTCGCGGCGCTTCAGGTCCAGCCGCACGTTCTGCCCGGTCACTTCCAGGCCGCCCTGCACGATGCGGGTGTGCAACTCGCCGGCGATCTCGGGATGGTAGCGCTGCGCCAGTTCCTGGATGAGCGCGATCGAGAAGTCGCGGACCGTCGCGGAGATGCCGGCCGCCAGGTTGTCGACGCGCGGGACGACCGTCTCGCTGACATCCTTGCCGATGGTGTCGATGAACGTGTTGATGTCGGACATTACTTGATACTCGGCAGGGGGACGATGATTTCGCCGACCTTCACGTCGGCATCGACCGGGATGTTGACGTTGAGAAGGTTCTTGTTCTTTTTCTGGTCGGCGAGAGTCGACAACACGGTGCCCTTGACCTTGACGCCTCCATCGACGAGCGACACGGTCAGCGTGCCGTTCAACTGAATCACATTGCGCTCGACAAGGTTTTCGATCAGGTCATCGACAATCGACATGGACGCCCTCCAGGGTGATGTCGAGACGCTACCACGTTCGGGTGCGGGTGCGAGCTGAGCGGTTCAAAAGGAGTGAAAAGAACGAGGGGGACGGTGGGCGGTGGTCAGTGGGCGGTGGTCAGTGATCGGTGATCAGTGATCAGTGATCAGTCTGAGCACTGATCACCGGCCACTGATCACTGATCACTGAAGAGAGCTACTTCTTCTTCCCGGCCTTCCGCGACTTCTTCTTCGCCGGGGCTTTCTTCGCCTTGGCCTTGGCCTTGCTCTTCTTGGCCGGTTTCGCCTTCTTCCTGGCGGGCTTGGCGGTCTTCTTCTTGGCTTTGGCTTTGGCCTTCGGCTTGGCCGCGGCCTTGGCCGCCGCTTTGGGCGCCGCAGCCTTGGGTTTCGCGGCTTTCGGGGCGCTGGGCGCGGCCGACCGCGCGCGGACGGCGCCGCTCGAGCGGCCGCCGGGGAGAGTTTCAGCCACCAGGTCAGGCTCGGTATCGAGACCGGCGCCGAGATCGCTGATGTCCCCCTCGGACCCGCCGGCTATCTCGTCGTCGGGAAGTCCCATGTCGTTGTCGAAATCATCCATGATACGCACCTCTTTCGGAGCCCGGTTGGACAGGGCGCCTAGTCTGTTCGAAGCTTTGCGCTCGCGTCAAGCGCCGGCCGCCCCGATCTACCGCCCGGCGTAAGAATCGAGGGTCTGCTCCAGCGCGCGCCGGCACACGGCGCAAAACGGGACCTGATCACGCGTGAACATGATGCAGTCGGCCTGGGGGCGATAGTAGCCCTTCGCCTCGTAATTGGCACCCTCGAACGCGCCTACTTTCCCCGCAAACGGGCCGCTCCCGAGCTGCGCGGTCGTCCGCGCCAGCTCCTCCCGGAACAGCGCGTTCATGTCGCTCTCGGGACGCCGGTTCGCGCGGATCTCGCGGCGGCGTTTCTGGCCCTCCTCCTGGTCCTTTTCGAACTGTTCCTTGACCCAGGGCGTCGGCAGCGGCGTGCCCGCCTGGACGAGGTCCTTCCATTTGAGCTTCGCGGGGTCGAGCAGGGCCGTCACGTTCGGCTCCCACGGCTCCACGCGGTCGGCCGGCGGCAAATACGCCACGTCCGAGGTGAAGTACTCGTCGGCCAGGCCCGCCAGGTGGTGCCCGAACTCGTGGACGAAAATATACGGCGCCCACAAGTTGTCGGCCGCGACGGTGCTGTACAGGCCGTAGATACCGCCGCCGCCGTACTTCTCCGTGTTCACCAGGATCTCGACGACGTCGTAGGGGGCGTTCGCGGCGACGTCGCGGAAGGCGCGGTTCTCGGTCGTGAGGATGTAACGTTCGGAGTCGAACGTGTCGTACATCGTGCCGAGCGGCGTCCGCTTCTGGACGTTGTCCGACGGCCGCGAAATGCCCGAGTCCATCGACGGCGGCACGAGGCCCCAGACGTTGATGTCGCGCTCACGCTCCTTGAACGGCGAGGTCGCGAACAGCACCCCCATCAGGCGGCGGGCGTCGCGCTCGAACTTGCCGCGCTCGGCGGCGGTATAACCATCCCCGAGAATCAGCAGATCGAGCTTCTCCGCAGGATCGCCGCGTTCGTGCAGCTTCATCAGGGCGCCCGCGCTCGCCTGGGGCCCGGACCGCACGATGAACTTGTCGGCGGGATCGACCGTGGTGGTCCAGATCTCGCGAAACGCGTTCTTCGGGTCGCGCTTCTTCAGCACGATGCGGACCGGCTTGTCCACGCCGGGAAAGCGAAGCGATTCGGAAAACGTCCGGTTCATGGACTTCGCTTCCGCCGTCGTCTCCCACTCGCCGTACATCGACGCGAAGCCGCGCGAGTACACGACCTTCCCGCTCGCGGCGTCTATGACCTCGAAGAAATACTTGCCGCGGTCGAGCCCGTCGATCGGCCGGGCCGGATTGCCGGGCCACGCCAGCGGCTCGACGACGACCCGGTCGACGCTGAAGTGTTCCTGCGTGGCGTTGCCGGTGTGGTAGTAGTCCAGGCGCATCGTCAGCGCAGCGGCGGCGAGCAGCAGATGTGTCATGAGCGGCGTTTCCCCACGAGATAGATCATGGCACCGATTGCCACGAGCGCGACCGAGGCTCCCACCACTTTCGTCACGGCCAGCATCTTGAGCGGTTCCTCGTCGGCGGGCACGCAGGCCAGCACGATGGCGGCCGCGCTCACGACGAAGCCCATGACGCCGAGGACCCGGGCGACACCGGGACCGCCTGGCACTCGCATGACGCCGGGGCCTGCCGGCTCGTCCTGGAGCTTGATCATCGCCGCGAACATGAAGAGAAACGGGATGAAATTGCCGATGATGCTCATGCTGACGAGCACCTCGTACGCGCCGCGCACCGACGTGCCGGCCTGCCCGAGGAACACGAACACGGCCGCGATACCGGCCTGCACGAAGAGCGCGACGTGCGGTGTCCCCCAACGGGGATGCAGGTCGGCAAACGCGCGCGGCAGGAAGCGGTCGATGCCGGCGACGAACGGCAGGCGCGCGGTCGCGGCGAACCAGCCCGCCACCGCGCCGAACGCGTTGAGCGACACGAGCAGGGCGAGCATCGGCACGAGCCACGGCACGCCGGCCTTCCCCGCCACGGCCTGGATCGCCTGCATGAGGCCCTGCAGCCCGGACACCTGCTCCTTGGGCAGCGCGAGCAGGACGCACAGCGTGGCGACGATGTAAATGATCGTGATGAAGGCGGCGGCGGTGAGAATCGCCCGCGGAATGGTGCGCCTCGCGTCCACGATTTCATCGCCCATCGTCGACGCGTTCTCCACGCCCCCGAAGGCGAACGCGATGGTGGACCAGAAGATGACGTCCTTGAAGCCGGTGCTGGGCATCAGCGACGCGGCCGTGATGGGCGTGGCCGATCCGTACGTCATCCACGAATAGAAACCGAAGACGAGCAGCAGCCCGATCGGGATCCACCCGGCCAGCGCGCTGATGTTCGTCATCCACTTGCCGACGTTCAGCCCGACGACGTTCAGGCCGACCGCCACGCCGAGGCCGATGAAGGAGACGATCAGAAAATACGTGCTGTTGGACGAGAGCGCCTGGGCGGACGGCCCGCCGGCGAACAGGATGTTGGCGGCCGCGAAATAGAGAAGCCCCGGGAAGTACGGCAGGTTGGCCGACCAGTACGTCCAGCCGGTGATGAACCCGGCGAACGGACCGAACGCGCGCTTGCTCCAGACGTACATGCCGCCTTCGTCGGGATAACGCGACGACAGCTCGATGACGGTGAAGACGAGCGGGACGAAGAGGCCGATCGCCGCGAACACCCAGATGACCAGCGCGCTCGGGCCCGCCGCCGCGGCCGTGGCGATCCAACGCAGGCTGAAGGTGGTCGCGATGTAGAACAGCACGAGGTCGCGGAAACCCAGCGTGCGGCGCAGCTCGGGGGCCATGAGGTCTGGCGATTCTAACCTCGAAGCTGTTCAGGAAAATGAACCACAAAGATCACAACGCTCACAAAGAAGTCTTCTCGATCTGCCTTTGTGTTCTTCGTGAGCTTCGTGGTTCGTCAGTTCAGCGCCCCAGCCAGAGTGATCTGCCTCGGAGCTCGCGGTGGTTCAGGCCGGCTGCGCGATCGAGCTTCTGGACAATCGGCGGGAGCTCGACGCGCACGCGCCATTCGTCGCCGCGGCCGCCGGCGCGCTCGAACGCCTCGCGCCATTCGTTCCACCACGGCGCGGCGCCGCCGGCGATCGGTTCGACGATGAGCAACCGATCGCCCGTCGACGCACGTTCGAGCAGACGGGGCAGCATCGGCGTGCGCGCGGCGTCTGACAACTCGTTGACCGTGAAGGCCGCCAGCACCAGCGCCGGCGGTTTCGGCAGCGGAACGTTCGCGGCGTCGCCCTGGCGCGTCCGGGCCCGGAGATGGAACTGGCGATACGCCCGCGCGGCCTCCTCGAGCGCCCACGGATGGCGGTCGATGCCGATGACCTCCGGCCGCGTCCGGCATTCGGACGCCCAGGCCGCGCCGGACGCGCCCGTGCCGCAGCCCAGATCGACCAGCGTCCGCGCGCCGTCCGCCGCGCCCGGCAGCGCCCGGACGATCTCCCGGATCAACAGGAAGTGGAGGGGGCCGTAAAAGAGCGCGAAGGCGGCGCGTTTGCCCGCGCCCGCGAGCGCCGCGCCCTCCCGCAGCTTGTGCCGGCGTTCGACGTATGTGGATGACAGCGCCCGGAGCGATCGGGAGATTTCGGCGAAGGTGAGATCGGCCTGGTGCCGCGCCGTGAGCGCCTCGATCCAGGCATCGAAGTCGGTCAATCCTCGCCCTTGCCGCCGCGCCAGCGGCGTTTCCACTCGGTTTCGCGCCACCAGCGCCTCGCGAGATCGCCCGCGAAGACGGCCACGAGCATGACGATGACGAAGATGACTTCGGGATCCACGGTACTGGCGGCTTCGGCAAATTGTACCGTATCCTTTTCGGCGGGCTTTCAGCCTGTTCAGGTCGGCGTCAGGAAGGAGTGCCTGTGAAGATATCCGTGCTCGCGGGAACCGTCGCCGTTGCGCTCCTCCTGCCCGGCCGGGCGCCGGCGCAGGGCGTCGTCACCGAGCGCAACCTTTCGCTCGGACTGGCCAAGACCATCGCGGAAGCCGCGCTGGCGGAGTGCAAATCCAAGGGCTTCAACACCACCGTCGCCGTCGTCGATCGCGCCGGTCAGGTGCTCGTGGTGCTGCGCGACGAGAAGGCGACAGCGCAGCAGGTGGAAATGGCCCGCCGCAAAGCGTATACGGCGCGGATGTTTCGTGTCAGCACGCTGGAGTTCCAGAAACGGACCAACGATCCGTATTACGCCGCGCAGCGGAACATCTCAGACATCCTCGCGCTCGGCGGCGGCGTACCGATTCTGGCCGGCACCGAGGCCATCGGCGGCGTGGGCAGCTCGGGATCGAGCCAGGAGCAGGACGACGCCTGCGCGAAGGCGGGCATTGCCAAAGTCGCGGATTTATTGCACTGACGCCGCGATTGCGTTCTCGTACGTTGGCCACGGAGGCACAGAGGCACAGAGGCGGTCATGACTCGGCGCGGCGCCGCGAAGCGGCGCTGCAGACCGAGAACGTGAAAATGCGAGCCGGCCAGAGCGCATGAGTGGCTCGTATTTTCACGTCCAGCGTGTACTCCTCTGTGACTCTGTGACTCTGTGGCTGAGAAAAAGAGATGTCCAACCGCTTTGCAATCGCGCTGACGCTCGCCTTCACTGTCGCGTGCAGCACGGCGCCTCCGCCGCCGGCCGGGCCGGCGGCCGGATCGGGCGACGCGGCGTTCTCGGCGCTCGCCGCCGGGATCCTCGAAGACTACTTCAAGCGCCATCCGAGCAGCGCCACGGACCTCGGCATCCACAAGTACGACGCCGAGATGGACGACGCCTCCGCGAAGTCCGTTGCCGATGAGAGCGGAGCGCTCGCCGGGTTTCTGAGCCGGCTCAACGGCATCGACGCCGCGACGCTGTCGTTCGACAAACAGCTCGACCGCGAACAGCTCGTCCGCGCCATGACCGCCGGCATCCTGGCAAACGACGTGGTGCGCCAGTGGACGAAAGACCCCGACGTCTACAGCGGCGGCGTGACCCGCGCGGCCTACATGATCATGAAGCGGAAGTTCGCGCCGCCGGCCGACCGGCTGAAGTCTCTGATCGCGCGCGAACAGAAAATGCAGGCGTTTCTCGACGAAGGCCGGAAGAACCTCGACAACCCGGCGCGCATCTTCACCGAGATCGCGATCGAACAGATCGACGGCAACATTCGTTTCTTTCGAGACGATGTCACCGCGGCGTTTGCCGAGGTCACCGACAAGGCGCTCCTGGCGGAATTCGCCAGGACCAACAAGGCGGCAATGGCCGCGCTGGCGGGATACAAGACCTTTCTGCAGAAAGAGCTGCTGCCGAAGTCGAAGGGCAGCTTCGCGATCGGCGCCGAAACGTACGCGAAGGCGCTCTCCGCCAACGAGATGATCGACATGCCCCTCGACGAGCTGCTGAAGATCGCCGAAGCGGACCGAGAGCGGAACGAAGCTGCGTTCCAGGCAACCGCCAGGACCATGGACGCCGCGAAGACGCCGGAGCAGGTCCTGGCATCGCTCCAGAATGACCATCCCAGTGCGGGCGCGCTGCTCAAGACCTCCCAGGACACTCTGGACTCTATCCGTCAGTTCATCGTGGACAGGAAGATCATCACGATTCCCCCGTCCGATCCGGCAACCGTCAGGGAAACGCCGCCGTTCCGCCGATCCACGACATCAGCGTCGATGGACACGCCCGGGCCATTCGAGACGGCCAGGCTGGAAGCGTTCTACTTCATGACGCTGCCCGATCCGCGCGCCAAGGCCGCGGCGCAGGAGGAGTTCCTGAAGTCCTGGTACTACCCTCTGATCGCCAATGTGTCCGTACACGAGGTCTACCCGGGTCACTACACGCAGTTCCTCTACGCGGCGACGTTTCCGTCAGACGTCCGCAAGGTCTTCGGCGCGGCCACCAACGTCGAAGGCTGGGCGCACTACGCGGAACAGA
>Ga0105245_10005410_pt1 | contig 11223 bp, 12 predicted proteins | sample KBSM54metaG_FD_81523 | JGI IMG/M metagenome (GOLD analysis project Ga0105245, IMG submission 81523) | Miscanthus rhizosphere microbial communities from Kellogg Biological Station, Michigan, USA - KBS M5-4 metaG | ecosystem: Host-associated > Plants > Roots > Rhizosphere > Soil | place...
ACCTGGCCACGCTGGGCCGCAGGCGGGTGCTGCGGGCGCTCGGGCTCGGTGTCGTGGCGGTCGGCGCGGCCGCGTGCGGCACCTCGACGTCGAGCGCCGGCACGTCGGCGGGCGAGATCCCCGACGAGACGGCGGGCCCGTTCCCCGGCGACGGGTCGAACGGCCCGAACGTCCTCACCGAGCCGGGCATCGTGCGCGACGACATCCGTTCGAGCTTCGGGGCTGCGGGCGGCCGCGCCGAGGGCGTTCCGATGACCCTCGAGCTGACCCTGACCGACCTCGCGAGCGGTGGGAAGCCGTTCGCCGGCGCGGCGGTCTACGTGTGGCACTGCACGCGAGAAGGCGAGTACTCCCTCTACTCGCCGAACGTGCGGAACGAGAACTTCCTCCGCGGCGTGCAGGTCGCCGACTCCGCGGGCCTGGTGCGTTTCACCAGCGTCTTCCCCGGCTGCTACGCCGGACGCTGGCCGCACGTCCACTTCGAGGTCTACGCCGACCAGGCGAGCATCGCCGACGCGAGCAGCGCGATCGCCACCTCCCAGGTCGCGCTGCCGAAGACGGCCTGCGACCAGGTGTACGCCCGGAGCGGCTACCAGGCGTCGGTGGCGAACCTCGCCCGGCTCAGCCTGGCCGACGACAACGTCTTCGGCGACGACGGCGGCGCCCGCCAGCTCGCGACGACCACCGGCGACCCGGGCGCGGGGTTCACGGTGGCGCTCGCCGTGCCGGTGGACACGACCACCGCTCCGTCGGCGGGCGGCGGGCCAGGGGGTGGTCCACCGCCCCGAACGTCCGGCTGACGAGCGGTGCCGCCCTGTTGCGGGCGTCGCTATCGTGCGGTTATGGCCGGTATGCCAGAACCACCCCGTGGCTGGGATCCGGAGAAGGACTCCCTGGAAGACCTCGTGCACGCCATGTTCCAGGACGATCCCGCGGAACCGGCCGTACAGCGCTCGGCGACAGCACCCCCGCAGGCCGCAGCCCGCCGGGCGCCCGCGGGCCGGAGCCGACCGTCGCGACCCGGGCGCCGGGCTGGTCGGCTCGCCGCGCCCGCACTGGCCGTCGCGGCCCTCGTGACGGCGGGCCTCGCGGGCGGCCAGATCCTCACCGCCACGCCATCCGCGCCCACCCCCGTCGCCGCCCCGGCCGTCGGCCTCCCGACGCCGCCCCCCAGCCCACGAACCGCCGCCCAGGTGGCACCCGCGCCGGTGGTGCTGCCGGTCGTCGCGGGCTTCGGCAAGCGCACCGAGCTGGCGGACGGCTGGCGGCTGGCCGCGAGCAGGCCCTACCTCTGCGACGTCCTGATGGCGATCCCGGTCCTCCAGAAGGACGGCACCCGCATCATGCGCGTCACGCTCACGCTGACCAACCGCACCGGCGCGCCGCAGGCGACCCGCGCCTGGCGGCTGGCGGCGACCGCCGACGGCGTCCCCGCCGAGCTCGTGGAGTGGCCCGCCGCGAATTTCCGCGGCGTGCCCGACAGGACGCTCAACGCGGGCCGGTCGGTCGGGTTCCTCGTGGCGATCCGGGTGCCGGAGCACCCCGTGCAGGTGCGCATCACCGCCGAGCGCGACGCGGCGCCCCGCGCCGTGCTCGCAGGCACCCTGTAGTCAGCGGCGTAGTCAGCGGCGCACCCGGTAGCGCAGGTGCAGCACCCGGTCGCCCCGGATGACGACGTCGGGGTCCTCGAGCAGGTGCTTGGCCGCGACGGAGCCGAAGTAGCGCTTGCCGGAGCCGAAGACCACCGGCACGACGTCCATGGCGACCTCATCCACCAGGCCCGACGCCAGCGCCTGGCCGCCGACGTCGCCCGCCGCCACCGCGACCGTTCCCTCCCCCGCCAGCTCCTTCGCCTTCGCGACCGCCGCGGCGACGTCGTCGACGAAGAAGTAGGACGCCTCGGGGTGCCACCCCTCGGGCTTCGGCCGGTGCGACACCACGACGACGTGCTCGCCCGCGGGCGGACGGCCCTCCCAGCCGTTCGTCATGTCGAACAGGTGCCTGCCGATGACCATCGCACCGATCGCCGCCCACGTCGGCCGCACGTAGTCGATCGAAGCCTTCGACACCTTCAGCTCGCCGGTCGTCTCCTCGCGGTCACCGGCCAGCGTGTGCTCGCCGTTGCCGTACCACTCGAAGAGCGGCCCGACCTGGTCGTCCTCGTCGGCGATGAAGCCGTCCACCGACACCACGTTGTGCATCACCACGTTGCCCATCACGTCTCCAATCGTCAACCTGTTGGTTGAGACCAGCGCCGGGACCGGAACTCATCGCGGCAGCGTCAGGGGATCTCCCACCGTTCCGCGGAGTCGGGTCGCCGCTCCCAGCGGGGGACGTAATGCTCGAGGAACACCCGGCCGACCAGCTCGCCCCGGGTGCGCACCCCGGTCTTGCGGAAGATCGCCTTGAGGTGGTCCTGCACGGTGTACGGGGAGACGGCCAGCGTCGCGGCCATCTCCTTGGTCGAGCGGCCGCCCATGCACAGCCGCGCCACCTCCCGTTCGCGCTCGGACAGGCCGTAGGCCAGCGCGACGATCGGCGCGATCTCGGCGGCGGGAGCGGGCTGCACGATCACGGCCACGCGCCCGCCCTCCCCGCCGGACAGCGGCGTGCCGTAGAGGAGCAGCCATTGGCCGCCGCGGGTCCGCACCCGGGCGCGGGCGGCGAGGCCGAGCGGGTCGTCGCCACGACCGAGCGCGCGGGCCCTGGCCGCGACCGCCTGCACCGCCGCGGACTCGGCCGCCGACGCGGGCGGCGGCTCCTCCACCACCTGCGCGATCCACTGCTCGGCGCCGGGCGAGACCGACTCGGCCGCGCCGTCCGCGCCGAACAGCACCACACCGGGCGCGTCCGCGACGGCGTCGACGGCGGTAGCGAGCATGGTGCGCCGGATGCCCCGGGCGACCGGCTCGCTCACCGACGCGAGGAAGCGCTCCTCGGCCACGGTGAACCAGGGCGTGCCCGCCTCGCGCAGCAGTCCGACGGCGCCCCAGTAGGTGCCGTCGGCGACGAACGCGCCGCGCAGCTCGTCGCCGATGCCGTAGGCGAAATGCGAGCGGTGGCGGGCCGAGCGGGTGAGCTGGCCGTGGGTGGCGATGCTGGTCGCGCCCGCGAGGCGGCCGCTGCGGGCGAGGAACCACCACTTGTTGACGTCCTCGATCACGTACTCGTGCTCGGCCAACCACGTGCCCGAGCACCCCACGTTCTCGTTGAGGCTGCCGGTGAACAGCACGGTTCCCGGGTCGACGGTGTGCCAGCACGTGCGGGTGAAGGGCACGGACTCGGCCAGCACGGCACCGACCGCGCGGCACAGCCCGACCCAGTCGTCCGCGGCGCAGGCCAGGCGCACGATCTTGTCGCGCGCCCGGCGGGCAGCGGCATGGTCCACGGGGTCAAGCTAGCCGGCCCGGCGGTGCGGGGGAATCCCACAGATCTGGGACGCACGCGCCGAGGTTCCCGGTGTCGCGGGATACCGGCCGACCGGGCTGCGGCCGCACGCTCGACCCATGACCACCCCTGAACCGATCATGACGGTAGCCGCGGGCTTCATGGCGGCGAAGCACCTGTTCGCGGCGAGCGAGCTCGGCCTGTTCGAGGCGCTCGCGGACGCGCCCGGCCCGCTCGAGGCGCTGGCCGATCGTACCGGGCTCACCCCGCGGGCCGCGCGGATCAGCGCCGACGCCATGGTGGCGCTCGGCCTGCTCGAACGCCACGGCGACACCTACCGGAACTCGCCGACGGCCGACCGCTTCCTCGCCGGTCGTTCGCAGGCCGACCTGCGCCCGTTCCTGCGGTTCTGGGACCGCGTGAGCTACCCCGCCTGGCAGGACCTGGCCGGGTCGCTGGGCCGGGGCCCGCGGCAGGAGATCTTCGACCTGGACGACGAGCTGCAGGAGATCGCGTCCGCCGGGATCGAGGCCGTGCTGGCCGGGCCCGCGGCGGCGTTGGCGCACACGTACGGCTTCGCCGCTCACCACCGGCTGCTGGACGTCGGCGGCGGCACGGGGTCGTGGTCGATCGCGGCCGTGCGGGCCCATCCGGGGCTGGCCGCCACCGTCGTCGAGCTGCCGGTCGTCGCGGCCGTGGCCAAGACCAGGGTCACCGAGGCCGGGCTCGGCGACCGGATCGAGGTCGTCACCGGCGACGTGATGGGCGGCGAGCTGCCGGGCGGGCACGACGTCGTGCTGGTGGCCAACCTCGTGCACTACTGGTCGGCGGAGCAGAACCGGCAGCTCCTGCGGCGGATCCGGGCCGCGGCGAGCCCGGACGCCCACCTGCTGCTCGCCGACTTCTGGACCGACCCCACCCACACCCGCCCCACCCACGCCGCGCTGATGGCGGGCGAGTTCGCCGTGCACCTGGAGAACGGGGACGTCTACAGCGTCGACGAGGTGCGCGGCTGGCTCGGCGAAACCGGCTGGCGCTTCGTCGAGCACCGGGAGCTGGCGGGCCCGCAGAGCCTCGTCGTCGCGACGTCCGACGGGCGATGACCCACATGGGAGGATTCCCGACGATAGGTGCAGGCGACCTCCTGCCTTGGGTCGCGGCCGGTTCCTAGCCCGGTTCCGACGAGCCGAGCACGGCCACGGCGACCTCGCCGTTCTCGACGGGCGGATCGTCCGCGCCCGCGATGACCACGCGGTTGCGGCCCGTCGCCTTCGCCGTGTAGAGCGCGCGGTCGGCCTGCCGGAGCAGGCCGGACGCGTCGCCGCCGTGCTGGATCAGGTCGGCGACGCCGATGCTCACGGTGATGGCCCGCTCGACGCCCTGCACGCGGATCGAGGCGATCATGTCGCGGATCCGCTCGGTGAGCGCCAGCGCTTCCTGGGCGGTCGTCTCGGGCAGCAGCACGAGCAGCTCTTCGCCGCCGAAGCGCCCGGCGAAGTCGCTCGCCCGCAGGCACGACCGCAGCGCCGCGCCCACCGCGGCCAGCACCTCGTCGCCCTTGGCGTGGCCGAACCGGTCGTTGATCTGCTTGAAGTGGTCGAGGTCCTGCCGGGCAGGCTCCGTTGCAGGTGTCGTCGCACCAGCTCGTGGGCTTCGTCTTCGCCCGCCGTGACCTGGAGGGTGTCGACGAACTCGGCCTGGTCCGCCTCCTGACGGCGGGTGGCGTCGGTTCGGGCGACCATGTCGTCCAGCGCCCGGCCCAGGTGCGCCAGCTCGTCGGCGCCGCGCGGATCCAGTCGACGGACCTGCCTGCCCGCGGCGACGTCGGCCGCGAAGGCGGCGTAGGCGCGCAGCCGCGGCACCAGGTCGCGGACCAGCAGCAACATCACCGTCAGCGCCGCCAGCAGCGAGGCGAGCGTGGCGATGACCAGCTCCTGCCGGGTCGCGACGTAGGTGTCGCGCGCCTCCTCCGCGGAGCGTTGCGTGGCGGCGTACTCGTCGTCGCGCACCGCTCTGACCTCGGTGGCCATGCGATCGAAGGGCACCGTGACCCCAGCAGGCGGGCCCGGCGCCGCTTCGGGGCTGCGCTGCGCCACGAAGTCGTCGAGGGACCTGCTCACGCGGTTCAGGTGCTCGGTGGCCGACGCGTTGCCTGCGAACCACTCCCGCGCGGTGCGCAACTGCTCGGTGAGGCGCGGCAGCAGCAGCTGGTCCAGCAGCGTCGTGACCGGCGTGCGGTCCGGTCCGGCCGCGGCCTGCTCGGCCAGCACGGCCTCCTCGGACAGGTAGACGCTGATCGCGAGGTCGTCGACCACCCGCACGCTCGCGAGGTCGTCGGAGATCAGCCGTTCGACGTCGGACTGCAGCTGGCCCAGCCCGATCCCGGCCGTGACCGCCACGGTCAGCACGCCGAGCGCGACCGCGCCGACCGCGCCCGCGAACTTCAGGCCGACCGGGAACTTGACCGGCGTGCTGGCGCGCCACGGCCGCATGGTTCGACACCCCTCGTCCCTCGAAGCCCCCCATTCGACCGGCTCGGGCGGCCGATCCCGAGCGGTTTCACCGGATCGTGCTTCACTGCCGGGTGTGGGGCTCAGCATGCACGTCGTCAGCGGACCGACCGGGCCACTGGTCCGGATCTGGTCCGCCGAGTGCGACGGCACCACCGCGTTCAGCTCGATCGCCTCGGTCAACGCCGGCATCGGCTTCGCGCGGATCGGCGGCCGCACGGCCTTGCACCTGCGCGGCCCGGCGACCAGGGCGACGCCGCTGTCGTGCCCGCCGGACACGGAGTACTTCGGCGTCGACTTCCGGCTCGGTGCGTACCTGCCGATGTTCCCGCCCGTCGGGCTGGTCAACCTCAACGACGCGGTCCTGCCGACGCTGCCGGGCGGTCGGGTCCTGCTCGACGGCGACGCCTGGGAGATGCCGACGCCGACGAACGTCGACGTCTTCGTCCAACGGCTCGTGCGGGCGGGCCTGCTCGTCGTCGATCCGCTGGTCGAGGACCTCCGGCACGGCGATGTCCTGGGCACGCCCGCGCGCACGGCGCAGAGCCGCTTCGTCCGGGCCGTCGGCCTCTCGCGCCGCAAGCTGCACGTGATCGAGCGGGCGCGGCGGGCGGCCCGGCAACTGCGCGCGGGCACGCCGATCGCCGACGTGATCTTCGACGCCGGGTACCACGACCAGCCGCACCTGACCCGCTCACTGCAGGAGTTGGTCGGCTACACGCCCGGTGAGGTGGCCCGGGGCGACATGTTCCTCGATCTCTGACTTGCGCTTCGGTACAAGACCGCCCGGCCCGGCGTCGCTACGTTGCCCCTGTGCGTTCCATCATCAACTCGACATACGTCACCCTCGACGGCGTGATCCAGAACCCGCAGAACTGGCCGGTGTCCGGCGGCTTCAGCGACGACGGCGGCCGGATCCAGTTCGAGCTGCTGGAGCGGTGCGACGCGCTGCTGATGGGTCGGCACACCTACGACGGCTTCGCGCCTGCGTGGTCGTCCCGCTCGGGCGACCCGTTCAGCGACCGCATGAACGCGCTGCCCAAGTACGTCGTCTCGACGACGCTCACCGATCCGAAGTGGAACAACACGACGGTCGTCGAGCACGACCCGGTCGAGGCCATCCGCGACCTCAAACAGCAGCCCGGCATGAGCATCCTGCAATACGGCTTCGGTCGGCTCTCGCACGCGCTCATGGCCGCAGGGCTCCTCGACGAGCTGCGCCTGTGGGTGCACCCCTTCTTCGTCGGCACCGGCTCGGCCGACGACGGGCTCTACCGGGCCGGGTCGACCGGCCGCTTCGACCTCGTCGACTCGACCGCCCTCGACAGCGGCATCGTCATCCTCAGCTACCGCTCCAGAACTCCCTGAGCCGCCGCGCGATCGCCGCGGGCTCCTCGACCACCAGGAGGTGGCTCGCGCCGGGCAGCACGTGGGTGGCCGAGCCGGGGAACCACGACCGGACGATCTCCGCGCCCTCGACCGACCGGGGTGCGCTCTCGGTGCCGCGGATCGTCAGGACAGGCAGGTCGACGGGCACGTCACCCGGCGCGAACGACCAGCCGATGGCCGCGGGCAGCTCGACGGCGAAGAACGCGTCGGCGCCCGCCATCGCCTCGGCGAGGGCACCCGGCACGAGCCGGTCGAGCGTCGCGGCGCTGTCCGCACCGCAGACCACGTGCAGGAACGTGCCCATGGCCGCCTGCGCGTCCGCCCGCGCCGCCTCCTCCAGCGCCGTCATCCGGGTGGCCGCCTCGTCCGGGGGCAGCAGCCCGACGGTCGCCGGTTCGAGCAGCGCCACCGACCGCGGGCGCACCCCTTCGTGGCGGGCGAGCTCCAGCGCGACGAGGCCGCCGTAGGAGTGCCCGACGACGTCCGGTCGCTCGACGCCGAGGCAGGCGAGCAGGCGGGCGCACAGCGCCGCGTCGTCGACGACGCTCCACGGCCGGTCCCGCGGCGCCGAGCGCCGGTAGCGGAGCACGGCCCGGTCGAGCACCCCGGCGAGGGGGCCGTACCAGCTCACGAACGGCCGCGCGTGCGGGAGCACCACCGGGTCGCCGTCGCCGGACAGCTCGTACTCGACCCGAACGCCGTCGAACGCGACGTGCTCCATGTCGGCATCCAAGCCCGCGGCGACGAGGGGCAGCAAGTACCGCGGAGAGACCGCGCATTGTCCGAAATCTCCCGGGTGAGCGGCGGCCCGTGCGCGTCCGACCCCTGTACCCGCCGGGCACCGGCGGAGCAGACTGAGGGCGTGACAAGCGTCGTCAAGACTCCCGAGAGCCTGGCCAGTGACATCGGCCGGATGCAGCGCGAGTCGAACATGGTGATGGCCACCGTCACCAGCCTCGCCGATGACGAACTCCGCAAGCCGACCAAGTGCGCGGGGTGGACCCGCGCGCACGTGATCGCCCACCTTGCCCTCGGGGCGGACGGCATGACGAACCTGGCCACCTGGGCCGTCACCGGCCGGGAGACCCCGGCGTACGCCTCGCGGGAGCAGCGGGACGCCGACATCGAGGCGGCCGCCCGGCGGACCGCCGCCGAGCTGGCCTCGGACCTGGAGCAGGCCAACGCGCGCCTGCTCGCGGCGTTCCGGGCGCTCAAGGACGGGACCCGGGTGGAAACACTGCCGACCCTGTTCTCCGGTGAGATCCACGCGCTGTCGCTGCCCGCCCGCCGCACCACCGAGCTGATCGTCCACCACGACGACCTCGACACCACCTGGGAGTGGCACGAGGCCGACCCCGACGCGATCCTGGACGCGATCGAGGTCTGCGTGCGCAGGCTGCAGGCCCATCCCGAGAGCCCCGGCCTGCGGATCGTCGCGGGCGAGGGCGAGGAGTGGACCGTCGGCGACGGCACGTACCGGATCGAGGGCTACTACGAGGACCTGCTGCCGTTCCTGGCGCGGGCGCAGGTGGAGGAAGGTCTGCAGTACGAGGGCGAGTTGCCCCAGCTGCCCCGCTGGTGAGCACCGCGATCAGAGTTCGAAGCCGCCCGAGACGTCGATCGTCTGCGCGGTGATCCACCGGCAGTCGTCGCCGAGCAGGGTGGCGATCACGGCGCCGACGTCGTCGGGCTCGCCGAGCCTGCCGAGGGCGGTCTTCGCCGCGAGGGCCGGGATCACCTCGGGGAAGCGCTCGAACGCGTTGTCGGCCAGTCGGGTGCGGGTGGCGCCCGGGGCGACGGCGTTGACGCGGATGCCGCGCGGGCTGAGCTCCTTCGCGAGGTAGCGGGTGAGCACGATCAGGCCGCCCTTCATCGTGGCGTAGGCGGAGTAGCCCGGCTCGGTGACCTGCGGGAGCGCGGAGCCGCTGCTCGTGTTGACGATGGCGCCGCCGTCGGCGAGCAACGGCAGCAGGGTCTGGGTGAGGAAGTAGGGCCCCTTGAGCAGCACCTGCGCGAGCCGGTCGAACATCGCCTCGGTGGTGTCCTGGAAGAGCGCCGCCTCGGCGCGCCCCGCGTTGTTGACGAGGAAGTCGACGTCATCGCGCTGCCAGGTCTCGCGCAGCGCCGCGACGACCGACTCGTGGAAGGCGGGGAAGGTCTCGGTGCGGCCGACGTCGAGCGGCAGCGCGACGGCCGTCCCGCCGTCCTTCTCGATGATCCGGACGGTCTCCAGCGCACGCTCGGGGCTGCTGTTGTACGTGAGGATCACGCCTGTCCCGCGCGCGGCGATCCGCAGCGCTGCGCTCTGCCCGATACCCGAGCTCCCGCCCGTGACGATCGCGACCTGCATGGTGCACCTGCCTTGCCTGTTCGTGGATTTCTCGCCCTGTCGCACCACCTAAGGAAACCGGGTTGAGCAGGTGTTACGACAGCACGATGCTCCTCAACACTTGCCCGATCCTCTCCCACCTGCTGAACTTGCTGCGTGAGTCTCGGCGAGCTGCGGACGCTGATCGCGCGCCACGCCCGCCCGGACATGACCACCGCCGTCGACGGCGTCCTGGTCTCGAAGGTCGAGCGTCCGAGTGCGCCCTACCCGTCGATGACGGGCACCGTGCTGGCGCTCGTCGCGCAGGGCGCGAAACGGCTCGCGCTGGGCGACCGCGTGTACGACTACCGCGCCGGGCAGTACCTCGTCGCCTCCGTCGACCTCCCGGTCACCGGCCACTTCGTCGACGTCGCACCCGAGCACCCGGCGCTGGGCTTCGGGCTGGTCCTGCGCTCGTCGGTCGTCGCCGAGCTGCTCTTGCGCGCAGGCCCCACGGACCTGCCGCCCGCGCCCGGCGGCGCGCCGTCGGGCATCGCCGTCAGCGACGCCCCCGATGAGCTGGTCGACGCCGCGGTCCGCATGCTCCGGCTGCTCGACCAGCCCCGCGACGCCGCGATCCTGGCCCCGCTGATCGAGCGGGAGATCGTCTGGCGGCTCCTCACCGGCGAGCAGGGCGCCGCCGTCCGCCAGCTCGGCCTCGCCGACAGCAGCCTCGCCCACGTCGCCCGCGCCGTCCGGTGGATCCGCGACCACTACGCGGAGTCGTTCCGCGTGGAGGACGCCGCGCGGGTGTCCGGCATGAGCGTCTCGGCGTTCTACCGCAACTTCCAGGCCGTCACCGCGATGAGCCCGATCCAGTTCCAGAAGCAGATCCGCCTGCAACAGGCGCGGCTCCTCCTCGCCACCCGCGTCCACGACGTCACCGGGGTCAGCCACCGCGTGGGCTACGACAGCCCCTCGCAGTTCAGCCGCGAGTACCGCAGGCAGTTCGGCGCACCACCCAGCCGCGACGCGCTGCGGCTCCGCGAGACGGCGTTCGCCGCCGTGCCGTCGCTCCCCTGAACGGACCTACCGGAACGCGGCGATCACAGCGGCGGCGACGGCCGACCGCTCGACCATTCCCGTCACCGTCACGTGCTCGTGCCGGGCGTGGGCTCCGCCGCCGACCGCGCCGAGCCCGTCGAGGACCGGCAGGCCCATGGCGGCGGCGAAGTTGCCGTCGCTGGCTCCGCCGACCGACGTCTCGCGCAGCTCGACTCCCAGCTGCTCGGCGGCGCGGCTCGCCAACGCGAAGACCGACGAGATGGCGGCGTTCGGCTCCATGACCGGACGGTTCCAGCCGCCGCGCACCGCCACCTCGGCCCGCGGATCATGGGGGGTCAGCCGCTGCAGCAGCGCGTCGATGTGCTCCTGCGCCGCGACCGAACGCACCCGGACGTCGACGTCGGCGTGCGCCGTACCCGCCACGACGTTCGAGCGCGTGCCGCCCCGCACCACACCGACGTTGACGGTGGTGCCCGCCGCGGGGTCGGAAGCCGCGTGCAGCGCCAGCACGACCCGGGCGATCTCGTCGACGGCGCTCGCGCCGGACTCCGGGTCGAGGCCCGC
>Ga0105245_10005413_pt1 | contig 11222 bp, 9 predicted proteins | sample KBSM54metaG_FD_81523 | JGI IMG/M metagenome (GOLD analysis project Ga0105245, IMG submission 81523) | Miscanthus rhizosphere microbial communities from Kellogg Biological Station, Michigan, USA - KBS M5-4 metaG | ecosystem: Host-associated > Plants > Roots > Rhizosphere > Soil | place: Michigan...
CAGATAGGGCCGCGCCCGCGCCAGCAGCAGCTCCATCTTGCGCGTGTCGGAGACGGCAAGCCGAGCCACCGGCGCGGCGATCCGGCGCAGCCGGCGATCGTCGCTCTGCAGCCAGGATGTCGGTCGGAGCGCGTCGGCGAGCGTCGCCGGATCGTGGGGCAGGCCCGGGCCGCAGCCGGCGCAGACGTCGAGGGTGACGCCGGCCGGCTCCGACGCCGCCGCCTGCTCGCCGGTCTGGGGCAGCGCGAAGGCGATGCCGTCGGCGAAGCTCGCGCGATAGCGGACATGGCCCTGAAGCGCCGAGCTCGGCATTCGAAACGGCGCTCGGACCAGCGAATTGGCGAGGACGGTGTAGGGCGGATGGTCGCGCAACGCGGCCTCGCGGTCGGTCGTCCGAGCGGTGATCGCGGTGCCGAACATCGGCTGGGTGGTCGAAACGAGGCGGCGGTCGCGATCGAGCACGAGCCGCGCCACCGCCCTGAGCTCGCCGCCGTCGTAACGCTTGCGCAGCACGAAGATTCCGCCCTCCGGGCCGGGCGTGGCCTCGAGCACGACATGCTCGACGAGCATCGCCGCGACGTCGAGATTGTCATATTCGAGCCGCGGAGTCGCGGCGATATCCCATCCGGCGAGCAGCCCGGCGCCGTCGTCGAAGCGTACCTCCCGTCCCAGCGGTACGCGCACGGTGCGCCCGCCGGCCGCCGTCCGGCGGGTGATTTCCGCCGCGTCCGCGCCGATCCGCGCCTCGGTCCGAGACCGGCTGGGGCCGACCTGCGAATCGATGCTGATCGAAAGGGTCCGCCCGGCCCGGTCCTGGCGGATGATCGTCTGGCCGGCGATCCGGGTCGGCGAGTCGGCAAGCTCCTGCACCAGGATCTCGCTGTCGTCGCGGATCTCGCGGCCGTCCGCGGTTTCGACGACGCGGTGCGAGGCATGGCCTAGCCGGGCGCCATTGGCGGCCTCGAGGCTGAACCAGATCGTGCCGGCCTCGGGCGCGGCCGCGCTCGCCGGGCCGGCGAGGGCCAACACGATCATCATCGTCAGGCGTCGCATCATCGCCGCCAAGGCATAGCTCGCCGGACCGGCTTGTCCACTCGGGGCACGCTCGCGCTTGGGAAGCGACAGGCCGCGGGCTATAGCGCGGCGATGAATCGGCTGCGGGCCTTCTTCTTTCTGCTGCTTGTGCTGCTCGGCTCCGGCGCTCTCGCCCAGCCGGCGGCGCGGCACATGCATGTCCGGCTCGTTCCCGAGACCGCCTCGGCCCTGGCCGGATCGACGATCAGGCTCGCCTTCGTCATGAATCCCGAGCCGGGCTGGCACGGCTATTGGCGCAATCCCGGCGACGCCGGCGATGCGCCGCGGGTCCTCTGGCGCCTGCCCGAGGGCTGGCGCGCGGGGGCGCTCGATTATCCGATGCCGGGCCGGCTGACCGTCGCCGGGCTGATGAACTATGTGTTCGAGCGCGACTATGCGCTGCTGGTCCCGGTCGCGGTGCCGGCCAGCGCCGAGCCCGGCGCGGCTTTCCCGATCGACGCCAGGATCGATTATCTCGTCTGCACCAACGAGCTTTGCGTTCCCGAGAGCGCGACCGTCTCCACCCAGGTCAATGTCGGCGCGCCGCGCGCGCCCGATCCGGCCTTCGATTCGTATCGGCGGGCGATTCCGCTGGCGGCGGCGAGCCCCGGCCGGTTCGAGACTAGCGGCGGACGCATCCGCCTCGCCTTGCCGCTGCCCGCCGGCACCGCCCTCGACCAGCCCTATTTCTACCCGGCGACGCTCGACGCCCTGTCCTATTCGGCGGGGCAGACGATCTCGAGGAACGGCGATTTCGTGATCGTCGAAACCGCCGCCGGGCCGGGCGCCGGCGCGCTTGCGACGATCGACGGCGTGCTGCAGCTCGCCGGCGGCCGCGGCCTCGCCTTCACTGCCCGCCGGGGCGAGGTGCCGGCGGCCGGGATTACGGCGGGCCCGGCGCCCGCCGCCGGCATCCTGTGGGCGCTGCTCGGCGCGCTGCTCGGCGGCCTCGTCCTCAATATCATGCCCTGCGTCTTCCCGATCCTCAGCCTCAAGGCGCTGAGCCTCGCCCGCGCCGGCGAGACGGCGGCGGGGGCGCGGCGCGAGGCGCTCGCTTACGCGGCCGGAGTCGTCGCCACCTGTCTCGCGCTCGGCGCCGTCCTGCTGGCATTGCGGGCGGGCGGAGCGGCGGTCGGCTGGGCGTTCCAGCTGCAGGATCCGCGGGTGATCCTGGTCCTGTTGCTGCTGGTCAGTGCGATCGCGCTCGGCCTCGCCGGCCTGTTCCAGCTGCCGGCGATCGGCGCCGGCGACCGGCTCGCCCGCGCCGGCGGCCTGCGCGGCGCCTTCTTCACCGGCGCCCTCGCCGCGTTCGTGGCGACGCCCTGCACCGGCCCGTTCATGGGCGCGGCGCTGGGCGCGGCGCTCGTCCTGCCCGCGGCCGGAGCGCTCGCCGTCTTCGCCGGGCTCGGGCTCGGCCTCGCTCTGCCCTTCCTGCTGCTGGGGTTCGCGCCGCCGCTGCGGCGCCTGCTGCCGCGGCCCGGGCCGTGGATGGCGACCTTCCAGCGGCTGCTGTCGCTGCCGATGTTCCTGACCGCGCTTGGCCTCGCCTGGATCCTCGGCCGCCAGACCGGGGTCGACGGCATGAGCCTCGGCCTCGGCGCCGCCGTCGCCGTCGGCCTTGCCTTGTGGTGGCTCGGGCGCGGCGGAGGCTGGCCGGCCTGGATCGCGCTGCTGCTCGCCGTCGCCGCCCCGCTCCCCCTGTTGCCGACCGAGGCGCCGGCGGCGCGGGCGGAAGGACCGCTTGCCGCCGAGCCGTTCAGCGAGGCGCGGCTCGCCGAATTGCGGGCCGCGGCGACGCCCGTCTTCGTCTATTTCACCGCCGACTGGTGTTTGACCTGCAAGGTCAACGAGCGCGGCGCGATGGCGAGCGCGGCGGTCGCCGAGGCGTTCCGCGCGCGCGGCATCAAGGTGCTGGCCGGCGACTGGACGCGCGGCGATCCGGCGATCGGCCGCTTCCTCGAACGCCACGGGCGCTCGGGCGTCCCCTTCTACCTCTTCTACCCGCGCGGCGGCGGCGAACCCGAAGTGCTGCCGCAGATCCTGACGGCCGGACGGCTTACGGCGCTCGCCGCTCCCACACCTTGATGCCGCCGAGATAGGTCTCGAGCACCCGGGTCTCGCGAATTTGCGCGGCGGTGGCGCCTTCGAAGATGTCGCGGTCGATGAAGAGGAAATCCGCCAGGTGGCCGGGCTCCAGCGTACCGAGCCGGTCTTCGGCGAAGCCGGCATAGGCGCCGCCCCGGGTGAAGGCGGCGAACGCCTCCTCGAGCGTCAGCCGCTGCCGCGGCAACCAGCCGCCGGGCGGCTGCCCCTCGCCATCCTCGCGGCTGATCGCGGCGGCGAGGCCGGGGAAGGGATTGGGGCTCTCGACCGGAAAATCGGAGCCGAAGGCGAGCGGCACCCGGTTGTCGAGCATCGAGCGCCAGGCATAGCTGCCCTGCAGCCGCTCGATCCCCATCCGCGCCTCGGCCATCCGCCAGTCGCTGGTCTCGTGGGTCGGCTGCATCGAAGCGACGATGCCGTGCCGGCCGAAGCGGGGGAGATCGGCGGGATCGACGATCTGGGCGTGCTCGATCCGCCAGCGGCGGTCGCCGTCATAGGTTGCCGACAGCTCCTCGATCGCGCCGAGCAAGGCGGCATTGGCCTGGTCGCCGATCGCGTGGACCGCCACCTGGAAATGGTCCATCGCCGCCCGGCTCATCAGGTTCTTGAGCACGGTATCGGTCATCAGCGGCAGCCCGCGCTGGCCGGGCGCGTCGCGATAGGGCGCCTTGAGCCAGGCCCCGCGCGAGCCCAGGGCGCCGTCGAGATAGAGCTTGACCCCGACCATCCGGAGCCGGCCGTCGTAGAGCCACGGCGTCGGCCTGGTGCCGGCGATCGCGAGCAGATTGTCGATCCCCGAAGCGTAGGAGAGGATGCGCAGGTTGAGCGTGCCGCCGTCGCCGGCCCGGCGCATCACCGCCCAATCCTCGGCGCTGGTGCCCATGTCGGCGACGGTGGTGAGGCCGTTGGCAAGAAGGATCTCCTGGGCCCGGGCCAGCGCGCGGTCGCGGGTGAGCGGCGGCGGCGGCGGGATCGCGCGGGCGATCAGCGCCTGGGCATTGTCGACGAAGATGCCGGAGGGCGCGCGGCCGGCACGCTCGATCCGGCCGCCGGCCGGCGCCTGGGTGGCGGCGGTGACGCCCGCCTCGCGCATCGCCGCTCCGTTCGCCCAGCCGGCATGGCCGTCGACCCGCTCGAGCCAGACCGGCCGGTCGCCGACGATGGCGTCGAGATCGGCGGCGGTCGGAAAGCGCCCCAGGCGCCAGCGCTCCTGGTTCCAGCCGCGGCCGACGATCCAGCGCGGGGTCGGGTTGGCGGCGGCATAAGCGGCGATCCGCTGCTGCGCCTCGGCCAGCGAGTTGGTGTCGGAAAGGTCGAGCTGCAGCGCCCCCATGCCGAGGCTCATGACATGGCCGTGGGCGTCGATCAGGCCGGGGATCAGCGTCCGGCCGCGGCCGGCGAGCAGGAAGCGGACGCGGTTCGGACGCGTGTCGCCGCGGGTCAGCAATTGCCGCACCCGGCCGTCGTCGCCGACCCACAGGCCGTTGAAGCGGAGCAGGCGCCCGTCCGCCCCGAGCGTGTAGCCGTTGACGTTGTCGACGAGCACGTCGGCCGGCGCGGGGGTGGCGAACAGCAAGGCGAGGAGGAGGAAGAGTCGGCGCAGCATGGGCCGGCGATAAGGCTTGTTTGCGCGCCGCGCCAGATGGTCTAGAGCGCGCCGCGATGGACCTGCCGCTCGGCCTTTCCGACATTCAGGCCGCCGCCGGGCGGATCGATGGCGCGGTGGTGCGCACGCCGACCCTTCCGAGCCGCACGCTTTCGCAGGCGACCGGCGCGAACGTCTGGGTCAAGTTCGAGAATCTCCAGCATGTCGGCGCCTACAAGGAGCGCGGCGCGCTCAACAAATTGCTGCTGATGGACGAGACCACCCGGGCCCGCGGCGTGATCGCCGCTTCGGCCGGCAATCACAGCCAGGCGCTCGCTTATCATGCCAGCCGATTGGGCGTCCCGGCGACGATCGTGATGCCGGCCTCGACGCCGACCATCAAGGTCAGCCAGACCGAGGGCCACGGCGCCGAGGTGATCCTCCATGGCGAAATGTTCGACGACGCGCATGCCGAGGCGCTGCGGATCGCCGACGAGCGCGGCCTCACCTTCGTCCATCCGTTCGACGACCTCGAGGTGATGGCGGGCCAGGGAACGGTCGCGCTCGAATTGCTCGCCGACGCGCCCGACGTCGATCTGCTGGTCGTTCCGATCGGCGGCGGCGGCCTGATTTCGGGAGTCGGAGTCGCCGCCAAGGCGCTTCGGCCCGGCCTCGAGCTGATCGGCGTCCAGGCCGAGCTCTACCCGAGCATGTACGCGAAATTCGCGCGCGCGAGCATGAAGTGCGCCGGCGACACGATCGCGGAAGGGATCGCGGTCAAGGCCCCGGGAATGCTGACCGCGGGGATCATCAACCATCTCGTCGACGACATCCTGCTGGTTTCCGAACGCGACATCGAGCGGGCGATTGTCCTCTATGTCGAGGCCGAGAAGACGGTTGCGGAAGGCGCCGGCGCGACCGGGCTCGCGGCGCTGCTCGCCTATCCGGACCGCTTCCGCGGCCGCAATGTCGGCCTCATCCTCACCGGCGGCAACATCGACACCCATTTGCTCGCCAACGTGCTGCTGCGCGACCTCGCCCGGTCCGGGCGGATGACGCGGCTTCGGATCCAGCTCCAGGACCGGCCGGGCGCGCTCGCCGCGGTGATGAAATTGTTCGACACCCACAAGGTCAACATCGTCGAGGTCTATCACCAGCGCGTCTTCACCAGCCTGCCCGCCAAGGACGCGGCGATCGACGTCGAGTGCGAGGCGCGCGACGCCGCCCAGCTCGACCGCCTCGCCGACGCGCTCCACGCCGAGGGCTTCAAGGTCCACCCGGTCCCGATCGAATAGGCCCACTCCCGTCATTGCGAGCGCAGCGAGGCAATCCAGCGTCGCCACCGACCAAGGCTGGATTGCCGCGTCGCTTCGCTCCTCGCAATGACGACCGTTCCTGCGGGATTGATTACCTCTGCCCGTCCGTTCGTCCCAGCGTGGAACGGGTGCCGATCCGGACCCGTTTCGGCTTTCCAATCGCCCGGCCCGAGACCATATAGAGGGCGGGCAAAACGCTTGTCCGGTGGAGTCGACTTGAGCGCACCCTTCCGCTTTCCGCGTTTCTTCGTGACGACGCCGTCGCCATGCCCCTATCTCGCCGGCAAGACCGAGCGGAAGGTGTTCACCGAGCTTGCCGGCCCCCACGCCGGCGACCTCAACGACGCGCTCGGCAGGATCGGCTTCCGGCGCAGCCAGAACGTTGCCTACCGGCCGTCCTGCCTCGATTGCGCTGCTTGCATCTCGGTCCGGGTCGTCGCCGGCCAGTTCCAGCCGAGCGCAACCCAGCGCCGGGTCATCCGCCGCAACCGCGATCTCGAGGTCACCGCCTGCAAGCCGTGGGCGACGGAGGAGCAATATGAGCTCCTGCGCCGCTATCTGCGCGCCCGCCACCCCGAGGGCGGCATGGTCGAGATGGACGAGCACGATTTTTCGGACATGATCGAGCAGAGCCCGGTCAAGACCTATATCGTCGAATATCGCGAGCCGAATGTCGACGGCGTCCCCGGCCGGCTGGTCGGCGCCTGCCTGACCGACCAGCAGACCGACGGTCTTTCCATGATCTACAGCTTCTTCGAACCCGACGACGAACGCCGCTCGGGGCTCGGCACCTACATCATCCTCGATCACATCGTCCGCGCGGGACGGGCGGGCCTGCCCTATGTCTATCTCGGCTATTGGGTCGAGGATTCGAAGCGGATGGCCTACAAGTCCCGCTTCCGCCCGCTCGAAAAGCTCGGCCCGGGCGGCTGGCACCTGTTCGACCCCGAGCAGCGCGAGTTGCCGCTGGCCTGAGGGGCCGCTCCGCTGGAGGGGCTAGGCTATTTGCGCCTCGGCGAGGGCGGCCGCTTTCTTGGCTTCGGTCTCGGCCCGCATGCGGCCGGTCCGCTCGACCCGCGCCGCCATCTGCTCCCAGGCTTCGGCGGCGCGCAGGCAGCGGTCGCGGACGTTCTGGAGCGGCGTGGCCTGGGCATCGCGGCGCGCCTCGGCGGCACGCTCGAGGTAGAATTCATGATGGGTGGACATTGAGAATCGGATTCCTGCCGGAGGGATTGCCGCACGGCATAGGGACTTAAGCCGAGAATCGCAAATCGCTCTCTAGTCGTCGGCGGGAAGCACCGCCGCCAGCTTCTTCGGCGCGATCGCCCGGTAGCTCTCGGCGATCCAGCGTTTCAGCAGATCGAGGTCGGGCGCCTCGCCGGCGGCGAAGCGGCAGCTGATCCAGCCCGAGCGGCCGAGCCCGTAGCCGGCCGGCGACGCGAAGTCGAAGGTCTCGGCGAAGTCGCGGCTGACCGGCAGCTTGACCGTGAGGCTCAGCGCCCCGTCCGTCTCGTCCAGCCAGGCGAAGGTCTTGCCGCGCACCTTGAGGGCGGTGTGGCCCCAGGGGAAATCCTCCACGGCCTCGGGCAAACCGAGGCCATGGCGCCGCAGCGCCGCGAACGGGCTCATCCGAGCCCGGCCATGAACGGCGGGTCGGGGATGGTGGTGGCGGCGTCGTGCAGGAGGTCGCCCCAGCGCGCCGACAGATCGTTGAAATAGGGGTCGTCCCGATCGACCCGGCGGGTGAGCACCGCGCTGCCGGGCGCGGTCGGCATGACCATGAGATCGAGCGGCCGCCCGACCGCGAGGTTGGAGCGGATCGCGGCATCGAAGGAGAGGAAGCCGATCTTCACCGCTTCGCCGAGCGCGGTGCCCGGATGGATCGTGCGGTCGAGCATCGGCTTGCCATATTTGGTCTCGCCGATCTGGAAGAAGGGCATGTCGGGCTTGCACTCGATGAAATTGCCCGCCGAATAGATGAGGAAGAGCGAGGGCGGCGAGTCGCCGATCCGCCCGCCGAGCAGCAGCGAGGCGGAGCCGCTGATCTTGATCGAGGCGAGCGCCTTGCCGACCGTCTCGTTGGCGAGCTGCATCGCTTCGCCGACCAGCTGGGCGGCGCGGAACATGCTGGAAGGCTCGGCGATGGTGCGCATCAGCCCGTCGCCGTCGCCGGCGGGAATGCCCTGGCGCAGCAGGCTGATCACGGTCTGCGACGTCGAAAGATTGCCGGCCGAGGCGGCGTAGAGGCAGCGGTCGGGCCCGTCGGCGAGGCAATGGAGCTTGCGGAACGAGGAGATGTCGTCGACCCCGGCATTGGTGCGGGTGTCCGCGATCATGATCAGGCCGGCATCGAGCAGCATGCCAAGGCAATAGGTCATGAGGGTCCTGTTTCCTCTTTCAGCTTTGCGACTGGAACTGGGCCTGCGCCTGCGTTTCGTTCACCGCGACCTCTACCGTCAGTTGCTCGGCCCCGCCACCCGAACGTGCGCCCGCGACCGGGGCGGCGTCGCGATAGTCGAGGCCGCAGGCGACTCGGACATAGGCGTCGTCGGCGCTGATGCCGTTGGCCGGATCGAAGGCGACCCAGCCGAGATCGCCGACCCAGGCCTCGGCCCAGGCATGCGACGCCTCCTGGACGTGGGCGCCGTCGCGGCGGAACAAATGGCCGGAGATGTAGCGGGCGGGAATGCCGAGCTGGCGCGCCACCGCGATGAACATATGGGCGAAATCCTGGCAGACGCCGTGGCCGGCGGCGCAGGCCTGCTCGGCGCTGGTGTCGGCCGCGGTCGCCTCGGTGTCGAAGCGCATCGTCTCGTAGAGGCGGGCGTTGAGATTGTGGAGCCGCCCCAGCGCCGGGTCGGGACCGGCGGCCAGGGTCCGGGAGAGGGCGACGATCGCCGGCCCCGCCTCGGTCAGCGGCGTCGCCCGCCGGAAGACCTGCGGCGGCAGATCGTGCGGGACACCGAGCACGACCCCGGACCGATCCTCCGTCAACACCCGTCCGTTGACCGAGACCGAGAGCCGGGAGACCGGCTTGTCGACATAGAGCATGTGGGTGAGGTTGCCGTAGCCGTCGCGGCCTTCCCTCAGCCGCGCATCGACGTCGACGTCAATGCGCCAGTCGAGCACGTTCTGGCCGGTGAAGCTCACCGGCGTCGCGCGCAGCAGCTGGATGACGCCGCGCGCGGGCCGGGCGTAGCTGTAGGTGGTGACGTGGCGGACGGCGAGCTGCATCAGGCGAACCGGAACTGGCCGGCGATGGCGGCGCCGATCGCATTGTTGTCGCGAATGTAGGCGTGCAGCCATTCGTGCAGGCCGCCCCGGAAGATCGTGCCGATCTCGAGCTCCTGGAGCTTCGACAGGCGCGCCCGGGCGAGCCGGTCGGCCGGCCCCTGCCGCCCCGACCGACCGCCGAACTCGCCGAGCAGGGCGACCGTCTCCTCGGCCGTCCAGGCGAGCGAACGCGGCAGCTCGCGCCTCAGGATCAGCATGTCGGCGACCAGCCACGGCTTCAGCGCTTCGCGATAGACGTGGCGATAGGCGGTCTTGGCCGAGACGATCTGGAGGATCGTCGTCCACTGGTCGCGGTCGAGCTTGCCGCCGACCTCCTGCCCTTCCGGCAGCAGCAGATAATATTTGACGTCGAGCAGCCGCGCGGTGGCGTCGCCGCGCTCGATCATCGAGCCGAGCCGCATGAACCAATAGCCCTCGTTCCTCAGCATCCGCGCGAGCGCGCCCTCGAAGCCGCGCAATTCGGCCTTCAACTCCTCGACCAGGTTCAAGGTCCCCTGGACCCCGCCCGGGCTGGCGCGGGGATGGATCATCAGCCAGGCGCGGTTGATCGCCTCCCAGACCTCGCGGGTGAGCGCGGTGCGGGCGGCGCGGGCATTGTCGCGCGCGGCGGTGATGCACGAGCGGATCGAGCTCGGATTGTCGACGCTGAGGGTCAGGTAGCGGCGCGCGCCGAGCCCCTCGCGGCTGACGTCGAGCGGCGGCGCCCTGACCACGGAGAGCGCGCTCGTCCAGGCCTGCTCGACATGGGCGTGGCCGCCCAAAGCGGCGAGCCTGATCGTCGCCTCGACCAGCCGGGTGGTGAACTCGGCCCGCTCCATGTAGCGGCCGATCCAGTAGAGGTTCGAGGCGGTGCGCGAGAGCATCTAGGATCCGGGCTCGGCCGCTTCGGCGAGCACGAAGCTGTCCTTGGTGCCGCCGCCCTGGCTCGAATTGACGACCAGCGAGCCCTTGCGCAGCGCGACCCGGGTGAGGCCGCCGGGCACGATCGTGACGCCGTTGGCGCCGGTGAGGACGAACGGGCGGAAATCGACGTGGCGCGGCGCGAGGGCGTCGCCGCACTGGGTCGGAACGGTCGACAGCGGCAGCGTCGGCTGGGCGATGTAGCGCTCGGGCGCCGCCTTCAGCTGGTCGCGAAAGGCCTCGATCTCCTTCCTCGACGAGGTCGGGCCGACGAGCATGCCGTAGCCGCCGGAGCCGTCGACCAGCTTCACCACCAGCTTGTCGAGATTGTCGAGCGTGTATCGGAGGTCCTTCGGCTCGCGGCAGCGCCAGGTCTCGACATTGGGCAGCTTCGCCTCCTCGCCGGCATAGTAACGGACGATCGCCGGCATGTAGGAATAGATCGCCTTGTCGTCGGCGATGCCGGTGCCGGGCGCGTTCACCAGGGTGACGTTGCCGGCCATGTAGGCGGCCATCAGCCCGGTCACGCCGAGCAGCGAATCGGGCCGGAAGACGAGCGGATCGAGGAAGGCGTCGTCGATCCGCCGGTAGATGACGTCGACCCGGACGCGGCCGTCGATCGTCTTCATCCAGACCACGTCGTCGTCGACCTCGAGGTCGCGCCCTTCGACCAGCTCGATCCCCATATTGTCGGCGAGGAAGCTGTGCTCGTAGAAGGCGCTGTTGTGGTGGCCCGGCGTCAGCAGGACGCAGCGCGGCTCGCTGGCGCCCTCGGGCGCGACCGAATAGAGCGTCTCGCGGAGGAGCTCGGGATAGGAATCGACCGGCCGGACCGGGAAGATGTCGAACAATTCGGGGCAGAGGCGGAGCATCGCGTCGCGATTCTCGATCATGTAGGAGACGCCAGACGGCGTGCGCGCATTGTCCTCGAGCACGTAGAATTGGTCGGG
>Ga0105245_10005414_pt1 | contig 11221 bp, 9 predicted proteins | sample KBSM54metaG_FD_81523 | JGI IMG/M metagenome (GOLD analysis project Ga0105245, IMG submission 81523) | Miscanthus rhizosphere microbial communities from Kellogg Biological Station, Michigan, USA - KBS M5-4 metaG | ecosystem: Host-associated > Plants > Roots > Rhizosphere > Soil | place: Michigan...
GAATGAACGAGATCAACGCAACAGGCGGCGGGACGATTCAGGCGGCAAAGACGATTATCCAACTACTGATGCGCCTTGTTGCCTTTGCCGCGGGACCGACATCCGGGTGCGCAACCGGGCAGTATGGGCTCGTTTTCTTCGTTGGCCTCCCCCTCTCGATCCTGGCAACGCTCGTGCTACTGTCCGACTTTGAAGGGACAATGCTGGGCCTGGAGCGACCGATTCGACGATGGATGATTTTGAGGTCCTTAGCTGGAGTGGCTGGACTCTTGTTGTTGGCCGCCAGGGTCAAGCCGTTCCTGATCTAGCGATTTAGCGGACGGTCATTCTCGTACAGATCCTTTCGGGAGCGGCGGCGGCCGATCTTCGACCGAGCGCTAGGCGACGCGGACGGGTACATCGCGCTCGATCGTCGGACGGCCTCGACAGCTATCGCTTGAGCCCGTAGGTTCTGCTGCCATGGATCTGAACGCCGCCCTCAACCAGTTCGACATCGTAGAAGCGAACATCGTGAAGTTGGAGGCGGTCTGGGCACGGATACTCGCGCTCGATCCTGGAGGCCTCGTTTTCTTTGGGGAAAGTCCCGAAGCTCGTGAGCAACGTCAGCTGTGCCGCGACTTCGAACATATTCTTGGGGGTTTGCCCGCAATCGACGGATGGCGAATCACTTCTATTCCCGACGAATTGGATGCGATGGCCCAAATGCGGCTCGATGCGAGGGAAATCCAGGAACCCGAGGCCGAGATTTCCACCGAACGCCACATCGCGGAGCCTGGTCGACAGATCGACGAGTATCGAGCACGATTCCGTCGCAAACGTCGCGAGTTGGTTCGCGCCCGAACTTCAGAGCTGATTGCCACCGTCGACGCCCTGCTCGATCAGCTCATGCTACCGACTATGGACCGCGCCGACCGCAGCTCCGTGGAAGGCCCGAAGTGGGAACAACTCCGACAGAATGTCTCCGAGATCGACCGTCTCGTCGGCGCGGGTTCAAGAAACCAGGCATGGGGCGATCTGCGCCGACATTTAGCCTTCGCCATGGTCGTCGACCTGCTCGACATCATCGAGCGGGATTGGCCCGCGGTGAAGCAAGAAATCGCGATACTCGCCTATGACGCATCGGAACCACTGCCCATTTCTATTGGCGATCTGGGAGCGCTCGTGGCGGCGCGTCCCGCTGGCGTCGTGGCGACACGGCTTGCCTGGAGCGAGCTGAGCGACGAGGATTTTGAGCGATTAATCTTCACGATCATCAGCGAAGCGTCGGGATACGAGAACCCTGAATGGTTGATGCGAACGCGGGCGCCGGACAGGGGCCGTGACCTTTCAGTCCAGCGCGTTCGACAGGATTCGATCGCTGGTGTCGAGCGCGAGCGGGTAATCATTCAATGCAAGCATTGGCTCACGAGGTCGATCGCCGACGGAGACGTCACTGAGGTCCTTGGAAAGATGCCCCACTGGGAGCCGCCACCTGTTGACACGCTGGTGATCGCCACAAGCGGACGATTTACAGCGGACGCAGTCAGCATCGTGGAACGGCACAATCATGACCGAAAGCGACCGAAGATTGAGATGTGGCCGGAGAGTCGTCTGGAGGCGCAACTGGCCCAGCGCCCACATGTTGTTGCAGAATTCAAGCTACGCTGATACTCGGCGAAAGGACGTACCCACTGATCGCCGCGGCCCGGCTGACAAATCACAAGACAAGCGGGCGCGCGGTTCCGCGCGCTAGGTTGGAAGCGACGGCGCGAAAGCGACGCGCCGGGCGCCGGCCAGCACCGAATCCTCGCTCCGATAAGCGCGCGTCGGAACCACCGTCGCTCGTTGACCGTAGTTGCGCCTATATCGGCTGCGGTTGCGTTTGCGTCGATTCGAAGCTATGCTTTTTTCATGGAAGCCGTAGCCCACACGATGGAAGACCTGATCCGCCGGATGACGCCAGTAGCGGCGCCGCCCGAGCAGCGAACGGCCGTGGCCGCGCTTTCAAGGGCCCTCGAGAGCATGGCCCACCAGCCCAGGAAGCGCGCACCCAAGTGCCAGCTCCTCGGGCCGAAGGGCGAGAGCATTCCGCTTCCCGAGAGCGTTTTCTACGTCCTTGAGCGCGTGGCAGAGGTCATGGCGCGCGGCGACTCCATCACCGTAGTGCCGGTTGGCCGCGAGGTGACGACGCAGCAGGCCGCCGATCTTTTGAACGTGTCCCGGCAGTATCTGGTTCGATTGCTCGACGAGGGGCGCATCCCATTCCGGAAGACAGGCAAGCACCGGCGGCTTCGGATCGAGGACGTGCTCTCGTTTAAAGAGACACGCGACAAGGACCGGCGCGCCGGCCTTCGCGAGCTGTCCCGGATGACGGAAGAGTTTGGCGGCTACAACTCCGAATTGAAGTAATCTCACGCCGGAAACCGCATGGTTCCGGCTCCCTTCATCGTCGTCGTCGACGCCAACGTTCTCTTTCCGCTCACGCTCCGAGACACGGTGCTCCGCGCCGCAGCAGCTGGGTTCTACCAATTGCGCTGGAGCGAAGAAATCCTGAATGAGATGGAGCGCAATCTCGTGTCGACCGAGACGATGGCCGCCGAGAAGGCCACGCGTCTGCGGGCGCACATGGAGGATTTCTTCCCCGAGGCGATGGTTAAGGGTCACGAGTGGCTGACGCCCTCGATGCAGAACGACGCCAAGGACCGTCACGTCGTGGCGGCTGCCGTGAAGGCGAGCGCTCAGGTCATCGTCACCGCGAACCTCAAGCACTTCAAGCCGTTGCCGGAAGGCATTGAGGCGCAATCGCCCGACGACTTCCTCTGCCATCTATTCGACCTCGACCCTAGCGGATTTGTCGAGATGCTGCGTGAACAAGCCGCTGACCTCCAGAAGCCCCCTGTGACGTTCGAGGAGCTCCTTGAGCGCCTTGCCACACCCGCCCCCGACCTCGTGCAGGCCGTGAAGGAACATCTCCTGCTTGGGTGACTGCCGGCACGTGCGGCAGTCCAATTTCCACCCCGCAAATGCTTTCGCTTTTTCGCGCAACTTCGGAGAGCTCCGTCCGAGGGCATGAGCAAAGGAGCTATCCATGCTTGTTAGAAATCCGCTTGTCACCCGCTGCATTCTGGTCGCGCTCGCGCTCGGAGGCGCCGTTCACTGCACCGTCAACGCGGAAGCGCCCACAGAAGTCGAAGCAACGGCCGGAACTGGCGGGAGCAGCGCTGGCGCGGCCGCCGCAGTCACGGAAGGAGGCGAAGCCGGGGAAGGAGGAGCCGCGGGGGCGCCCGAGCCTGCGTGCGCGAACCTTCCGGCGCAGCTCGAGAAGGACGCAACATTCGGCCCAGGTTGCGTGACTGCGAAAACCGTGGTCGTGACCGCTGGCACACTGACTCTCAAGCCCGGAACCACGGTCCAGATGGCACGAGGCGGAAGCATCGAAGTGCAATCCGGCGGCGCACTGAGCGCGCTCGGCACGACAGATGCCCCCATTCTATTCACCTCGGCAGCGAAGGCGGGTGCGGCCGGCGATTGGGGCTGCATTGCGCTCGACAGCGGCAGCGTCGACTCGGCGCTAAATCAGGTGCAAATCGAGTTCGGCGGAGCCGACTGCGGTCTCAGCACCGCGGCTTCGCTCCAGATCGGCGCGAGCATCAATCAGCTCACCAATATCGAGGTGCGAAACGGCTTGGGCCACGGGCTCCGCCTGTCCAGCTCCGCCCGCGGTATCCGCCAGCTGCACGACTTGAAGTTTAGCGCGATTGAGAAGACCTCGCTGTACGTCACGCCCGAGGCGATGAACGCGCTCAAAGCCCCCATTGCGCTCGATGGCGACGACACCTACGTGGATGTGGATTCAGGTGCCATTTTGGATGTCGAGCACGATGTGACCTGGCACAACATCACCGTCCCCTACCGCTTCGACGGCGCGGTAGACGTAGAAGCCGGCCTGACGATCGAACCCGGAACGACTCTGTACCCAACTGCCGGCGTATACTTCGGTGACACGCCGAACACCGCGTTGAACGCGGTCGGAACGGCGACGCAGCACATCCGTTGGACGTCCCTCGAGTCCAAACCCGCACCCGGAGACTGGGGCTGCCTGGACTTCTGGGTCGAGAAGCAGGTCACGCTCGACTACAACGACTTCGAGTACGGCGGAGCCTGCTCGTATGGCGACCATTCGCCCGTCATCCTGATCGAGTCTGGGCCCTCGTCGCTCGGGCACCTCTCGTTCAAGGCCGACAAGGAAGTCGGGATTCAAGATGCGTGGAACTGCCCAACGGGGTCGAATTTGGCGGCGATTTGCGCATTTTCCTACGTGGGCGTCACGACACCACTCTTCTGCGGAGGCATGGCGGCCTGCCCGTAACCGTTGCTCACTGAAGGGAGCGAGCCTTGCGGTAGATCCCGCTCCCGTCGAGCGTACGACAAAGCGGAGGCATCTCGTGAGGCACACCTTGTTCTGCTCGGCGGCAATGGCTTGCGCGCTTGCGCTCGCTTCATCCGCCGATGCTGAGCCGCTGAAAACCAGAGTTGCGTCCTCTGCCCGCGACACCAATATCGATTGGAGCAGACCAAAGCTTTCGTTCGGCGTGCCGCACATCAAAGGCGCGCCCATTGACAATGCCCCGGCCACGATTGCACAGCTGACGACACCGTTCGCGCTTTGCTACACGCGCGCGATCATTCATGGGTGGAAGCGAGAGGGCGACGCGCAGCTCGTGCTTGAGCTCGACGGCAATGGCGGGGTTACGAGCGCAGACATGTTTTCCAGCGCCGCGGGCTTTGACTCGCAAGTTGTCGATTGCTGGACGGCCGCCACTCGAAGGCTGCGATTTTCCAAGCCCTCCACAGGTCCCGCCACGGTCAATCTTGCGCTGGCATTCGGCGCCACGCACGCGCCGCCGCATAGGCCGAAGCAACCGCCGCGATACCCGGGCAAGATTGAGGCGCGTGTGGGCACGATCGTTCAGTCGGGTGCGCGCCTACCCGATGCTGCGCGGGTCGTCGCCGATTGGCAGGACACACTAGCGCCATGCGCGGCTCACGCACGAAGCTCGTTCAATAGTCCGGCTGGTGCACCCTCCGGAGTGCTGGAAGTTCGTCTCCGTGTTGGCCCCAACGGCAGGGTATCCAACGTTGCCATTTCGCGAACCTCAATACTGTTGCCGATGTCGGCGCCGGAGATGCCGCGCGCAGTCGACGCTTGCGTGAAGCAACGCGCAGCACGGCTCCAGTTTACGCCTCATGGCCCCGGGTCGGCGAATGTGCGCTTCTCGGTCATGCTCACACGTGTGAATGATGGGTAGTCAGCGCTCCTCGGCTGAAGATCATTGAACCGGGGTGTGCGCCGCTGCCGTGAAGCCGGCCGCTCGAGCACTCCAGCAGGAGCAACACGTTCGCCAGTCGCATGCTTGATACTTGCGCACCGTGGAACTCGCACCCGATCGTATCGGTAGCGTCAGTTAAAGCTACACACGGCGGGAGTCACCCCGAGCGCCGCTCATTGCAGGTTACAAACCGCGGGGGTTGCGCCAGTGTTACATGTGAACGGCGACGGACAATCATCGTTGCTGCCGCACGTCAAAGTGCAGCGAAACACGCCCACGTCCGCTTGAGCACACTTCGAGTCCTTCGTTGGTGCGAAGCCACAGAGTGAATCGTCCGGAAGGGCGACGTTCTTGCAGTCCTTCGAACTGAATTGATTGCGCGCGACACACGTACTGGATCGGAGCGAGCAGATGTCGGACTTTGTCCCGTCGATACTGGTCGCATTCATCAGCGTCGCGGCATATGGGTCGGCTCCGGGCAAGCAGGTGGCTGGTGCGCCGTCGGCCGTGTCACCCTTCTTCCAAAAGCAGAAATAGCCGACACTCTGTGCAGGGGTTCCGAATTGTTCCTGCACGCACATCTTCCCCGGCGTGCATTGAGCGTCCGAGACGCACGGCTGACAGAGGCCGGCTGACGCTTGTTTGTCCGCTGTGCACGTGTGCATCAAGCTGTCGCAGACGAGCGGCGTCCCCATGCTAGAACCGCATGCAGCGAATTTGGTTCCAGTGCATTGCACGCAGGTGCCCGCGTTGCAGACGCCCTTTCCGGCTATATTCGAGCAGTCGGCGTCTTTCGTGCACGCGGTGCAAGTGCCACCAGTGCACGCGGATGCCGTCGCGCTCGTGCAATCACTCTGCTGAAGGCACGCAACGCATTTCTCTGCCGTTGTATCGCAGAGCGGCTTCCCGGTGGTCGTGCAGTCGGTCTTTGCGGTGCATTCGACGCATGTGTGCTTGCTCGCGTCGCACGCTGGCATGGGCGCTGCGCAGCTCGTCCTGTCCACACACTCAACGCATGAGTTGGTATTCGGATCGCACGCGGGCTTCGCCGCATCCGTGCAGTCTGTCGTCGACAGGCACTCGACGCAGCTGTGCGTTGCGGCGTTACATACGGGAGTTGCCTCCGGGCATGCGCCGTCGCAGGGCGAGGCACCGCCTCCCGATTGACCGGCTACTGCGGAGGCGCCCGCCTCAACGCTTCCACCGTTACCCCCCGTGCCCGCGCCGCCGCCTGAGGCAGAACTAGCTCCACTCGCATTCCCCGTTCCCGCCGTTCCCGCCGTTCCTGCCGAGCCACCCACGCCGCAACGAAGTTCTTCCTCGCACGTAGACGATGTTTGAAGACACGCCGGAGCAAGAAGGGCCCCCGCCACCGCGACAAGCACAGCTGCCGTAAGATTTTGCGTTCGCACTACTCTTCTCCTCAAAATTCCGCGTGAAAATCGATGCCGTTCAGGGCCGGGCTGAGCACGGGGCTCACCGAATAGGAAGCGGTGCGTTCGGAATGACGTGACGGCCACAGAAAAAATATCCCCACCGTTGCGAGCGCCGCGACGCCGGACACAGCGAAGGATGCATTGGCAACGCGGCTGGCGCTGTTTCTATCATTCAGCGAGTGCTCAAGGGCGGAGCATGCTTCCGCGCTAGCAGTCCCGGCAACGCATCCACCGGTGCCAACCTGCCGCGCGTGAGCGTCCGCGTCGCTCTTCGCTGCCGACGACTTGAACGCAAAAATCGTCCCGAGGGTTGCAGCCGCCACGGTCACGCCAACGCCACTCCACAACACGACTGTGCGCGGTTCGATCGCGCCGGGACTGGAGTCCTGGGACTTCGGATTGACCGGCACGGCCGGCGCGCCGGGCCCCTCCAAGCCGCTCGCGACCGGAGGCGCTGCCGGACTCTCGATTCCCGAGATGAGTGCTGCTCCAGTGAACTTCAGTTCTACGTTTTGCGTGGCCCCAGCCGCGATTGTGATGTTTTGGTGCGCCGGCGTGTGGTCGGCGATGCGTGCTTCGACCGTGTGACTTCCGACTTCGACGTAGGTATCTGGTGGCAATGGCGAGGTTCCGATGGGTTCATCATCGATCCGCACTTCAGCGCCTGGGCGGTCAACGGTGATGTGCAGCTTGCCCACGTGCTTGGCCGCAGCGTTCAAGAATTGCTTTGTTCGCTCCAGGTTCTCCGTCTTTTCACGGGGCGGATAGTTCGCGACGGCAAACGCAAAATGCTCGGCGGCATCGCGATACTTTTGCTCTCGAAATTCGACCTGCCCGAGGCTCGAGGCCACGTCATACGTCGCGTGCTCGGCCCACAACTTCTTGAAGATTGCCTCCGCCGCTGGCCAATCCTTCGCCGCCATGGCGCGGTCCCCCTCGAGGTACGCCGCACGTCTGGCTTCCCCGTCTTGAGTCCCCGGAGTCTGAGCTGCGGCTGAGGCAGGGACGGTGGAAAGCGATAAGGCCGAAGCGAGAAATACGAGAGTGAATCGCGTGCGCATGTGAGGACTTGCTTCGTGAGGGGTTCGCTAGTGAATGGGCGGAGCCAGGGGAGTATCCAGATCGAGGTCGCCCGAGCTGCGCTCCCGCACGGCGGCCGGGCGTGAGGGTGTGCTGCTCGCGATCGATGCCGGGCTCGGTGCTTTGGGACGCGCTTTCGTTGAGGACGCCGCCGATGGCGGGCTGGGCGCAAGGCTTGCACGCGCGGCAGACACCTGCGCAGTCGGCTGTGACGTTGGAGCTGCGGGCTGCGAGCTTGGAGGAGAATGCGCTACCGAAGGCGTGCTTGGCAACACGTCGGGCGTTTGACGGGTCGCCTCAGCTTGTGCGGACTGCGAAGCAGTCGGCGGCGACGAGAGCGATCGCCAGACGACCGCGAGCAGCAACGCGAAGAGCAGCGCGCCCAGGCCAACCAATGCCGGCATCCATTGCCGCAAGCGTGCCCTGCGCCGTTCGAGCTTCAGGCGCCGGAGCTCGCCGGTATCCATCAACTCCTCGGGCGGCACGATCGGCCGCTTCATCTGGAGCAGCGCAAGTCGCTCCTCGGGGGAAATGGTCTTCCTGAAGGATTGGAACGGATTCCACGGACCTCGGCTGCCCGTGTTCCGCTTGCCGACGATCTCGTCGTCATCGCGGGTGCTGGTCATGCGAGCACCCTGTGCTCGGTGGGAGCGAGGAGACGCAACCCTTTGGCGCGTCGGGGGAATGCAGACTCGGCGTTCATTCGAAAATAAGCTTGGGTGGCGGCTGATGCTCAGAAGCGGCCGGGGCTGATTTGGTAGCGCCCGGCTGCGCCGATCGAGTGGGCGATGTCTTGCGAGGAGCAGGCGTGTCCGCCTCAAGCCCCGACCTGACATCGAGCAGCTTATTGGATTTGGGCGGCACTTGCGCCGCCGCGGTGGGGCGTTTCAAGCTTGACGCAGGCGTCGAAGCCACACCGCTCACAGGCGCGGGAGGGGTTGGCACCGTCGTCTCAGCAGCGCCGGGTTCTGGGAGTGCACTCGCTGGCGAAGGTGCGGCTGGCGCATTCGAAATGGGAGCAGCGGCAACCGTGTTCGGGGCAGGAGCTTCGCGCGTCGCCGCAACCGCTGGCATAGGCGCACTCGCGCGGTGCCGCATGATGAGGCCAGCGCCGATCCCGAGCGGAAGCGCGAGCGCTATTCCGAGCAGCGCCGAGCGCAGCAGGATGGCTCGAGCTGCAGCGCGATCGTTGCGGCGCGTTGCCCCGCGTCGGCGGCTCGCCGCCAATTCGACTGAAGCAGCATCGCGGGCTTCGCGCTGCGATATGCGCTTGGCAGGAGCCCCGACCGCAGCCGGCGGGGGAGCGCTTTGCTGAATGCGAGGTGCCGAACGGCGCTCGTTGGCGGCCGCAGCGTCCAACACGGTTTCCGTGCGCGGAGAGACGCTCGGCGGCGGGCCTCCCGCGGGCATTTGCTCTGTATCGTTCGGCCCGACCGGCGATGCCGCTCGCAATGCCGTGGATGTTGCTAGAGCGATCGGCGTCGTGCGCGCGACGAGCGCGGGCAATTGAGCTCCGTTGGCGCCGTTCGTAGCCGGACTAACTGGCTTGCGCGGAGGCGCGACGACGCGCATTTTCAGCAGCTTTTCGGGAAGATCCTCGTGAAGGCGTGCGAGCGCCGCGCGGATCGTTTCCGCGAAGTCTGCCATGCTGGCGTACCGCTGCTGCGGTTCCTTCATGATGGCTCGCCACACCAGAAGGTCGACATAGTCCGGCACGCCTTTGACGACTGACTTGAGGCGTGGCGGAAGCTTCCCGATCTGAATCGCGAGGATAACGTTTTGCGTCGGCTCTTCGAGGCCGATCATGCAAGGGCAGATACCCGCAATCATTTCGTAGATGATCGTGCCCAGCTGAAACGTGTCCGAAGCAAACGTGACTCCAAGACCTTGCGCTTGCTCCGGGCTCATGTACGGCGCCGTGCCCTGGAGCAAATCCCGTTGAGTGGTCTGATACGCACCCTCGATGAACTTCGCGATCCCGAAGTCCAGCACCTTGACCTTGTTGTTTGCGCACAGAAAGATGTTGTCTGGCTTGAGGTCGCGATGAATAACGCCCTTTTTGTGAGCAGCTTCAAGGGCGCTGGCGATCTGAAGCGCAATCATGAGGGCTTCAACGAGCGTGAGCGGGCCGAGCTGGCGGAGCAGCTCGCGGAGGTTCATGCCCTCGAGCTTCTCCATCACGATGTAGGGCATCCCGTCGGTTTCGCCCGCATCCATGACGCGAACCACGTTTGGGTGGTCCGCCTTGTAGAGGAACTGTGCCTCTCCCCTCGCTCTATTGAAGAGCTGATGCCCGCGCGTCGCGACATCCGGGATCACTTTGATCGCGACCTCTTCGTTGAGGAACGCGTTGAAGCAATCGTAAACGAAGGCGTGCCCGCCTCTACCGAGCAGTCCGCGCACCTCGTACTTGTCGAGGATGCGGTCGCCGGGCTTGAAAGGGCCCGTCGGCGGCGGTCTCATCATGGCGCCACCCGCGCAAACAATGCGACGATACCGCTCGCCACTGCGATCGCCGTGGTGAGTGCCACGAGCACGGACGCAACGAGGATCGCCGAGCGATAACCACCGCGCCGAGCGACGGCAGTCGACGACGCGGACGGAATAGCGCCAGTGGTGGACTCACCCAAGCCTTGGTGCGAAGCGGCTTGCGACAATTGCGCGGGCTTGGAATCCGTGGTCACCGGTGCTTGGCGACGCAGCTGCCCAGTTGTTCGGAGCATTGCCTGAGGCTCGGCCCGAAACAGCACCGTCTCCATCAGGTGGGAATGTTGCAGCAAGATCGACAATCTTTGAAGTTCGAGCTGAAACGCTTCGGCGCTCGGGTAGCGATCGTCCGGGCTCTTGACGAGGCCCTTGAGAACCACCGCGTCCATCTCCCTTGGGACTGGCTGAGTGCCGAAGTGCGACGGTGGCAGGGGGCCTTCGACCGAGTGGGCGGTCAAGAAATCATGCTTCAAGTGCTCGAAGGGCCCGTGACCGACAATCATCTCGTAGAGAACGAGCGAAACTGCATAGAGATCCGCGCGTAGGTCGACGCGCTTGCCGAGTGCCGCTTCCGGACTGAGATAGCGGGGTGTGCCGAGCACCGCGCCTGTCTCCGTGGGAACAGAAAGCGGGCGCAGCCCGTCACTCGCACCAGGCTCTACGAGCGCGAGCCCGAAATCGAGCAGCTTCAGCGTGATGACACCGTCCGGACCGCGCGAGAGGAACAAGTTTTCCGGCTTTATGTCGCGGTGCACCACACCAATGGCGTGTGTCGCAGCTAGGCCGGCTAGCGCTTGGTGCGCCAAGTCCAGCGCGTCGAGTAGAGACAGGGCGCCCCTCGAGGCGAGCTCCTCCTTGAGGGTATTGCCGGTGAGGTGCTCCATCACGAGCAACGGCCGCCCGTCCCGC
>Ga0105245_10005415_pt1 | contig 11220 bp, 12 predicted proteins | sample KBSM54metaG_FD_81523 | JGI IMG/M metagenome (GOLD analysis project Ga0105245, IMG submission 81523) | Miscanthus rhizosphere microbial communities from Kellogg Biological Station, Michigan, USA - KBS M5-4 metaG | ecosystem: Host-associated > Plants > Roots > Rhizosphere > Soil | place...
CTACCGATGTTTTAGATCACTTCAGTTTTGAACTCAAATTGCTGACGAAATTGCGCCCCGACATTCCCTTGCGGAAACGCCGTTGCGCTTCTTCTACTTAGCATCCAACCAGATTGTCAAAGATCTGAACGTCCACAACATCCATCCACGGCCGAAACCATGAATTTCCAGTCGGCACAAGCGATCTTGCGAAAGCTTGTCGGACGCCGGCCTCGAAAGTCGTTATAAAACGTAGCGACGGGCAGGATCGTTTTACAATCACATACCCGAACGAAAACAGCTACGTTCAAGGAAACTTGGGAACCTGAAAGAACCTCTTCAGTTTAAGGCTGGCTGATAGAACCTTCTACCGCGCTGCCATTCCGCAGCAGACAAAACTTGCCTGCCACATACCGCCATCGTCTAATTTACCAAACCCTGGTCCGCCGCGCAAGGGGTAAAACTAACTTTCTTAGCCTTTTCTTCGCGGGGTCTCCCCGGAAGGGGAGCGGCCGGTAGGACTAAAGCAAGTCTACCAGATGACCCCACGGCGCGCAAGGATTTGGGCAAGAATCAGAAAACTTAATGTGGCGCGGGCTGCGTCTAACGATTGGGCCCTGAAAACGATCCTTATAAAGGGTACGCCGCGTGCACTGACTATGCGACGTAAGTGGAACAACATGAGGAGGATCTGTGCACCAAACGCATCGGGAAGCAGCCGAACAGCATGAAAAAGCCGCTCGGGCGCATCGCACGGCGGCCGAGCACAACGAGAAGGGTGAGAACCAGACCGGCAACTGGCACAGCGAACGCGCCATGGAACATGCCAGCCATGCCTACCAGCTTGCTAAACAAGCCCACGATAAGTCCGGGCGGATTGAGAGTCTTTGATGTCCACACGCTATAACAACGGATCGCACTACGAAAACCACCAAAGAGCTGCCGAGTTGCACGACCAGGCAGCACACGCGCACCGCTCTGCAGCAGAGCAACACGGCAAACAAGACCACCAGACGGGGCAGGAGCATTCACGCCAGGCCCTGGAACATTCGCAGCGGGCATATTTACACACGGAAGAGACGCAACCCCAGCAGACGAACGCTCACGGAGTGGCCGTATTTGGGCACGATGACATCGCCGCTCTGGCGCATGAACTGTGGCGAGCGCGAGGCTGTCCAGAAGGATCCCCAGAGGAGGATTGGTTTCATGCCGCTGAACAACTACGATCCCGACGGTAACCTCCTGGGCGCCGTATTGGGCCAAGAGGATTGCCCCAAATGCGGAACGCTAATGGAAACGGTTGAGGTCCAGGTGGAAGAATTACCGATCCGGCAGTTACGGCTGTGTCCGGAGTGTTACCTGGTCACGTGGAACGATGAAAACGGGTTCCAGAGCCGGCAAGGCGTCCCCATGAAGAAGGGGTTTAGCCCGGATGCCGATCCTCTGGGCGGGAGTTTGGATCTGCCACCCTACAAGCTGCCGGAGTGTTAGAGTGTCGAAATGAGTCGCGACACGGCACGCGCCACAAAACTACACTGGTGGAGCGCGATGATTGCTGTGGTTGCGCTGGGGCAGGCGTCCCAGACGTTTGAGGTGGCTTCAGTAAAGCCATCCCCTCCGGGTTGGGAAAGAGGAGGGGTTTACTTCGGACCTCCGCGGGGCGGTCCCGGAACTCCCGACCCCGGCCAGATTACCTGGACCTACGCCCGGTTCAGAGACTTACTCATGACCGCATACGATCTGAAGACCTACCAGATCGTCGGGCCTGCCTGGATGGACACGGAACGCTACGACATCGTGGCCAAGGTTCCAGCGGGAACCACCAAAGAGCAGGTCAACATCATGTGGCAGAACCTGCTGGCCGAGCGATTCGGCGTAAAGCTCCACCACGGCCCTAAAGAATTCCAGGTGGAAGACCTGGTGATTGGCAAGGGCGGCTCCAAGCTGAAAGAAACCACGGAGGATACCAGTGGACTACCTTCGCCGGCTCCACCTAAGTTCAAGGACGGCGTGCTGAGCAGTCCCGGCCTGGTAACAACCATCTCCATGAATGCTAACCGGGGGAGTGCCCGCGCGGTCGCCAAGGCCCAGCCGCTCTCGAAATTGGTCGCGATGATGTCAGCCCAGCAAAATCATCCGGTGATCGATAAAACCGGGCTGACAGGGCTCTACGATTTCACCCTGGAGTTTACGCTAGTCCTTCCTCTTCCGCCAGGACAGTCGCCCACGGCTCCAGCAGCCAGCGATCCCGGCCCCGATCTCGCCGCGGTTGTCGAACAGCAGCTGGGGCTGAAGTTGGTTGGAAGCAAGGCGAAGCTGGACGTGATCGTTATCGATCAGGCCGAAAAAGTGCCCACTGAAAATTAGCGGACGCTGAATAGAAAACCACGATCGGAGTTTTCGAGGAGAACCACGTATTCACCCGCCGGTAAAGGGTCAGTCACGGTAAACTTCCGAAGCGTGGCCGAGACCTGGGTCATGACGATCGGCAATGAAGACGCCAAGTGGTTTTCTGTTACGGGTAGCTCGCGAGTTCCCTTCCCGACTTGTAAGCGTAGGAGCTCGACGTTTCCGACGCTGTCAAGCACAACGAGTACGGGTGTCTTCGAAGCGGACCGGATGGGCGATACCACGCCAGCGAAGGAATGCAACTTCAATTCCTGGATTTCCAGGTCACGAAAGTCACTATTCTCGAGAAGGACGACCTTCGAGCCAACGGTGGCAGGCGGCGGAGGCGCCACAGTTGTTGAAAGCTGTTCTTGTTTTGAGAGCAGTTCCTGTTTTGAAAGCAGTTCTTGCGAATCCACGATCGCGGGCATTTCCTGTCCCAGATCGGTCTTGAGCCGGACGGTCTTGCTCGAAACAATAGCGACTTCCACAGGAGAGGCCGCGGTCAGCTTGGGATCCACATAGTCGGCCGCATCCTGGTTCAATGCATCGAGCAAGTTCTGGGCGCGGTAGGGACGGACGATGAAACGCCGGTTACCCACGTCAACCGTAACCCGCCAATACTGCTGGGCGCGAAGGTTGGAGGCCCGGCAGCGCGCCGGGGGAGCCGCTCCCTTGGGGACCGCGAGGCAACTGGGGTCGGCCGCTTTCGCGGGCACGGATACTTCCTCGACGGAAACGACTTTGCCCAGTTCCCAGAGAGGAGCCTGGGCCGATGCGCCCAGGCCGGCTAACGCAAACAGGATGATTCCGGATCGGCTGGTCACTTCTTCAGGCTATGGACGTAGGCGGCGACATCGTCCGCGGACTTGCCGGTAACGGCCTTCACCGGCTGCATCTTTCCCTTCCCTTTGGTGATGACGCCGGCGATATCGGCTTCGCTCATACCTTGAACCTCAGAGGACTTCAGATCCTTCATTTCGACTTTCATCATTTTGGCTACGGTTGCGTTGGGGGCTCCATCGGGTCCATGGCAGGACTTGCAGGACGTGTCGTAGAGGGCTTTGCCGGCTTTAGCGTCGGCAGCATACATGGCGGCCGCCGCGGCGAGCGCCAAGATGAACATAGTTAGGTAGATGCGCATAGTTCGAGCGTAGCACTCGTCGGCGGGCGAGGCATGCCTCGCCCCTACAGCGCCATGTCGGGGCGGGCGATGGTGCGCCACATGTGAGCGACCGGGCTGTTGTCGTTGCCGAGTCCTTCTTTGGGCTGCTTGAAGTGGCGGCCGATGATTTCGCGGAATGGATCGATACTGATCCTGGCTTTGGGGTCGAAGGAGTAAAAATCGTTCACCGTGACCAGTCGTGGCGCTTCATACCAGGGATGCTTCTTCAGCATTTCGTAATCGGCGCGAATGTGCGGGAGAGGGACGTAGTCCTGGCCGAAGAGCCGGCGGTAGAGATCGGGATACTCATAGCCATAGGCCGGATCGGCGAAAAAGCGCAGAGCCTGGTGGTACTTGATGGCGAATGCAGTCTTCTCCGGCACGTAGGGTTCATACAACTGGGCGGCCCAATAGCCGTGATCGGCCTTGAGCAACGCTTGGGCGGTATCGTGTAGCAGACAGGCCAGGATGATTTCCTCGGACATGCCGTTTTTCATCGCCAGTGCGGCGCTTTGCAGGACGTGATTGGCGGGGGCGAAACGCAGCGCGAAGAAATCGTACAGCGTGGGCTTTTCGGGCATGGGCGGAAGCGCTTTCACTTTCGCTCCGGGCGCGGTGGCGACAAACAGGTTCCCTGCCCCCATGCGGTAGTGGCGGGTGGGAATCCTGGCCTCGACTTCGGCGACCGTGGGAAAAGGATCGGTGGATAAGAGGATCTTATCGAGCTCGGTAGACAGGAAATCTTCCAGGGCGTCGGCCTTGGCTTCGGAGTCCATGCGGGCGACGGCTTCCTCACCGCCGAGGGTGGCAATCAAATTTTCGCGCTTGATTTCCATATAGCTATCTCTACCTCGATGTTATCCTGAACCTGAGAAGATGGCGATCGGGGACCGAGACTACGCGCGCCCGTACCTGTCCATGGGCGGACTTCCGCGGGGCGTCCGGGGCCTGATCATCGCCAATTCGGCGGTGTTCCTGCTGATGTGGCTGTTCAGCGGGACGGAAGCTGTCCGGCTGTTCGGCAGCTTGTTCGCGCTGACCCCGGCGGACGTCATCGGCCGACTGTATGTCTGGCAGCTGGGCTCCTACCTGTTTCTGCATGCGGGGTTCATGCACATCCTGTTCAATATGCTGCCTCTTTGGTTCTTCGGACGCGATCTGGAGGACATCTGGGGAACGCGGCGATTCGTGCAGTTCTATTTCTTCTGCGGTATCGGAGCAGGAGTGATCGTGGTGCTGGCGAACTACCTGTTTGGGAATCCGGCGATTCCTACGGTGGGCGCATCGGGCGCGATTTATGGGGTGATGCTGGTGGCGGCGGTGTTGTGGCCGGACAGGACGGTCATTTTCTACATTTTTCCGATAAAGCTCAAATACCTGGTGATGATTTTGGGCGCGATGGCTTTCTTCAGCGTGCGCGATCTGAACAGCGGCGTCAGCGATATCGCCCACCTGAGCGGGATGGCGTTCGGGTACATTTTCCTGAAGATCCCGAAGAAGCGCGGGTATAGTCGAAGGAGTTCCTTTGGCAGCGACACCTTGATGGACAAGTACAAGGCATGGAAGCTGGCGCGGGCCAAGCGCAAGTTCCAGGTGTATCTCAAGAAGAAACAAGGCTCAGACACGGATCGCTGGGTGAACTGAGCCGCCTTCGAAACGAAGGGGACGGGCGAGGCGTCACACATGTATTGCAAGGATGGTATAGTGCGGTCATGAAGGCCTCCCGAGTCATTCTATTAGTCGTGGCCTCGGCGCTCAGCGCGGCCCTGGTGGTGGTTGCCCAAGGACCGAAGAGCGGGGGGAGCGAGACGGTGGCGCGTCCCAAAAAGGGAACGCCCAACGCTCCGGCGGAACCGCCCGAGCAGTCCAAGATCCCATCGCAATTTAAGAAGGGTAAGGATCTGCCGGAAGGGGTCGCGACCTATTCGACCGATGCGGTGACGGTGACCGTGGACGTATCGGTGCTCGATAACAAGGGACACTTCATACCCAACATTCCAAATGCAGACTTCCGTCTGCTGGAGGATAACGTTCCGCAGAAGATCACGACGGTGTCCAAGGGCGAAGCGCCGCTGACGGTAGCGCTGTTGATCGAGTTCTCGGGACGATTTCAACAGGTTTATTCCGAGCCGTGGTACCAAACTCTGCAAGCGGCTTACGGATTCGTACAAACATTGAAGCCCGAGGACTATGTCGCGATCGTGGCGTACGATTTGCGTCCGGAAATTCTTTCGGACTTCTCGACGGATCGGGCAGAGGCGCAGGATGGATTATCGCGGCTTCGTTTTCCGGGATTTTCGGAAGCGAATTTGTTCGACGCGCTGACGGATACCGCGCAGAGAATGCAGGACATCGAGGGACGGAAGGCTATCCTGGTGATCTCGAGCGGCATCGATACGTTCAGCAAGCTGAACTATGGCGAGACGAGGAAACTGCTGCAGAATGCGGGCGTTCCGATCTACGCGATCGGACTGATGCAGGCGTATCGCGACATCATGTATTCCTACGGCGCGCTCTCGGATTCGGCCAACATGGACTTCTTGCAAGCCGACAACCAATTGCGGACGTTCACCAAAGAAACCGGCGGCATGGCGTTTTTCCCGCGCTTCTATGGACAGTTCCCCGAAATCTATCGCGGCATCAGCGAGGTTCTTAGGAGCCAGTACGTACTGACGTACACTCCCAGCAACACCGCGCGCGATGGAAAGTTTCGCAAGATCAAAGTGGAACTGGTGAATCCGGAGAACAATCAGCCGCTGAGCATCAAAGACGAGAAGCAGAAACCGGTGAAGTTCGAAGTGCTGGCGAAGCCCGGGTACACCGCTCCGAAGGCAGTGGAATAGAAATTCATTCGGAGTTTTGTTTTACTTTTATTCTTGCGTGACCAACGAAAGATAAAAGTCAAGAACTCCATCTTTCCGTTTTTGAATCCGTTAGAAAATTCTTGACAGAGATGTTGCGGCTCTGTTACTGTCGCGTTGTTTCCTACACATCATGTCTCTGCGGAATTCTTCTTCCTCTACTCTTCATGGACGCATTCTCCTGGTGGACGACAACGTAAGCGGATCGACAGCCCGAAAAACAGTACTCGAAGAACTCGGACACAAGATCAGCGTGTCATCCAGCGGCGCCGATGCGCTCGAACAATTCTCCAAACAGAAATACGATCTGGTAGTAACGGACTACAAGATGCCTCGCATGGACGGTCTGGAACTGATCGTCCGGTTGCGCGAGGAAGATCCAGGCATTGCGATCGTGCTGGTATCCGGCTTCGTCGATACGCTGGGGATGAACGAAGCGTCCACGGGTGCGGACGCGGTGATCCAGAAAAGCGCCAATGAGGTAACTCACCTGGTTCGAGCGGTTAGCAGATTGCTGCGGCGGAAGCCGGCGAAGAAAGCAGTGAGTGGAGTGCGTCCGGCGTTGAAGGCAAAGCGGAAAGCGGTTTGATTCGGGCCTGGTTAGCCGGCGAGGAACGGGAGCGGGATCCAGCGGAGTGAGGCGGCGGTCATCAGGATGCCGACGCACAGGATCACAAACGCCGAGGCGATCGGCGCAATCTTCAGTAACGGATGTTGCGCGTTCTTCGAAGACTCCGGCAGCCAGTTCTTGGCGTAGATCACTAGCATCCCAATCGCCATCAGAACGCCAGCCAATCCCAAGCTGAATGCCAACAGGAGGACCAGGCCGAGTCCCACGCGTCCGATCGCGATGGCGCTCAGCAAGAGCACCATGGCTGCAGGACATGGCACTAAACCGCCGCTTGCGCCTAAGGCCATCAGGCTGCCAACGGTGATGTCTCCCTGAGGGACATGACTGTGCCCGTGGTCATGCCCGTGGTCATGGTGATGGTCATGGTCATGATGATGGTGGTGGTGATGATGATGACCATGGGCGTGAGCATGTTGATGAGCGAGTTCATGCTGATAGGCTCGCCAACGTTTGTAAAACAACCAGCCGCCGATCAGGACGATCGACACGCCGGATAGAACTCCCAGTACCGGGATGATCTTTTCCGGAACAATGTAACTGGAAAGCAGGAGTGTTCCAATTCCCAAAAGGAACACGCTGAGGGTGTGCGTGAATGTGACCGTCGCGCCGAGCAACGCAGCGTGCTTCATGTTGCCCCGGGAGCCCACGAGATACGCAGTGACGATGGTTTTTCCGTGACCGGGTTCAAGTGCGTGGAGTGCGCCCAGCCAGAAAGCGACAGCGATTCCGGCGATCAGCCATCCTGCGCTCAACTGGGGCTGATGCAGGAGTTGCGCTAAATAGTCAGCTTGCATACTACTTACTCGGGGTGCTTTGGTTCTTGCGGATTTCCTCGAAGTATCGTTCTACAAAGGGCTGAAAAATCAGGGGCACTTCATCGCGATGAATCTCACCACCGGCTTCGGAGTGCTTGGCCTGCTGCTGGGTGAAGGCAGTCTTAAGAGTCTGCTTGGTGTTGCTGACTTCGATCATCATTTCGCCGGTCACCGTGGCCGAGCGTTTGCCCAGGACCTCGCTGATCTTGCCCATAGCTTCCAGAGCCTTGGCGTCTTTGGCGGCTTTATCGCCGTCCTTGGAGCCGGCGCCGCTGGCACTTTCCTGCGCGGAAGGTTTGCCGGGCTGATCGCTGGCCTTCGACTTGGCGTCGTCAGACTGATTCTGCTCGCCGCTAGGGCTATCGTCCGATTTGGACTCGGCACCCTCCTTCTGATCGCCCTGCTTCTCGCCCTTCTCCGCCTTGTCGCTCTTTTCGCCGTTCTGATTATTCTTGGCGTTCTGCTGCTTGGAACTGTCGTTGGCGTTGGGCTTCATCTTGTTCAGCATGTTGGCCAAAGCGTCCTTGAGCTTGTTGAGAACGCCGCTGTCGCTGGGATTGCCCTGCTTATCCTGATTGCCGCCGTCCTTGTTCTGGCCGTCCTTAGAGTCGGCGCCCTTGTCGCTCTGCTTCCCGTCCTTGTCGCCGCCTTTATCCCCGCCTTTTTTGTCGCCCTCGCCGCCGCTCTTATCGCTCTCTTTGTCAGCCGATTCTTTCGAATTGTCGTCACCGTTAGGATTGAGGGAATCGGACGCATCCTTGCTATTGAGAAGATCCTCGGGCTGCTGATCCTGTTGAGTGGGGCTGGCTTCGGGATTGCCTGGATCGAACGGCTGCTGGACGCCCTTCAAATTCTTCGCCTGGTTCTTGGCAAGCTGCTGAGGAGGAGTTCCGAAGAACTGGTCATAGGCGATCTTGAGCAGCGAAGGTTCCAGGTTCAAGCTGCCGGTGACCGCGTAACGCACCGCGAAGAGGCCGAACGCTACCAGGATCAACCCGGTGGCGGGCAATAGGTAGCGCGAACGGGTGGGGGGAAGTGCCAGGGTCACGTCCACGCTTTGGGAGAGGACTTCCGCGGTACGCCCCTGAGATTCGCATACGGATTCGCGGCCGGGTTGGGGATGTTGGGCGAAATGGACGGCGGTGGAGAGTGAATCGGCCAGCCCCAGGCGACGATCGATCATCTGGGCCAGCTGGTAGAAAGACGGCAAACTCTTGCGGACGCTGTAGATCCCGACGCCGAGGCTGGCGGCGATCAACAGGACCGGCCAATACCAATCTAGAATCTGGGTTCCGAAGAGCAGGAGCAGAATAGCCCCGCCCATGCCGATCACCATGGCCAAGGCGGCCTTATCCAGGGCCAACTGCCCGAGCAATCGGCGTCGAGCGCGTTCCAGCAGATTCGTCAGAGTGGGATGGTTTGGCAAGGCGTTCGTCTAAAACGTAACTCTATATAATAAGCATACAATCGCCGTACGAGTAAAAGCGATACTTTTGCGAAATCGCGTGCTGGTAGGCGGCCAAGGTCAATTCCCTTCCCGCCAAGGCGCACACCAACACCAAAAGACTGGACTTGGGCAAGTGGAAATTGGTTAGCATCGCGCCCGTGCGGTGGAACTGGAAGCCGGGTTGGATGAAAATTTCCGTCTCGGCCGCAGCCGGGTCGCTTTCGATGGCCCGGACTGCTGTGGTTCCTACCGCGATGATTCGTTTGGCTCGATCCATGGCTGCGATCGTTTCCGGCGGGACGAGCATCGATTCTTTGTGCAGGCGGATTTCGTCGAGGGATTCCGAGCGCAGCGGCTGAAAGGTCCCAAGGCCAACGTGCAGTGTGACATGGGCAATCCCGGCTCCCGAGGCCTTGCATGCCGCGAGAATTTCCGGGGTGAAATGCAGACCGGCGGTGGGCGCGGCGGCTGATCCACGCTCACGGGCGAACACGGTCTGGTAGCGCTCGCGGTCAGACAGGTTATCGGGACGGCGAATATAGGGCGGCAGGGGCATGTGGCCGACTCGATCCAGCACCTCGAACAGATCGCCAATGGGGTGGAGGCGAACGGCGCGCTCACCAAACTCGGCACGGTCCAGGATTTCGGCGGTGAGGTCGTCGGCGATCACGATGCGTTCACCGGTGGGCAACTTGCGGCCGGGACGGACGAGAGCTTGCCAGGTAAGACCGTCGGCGGAAACAGGTTTGGTGAGGAGGATCTCGACGCGGCCGGTTGCATTCTCGTGATGGCGCTCGCGATGTCCGTAGAGTCGCGAGGGGAGAACGCGGGAGTCGTTGAGGACGAGGCAGTCGCCGGAATGAAGGAAGGCCGGAAAATCGCGGAACATGCGATCTTCCCACTCGCCGGTGGTGCGGTTCACTACAAGCATGCGTGACGCTGCGCGGTCAGGGAGAGGCTCCTGGGCGATGAGATCGTCGGGGAGATGGAAGTCGAAGTCGGAGAGAAGCACGTCCTCACCACTGTAAACTGGAAACACATTTGTTCGAGGCAATGAGATGAGGATTTTGGGGATCGAATCGTCGTGCGATGAGACGGCGGCGGCGGTGGTGGAAGACGGATCGAGAATCCTGTCGTCCGTGGTGTCCTCGCAGATGGCAACGCACTCGAAGTACGGGGGCGTGGTTCCAGAACTCGCCTCACGCGAGCACCTGCGAGCGATTGTTCCTGCCGTGAGAATGGCGCTGGCGGAATCCGCTACGCGCGCCGAAGATCTGAGCGCGATCGCCGTGACCGAGGGCCCGGGTTTGGTGGGGTCACTATTGGTTGGGATGACTTACGCGAAAGCCTTGGCGATGGTCCACAAGCTGCCCCTGATTGCGGTGAACCACATCGAGGGACATATTTATGCTGTGGCCAGCCAGCATCCAGTGGAATACCCGGCGCTGGCGCTGGTGGTAAGCGGCGGACACACGCATCTTTACGAGGTCGCGGAAGGGTTTCGCTACCGGCTGCTGGGGAAGACGCGGGACGACGCGGCGGGCGAGGCATTCGACAAGGTCGCCAAGCTGCTGGGGTTCGGGTATCCGGGCGGGCCCGTCGTGGACATGTTGGCCGCGCACGGAGATCCGGAGGCCGTTCGATTCACGCTGGCGAAGATGAAGGGAAATACGCTCGATTTCAGTTTCAGCGGGCTAAAGACTGCAGTGCTGCGCTGGTTCGAGGCGCGGGATATGGCGGAAGAGGTAGCGGCCCGGCGTGCGTTGCTTGCTCGTAATTTGTCGCCGACGGTTGAAGATTGGCTAAGGGTGACTCCGAAGGCGACGCTGGATGTTCTCGCCTCGTTTCAAGCCACGGTGATCGAAGAACTGCTGCGGCGGGCAACGCGGAGTGCGGAAGAGATCGGCGCAAGGAGCTTGATCGTATCGGGAGGC
>Ga0105245_10005420_pt1 | contig 11212 bp, 8 predicted proteins | sample KBSM54metaG_FD_81523 | JGI IMG/M metagenome (GOLD analysis project Ga0105245, IMG submission 81523) | Miscanthus rhizosphere microbial communities from Kellogg Biological Station, Michigan, USA - KBS M5-4 metaG | ecosystem: Host-associated > Plants > Roots > Rhizosphere > Soil | place: Michigan...
GAGGTTCTACATTAGTATAGATGCACGAACTCAGCTTTTTAGAAGCCATTTTTCCCCGCGCTGCAGGGCCGGTTCGTAAGATTGTATTCGCAGCACTGGTTTGTAGTATGAAAAAAGCCGTGGTACTGCTGAACGTTCTCTTCGTCTTTCTGAGCCTGGGCCGTGCCCAGACACGCGCCGCCAGCCTGCCCGCCCAGCAAGAACCTGCCGCCACAAAAATTATGAAGGTGGACGACGTGCGTCCGGGCATGAAGGGTGTTGGCTACACCGTTTTCCAGGGAACCAAGCCGGAGCCCATGGGAGTGGAAGTGCTTGGCGTGCTTCGCAACCTGAATGGCCCCAAGAGTGACGTGGTGCTGGTAAAGCTCGTTGGCGATAAGCCCGAGTTCACCGGCGTGGTCGCGGGTATGAGCGGCAGCCCGGTCTATATTGACGGCAAGCTGCTGGGCGCAATCGCCTATCGAATCGGCCAATTTTCCAAAGAGCCGATTGCCGGTGTGACCCCCATTGAGCAGATGCTGGAAATCAATGAGTTTGACCAGAGCATTCCGCAGGGTGGCGCAGCGGCTGCTGCTCGCGTTTCTGGCGCGTCAAGGACCAGCACGCCCGGCAAAGATGATGGCAATCCGGTCCAGAGTTATGCGCAGTATCTGACACCCATCGACGCTCCTTTCGTCTTCAACGGATTTAATGAAGCGGCCATCAAGCAATTTGCGCCGGCTTTGTCGGCAGTGGGCATTACGCCGGTGATGGGAGTGGGCTCGGCCAGCAAAGATAAACAGCCTGAGCCACTGGCGCCCGGCTCTGCGGTGAGCGCCATCATGGTTCGCGGCGATATGGACGTGGCGGCAACATGCACCGTGACTTACATGGATAAAGACCACCTGCTGGCGTGCGGGCATCCTCTGATGCAATTTGGCATGGTTGATATGCCGATGACAAAAGCCAATGTGGTGGCCACGCTTTCTTCTCCGCTGAATGCTTTCAAGATCATCAACACCACGGAATCCGTGGGCGCATTTGTGCAAGACCGCCACACCGGCATTCTGGGCCGCTTTGATCGTGACCCAAAAATGATTCCGGTAACGCTGAGCATTCACGGCCCCAGCGGCCCGCGCGAGTACCACTATGAAGTCCTGAACAACGCCAAGCTCACGCCCGTGATGATGATGACCACGGTTTACAACGCGTTGATGGGCATGAACCAGTACGGCGAAGAGACCACTTACCGCATGAATGGCCGCATCCACGTCAACGGATTTTCAGATGTGCGCCTGACCAACATGTTCTCTCCCGTGGACGCGAATCCCACGGCGTACTCTGTTGCCATGTCCCTGGGCGAACATTTTGGGCGCATCTATGACAATCCTTTTGAAGCTCCCACGGTCAGCGGCGTAAATCTTGAATTTGACCTTGAGCCGGAACGCCGTGCTGCGGTGCTGGAAAGCGCGCGCACTGATGTGACGGAAGCGCGTCCGGGCGACGAGATCACGATTGGAGCTGTTCTGCGGCCCTATCGTGGCGACCGCATTGTCCGCCGTATTCCTGTTCGCGTGCCAACTTCCGCGCCCAAAGGTTCTCTGCGCATTTTGGTGAGCGATGCGGAAACGCTGGATCGCGCGCGGCGGTCGACGCCAGCAATGGGCCGGCGCATGGATTTGCATTCAACTATCGAAGTGCTCAACAAAGAACACTTGAACGATCATCTCTATGTTTCCTTGCTGGAGGCCAATCCGCAAGCCACGGTGGAAGACAAGGTGATGCCGGCTGTGCCTCTTTCCGTGATGAATGTCATGGAAGGTATGCGCGCGACGCAGGAGATGGTGGTCTTCAATGAGTCGGCGGTGAATGAAGCTTCAACACCGGTTGGTTACGTGGTAAGCGGCGCGCAGATTATCAGCGTCAGCATTAAATAATACTGGAGTCGAAGCGCAGCTTTTTCCGAACTGCCGAGCGTAATCCCTACCCGGAAAAAAGCTGTGAGGACCGGCAAACCCTTAGAATCCCGAGTGAAGCGTTAATGTCATTTGTTTTTGGTTATCTTGTATCAATGAGGTATCTCCTGTTGGGATATCTCCGCCGCTGTATCTGCGTTTTTTCTGTAATCCCGAGCGCCGCGAGGGAACCCTATAGCGCCAACGATCTTTGTTCCCGGGATGACGCATAAAAAGCTTCAGAATTGAGGTCTCCGAATTTCCTCTTAACAATAGCGATCCCTCTCTTCGCTCGGGATTTCAGGAACTTCGGAATTTTAGGAACTGTTACCCTTATTAATGATGAAAAAAATTCTATTTGTCCTTATTGTTATTGCCTTTACAAGTCTTGCCCTCGCTGAAGGCACGCGCCAATGGAAAGAAACCGGCTACGACGATTTTGAAAAAGGCACGGCCCGCGGGATCGCCATCCGCAGCACCGGACAAATTGAATTGGCGCCGGCGTTCAAAGCCATTTACACCAGCCCCTCATCTTTTATCTGGAGCATAGCCGCAGATAAGGACGGCGTGGTTTACGCCGCGACCGGAGCACCCGCCAGAGTTTATCGCGTAACGCCCGACGGTAAACCGACTGCTATTTTTGAGCCTAAAGAATTGCAGGTGCAATCCATCGCGCTGGGCCAGGATGGCGCTGTTTACGCGGCTACATCGCCCGATGGCAAGGTATATCGAATCACACGCAAACAGGCCGCCGCCGGCGCCGCACCGGAGTTCACCGCGGAAACTTTTTTCGATCCAAAAACCAAGTACATCTGGGACATGGCGTTTGATGCGCAAGGGCGTTTGTACATCGCCACGGGAGATAACGGCGAAATTTTTCGCGTCGAAAAGAACGGGCAGGGCGCGGTCTTCTTCAAATCCGATGAAGCGCACATGCGCGTGCTCGCGTTTGATCCCAAGGGCAACCTGATTGCCGGTTCTGACGGCAGTGGACTGGTCTACCGCATCTCTCCAGCGGGAGAAGGTTTTGTACTCTACAGCGCCTCTAAAAAAGAAATCACGGCGCTGGCCGTGGATGCCGCCGGAAACATTTATGCCGCCGGTACAGGAGAGAAACGTTCCGGCGGTCAGCAGGGCAGTCAAAACCCGACCGCGAATCCGGCTCCTGCGCCAGGCGTTCCGCCACCCGCCGCGCCGTTCAGCGGCAACGTGAGCCTCTCCGGGTCAGACGTGTACAGCATCGCGCCGGACGGCTCGCCGAAAAAGCTTTGGTCTTCACACGACGATATTGTGTATGCGCTGGCATTTGATTCAGCCGGCAGGTTGATTGCAGGCACCGGGAACAAGGGCCGGATTTACGCTATTGAAAAGAACGGAGACTATACCGACCTGCTACGGGCCACGGCCAATCAGGTAAGCGCATTCAGCAAAGCGCCGAATGGCGGCCTTTATTGTTCCACCAGCAATCTGGGCAAAATCTTTTTGATGAGCAATGGCACTGAAGCCGATGGCACGTTTGAGAGTGATGTAAAAGACGCGCAGATCTTCTCCCGCTGGGGACGAGCCGAAGTGCGGGGCCGCGGCAACTTTGAGCTGTTTGCGCGCAGTGGCAACGTTGACAATCCGGATCGCAACTGGAGCCCGTGGGCGCGCATTGACCTGGCCAAAGATGCGCGGACGGATGTCCCGCCAGCCAGATTCATCCAGTGGCGCGCCGTACTGAAGCCGGCGAATCCGCCAACGCAGATCGATGAAGTAGCAATCAACTATCTTTCCAAAAATGTTGCGCCCGTAGTGGACGACGTGGTGGTGGTAGTAGGCGCGCGCTTTCAGCCGCAACCAAAGATGACAGGATCTGAAACCGTCGCAGTAAACCTGGGCCCGCCGCCACAACAATTCAATAACAGTCGTATGGACAATCCGCCGACGGCTAATAAGGACCGCGGTTCCATTGCTGTCCGCTGGGCCGCGCACGATGAGAACGATGACAATCTGGTTTACTCGGTCTATTACCGGGGCGATAACGAGCACGACTGGAAACTTTTGAAGTCAGGGTTGACCGACAAATTTTATTCGTTTGAATCCGGCCTGTTGCCCGACGGCGGTTACACCGTGAAGGTCGTCGCCAGCGACGCGCCATCACATAGCCCGGAAGACACGCTCTCTGACGAGAAAGAGAGCCAGCGCTTTGAAGTGGATAACACCGCGCCGCGTATTGAGAACCTGGCGGCACGCGTGGAAGCCCAGGGCTTACACGTCACTTTCCATGCCGCTGACGATGGGTCCCCGATCAAGCGCGCCGAGTATTCCATTGACGCAGGCGATTGGCAGTATGTTGAGCCAGTGGGCGCTCTGACAGACGCAAAGAGCGAAAACTATGACTTCACCGTGCTGCTGAGCAATGCGCCGCCCGCGCCAGAAGAACCTGTGGAGCAGAAACGTAAGAAAGGCAAGCCTGCGCCAGTTGCAACGCCTGCTCCGGCAGCGGAGCACGTAGTGGTGGTGCGGGTTTATGATCGCGCGGACAATGTGGCAACGGCGAAGTATGTGACAAAATAGTCTGCCTTCGTCCCGAGCGCAGCTCTTCTGAAATCCCTCGCGAAGCGAGGGATCACTATAGCTACGATGGTCTTATGGGCGACGATAATCCGATAAGAATTTTGGCAAGGTTTACGCTCCGAGAATACATCGTCACAATAGGGTTCCCTCGCTACGCTCGGGATTTCAGATCAGCCCTGCTGCTGCTTCTGCTCTCCTGCCTGCCAGCTTCCGCGCAAAGCAAAGCCCCCGCAACTGAAACCGATGCCATCCGCCTTTCCCGTCTTATCGACGAGTACTGGCGCTACCCCCTCATCGGAACTTTCTATGCGCGATATCTGGCCGGTGAGCAGGTTGATCTCCCGGATCTCTCAGAGCAGAAGGCGAACTCTGACGCCGAATTTGAGCGCCACATTCTCGCCGAGTTGCGCACAGTCAACAAGGACCGCCTTTCGCATGCCGACCTACTGAATTTAGAGGTCCTGCGCTGGCAGCTCGAGATCGATATCGGCTTTGCCAAGTACCACTGGTTTGACATGGAGATCACGGCTCATGCCTCGCCGCTCCCCGTGGTGCAAGCGATCTTTGAGCGACAGCAGTTCCACGGCCCGGCTGATCTCGATCGCTATGTGAAGCTGCTTCAGCAGTTGAAGATCTTCATCATTCAAACCAGGGAGTTGACGGAGGGCCAGGCAAAGCGCGGCATCGTGCTGCCCAAGCCCGGGATCGCCCCTGCGCAAGCCTTCCTTTCTTCATTCATCAAGGAGCCGGAGAAGAGCCCGTTCTACGTAGCACAGGAGCGCCTCGCCGCTATTGATCCCGCCTTAGTAGCTCCGTTCCGCGAAAAAAGTGCGGGCAGCCATCGAGACCGAGATCAATCCTGCGCTGCAATCGCTGGTTGACTACGTGGCTGGCGATTATGCGAAGAAAGCTCCGGAAAAAGTAGGGCTCAGCCAGTATCCCGGCGGGCAGGAATTCTACCGCTTCCTTATCCATGCTTACACCACCTTGGATATGTCTCCGGCAGAGATCCATCAACTCGGATTGGCAGCCGTGCAGCACGATGAAGAACAGATGGCGGACCTGCGAAAGAAGATGGGATACAAAGGCACTGCCGCAGAGTTCCGCAAGTTTCTGTTGACCGATCCGCGCTTCATTGCAAAATCGCCGGAAGAATTTCGCGACCGTCTCATATCCTATGTGAAGCGAATTGAACCCAAGCTTGGCCTTTACTTTCTCCACTTGCCCAAAGCCGGCTACACAACAGAGCGGCTTACGTCGGGGCTGGAGTCAGCCTTCACCTTCGGGCTGTACGTTCCACCTTCGGACGGGCAATCAACCGGAATTTACTATTTCAATGGATCTCATTTAGAGGCCCGGCCCCTGTTCAAAGCGGGTCCTCTTATCACACATGAACTCATACCCGGACATCACTTCCAGCTGAATCTTGCGGCGGAGAACCGTTCCATCTCGGCCTTCCGCCGGTTTGCCCCCTTCCCCGCCTACACCGAAGGCTGGGCCGATTACAGTTCGCAACTTGCTTCTGAGATTGGCACCTACGCGGACGACTATGATCGCTACGCGCTCCTGGCGCAGAATGTTCACCAATCACTGCGTATGGTGGTGGATACCGGCTTCCACGATTTCGGCTGGAGCCTGGAAAAGGCCACCGAATATATGCGAGAGCATGAACTCGAGTCTGACATTCAGATCCAGACGGAAGCATCACGCTACTCGATGGGAACACCTGCCCAGGCCCTCGCCTACAAGCTGGGTAGCAATGAGATGCTGCGCCTGCGCGCGAAAGCACAAAAAGCGTTAGGAAAGAGATTTGATATCCGCCAGTTTCATGCCTGGATCCTGGATAGCGGCCCGTTGCCTCTGGAAGTCCTGGACCGGCATGTTTCGTGGTGTATCGAACAAGCTAAGAAAGAGAAGCCCGCCCAATAGCTCTGCAAGAATTTTCTCTCACAACAACGCCTCACTCATTCCAAATCCACGTAGCCAGCCAACCTGCCGCTCCGTTCCGCGCTCTTATCCAGCAGCAACCTACCTTCCCCTGGTGGAGAATGTATGAAGAACAGTCTTGTCTCTGCCTGCGGTGTGCTCATTTTAGGCCTGCTATTGACCCTGACTCTTTCTGGATGTGGCGGCGTGAGTGCAAACCCAAGGCCCACACCTACACCAACGCCAATGCCAACACCGCCCGGCCCCGACCCCACGCCTACTCCCGCTGCCCATGGGACATTCGTGTATTTGAGCAACGACACCAGCATCACCGGCTTTAGAATGAATCCTGACGGTACTCTCAACCAACTGGCAGGCTCTCCGTTTCCCGTTCAGGGCAGCATCAGCACGACGGGAAATTTCCTGCTGGTCTTTTCCGGAGCCTCAGTTTCCACGTATCAGGTGGATCCGGCTTCCGGCGTTCCCAGCTTTGTCTCCAGTGTAAGTGTTCCCGGCGCCAGCGGTGGCACAGCTGACGCACACAACCTTTACGTGCAAGGCAATATTCCCAATAGCAACCTGATCGGATTTTATGGCTTTACCATCAGCTCCAGCGGCATGCTCGCACCGGTGGCCGGATCGCCGTTCGTGTTTGGCCAGGCCTGCGATTTTTGCGATGTCCCGGCAAGCATGGCCCTGAACAATAATTTCTTGATTGTGGGCGGGGTGGGCTTCCACGGCGTGGGCGATTTCACAGTCTATGCGCGCGGCCCTGGCGGCGTGCTGGGCGCAGCGCAAATCCTGGGCACAAACGCCCAAGAATCGGTTACGATCCAGCATCCGGGCTCGTTTGCCTATGGGCTGGACACCAGCGATTTCAGCTTGCAGGAATACACGATCAGCGCATCAGGAAAAGCAACGCCCGGAGCGCAGCTTTTCCTCGATAACCCGCAGGAGGTCGTGGTGCACACTTCAAACAAGTTCCTGCTGGTGCCTGACCTGTCCGGAGTGGTGCACGTGTTCAGCATTGATCCCGCTACCGGATCTTTCAGCCAGATCGGGACTTCAGAAGCCGCCGGGAACGGCACGGGCGGACTGATCATGGATCCCAGTGGTCGCTTTGTATTTGTCGTTCAGGGCGCCAATCCCAATTTTCCCGGCTCAACGAACCAGATCACAGAGTACAGCTTTGATCCGGGCAGCGGCGCGATGAAGAAGCTGCAAGTTTTTCCGCAGCCGACCCCGCCAGGCATAGTGATCATCACGCGCTGAAGCGGGCAAACTGAGCTTTAGAAGCAAGTCCGGGCCATCCATCTACGGATGGCCCGATTCATTTTCTCTGCCGCGCTTCTTCGCCCTGAATCGCCCCTGCTGCCTCCATCGTTGCGGAATAATAAGCGGAGCGGAGCATCGGGGGAGACCACAAGGCTGCGGTCCCCGCTTTTTACGAGCTTTTATTTCTTTGTGTCGCCCCAGATAAACGGCAGCTTCCTAACCTCAGAAATATTTGCGATCACATAATCTGGCTCTTCTTCCGGCCCCATGGGCATCTGCGACTTGAACTCGCCGTGTAGCAGCCGAACAGTGTGCATTCCCAGTTCTTTGCCAGCGCGGATTTCGCGCATGGGCCGGTCACCGACGACAAGAATCTCGCCGGGAATAAGTCGAGTCCTCTTCTGGATTTTGCGGAAGGCTGCTTCTTTGGTGAGAACATTGCTTCGGTCAGCAAAATAGATTTTTTCGACAGAAGGTTCGCGGTCGAGCCCCAAAGCTTTTACTTTTGCGTGCTGGGTTTTAAGCTCGCCAAAGCTGACGACGAAATTTCTGACACCTCGTTTCACCAGAAAGCGTAGCAGCGGCAACGATCCGGGAAAGAGCGTGAGCTTCCCGACTGGGCAATTGAAATACGCCTCACGGGCGATACGGCTTATTTCTTCAGGATTCTCCGCGCGGAAGTGTCGAGTAACTTCGGCATCGATATGGCGGAGCATCGGATCCGTGCGGAAAGCGCGCATGCGCGCACGATAAACGGCTTCCGTAGACGCCTTGAGTCCAGCGTCCACCATGGCTTGCGCAGCATAACGGTGAGTCACGCGGACACGCTGTCCAAGGCAATCATAGAGCGTGTCATCGAGGTCAAAGATTACGCAACGGATGAGCGGCTTGACGCGGGAGCGCACTGGGCGTTTCTTGCCGCGTGGTTGGGAGACAAAGTTTTTCTTCTTTTTTTTCTGGGCAGGCAGCGGCATCTCTCCGGATACTGCGATATCTATTCTAATCACTGCTACAATCGAACCATGGAGGCAAAGCTGCTGCACATCCCATGGATGGTGAGTGTGCTCTACAGCAGCATTCCGCTTTTTTGGTTTGCTATCCATCCTTTTGCCGATTTCTGGCGCAGGATGGACCGCTCACCATATCTGCTGTTGCTGCCCATCTGGGCGGCGATCATCTCTGCTCTGGCCTGGGCCACATGGCCATGGCAATCTGAGCGGCTTTATTCTTCTCCCTGGATGTGGGCTCCGGCAGCGGCTCTTATGTTCTTCGGTCTAAGGACATACACCGGCATACAGTCGGAATTCGGGGCGCACAAACTCAGCGGTGAAGCCGAGTTGCGTCCGCATGAACACGCGCAGGAATTAATAACCACCGGATTGCACGCCCGTATGCGCCATCCTATATATGTCGCCCATCTACTGAATCTTGCTGGATGGGCGATCGGCAGCGGCCTTATGGTGAGCTTTGTTCTGCTGGCCATCAGCGCGCTCGGAACATTTCCCTTGATGGTCTGGATTGAAGAGCACGAATTGGAAAAAAGATTTGGGCAGCGCTACCGTGAATACAAAGCCCGCGTGCCTTTGGTGCCGATTTCCTTTCAGAGGATCTCCGCATGAACCGCCAAAAATGGCCTGAGAGGGCGGCATGAGATTTGAACTTTTTGTTGCCGCACGATATCTCCGGGCCAAGCGCCGACAGGCTGTGATTGGCGTGATCACGGTAATTTCCGTCATCGGCGTAACGGCTGGCGTAGCTTCACTGGTAATTGCTCTCTCCATCAACGCAGGATTCCAGAAAGATCTTCAGGACCAGTTACTCGGATCGCAATCGCACATCAATCTTGTTCGCGTGCAGAACGACGGCATTGAAGACTGGCGAGCTTTGATGACGCGGCTGGCTAAACAGCCTCGTGTTACGGGCGTCGCCCCGGCGATGTACGGACAAGTGATGGCGACACGGGCGGCCAGGGCGAGCGGAGCGCTGATAAAAGGCGTTATCCCAGAATATGAAAATCGGGTAAGCGAGCTACTGAAATCCATAAAGCTTGGTTCGGCTGCTGCGCTGGAACCTTGCGCGGATACGGACGACGCGTGCAAGAGTGGCAGGGCGATTCCGCCGATAGTGCTGGGCAAGGACTTAGCTGAGACGATTGGCGCGACCGTGGGCTCAACCATCATGATTATCAGCCCGCAAGGCGAACTCTCACCTATTGGGATGATGCCTAAGTACCAGCAATTTAAGGTTACCGGTATTTTTCGCTCAGGGTTCTATAACTATGACAGCGCGTGGGCCTTCATTCGCCTCTCTGATGCGCAACGGCTTTTTAGTCTGCCGGACACTGTGATATCCGTCATAGAGTTCAAGATTGACGACCTGTATAAAGCAGAAGAGGTGGGGAACACGCTGGAAAAAGCGGCCGGGCCGGGCTTTGTATCGAAGAACTGGATGGATGAAAATCGCGCCTTGTTCCGGGCGCTGAGGCTGGAGCGGGTTGTGACATTCCTGACCATCGGATTGATCGTTTTTGTCGCGGCCCTGAACATCCTGATTTCACTCATCATGATGGTGATGGAAAAAACCAAGGACGTGGCTGTGCTGATTTCCATGGGGGCAAAGCGGCGCCAGATCAGGGGCATTTTCATGTTTCAGGGAGTGCTGATAGGAGTGATCGGCACAGTGGCAGGATTGATTCTTGGCTATGGTGTAGCCATTGCCGGGGCAAAATACCATTTTGTGGCCTTGTCTGCGGAAGTTTATTCCATTGACTACCTCCCTTTTGCACCCCGTCTGATGGATGGGGTATTAATTGCGGCAGTAGCACTACTCATATCGTTTGTTGCTACTCTGTATCCCTCCTGGTCAGCGGCGCGCGTTTTGCCCGCGGAGGCGTTACGCTATGAGTAAAAAACCTCATTGCTTTCATGGCCACCATAAGCGGAAGATGTTGAAAGGCTTGGAGTTGCTGTTAGAAAGAATTAAGAAGTTTAATGAAATCTCAAGGAGTTTCAGGCCACAAATTTTAGAGATTAACTTTAGTCACACGGGTTCTAATAAACAGGCAGTTCACGGAAGGGAAAAGGCATTGAAAATGCTGGGAATGCTGGGAAATAGACAGGATTGCACCATTGAGGCAGGCCGGTGCATCCAATAGAACAAGCAGGTCTGCAGCCCGAAATCGTTCGTGTGAGTGGACTCAAAAAGGTTTACAAGTCTGGTCAAACAGATTTGGTGCTCTTTGAAAACTTGTCCTTCCAGGTGAGGAAGGGAGAAATGCTGGCTATCGTGGGCGAGTCCGGCGCCGGTAAGAGCAGCTTGTTGCACATCCTTGGTGCTCTTGATCGTGCTTCAGCAGGTGACGTATACTGCGCCCAGATCCCCGTAGCGAAACTTACAGACGATGCCGCAGCGGATTTTCGCAATCGGACCATTGGTTTTGTCTGGCAGTTTCACTACCTGTTGCCGGAATTTACGGCGCAGGAGAATGTTGCAATGCCGCTCTTGATGCAAGGGACCGC
>Ga0105245_10005422_pt1 | contig 11202 bp, 7 predicted proteins | sample KBSM54metaG_FD_81523 | JGI IMG/M metagenome (GOLD analysis project Ga0105245, IMG submission 81523) | Miscanthus rhizosphere microbial communities from Kellogg Biological Station, Michigan, USA - KBS M5-4 metaG | ecosystem: Host-associated > Plants > Roots > Rhizosphere > Soil | place: Michigan...
AAGCCGACCGACTCAACGGTGAGCGCGTTCTTCGGCGGCTGGTACACGAACTCAGGCTACGGCCCGCGCGCGACCTGGCAGGAGAAATTCCGCCACTGCCTGTCGGCGGCCGAGCATCACAATCCGCCGATGCTGGTGATCGACCCGATCGCCGCCCGGCTGTTCCGCGATCAGGGCTTCGACACCAAGGAGAAGCTGATCCACTGGCTTGCCGAGAATGCCAAGCTGCCGGCGCGCGAGTACTGGGACAATCAGTGGATCCAGACGCTGGTGAAGCCGCTTGCCGAAGCCGGCGTCGAGCCGTGGGCCACCAAGCTCAAGGCCAAACCCGACGAGCTCGTGACGATGTTCGAGGAGCACGACATCAATATCATCGTCACCGGCGGCGAGACGCAGGGCGCCTGGAAGCTGTTCGGCGGTTCGCTGCGCAGCAAGACCACGTCGGTTGACGACTGGCGCTAGGCCATCATTTTCTGCGCATTGGCGCGGATCGCGCTCTCGAACGCGATCGACTTGCGCGCGTTGCGGTCGAGATGGACGGCAGTGAGCTCGCAGCTTGCGGCGATCTCGCCGGTCTCGGCGTTGATCATGTCGTGCACGAAGCGGATCACCTTCTCGCGCATCTCGACGACGCGGCTCTTCACCTCGACGATGTCGCCGGCGAGCAGTTCTTTCTGATAGCTGATGTTCTGTTGCACCGCCGCCATGCCGCGGTGTCCGCCACGCAGATACGACGGCGTGAGCCCGATGGCGGCGAACAGGTGCCACGTCGCCTCGTCGAATTTGCCGACATACCACATGACGTTCATGTGGCCGATGTGATCGCAGTGCCACGGATAGACCGCGCCGCGATAGGTGATGATGTCAGGCATATGTCGCCCCCGCGAAAACAGACTTACCAAGTTAAACGACCACCCCTATGCCGTCATGCCCGGGCCGCGCCGAAGGCACGAGTCCCGGGCATCCACGTCTTGCCGCGTCGCCACGCCGTAAGACGTGGATGGCCGGGACAAGCCCGGCCATGACGGCACATAGGTGGTGTGCTTCCTCAGATGCCTCGGTTGGCAACGCCATCACACAGTCGCAGCCGGCAACGGCGGCCGCCCGCGGATCATATCCGCGGCCTTCTCCGCAATCATGATAACCGGCGCGTTGGTGTTGCCGCCGATCAGCGTCGGCATCACCGAGGCGTCCGCTACGCGCAAGCCCTCGATGCCGCGCACCCGCAGTTGCGGATCGACGACGGCGTCGGCATCGACCCCCATCTTGCAGGTGCCGACCGGGTGGAACACGGTCGCGGCCGATTCCCGGATGTAGCCGCGCAGCGCGTCGTCGCCCTGCACCGCCGGCCCCGGCCTGATCTCCGCTCCGCGCACCTTGTCCCAGGCGCGCGACTCGAGCAGCCGCCGGCTGAGCTTCACGCCGCGCAACAGCAGCTCGACGTCGGCGCGCTCCAACAGGAACCGCGGATCAATCAGCGGCGGCGCAAGCGGATCACTGGCCGTGATCGCGACCTCGCCGCGGCTTTTCGGGCGCAGCAGCACCGTGAGCAGGCCATAGCCGTGGCCGAGCCCGGCCGGGCTGTTGGGCGTGCGCTTGAGCGGCATCAGGATGAACTGGATGTCGGGCCGGTCGAGCGACGGATCGGTGCGCACGAAGCCGCCGGCATGCAGCAGGCTGTTGGCGAGGAGCCCGCGCCGCGTGAGCGCGTATTTCGCGACGTTCCACGCCCACAGTGGCACCGTGCGCCACGACACACCGTAGGGAATCGTGGACGGGCTCGAATGCTGCACCGGCACGCTGAGATGATCCTGCAAATTCTGACCAACACCGGATAGCTCGTGGACCAGCGGAATGCCGAGCCTGGCGAGCGAGCGCCCTGCCCAGACGCCGGAGCGCTGCAGGATCATCGGGGACGCGATGGTGCCGGCTGCGAGAATGACCTCGCGGCGCGCGGCAATGCGGCGGCGCGTAGCGCCCTCGATCACCTCGACGCCGGTGGCGCGGCGACCCATAAACGTGACGCGATCGACAATCGCCTTGGTCACGATTGAGAGATTCTTGCGGCTGCGCACGGGATCGAGAAACGCGGTCGCGGTCGATTCGCGCATGCCGTTCTTCTGCGTCGACTGGCGCTTGCCGAAGCCTTCCTGCTGGACACCGTTGAAATCCGCGGTGCGCGGAAACTGCAGCTCGGCCGCGGCCTCGCACATCATCTCGACCAGCGGACTGTAGCTCTCGAGGTTCTGCACGTTCATCGGACCGCCAGCGCCGTGGAACGGCCCTTCGCCAAACGTCTCGTTGTTCTCCGATTTCTTGAAATACGGCAGCACTTCGCGAAACGACCAGCCGCGATTCCCGGCCGCCTCCCAGTCGTCGTAATCGAGGCGGTGGCCGCGCATGTAGACCATGCCGTTGATCGAGCTCGAGCCGCCGAGCACCTTGCCGCGCGGCACATAGATCGTGCGGCCTCCGGCGTTCGCCTGCTCGGATGTCCAGAAACCCCAATTGAGGCGCTTATGCCGCATCAGCAGCGGCACCGCGATCGGGATCTTGATCAGCGGATGACGGTCCTTGCCGCCAGCCTCGATCAGGCAGACGCTGACGCTTGCGTCTTCCGTCAACCGATTCGCGAGCACGCAGCCGGCCGACCCCGCGCCGACAATGATGTAATCGTACGCATCGACGTCCGTAGGCGGCATTTCCAACCCATCCACACCCGCGATTGACGCGTTTGCCGCGCGCCCTGACACTACAACAAGGACTAGTGCCCCGCTTTCGAAGTTCGTGATCCCTTGCAACAGGCACTTACACGAACTTCGAAAGCAAAGGGGCGCTAGCAAGGATATATAATGCTAGGGCCGCTTATCGATTTGAAGTTCCTGAATGAGTTTGCTGCAAGGGTTGCAGGAACTTCAAATCGGCGGCACTAGCCCACTCGCAATCACGCGCCCCGCATGCCTGCCAACAATCAGGTCAGAGAAACGATCCAGGCCGATTACGTCATCGTCGGCGCGGGCTCGGCCGGCTGCGTGCTGGCCAACCGCTTGTCCGCCGGCGGCGCGCGCGTGCTGCTGCTCGAAGCCGGCCCGCCCGACATCCATCCGCTCATCCACATTCCCGCCGGCATGATGAAGCTGCACCGGCATCCGCGGCTCAACTGGAATTTCTTCGCGGAGCCTGATCCGGGCGTCGGCGGCCGCGCGATCCACTGGCCGCGCGGCAAGGTGCTCGGCGGCACCTCCTCGATCAACGGCATGCTCTACGTGCGCGGCAATCCGCGCGACTACGACCGCTGGGCGCAGATGGGCTGCGCCGGCTGGAGCTATGCCGACGTACTGCCCTATTTCAAAAAGTCGGAGAGCTTCGCCGGTGCCGCCGCCGGCAAGGATGCGCTGCGCGGCAACGACGGCGAGATGGCGGTCGAGAATTATCGCACCGTGCTGCCGCTGACCGACCGCTTCGTGGAAGCGGCGCAGCAGGCCGGCATTCCATTCACGCCCGACTACAACGGCGCAACCCAGGAAGGCGTCGGCTATTCGCAGAATACGCGGCGCGGCCGCTTCCGCGCCTCGACCGCGCGGGCGTTCCTGGCGCCGGCGCGCGTGCGCCCGAACCTGCGCGTCGAGACCAACGTGCTCGCCTGCAAGCTCCTGTTCCAGGGCAAGACCTGCACCGGCGTGCTGCTGCATCGCGACGGCCATTATCTGATCGCCAAGGCGGCGCGCGACGTGATCGTGGCGGCCGGCGCCATCGGCAGCCCGCACCTGTTGCAGGTGTCGGGCATCGGCGATCCCGCGCATCTGAAGTCGATTGGCGTCGACGTGCTGCAGGCCTCGCCCAACGTCGGGCGCAATCTCTCCGACCATCTCGCGTCGCTGGTGTTCCACCGCATCCGCGACCTCACGACGGTGAACGACCTGGTGCGCGGGCCGCGGCTCGTGATGGAGGCGCTGCGCTATGTGTTCAAGGGACGCGGCGCCTTCACCTTCGGTGTCACCACGGCGCTCGCTTTCGTGAAGTCGCGCGAGGGACTGGAAAGCCCGGACATCCAATTGTCGTTCACGCCGATGAGTCGCGACCCCAAGCGCCACGGCTTCGACGAACTCGAGCACGAGGCCGGCGCCACGATTGCAGTGTGTGTGGTGCAGCCGGAGAGCCGCGGCAGCGTGCTGGCGCGCTCCGCCGATCCGGAGGAATACCCTGCGATCCAGGCGAACTATCTGTCGGCGCCGCGCGACATCGACGTCATGCTGGCAGGCATCCGCCGCGCCCGCGAGATCTTTGCGCAGCCGGCGCTGGCGGCGAACAGCGAGGGCGAAATCCGCCCCGGCTCCGAGCTCACCTCGGCGCAGGCGCTCACCGACTATGTGCGGACCACCGTCGGCAGCGTGTTTCACCCCGTCGGCAGCTGCCGCATGGGCGCCGACGAGGCGTCGGTGGTTGATCCGCAGCTGCGCGTGCGCGGCGTTGGCAATCTGCGCGTGATCGATGCCTCGATCATGCCGATGGTGACCACCGGCAACACCAATGCGCCGACCATCATGATCGCCGAGAAGGGCGCGGACCTGATAAAGGCCGCGACTGGGGTATAACTGACGCAAGTGTGACTGCTGCGCGCATTGCATGCGCCCCTGCCCCGCCGGAAGATCGCCCTCGCGTGTCATAGGTGAGTGACACTTTCCAAGGGTGGGAGTCAGTCTCATGTTTCGCAGACAGGCGTTAGCCGGGCTGATGGCGGCCGGGTTGTTTGCAGTTGCGTCGCTCGCGTCGCCGTCGATCGGCGTTGCGCAGGAAGACGCCAAAGTGAAGTCGGCGATGGATCTTCTCAAGGCGAAGACCGCCACGCTCGGCGCAGCAAAGCTCGATGGCACCGATCAGGTGACCGACAAGACCGTGCCGGCGCTGTTCTTCGGCTCGACCAAGATGAACAACTTCTTCGACGTGGTCGATGCGGTCGTGGCGGACGCCGGCGGCACCGCGACATTGTTCGTCAAGAGCGGCGACAGCTACGTGCGCGTCGCGACCAACGTGAAGAAGGACGACGGCTCGCGCGCGATCGGCACGATCCTTGATCCGGAAGGCAAGGCGATCGTCCAGATCCGCGACAATAAGGCCTTCTACGGCGAGGCGACGATCCTCGGCAAACCGTACGTGACGGGCTATGAACCGATCCGCGACGGCGCGGACCAGGTGATCGGAATCTACTACGTCGGTTACGCGAAATAAGCCGGCGGGGGCGACGAAGGGGCGGATGCCGGCAACCGGCGTCCGCCTTTTTCATGTGCGAGGCGTCGCGGACTTCGCTCGACGACGCTTCGCAGGGTCACCGCCACGGGTCGATCGACACGGTCTTGCGCCAGGTCGCGCCCATGATCTGCCAGTAGCCGTTGGCCTCGCCGCCGACGACCACGACGTTGATGTCCTCTTCCGGGAACACGCGAATCATTTCGTTGTCGGGCTTGAGGTTCGACGCGAACGGCTCCTCGCCGTAGGTCGCGCGCGGATAGATGTAGTTCTGGATCAGCTGCAGGTCCCAGTAGCGGCCGGCCGGCAGTTCGCCGATCTCGTGGATCCAGCGGATCAGCTTCGACTTCTTGTCGAAGCCGCCGCGCTCGACAAATTGGCGCGCGGTGATCGGATCGAGGATCAGGCACGGCCGCGCCTGCGGGTCGGTACCGATCAGCATGTCGCGCACGTGCTCGCGCCAGTATTTTTCACGCAGGCCCAGGTTGAAGGTGGTGGAGCGGCAGCCCCAGAACACGCTTACCGCCGACTCCGTCGGCTTGAAGCCCTTCTGCACATGCAGCGGCTCCCACGGCGAGCGTTCCTCGTTCTCGGCGAAGGTGAGGTTGTTGTAGCTGTAGCCGTTGCCGATCGAACCCATGTAAGTCTCGCCCGGCACCGAGCCGCCCTGCCCGTTCCCCGAGAGGAGGCCGAAGGCGCGGCCGATGGTGGCATTGGCGTGGTTGTAGGGGCCCATGGCGCCGATGCCGCAGTTCATGCCGATCTCGTTACGGATCGGGCCGTTGACCACGGCCATCGATGACGCCGATGACGACGTCGACGAGCGCGCCGACAGTTCGGTCGAGGCGAGCGCCAGGATCACCGGGAGATATTCGGGACGCGCGCCCGCCATCACGGCGTTGACCGCGACCTGCTCGACGGTGAGCGTCCACTGTCCGCGATTGGCGGTCGCCTGCATGCGGCCGACGATGTCGTCCGGCTTGCGGCTGGTGCCGGCGAGCATGGCGGCGACGCGTTCCTCGGTCGGCAACACGATCGGCAGGTTGTCGGTCCAGTGCTGCTCCAGGAAGAAGCGGTGCAGGTTGTCTTCGGTGTCGGGCTCGAGCAGGCGCGGCCGCGAGCGGTCGGGCTCGGGCGCGGTGTCGGCGGCGATGCCCTTGGTGAGCCCCTCGATCACTTCCTGCATCACCGGCTTGCCGGTGACCGGATCCTTGCCCTCGACATAGGCGCGCAGTTCGGCGGCGGACTTGCCCATGACCGGCTGCGGCACGAACACGCTGATGGCGTTGGCAAGGCCCTGCACGCGCGAGGTCGCGCGCACGACGCGGTCGAAGATGTCGGTGTGGAAGCCGACCGCCGGCACGCCGTATTTGGTCTCGACGGTGATGGTGTGCGTCGCCACGGCGGGCGCGCAGGTCGAGCAATGGCCGACGCCGAGAATGGCACCACCGCCGCTGGCCTTGATCTCTTCCCAGAGTTTCGGATCGTCCTTGCCGTAGTAGTTCGAGAGCGACACCAGCTTGGTCTTCACGCTCGGCATCTTTTCGCCGAACCAGGCCTGCACCTGCTTCAAAAGCTCGATCGAGTCGTCGAAGCGGCAGTCGACAAGATAGATGGTCTTGCCGTCGAGGGTGCTGAGCCGGTTGGCGGCGCTTTTCTTCGTGACTTTCGGGGGGAAGCCGACCGGGTTGTGGACGGAGATCTTCGAGCCCACCTTGGTGACGGTGTCGAGCATCGGGTGGTCCTTTGCGCTGCGGCGATTGCGAGAGTTATAGCGCCGCGGGGCACCCCTCTCAACGCACGAAAATGCATGCCCGCTGACGCAGGCCGCGCAACCAACGGCGATACCGCCGGGCTAGATGTTGGCGCCGCGGTTATACGCGTCGACGAGTTGATTGTAGTCGCGCAGCACCCGCGGCGGCGAGCCTTCGACCATCCAGCCCGAGCCGGCGTTGCTGAGCATCATCTTGTCGCCCTGGCTGTACGGGGTCTTGTCGCGGAAGCGGCGCATGAGCAGCTTCGCCGAGACAAGGAACGACTTCGCATTCGAGATGAACATGGAGCCGATCTTCCCGTTCGGCCCGCCGGCCGCGAACTGATCGGCGGCGTTCACCAGGTCCTCGTACTCGCTGATCGCCTGCGTGATCGCGGCGACGTCGGGCTTGTCGGTGTTCTCGGTGGCCCACACGCGCTTGGCGCTGATCATCATCGCCTCGATGGTGTAGCGCGCCTTCTTGCCTTCGCTCTTCTCGATCTCGGCAAGCCGCGCCAGCGCGCGCTTGTCGTTGACGGTGTCGACGCCCGCGCGCAGCGCCTTGTCCGCGGTCTCGAACGCATTCCAGGCCGCGACCAGTTGCGGATGCATGGCCTTGCCCTTGGCCATCTTGTCGTCCTTGTAATTCTGCTGCTCGTAGTAGTCGTCGGCTGCCTTAAGCAGCGGCTCGAGCGTCGTCACCGCGGCGACGTAGGCCGTGGCGGCCGCTTCGAGATCGGCGTCGCGCGGCTCGAGGGTGTTGGCCTTCTCGACATTCTTTTTGCAGTCGGCGGTGTCATAGATCGTGTAGGTGCCGTAGATGATGCGCTCCTGACCGGTCGGGCCGGTCTTGGCAGCCCAGGAGAAATAGCGGCTGCGGGAATCATAGGAACGCTCCGACAGCCGGTTGATGCAGCCGACGTAGGCGTTGAGCTTTGCGGTGAAGGAGGCGTCGGCCGCGCTTTGTGCGCCCGCCGGGGTTGCGAACAGCAGCGCCAGCAGCGCGCCGGTTGCGATTGCAAAAGCCTGGAATGATTTCACGATGAACCCCCGTTGCCAGCCGCAGAGTGATCCGCGCCGGTGCAACAATACAATGACGTGTTTGGAATGGCAGTGACGTGGATCACGCGCAGCCATGCGCGCCGGCAGCCCTAGTTTTTGTCGAGATTTTCCGCGATCGCCTTGATGCGGTTGCGGGCGTAGGCCGGCAGGCCGGCGGACAGCGAGTTGCCGGTGTTGAACGACGAGTTGCCGAGCAGCACTTGCGACGGCACCAGGTTGCGCAGCACCGGAACGTCCTCGTAGTTCTTCTTCATCTCGAGCGTGGTCGAGGCCACTGCGATCGCGATCATCACCGTGGTGACGGTGTTGTTGGGATTGTTCGGCGCCGGCTGCGTGATAGCGATGAACTTGCCGAAGCGGATGATCTGGTTCACCGCGAAGATGTTCTGCTCGAGCACCGCCGCGACCGGCGTGGTGATGCCGGTCAGCTTCTGCAAACCGGGCTCGTCGATGTCGGAGGGCGAGAGCATGCGCAGCTCGCTCTCGAATTCGACGAACGGCTGCAGGCGGCGGTCGCCTTCACGCAGTTTGTTGGCGAGCGCGATCCCCATCGGGAGCTTGCCCTCGAGCTGATACTTGGAGTGGATGCAGATCGCGACCGACGTCCCTTCGCACCATGACCGGTCGGGATTCTTGTTGTGCTGATTGCGCTCCTCGTTGAGCAGCGCGGTCTCCGACGGCTTGATCACCTGGTGCTTGATCGACGGGTCGATCGACTCGATGAACGGCAGCGTGGTGTAGCGCGAGAGGTTGAGCGAGCCCGGCGGCTTTTGCAGCAGGAAGCGCGCCTCGGCGACGTACATGTGCAGGCGATCTTTGTAGGTCTTGGCCTGGCCGTCGACGCTCTTGGTCGTCATCGCCTCGGCGTAATTCGGATAGAGGCCGAGGAACTGCTTCTGCACCGGCAGCGCCTTCGCCCAGTCCTCGAACTTCACGAAGCCGGTGCCGCGCTCGAACAGCTCGTCCTCGCGATGATCGTCGAAGATGACGGTCTTGGGCTTGAGCTGGTCGACCGGCACGCTCGCCAGCGACTTCGCCTTCACGACCTGGAATTCCTGCGCCTGCGCACCGCAGGCGAGCATGGCGCTTCCGACAAGGAGCGCGAAGGCTAGGCGGATTCGCATGATCATCGTCTCTCGAAGCGAATATGACACGCCGGCAATGCAGGGACGTGACTATGCCATGCCGGCAATTGTTTGGCCGATCCTTTGTTTAGCGCGATTAACGCGGGCATCCCCTACTGGACCCTCTGAACATCGCGCACCCCCGGATAGGCGCTCGCCCGCGGGAGCGACCTCGACCGCTCGAACGAGCCCGTCGGCTCGTCGTCGAACGACCGGCCGCGGCGCTGCCGTTCGGCGAGCTGGTGCCGCCCGCCGCCGACCAGGGCGTTGCGGGTGTCGAGCACCCGGCCCGAGTCATCCGTCCGCATGTACTCGATGAAGCCGCCGCGCGCATTGCGGTCGCCGCTCTCGACGTTGATGCCCTCCCCCTTGAGGTGCTTCATCGCCTCGGCCGACGGCGGCGGGAGCGGCGTCTTCGGGGCCACGAAATTCCAGCTCGCCTGGATGATCGGCTCGGCAATCGGCGCGGCCACATGGCCGCCGGTGCCGCCGCGGCCGAGCGTCTGCTGGCCGCCGGCGTTGTCGTAGCCGATCCAGACGACAACCGTGACGTCGCTCGTGACCGAGGCAAACCACGCGTCGTTCTCGTTGTCGGTGGTGCCGGTCTTGCCGGCGACAAAGCCCGCGAGATGGCTCATCGCGGCCCGCGCGGTGCCGCGCGCGACAACGCCCTCGAGCATGGAGCGCAGCTGGTAGAACGCGACCCGGTCGCCGCCGGCGAGCCAAACCGGCGTGTCGTCGTGCTTGTAGACGACCTTGTCCTTGAGCGAGATCGAGTCGATCGCGTGCGGCTGCACGAAGGCGCCTTCCTTGGCGATCGCGGCATAGAAGCCGGCGAGATCGATCGGCCGCACCGCCTGTGCGCCGAGCACGAACGGGTACTTCATCATGCACTCGGGATAGATCTTGGCCTCGAGCGCCAGCGCGCAGATCTTCTCGAGCGAGGCTTTCGGCTGCGGATCGATGGCACCCGACAGCAGGCGCGCCGTCACCATGTTGCGCGAGCGCTCGAGCGCGCGCCGCATGGTCATGACGCCGGAATGGCCGCCCTCGTAGTTCTTCGGCGTCCAGTATTCATGCCGCGCGTTCGGATTGCTGATCGGCGGCAAGGTGATCGGGGCGTCGAGCACGAGCGTGTTCGGCTGCAGTTTGTTGTGGAGCGCGGTGAGATAGACCAGCGGCTTGATCGACGAGCCCGGCTGTCGGATCGACTGGGTGGTGCGATTGAGCTGGCTCAGTACGTAGGAGAACCCGCCGGCCATCGCGAGGATGCGCCCGGTCCCGTTCTCGATCACGATCGCCGCGCCTTGCGTGGTCGGGCGCACGCGCAGCTCGGCGCGGGCGCCGTTCTTGCCCTTTTCCTCGGTCACGCGCACGTAGACCACGTCATAGAGATTGAGCCGGCCGCGGTCCGCGCCCTGCATCGACAGCGGCAGGATGCGGCCGTCGGTCAGCCCGACGCGCAGGCCGCGGTCGCGGTCGAGCACGATGGCGCGCGTCCATTGCACGTCGTAGAGCGGCAGCGCCGCGCTTTCGAGCGCGATCTGCCACACCGCCTTGACCACGCGATCGCGGCGGATCGCGCGCGTCTTCTGCTCGGAGTCGATGCGCTGGACGGCTTCGGCGAGATTGGTCTCCGGGCCGTGGAAGCTGGTGCGCCCCGTGGTGAGTTCGAATTTCGAGAGCCCCTCCTGCAACGCCGCTTCGGTGGCGCGCTGCAGCTTCGGATTGATGGTCGAGCGCACGGTGTAGGAATCAACCGTGAGCGACTGCATGCCGACGAGCGTGCGCGCTTCGCGGATCACGTGATCGATGAAGTAGAAGCCGGTGTCGCGGCGCGGACGCTCGTAGACCGCAAGCCGCGGCGAAGTCGCAGTCGCCTGCTTCCACTGCTCGTCGGTGATGTACTTGTCTTCCTGCAGGCGCTTGAGCACATAGGCGTGGCGTTCGCGCATCCGCAGCGGAAAACGGTCGGGATTGAAAAAGTTCGGCCCCTTGGCAAGCCCGGCAAGGAGC
>Ga0105245_10005424_pt1 | contig 11198 bp, 11 predicted proteins | sample KBSM54metaG_FD_81523 | JGI IMG/M metagenome (GOLD analysis project Ga0105245, IMG submission 81523) | Miscanthus rhizosphere microbial communities from Kellogg Biological Station, Michigan, USA - KBS M5-4 metaG | ecosystem: Host-associated > Plants > Roots > Rhizosphere > Soil | place...
CCCTGATGCACGTGATCGCGGCCAAGGCGGTCGCCTTCGCCGAGGCGCTGCGCCCGTCGTTCCGCGACTACGCCAGGAACGTCGTCGACAACGCACGCACGCTGGCACAAACCCTCAAGTCGAAGGGCTTCGACATCGTCTCAGGCGGCACCGACACGCACCTGATGCTGGTCGACCTGCGGCCGAAGAATCTCACCGGCAAGGTCGCCGAGGTCGCGCTCGGGCGCGCCCGCATGACCTGCAACAAGAACGGTATTCCGTTCGATCCACAAAAGCCGACGATTACGTCGGGCATTCGCCTCGGCACGCCGGCCGGCACGACACGCGGCTTCGGCATCGCCGAGTTCCGGCTGGTCGGCGAGTACATCGCCGAGGTGCTCGACGTGCTGTCGCAGAAGGGTGTCGAGCAGGATGCTGCGATCGAGACCGCGGTCCGCGACAAGGTCGCGCGGCTGATCGCGCGGTTCCCGATTTACCGGTGAGGGCAGGCGCGGTCTAAGAGACGCGAGCCAGGGGGAAGGGATGCGCTGTCCAAGCTGCGGCAGCCTAGACACGCAGGTGAAGGACTCGCGGCCGACGGAAGACTCCGCAGCCATCCGTCGCCGCCGGCTGTGCCTTGCGTGCAATTTCCGCTTCACCACTTTCGAGCGCGTGCAGTTGCGCGAGCTCAGCGTCATCAAGCGCAACGGCCGGCGCGTGCCGTTCGATCGTGACAAGCTCGCGCGCTCGGTGGAAATCTCGCTGCGCAAGCGCAACGTCGATCCGGAGCGCGTCGAGCAGGCCATTTCCAAGATCGTGCGCGAGCTCGAGAGCCTGGGCGAGAGCGAGGTCACCACCGAAACGATCGGCGAGACGGTGATGTCCAACCTGCGCGATCTGGACGACGTGGCCTACGTGCGCTTCGCCTCGGTCTACCGCAATTTCCGCGAGGCCAAGGATTTCGAGGCGGTGCTCGGCGAGCTCACAGGCGAGGAAGACGACGGCAAGCCGGTCCCCGCGCCGGCGCGCAAGTAATTAGACCGCTTCCGGCCGGTTGCCGTAGGACGGCGTCAGCGTCCCCGGTTTCAGCGACACATGCGAATGCGTACAGAACCACGGTGCGCCGATGGCTTCGCGCATCAGTGACACAGTCACGCGGCCCGGACGGGCAAAGGTCGCCCCATCCTCGTGAAAGCCGGTCGAATGAAAGATCGCTGCCGCGGTTGCCATCAGCCTGTCGGGTGACGTGCAGACCTCGAGCGTTGCCAGGTCATAAGCATAGTCCGCCATCGTCGGCCAGATCGGCCGCCACTGGTCACGCTCCAGCGCCTCGCGCGACGTGACCATCTCGACCTTGCTGCCGAAGGCGAAAGCGTCTTCCGCGAACAGCTCGCGCACGCGCTTGAAATCGACGTTAGCGACAAGGTGGGCCCAGTGCTCAAACCAGGCCGCGATCGAACGTCGATCGTCGTCGGCAACAGCAAGGCGTTTCATGACCCGAACTCCAGTGGCGGCGCGTTGTTGTACTCTGCGACAGCCCGCTGACATACGTCGATAACAGGTCATTTACCGCCCGGCTGCCTTGCCGCGAGCGTGTGGCGTTCCGTGGTATGAAGTCGCCATGGATCCGCGGTTTTTTTCGCTGACGACGTGGCTGACCGAGCGTGGGCTCGCGGGCGACAGCGAATCCACATTGCTGAACGGGTTTTGCGATCGCCTGCTGGCGGCAGGCGTGCCGCTCAGCCGCGTGCTGGTGGGCGTCGATACGCTTCACCCGACCCACGAAGGTCACGTCTTCCGCTGGGGGCGCGACGTGGATTCCATCCCGCCACGTGAATACGGCCGCAACAAGCAGGACGATCCCAACGATCAACGCTGGCAAAAGAGTCCGTTTCACCACCTGCTGCAGACCGGCGGAAGCGTGCTGCGGCGCCGTTTGACGGCGGAGATCGCGAACGAGTTCAGCGTTTTCCCCGATCTGCTCAAGGACGGCGTCACCGATTACATCGCCATGCTCGATCGCTTCGGTCCCGACAGTGCGATCGCCAATATGGATTGGGTCTATTCCTCGTGGGCCACGGACGGCGACAGCGGCTTCGACGAGCCGCACGTCGATGCGCTGAAGGAACTCGTCCCGCTGCTGGTGCTGGCCGTGAAATCGGCAACGCTGACGCGCCTTGCCGAAACGCTGGTGGAGACTTATCTCGGGCGCGACGCCGGCCGGCGCGTGCTGCAGGGACGCATCATGCGCGGGGTCGCCGATAAGATCGACACGGTGCTGTGGTTCAGCGACCTGCGCGGCTTCACCAGGATCACCGATACCGAGCCTGAGGCCGTCATTCCTCTGCTCAACGATTACGCCGACGCCGTCGTTTCCGCGATCCACGAGCACGGCGGCGATGTGCTCAAATTCGTCGGCGACGGCATTCTCGCAATCTTCAACGGCAGCAATCGCGTCCTGGCGGCGCGGGAGGCGCTTGCCGCCGCTGCCGCTGCGCGGCGCTCCGTCGCTGCGCTGAGCGATGAGCGCAAGGGGGCAGGCCTGCCAACTACCGCTCTCTATCTCGGCCTGCATGTCGGTGAAGTGTTCTACGGAAACGTCGGCAGCCAGACCCGGCTCGATTTCACGGTGATCGGCCCTGCGGTCAACGAAGTGAGCCGCATCGCCGCCATGTGCCGTTCCGTGGAGCAACCGTTGCTGCTCTCGGCAGCCTTCGTCGAGTCACTGCCGCTCTCCAACAAATTCGTGTCGGTCGGGCGTTATGCCTTGCGCGGCGTCTCACGCGCGCAGGAGCTGTTCACTGTCGATCCGGAGCATCAGCTGTCGTGAGCTCCGCCGTCGATGCCCGTCTCATGGCGCAAGCGCTCACGCTCGGGCGCCGTGGCCTCGGCCAGACCTGGCCGAACCCGTCGGTGGGAGCGGTGATCGCGCGCGACGGCATCGTGCTCGGGCGCGGCGTGACGCAAAAAGGCGGACGCCCGCATGCCGAGACCGAAGCCCTGCGCCGCGCTGGCGCTGCAGCCCGCGGCGCGACGATCTACGTGACCCTCGAGCCGTGCTCGCATCACGGCAAGACGCCACCTTGCGCCGACGCCATCATCGCAGCCGGGATCGCGCGGGTCGTATCGGCGCTGGAGGATCCCAATCCCGAGGTCGCCGGCGAAGGCCATGCGCGCCTGCGCGCGGCCGGGATCGGGGTCGATGTCGGACTTGGCGCCGACGAGGCGAGGCGTGCGCATGCTGGCCATATCCGGCGCGTTCGTGATGGCCGTCCGCATGTCCTCCTCAAGCTGGCGGTTTCTGCCGATGGCATGGCCGGATTGCCCGGCCGCAAGCCGGTGGCTTTGACGGGCGAAGCGGCATGGACGCGCGTGCACCTGATGCGCGCCCGGAGCGATGCCATCATGATCGGCATCGGCACGCTACTTTCCGACGATCCGTTGCTGACATGCCGTTTGCCCGGCATGGAAGCGCGTTCGCCGGTACGGGTCGTCCTCGACACGCAATTGCGCTTGCCGTCGGCGAGCCGGCTCGTGCGTTCCGCGCGCGAGACGCCGGTCTGGGTGGTTGCCGGCCACGCCGCCTCCGGTGAAAAGGAAGCCGAGCTACGCAGTTACGGCGTCGAGGTTCTGCGCGTCGACGAGATCGCCCGCAAGGAAGACCTGCGCGCGACACTCGCTTTGCTCGCCAAGCGCGGGATCACGCGGCTGATGGTCGAGGGCGGCCCGACGCTGGCCGCATCCTTCGTGAAGGCCGATCTTGTGGACGAAGCTGCAATTCTGCATGCCCCCAAGACGCTGGGCGGGGGAATCGCCGCGCTGGAAGGCTTAGCCCTGACCGCGCTGACGCAGTCGCGGCGCCTTGTGGCGCATGGTATCGAGAAGATCGGTGAAGACCGGCTGGAACTGTTCGAGCGAGCGTAGATGTTTACTGGCATCGTGACCGATCTAGGCGAGATTTTGGCGGTGCGGCCACGCGCCGAAGGGCTGCATCGCATCAAGATCGGCTGCGCCTATCCGCGCGCCTCGATCGTCGACGGCGCCTCGATTGCCTGCAACGGCGTTTGCATGACGGTTGTGGGGGCGGGCGAGGAGGAGCGCACCTGGTTCGCGGTCGATGCCGCGGCCGAGACGCTGGCGGTGACGACTGTGGGCAATTGGCAAGCGGGCACCAGGATCAACCTGGAGCGCGCGCTCAAGATCGGCGACGAGCTCGGTGGTCACATCGTGGCGGCGCACGTCGACGGTATCGCCGACGTCGTCAAGCGCGAGGATCTGACTGACATGGCGCGCTTCACGTTGCGCGTGCCGCGCGCGCTCGCGAAATTCATCGCGTCGAAGGGGTCGGTGGCGCTCGACGGCGTGTCCTTGACCGTCAACGACGTCGCCGACGATACCTTCTCGGTCCTGATCATCCCGCACACGCTGGGTGTCACGACCCTCGGAAGCTGGCAGGCGGGCAGCAGGATCAATCTCGAGGTCGATCTGATGGCGCGTTATGCCGCACGGCTGATGCAGGCCGGGTAATGACCGGGCTGCGGGCCGGCCGCTTGCGGCATGCGGGCCGGGCTTGGTACTGACAACGCGCGAACGGGAAGACCGATGGCTAGACCGCGACCAGGTAAAACGACCAGCGAAGCCTCGCTCAAGGGCGTGCGCATCCTCGTGGTCGAGGCGCGCTTCTATGACGACATCGCCAACGCCTTGCTCGACGGCGCCAAGCGCGCGTTGCAGGAGGCGGACGCCGCGTTCGACGTGATCACGGTGCCGGGCTCGCTGGAAATCGCGCCTGCGATCGCCATTGCCGTCGATGCGGCCAAAAAGGCGCGCAAGTCCTACGACGGGGCGGTGGCGCTCGGCTGCGTGATCCGCGGCGAGACGCTGCACTATGAAATCGTCTCGAATGAATCCGCGCGCGCGATCCTGGATCTTTCGATCGCGCTGCGCCTGCCGATCGGCAACGGCATCCTCACCGTCGAAAACGACGCGCAGGCCTGGGTGCGAGCGCGCCCGACCGAGGAAGACAAGGGCGGCGGCGCCGCCCGCGCCGCACTCGCCCTCATCCGTATCCAGCGCAGCGTATCGCGGTCGAAACGATGACCCGCAATCCGAAGGAGCGTGCGCCCGGCGCCGAACGCAAGGCGAACCGGCGCGGTGCCGCGCGTCTTGCGGCGGTGCAGGCGCTCTATCAGATGGATGTCGCGGCCACCGGCATCAACGAGATCCTGGCGCAGTTCGAGAGTCACTGGATCGGCCGCGAGGTCGAAGGCGAGCAATATCTGCCGGCCGAGGCCGCGTTCTTCCGCAAACTGGTGCGCGGCGTGATGGCCGAACAGCGCGCGCTCGATCCCCTGATCGACAAGGCGCTCGCCGCGGGCTGGCCGCTCAAGCGTGTGGAGGCAATCCTGCGCGCGGTGTTGCGCGCCGGCGCCTACGAGCTCGAACACGAGCGCGACATCCCTGTGCGCGTGGTCGTGTCCGAGTATGTCGACGTCGCCAATGCCTTCGTCGACCGCGAGGAGGTCGGCATGGTCAACGCTGTGCTCGACCACCTGGCGCGGGCGCTGCGCGGCGGGGAAATCGGGAGCTCCGCGGGCGCATAGCGGGCAAGGGCCGCGGGCGGCTAGAATAGGCTCGAAACAGGCCCGTTGCGCATGACCGAACCGACCGAAGAGTCCGGCGAAGACCGCTTGATCGCCCGCTATTTCAAGCCGCTGGCGACACATCCGGCGGCCTTCGGGCTAGTCGATGATGCGGCGGCGCTCATCCCGCCGCCGGGTCAGGATCTCGTCCTCAAGACCGACGCCATCGTCGGCGGCATTCATTTCTTCCCCGACGATCCGCCGGGTCTGGTGGCGCAGAAGGCCCTGCGCGTGAATCTGTCGGATCTTGCGGGCAAGGGCGCGATCCCGCTCGGCTTCTTGCTGTCGATCGCTCTGCCCAAGCGTGTTGATGAGGCCTGGCTCGCGGCGTTTTCGGCGGGGCTCGCAATCGACGTGAAACATTATAATTGTCCGCTGCTCGGTGGTGACACCGTGCGCTCACCCGACGCCGTGATGGTGTCGGTCGCGGTCATCGGAACAGTGCCGCACGGCGCGATGGTCAAACGCAGCGGTGCGAAGGTCGGAGATCGCATCGTCGTCACGGGGACGCTCGGCGATGCTGCGCTGGGATTGAAGCTGCGTATCGACACCGGCGCCGCGACGCGGTGGAAATTGCCGCGCGAGCAGCAGCAGCATCTGGCGCATCGTTATCTCCTGCCCGAGCCGCGCACGGCCGCTGCCGGCGCCATCCGTGCTCACGCGTCCGGCGGCATGGATGTGTCCGACGGGCTGGTCGGGGATCTCGCGAAGCTATGCCGTGCATCGGGCGTGTCGGCGACGATCGACGCGGCGCGCGTGCCGTTGTCGGCCGCGGCGCGCACCGCGTTTGCCGCCGAGCCCGCGCTGATCGAGCCAATCCTGACCGGCGGCGACGACTACGAAGTGCTGGCAAGCGTGCCGGCGGGACAGCTGGAGGCCATGCGCGCGGCGGCCGCTGCCACGGGGACGGCGCTGACCGAAATCGGGACCGTGACCGCCGGCCACGCGCCGCCGTCGGTGATGCTGCATAACAAGCCGCTGAATTTCGCGCAGCGCTCGTTCAGCCATTTCTGATACGTTGGAAGGCGAGGAGATGCCCCATGGATGACCGCACCCGCGTCGTGCCGACGGAAGCAGTGCCGAACACCGTGCCGATGAGCAAGCCGGCACCCGGCATGAAACGTCAGGCGACATTGCGCCGCCGTTTCCCCACTGTGTTCTATCTGCGGGAGCACGCGCGCCATCGCATTCCGGCATTCGGCTTCGAGGCAACCGATGGCGGCGCCGGCCGCGACGGCGGCATTGCGCGCAATGCGGCGGCGCTCGACGCCATCGAGTTGATGCCGCGTTACGGCATCGACAAGGGCGTCTGCCACATGGAGACGGAGCTGTTCGGCAAGCGCTACTCGGCGCCGATCGGAATCGCGCCCATGGGATTGCCCGGCATCGTTTGGCCGGGCGCGGAAAAATATCTCGCCATGGCGGCGAAGAAGGCGCGCGTGCCGTACACCGCGGGCACCGTCGCGAGTTCGACCGTGGAAGAGCTCGCCGAACTCGCCGAGGACATGCTGTGGTTTCAGCTCTACCGCATGCCGCAGCGCGACCATGCGGATGGGTTCGATCTTGTGCGGCGCGCGCAAACGGCCGGCGCGCAGGCGCTGATGATCACCATGGACGTGCCGTTGCGCACCAAGCGGCCGCGTGAGGTGCACCAGGGACTGGTGCTGCCGTTCCGCATGAGCCCGCGCACAGTGGCGGACGTGCTCACGCATCCGGCCTGGCTGGTGGCCTACCTCGAGCACGGGCTGCCGCGCTTCTCCAACTACAAGCCGTATGTCGAAAATCCGGCGACGCCGCAGAAGCTCGCGGCCTACAGCAACAAGGATCACGCCGGCGGCGGCGCGTTCTCCTGGGAAGAGGTCGCGCGCTATCGCGACGTGTGGAAGGGCCCGCTCATCGCCAAGGGCATCCAGCATCCGCAGGATGCAGAGAAGGCCGTTGCGGTCGGCTGCGACGGCGTCGTGGTGTCGAACCACGGCGGACGACAGGTCGAGGGGCTGGCGGCGCCGGCCGATTGTCTGCCGGCCGTGGTCGCGGCGGTCGGCTCGCGCGCGACGGTGCTCCTCGATTCCGGCGTGCGCACCGGCCTCGACGTGGTGCGCGGGCTCGCTATGGGCGCCAAGGCCTGCTTCGCCGGCAAGGCTTTCCTCTACGGCCTCGGCGCGATCGGTGGCGATGGTGCCGGCTACGTCATCGATCTCTTCAAGGAAGAGATCCGCGATGCGTTGCGGCAATGCGGAATCAACAGCATCGCCGATGCGTGCAAGATCGAATTGCGGCATCCCGGGCGCTGGACGTTCTGAACGGCAGCCCTGCACAACCCGCGCTGGCGGAGGCCTGCGCCGGCCGATAAAAGGTGGCCATGGACGCCACGACTCCTGCGCGACTCGCACAGCCCGATGACCGTCTGGCGCGCAAGAACGCCCTGATCCTGGCGGCGTGTCAGGCGCTCGCCGGGGGCAACAACACCGTCGTGCTCGCGACCGGCGGCATCCTCGGCGCGATGCTGGCCCCCGACAAAAGCCTCGCGACCTTGCCCATCAGCATCTACGTGCTCGGCCTGTGGTTCGGCGCGCTGCCGTTCGGCTTCCTGGCGCGGCGCTTCGGCCGCCGCACGGCATTCCAGATCGGCACGGTGAGCGGCGTTCTCACGGGCCTCGTCGGTTATGTCGCTGTGATGCAGAATTCGTTCTGGATTTTCTGCGCCGGCACGCTGCTCAGCGGCTTCTATGCATCTGCGCATCTCGCCTATCGCTTCGCTGCGGCAGACACCGCGAGCGAGGCCTTCAAGCCAAAGGCGATCTCCTGGGTGATGATCGGCGGCATCGTGTCGGGCATTGTCGGTCCGCAGGTCGTGATCTTCACCAAGGATCTGTGGCCGCCGTATCTTTTCGCCGCCACCTTCCTCGCGCAGGCGACGCTCGCGCTCGTCAGCGCCGGGGTGCTGATGTTCCTGAAAATTCCCGTGCCGCCGCGCAAGCAGCTCGAAGGCGAGGGAAGGCCGCTCAGCGAGATCGCGCGCCAGCCGCGCTTTATCGTGGCGGTCGCCTGCGGCGTTGCCAGCTACTCGATGATGAACATGGTGATGACGGCCGCGCCGCTTGCCATGGTCATGTGCAATCACACTCACAACGAGGCGTTCCTCGGCCTGCAGTGGCATGTGCTCGGCATGTTCGTGCCAAGCTTCATCACGGGAAGCCTGATCACGCGGTTCGGGGTCGAACGTATCGTCGCGACCGGACTCGCGCTCTTGATAGCTGCCGCGATCGTCGGCAATCTTGGCCTCACCGTTGCGCATTTCTGGATCGCGCTTGTTTTGCTCGGCGTCGGCTGGAATTTTGGCTTTATCGGTGCGACCACGATGGTGACGCAGTGTCACCGGCCGAATGAACGTAACCGTGTCCAGTCGTTCAACGATTTTCTCGTCTTCGGCTCGATGGCGATCGGCTCGTTCTCGTCCGGCTGGCTGCTGTATCATTTCAGCTGGGCCGGCGTGAACGACGTGGTTTTCCCGGTCGTTCTTGCCGCCGGCGCGCTTTTGGTCTGGGGCGCGGTGCGCCGCGGGTCATCGCCCACGCCCGCGTGATCGGCTAGCATCTTCATTCCGAGCGACGCTCCGCCAACGACGGCGAAAGGCGTGCGCCGGTCCGGGAGGGCGGTCATGGCGAAATTGAAACGGATGTCGCGGCGCACGGTGCTGGCGGGTGCGGGCGCACTCGGTTCGGCGGCATTGATCATCAAGCCGCTGCAGGCTGCCGACTACAAGTTCGCGCAGTACCACAATCAGGCCGCCACCGGCACGCTGCACAAGAATCTCACGGCGATGTGGGAGGCGATCAAGCAGGAGACCAACGGCAGGGTCGAGGCCGAGGTTTTTGCCGAGAACAACAAGCTCGCCGGCGGCGACCCCGTAGCGTTGAAGATGCTGATCGCGGGCGAGATCCAGTTTTTCACCCTGATGGGCGGCATCATTGGCACAGTCGTGCCGGTCGCCGAGGCGCAGCAGGCGCCGTTCGCATTCAAGGCAGCCGGCGAAGCGCACAAGGCAATTGACGGCCCGTTCGGCCGCTACATCGGCGACGAGATGGCGGCGAAGGGCATGTATCTTTTTCCCGTCGCTGGTTTCGACAACGGAATGCGGCAGGTCGCGACGATCAATCGGGCGATCGCCACGCCCGATGATCTCGCCGGCATCAAGATTCGCGTGCCGCCCGGCCAGATGATCTTCGATACCTTCAGGGCCTTCGGCGCCGAACCGGTGACGACGCCCGCGAACGGCATCTACCCGGCGTTGCAGAACGGCACGGTGCAGGCGCAGGAAAACCCGCTGGCCATCCTGCAAGGCTTCAAGCTCTACGAGCTTGTCAAATACGTCAGCATGACCAACCACATGTGGTCGGGCTTCAACCTGATGGCTCACATGCCGACGTGGAGGGGCTTGCCCGACGACATCAGGACGGTGATCGAGCGCAACGCCGTGAAATACGTGCGCCAGCAGCGCCAGGAACAGGGGGCACTCAACGCCAGCCTGCGGGCGGACTTCACCACCCGCGGCCTTGTCTTCAATGAAGTCGATCAGGCCGCCTTCCGAGCCAAGCTCCCGGGCGTCTACGCCAAGTGGAAGGACGTGTTAGGCTCGAAATGCTGGGCTTTGCTGGAGGCCGAAGTCGGCAAGCTCGGATAACGCGGGGCCCAGCAGATCCGTCGAATACCGCTGGGGCTAAGCGCCGGGCTGCATTGCTTTCACTGTCGTTTTTTGGCTATATCCGCGCCGATTTGGGGCAGGGGCGAGGCTTCGACGGCGAAGGCTGTTGGTGGGCCGCGCCCTCACTCGTCTGACCGACTGACCGGTCCAATCCGAAAAGGGTATTCCATGACGGCTCTATGGCTGATCGTCGCCTGTGGCGCGCTTTCGATCGTCTACGCAATTTGGGCGACCGCCTCGGTGATGGCTGCGGATGCGGGCAGCGCGCGGATGCAGGAAATCGCGGCGGCCGTGCGCGAGGGTGCACAAGCTTACCTCCGCCGCCAGTACACGACCATCGGCGTCGTCGGCATCGTGATCTTCCTGATCGTCGGCTACTTCCTCGGCTGGCTGGTCGCCGCGGGCTTCGCCATCGGTGCGGTGCTTTCGGGCGTCGCCGGCTTCATCGGCATGAACATCTCGGTGCGCGCCAACGTACGCACCGCGCAGGCGGCGATCGGTTCGCTCGCCGGTGGTCTGGAGCTCGCGTTCAAGGCAGGCGCCATCACCGGCATGCTGGTGGCGGGCCTCGCACTCCTCGGCGTCACGCTCTACTTCGGCTTCCTCACCGGCACCATGAAGATGGCGGCGAACTCGCGTACGGTCATCGACGCGCTCGTCGCCCTCGGCTTTGGCGCCTCGCTCATCTCGATCTTCGCGCGTCTCGGCGGCGGCATCTTCACCAAGGGTGCTGACGTCGGCGGCGACCTCGTCGGCAAGGTCGAGGCCGGCATCCCCGAGGACGATCCGCGCAACCCGGCGGTGATCGCCGACAACGTCGGCGACAACGTCGGCGACTGCGCCGGCATGGCCGCCGACCTGTTCGAGACTTA
>Ga0105245_10005425_pt1 | contig 11198 bp, 14 predicted proteins | sample KBSM54metaG_FD_81523 | JGI IMG/M metagenome (GOLD analysis project Ga0105245, IMG submission 81523) | Miscanthus rhizosphere microbial communities from Kellogg Biological Station, Michigan, USA - KBS M5-4 metaG | ecosystem: Host-associated > Plants > Roots > Rhizosphere > Soil | place...
CACCTGGACAGGACACTTCCGGGGCAAGGTGTCGGTGTCCAGATCTAGCTGTCGTGCCGCGTGTCGGCGTTCAGACTTACCTGTCGTGTGGCTTGAACCGGGGACGACCTGGCCGCGATGGGCTGGCTGTAACGGGTTGCGCCGAGGAGCGCGGCGCGGCCATGAGCCTGGCCACGGCGACCGAGTACGCCCTCATGCTCGCCGCGGACCCGCAGCCGCCCGCTGAGGAGGTCAGGGCGGGGCCCGGGCCGACGCCGGCCGGGGCAGTTCGGCACGGGCTGACCGCGAACGAGGCGACGGCGGGCCTGGCCAGGCTCAGCCCACGGGAGCGCGAACTGGTCACGCTGATCGCGCAGGGTCGCACTGACGCGCAGATCGCGGCCCAGCTGTATATCACCGTGCGCACGGTCAGCTCGCACCTGGACCGAGTCCGGGACAAGACCGGCTGCCGCCGCCGCGCCGACCTCACCCGACCAGCCCTCAGCGCCGGGCTGGTCCAGCTCACCTATGCGGGTAGTTCCACTCCTGCTGCGGAGCGAGCCGGGCGGCCGAGGCTTAGCATCATGGCTATGGACTCGTTCGCGGGAAAGCTCGCGGTCGTGACCGGCGCTGGCTCGGGCATGGGCCGCGAGCTGACCCGGCAGGCGGCCGTGCAGGGCTGCTCGGTGGCGGCCTGCGACCTGAACCCGGACACCATGGCCGAGACCGTGGCCCTGGCGCAGGCCGGGGCCCCGCCCGGCGTGCGGGTCACCGGTCACGCCTGTGACGTCGCGGACGAGGCGCAGGTGCTGCGGTTCCGCGACGAGCTGCTCGCCGAGCACGCCAGCGGCCACGTCGACCTGGTCTTCAGCAACGCCGGGGTCGGCGGCGGGGATAGCTTCGTGAACAGCCGGCGCGAGGAGTGGGAGCGCGTCTTCGCCATCGACTGGTGGGGCGTGTACTACTGCGCCCGCGCGTTCCTGCCCTTGCTGATCGCCAGCGGCGACGGGGTGCTGGTCAACACCAGCAGCGTGAACGGGTTCTGGGCGTCGCTGGGCCCGGGCGTGCCACAGACCGCATACAGCGCGGCCAAGTTCGCGGTGCGGGGGTTCACCGAGGCGCTGATCGAGGACCTGCGGTCGAACGCGCCGCACGTCCGGGTCGCGCTGGTGCTGCCCGGGCACGTGGGCACCGATATCGTCACGAACAGCCTGATGGCCCGGGGTCTGCCCGCGCCGGAGCACATGAGCGACGCTGAGGCGGAAGCGATGGTCCCGGCGGGCGCGCGGGACGGCCTACGTCAGGCCGGCGTACTGCCTGAGGCAGCGACCGCCGAGGACCTGCGTCGGTTCCTGGCCCGGGTGAACGCCGACTTCCGGGACAAGGCCCCGGTCAGCGCGGCCCAGGCGGCGACCATCATCCTGGACGGGGTTCGGGCGGGGGCCTGGCGGATCCTGATCGGTGAGGACGCCAAGATGATCGACGAGCGGGTACGCGCCAAGCCCGGGGCCGCCTACGACTACGCCGAGCTGTTCGCCGGTCTGACCTGGAGCGGCGGCGACCAGACCGGCTGAGGGCTGTACCTAGTGCGACGGCCGTTAACGTCCGCCTGGTCCGCCTGCCACTTCTCGGCGAACTCGACCGGCATGCAGCCTTTATACCCAAGCTTGGGCGATGCCGCTGCTGACCGCGTGATCTGAAATCGAAGCATGAAGGCGCAGCGGGAGGGGCGCGGAGTGGAGTCAGGGCAGCCGGGATCGTCGCCGAGGCGTACGGCGCAGCGGTTTCGCGGCGGACCCTCCGTGGGCCATGAACCAGGCGGCGGTGCGCCATGCCCCGCTTATCGTCTGCGTCCTGTCCCCTTGGTTAGGCGGATGGAGTGGCCATGACTGCGAAAACCGGGAGTGCCGCGCGGGAGAAGACCGCCACGGGGAGGTCCGATGGGGACTCACCGCGGGCCGGGACGGCGGAGCAGCTGAATCGTGCGGACCTGGTAGCCCAGAGGCGTGCCGGGGGTTCGCTGCGCCCTACCGGGTCCGCGTCGCAGGCAAGCCCAGCGACCCGTCAGATGGTGGTGTACGGGATCGCGGCATACGTGCTGGCACGTCTCCCGTTCGACCGTCGCTTCCAGACGAACGTGATCATGTGGGTTCTCGGGCTGGCAGTGGGCAAGAGCGCCGTGAAAGCAGCCACCAAGAACCTGATCGTTGGGACCGAACGCTACTACCTGCACGTGAAGCCCGGATGGCTGCACCGGCGCAGAAGGCGCCGGCCAGCGACGCGCGGCTAAGAAGAGGCTGCGATCCCGCTGAACGCCGGCACAGCGGTGGGGTACGACGTGGCCTTCCTGCTGGACCGCCTGCGGGAGGCGGGCGCGGACGACCAGGCCGCCGCGCCGGCCAGCCGGGCCGCCGCCCACGCCGCCCTCGACCACCCGGGCGACGTGGCCAGCCTGCTGCGCAGCCTGCGGGAGGCGGGCGCACGCGAGCAGGCCGCCACGCTGGCCGGCCGACTGCCTGCTGCCGGCCTGTTCAGGCTCTTCCTTGAGCGGAACGGCCTCGCGGATCAGTTCCGTTTCGGACGGGAGACCGACGGTACCCCGGCCGCGCCATGGGGCTGGGAAGACCTGGACTTATGGCTTGTTCTCGGCCCGCGGGGCCCGTGAGGCGACTTGCCCGCCTGCCTACCGCCGACCCGCCGAATTCGCGAGGTATTTTGGGTACCTGCGGATTTCGACGCGGACTCCGAAAAGCAACGCGGCCTGATCGAATCTCAGCTACAAAATGAAATCGCGGAAGATATTCTATTTAATGTTCTTTTCGGACGGTTGAACGCGTCTCGCGTGCATGCGGCTATCATGATGGGCTCTAACGTCGCGCGCCCAGGTCTCGACTTGGCGGTCCTTCACACGATCGCCGTAGATGGCTTCGTAAGCCTTGGCTTCCTAAGCCACAAATTCAAGGTCAGCTCCAATACTGTGCGCGACCGCATATCGAGGCTGCAGATGAGCGGCCTTGTCCTACAGGAGCGCCGCGTAGGCGAAGCTTACTATGTTGGTCCTGCTGGAAGAGCTTTCCTCCGCCTGTCTTCGCAGCTCCATAGGCTAGTATGCGATGGCCTCGCACTTTCTGTGGAGTCAACAGAAATATTCAAAATGCTCGACGCCGAGCCCTTCGAAATATCGCAGGTAGACCGCAATTTCACGACGGGACACCTGGATCGAAATGATCCGAAAATGATATTTGCCTTTTGGGTTGGTAAAGCCGAAATGGCCGAGAGGATGTGGGGTATCAATTGGGATCAGTGTGATTATAAGTATCTACCCGATGAACAAAATTACAGCCGTTGGCTGACCCTATGACGAATTGGGATTTCACGGCAGAGGAACTGAAGGAATCTATTGAGCCTAGCGGAAACTGGCATCGAATAGTGCGGTCTCCAAAGTCTGAGAAATATGTAAAGCGGTGCTTATAATGTCTACTCCAAGGGCCCTGCAATTGCCGAATCATCCCGCCATCGGATCCCTGCGTCTCGATGAATTCGCCTTTGAGCGAGGCGAAGAACAACTCTGCCAGGGCACTGTCACTGGCTTTCCGCCCGGCGGGCAGGGTGACATGGCAGCCGAGGGATAGGGTGGCGAACGCGGCTGAGGTGTACTAGCAGCCGCTGCCAAAGTGCAAGATAACTCCTACCCGACTTTGATCAGGCTAGTGCGCACCTCGGCTGGCGTTGTTGATTTTGGCTAGGACTACGCGGAGGTCATCGTGGCGGTGGCCGACCAGACGATCGCGGGAAGCCCCGGCCAGCAGGCCAGCGGGATCAGCCACGTCGGGCGCACGGCCGGGACGCCGGGACGGTTGCGGTCGGGCAGGTTGGGGGTCACGCCCACCACTCCACGGAGGCGTTGTTGCCGCCGGTGAACAGGTACGGCGACGAGCCGGCCTGGGTCATGGTATAGGTCTTGCCGGTCACCGGGCTGTACGCCGTGACCGTGCTCGCCTTGCCGGAGTGCAGCCACGCCTGGTGGACCGCGAGCGCGAACGCCGTGCTGGTGTTCGGCCCGGCGTACACGCCGCCGCCGGCGTCGGTGTACCCGGCTGGGACCGCCGAGGCCGCCTGCGCGGCCGGGGCGGCGCTGCCGCCGGTGAGGCCGACGTGGTTGACGGCGTAGGTGGCCTGCGCCACGGTGAACTTCTCGTACTCCAGCTGGTCGATCAGGCCCTGCCTGCTGACGCCCTGCCCGTCGCTCATGTAGCCCTTCGCGGACGTGACGGCCTGGTCATTCCAGTTCGCGCCGGAGTGGTCAGCGGCCCACGCGGCGTCGGCCGGGCTGAACTTCTCGTACTCCAGCTGCTCGATTAGCCCGTTCCGGCTGAAGCCCTGGCCGTCGGACAGGTAGCCCTGGGCCGACTGTAGCGCCTGCTGCTGGGACGCGGTGCCGACGGGCGCGGCCGGGGCGTCGCTGGTCGGCGCCTCGACCGGGGCGGAGGTGGCGGGTGCCGGGGCGGCCGGGGCCACGGCGGCGGGCGGGTTAGCGGCCGACGGGGTAAACGCGCTGGCGGTCGGGGTGCTCGCGGCCACCGCGATCATCACGATCCAGAACAGCGTCCACAGCGCGGTGAACCCGTAGCCGAGCCACAGCGCGGCCACCGCCAGGCCGTCGCGGCTGAGCTGCCGCGCCTTGCGCTGGCGGTTGGATATGTGGCCCATGATGATCCCGGCCAGCGGGACGAACCACACGGTGATGAACGCGGCCTTGGCCAGGCCGTCGTGCCGGATCGGCTGGCCGGGCGGCGGGCTGACCGGCGGCACGGCGGCGTACTGCTCGCCAGGGTACTGCTGCTGGCCGGGCTGGGGCTGGGTGCCGGGGCCGTAGGGCAGCTGGCCGGCGTAGTAGTCGGTGTTTGACATGGCGGGTCTCCTTCAGTCCAAGTGGGGTGCGAGTGGGGTGTGGGGGTTCCGGCCCGGCCTGCCCCCACTCACTACAGGCCGGGCCGGGGTCTCGGGGTTGGGTTACAGGTTGGGCAGCGCGGCCTCCAGCTCGTCGGCGCTCTTACGCCACGCGGCGATCAGGCCGGCGTCCTGGATGGGGTCGGCCATGTTGGCCAGGGCCCGCCAGCGGGCCGGCAGCGCGTCCACGGCGGTCTGGCAGTCGGTGGTCTCCAGCAGCTCGTCGCTGTGCCAGTAGTCGACGGCCGCACGCACCGCCTCCTGCCAGGACGCCACCATCTCGTCCCATGTCTGCTCCTCGGCGGTGTCCCACCAGCCGGCGGCCGGGTGGTAGGCGTGGGCCCGCTTGACCAGCGCGCCCGTCCGGGGCACGCCGTGGGCATCGTCATAGGCGCTGATCGCGCGCAGCGCGTCGCCCATCCCGTAGCAGCGGGGGCCCTTGAACCACTGCTGCTGCGGGTCGATGATGTCGCGCACCGCCCGGTAGCCGGGCAGGGCCCCGACCAGAGTGTTGGTGTCGGCGGCAGGGTCCAGTCGACGCGCCACGCCGATCAGGTGGTCGCGGAGCGCGGTCTGCGCCTCGTTCAGCCTCGGCTCGGGCTGCGGCTCGTGGCCGGTGCAGCCGGTGCCGGTGTCGGCCGGGTCGAACCGGAAGCCGACGTGGGCGGAGCCGTGGTGGCCGGGGCCGGGCCGGAAGGTGCTGACGTCGTCCACCGCGATCGTCGCGTGCTTGGCGCCGATCTTGATGCGGCCGTTGTCGTACACCTGCATAGTGACGCCGTCGGGCCAGCCCTCGGTGGGCGGCCAGACGTGCTTGTCGAACCCGCGCGTGCTGTTGCGGGTTGAGGTTGGCTGGCCGTGGACCAGCCGGGGGTTGGTGTCATTTGGCATGACGGGCCTCCTTTGATGCGACGAGGACCCCGGCGGATGGCGTCGGGGCCCAGGTGGTCCGGGGACAGGGTGCCCTCCGGGCCGGAGCTCGGCACCAGCGCCCCGACGTCGTACGGGGGCCGGTGCTGGACTCTGGCCGGGTCAGCCCGTGACGGGCTGCGCGAGGGGCTACTACTTGGGGCGCTCGCCCAGCAGCTCGTTCCACGAGCCACCGGTGGGCAGGTACTTCAGCCATTGCGCGACCCGCGCGCAGGCGGTGTCGGCGGGTCGCCCCTTGACGGCCCGGCGCGGATCTTCGGGTGCTCACGGGACTTCCGGCGAACGGCTGCGGTGCCTGTTAGTAATGCCAACCGCGAGCGCTAATGCTTTAGTGCGGCAATCTGCCCAGATTCGGCGGGACTTGGTGGGCAGACTGCACAACAGGTCGGCAGGAGCCCCATACATCACCTAGCTGACCTTCACGGTCGTGGGCTCAGGCAGCGCTTGGGACACGGGCAGTGCGGGCGGAGCCCAACGCGGGCACCGGGCCAGCCGATGACCTGGACGCACCGGGCGGGACGCTCGGTATGCCTCGGTGACGGCGAACATGGCCCGGGGGTGCGCCGCGGTGCTCGCCGCCCTGGCTCCGGGTAGGCGAAAGGGCCCGGCCCCGTGGGGATGGCCGGGCCCTTTCGCGGCGGGCTACTTGCGGGTGGCGGGCGGGGCAAAGCGGCCGGCCACTGGCCGCCGTGCGGCAGGTAGGCCATCCCCTGCGCGATCTGCGCGCGGGTGGTGTCGGCGGGCAGCCCCTTGACGGCGGCGGTGCCGAGGACCTTGGTGGCGGCGGCGACTGTCGCGGTGGCGAGGACCCGCTTTTGCTCCTTGGTGAGGGGGGCGTCTGCGGCCGGGGGCCAGCTCAGGCTCCGGAGTAGCCGGGGGCTTCGCGGCCGGGACCTTCGCGGGGGTTTTGGCCGGGGCCGGCTTGGTGGCGGGGGCCTTGCGCGCGGGGGGCCTTGGCCGGGGGCTGGGCCTTGGCCTGCTCGGTCAGCTCGGCGGCAACGGAGCCAGCCTGATCGGCGGTGTCGGCCAGCGCGGCGGCCGGGTCGGCCGTGGCGGGGCGGTGCTTATTCGTGGTGTCTCCTTCAGTCCAGGCTCAATCGCCCTGTGCGACCGACCTTACACCCATAGTAACACCTCGTGATTGTCGTTTATTCTGGTAAACGTCCTAAATCGAACACCTGCACAACTCGTCGTCTGGCACTTGCTGCCCGGACACGGCGAGAAAATAATGAGAAAACCTCTCGCGAGCGGGCCTCGCGAGGGCGAGGTTCCCCTTACATATGGCTCGACGCTGTCCGGGGCGCGGCCTTCGAGCAGGGCGACGAGGAGGCGAAGGCACCGGTCTTGGGCGTGCACGCGCGCGGTGACCTGCGGCATCGCGGCAGCTCCGGCCACGCGTTGAGGTGCCGACAACAGCCGCTTACCGTAAGTCAGGCGTCCGGGACAGTGCGCACAGTGGCCTGCGGGTGCGGGCAACCGCGACCATCGGTTGCTGCGCGTCGGCGCCACGCCCGGCCGGCTGCGCCGGGCGGGCATCGGCCCCGGGGGTCAGCAGGGGCAACCTAGCCGTACGGCCGAGCTTCCCCGGCCACGACCGCCCGCGGGCAAAGCGGCTGGTCCCAGTCTTTTGCGGCGCCCCGGTAATTGACAGTTACCTGACCTGCCGGGCCTGGTGGCATCCAGCAGCCGCAGCACCGCCAGGCACCGCCGCGCTGCCTCCGGCCGGGTCAGGCCCGGCGCGGTGAGCTGCCAGAGGCCACCTAGCCGCACGGTTGAGCTTGCCCAGCCGTGACTTGGGGCAAAGCCGCTGGTCCCGGCAATGCCGACCAACCGTTAAGACATACTTACTGTTGGTGCCGGGGTCACTCGGTCTTGACGGCCGGCGGCGGCATCCGCATCATCCGCCGGAACCGAGGCCACGTACACGATCGGCACACCGGTCCGTGGGTGCACCCTGCTGCCGATGACCCCCAGTAACCCGGACCCGCAGCCCGGTCTCATCGAGCGTCTCATGTACTGCGGCGTCCTCCGGCGACTCGCCGGGCTCGATCTTCCCACCCGGGAACGTCCATGGCGGGTTCCCGTCCCGGCGCTTGCCGACCAGCACGCCGAGGCGCAGGTGACGACCGCAAGGGCCACTGCACCTGGGCTCTCAGGGAGACCAGGGCTCGTCATCGCGGACCTGGCGCACCTCGCCGCGGCGGTACTCCCACCGCGTATCCCACCGGTCTGTCCACCGCATCAGTGGATACGGGCCCGTCATGAGCCCGGCGGCCACATCGTCGCTCTCGAAACGGATCCCGCCGTCCCACGGCGTCAAGACCCCGGACATGGCAGCCTCAGCAGCCTCCTCGTACTTAGCGAAACCCCCCGGACCTCGGAGGCACGGTCGACGCGGGAAGGAGGTCCGCCGGGATGCGCTGGAAACTCGATACGCGTGCGGGCCTATGGCCTGGGAATCAGGCTCATGCCGTCGTAGCTGGACAGCGCCTCGATCCTGGTAACCGTGAACGTGCCACGGTTAACCACCATCACCGCGAGGCGCTTCAACAGGTCGCCGGGAGCGCCACTAAGGCCTCTGGCGACGTTGATCGCGCCAAGTACCACCACGCTGCAGACTCCGGCGAGGAACGACACTACTCCCGCGGCTCAACACTGCGGAATTCAGCACTCCGGAACTGTTCGTAATAGGGAGCAAGCTCGGACGAGAATAGAACGGATAGCTTCAAAGAACAGCGCCTAAACCCCAGGATGCGGCACGCTGTAATAGTTCATCAGCACCCAGAGCACTGCCACGAGAGCCACCCAGAAGACCACCCTCCTGACCAGACCCCACTTCTCGTGACTGACCCGCCACCAGATAGCAGCGCCCGCCCCGACCAGGACCAGGACCAGGAAAAGAGACACGCCCTCATAGTTGCTCCAGTCGCGTAACCATGCAAGCCGCGGCTTGGACCCTGGGCGCGCCCCAGGGAACCTGCTTCCGCCCGGCACGACTCGCCTTCCTCCTCCGTGCAGGCCCAGGCTCGCCAGCCGCTCACGATGACCACGGGAGGAGGGCGCGCCGCACGCGTCATCCGCCGCGGCACAGCTTGACCGCCATCATTTACTCGCAGTTCGGCTTACGCGAGCATCGGGGGGATGACTGCCATTGAACAACTCGGTAAACAACTGCCTGACGATGACACAGCGCTCCTCACCGCCGCCCTCAACCACGCCTGGGCCTGGTACGACGGGCTCGCAAACCGCTTCAAGCAAGTAGTCAACTACTACCTGGTGGCGAACGTGATCCTCGTCGCGGCATACACCAGCGCGATCAACGGGAATCACTACAGCGTCACCGTTGCCCTCGCAATCGCCGCGCTAGGACTCACAGGAGTAGCAGCTTGGCTCGCGCGCGTCAACGCGAACGCCGCCGACAGGCTCTACCAGCGCTTGAGAAGCTGCAAGAGCGGATCGCCGGCAAGCTGAACATCAACGAGATCCTTATGGCCGATTCCCACCGAGCAAAGGTGCGCGGGAACGCTGCCGTCATCATCATGTTCGAAGGGGCAGCCCTGGTCTTCATTGCCGCGCTGGGGTACGCGGCGGCAAACCTCTGAAGCGACCGGTGCCGCCCGCCGCGGTGCAGCCTGACGCAGGCCCCGATAGGCGAGGCCGTCCGTACTTTGCCTGGCGGCCAGGCCCGTAATGATCAGCAGTGCCTCCACCACTAGCAGCGAACCCAGCATGATAAGAGGCCAGCTGAACCACGGCCGCGCGCGCGGCGGTATCGAGGACAAATCGGAACCACGCCCCGTCTCACGGCGATACCCACGATGAGCCCGGCAGATCCCAGGACCGCGATTATCAGCGCCGAAACAGCCTGCAAGTCATGGCGTCCGTGGTGCACGAGCGCGAGGGCCGCGCCGACGATGAGCACCATGCCGAGGTTCGCCGCCAGCTGACGACGATAGTAATGATCATCGCGCTGCGCTCGCATTACGGGTTCGACTCGTTCGTCTGCATCCCAGTGCGGCCGGCTCGCATGAGAAGGGCGGCGTGGAAGGCGAGATCGGCCGGTTCCGCCGCCGCCACCTGGTGCCCGTGCCGTCCGTGGCGTTGCTGGCCGAGGTGAACCAGCAAATCGCAGCGGCAGATCTGGTTGATGACGGCCGGGATGGTGTGGCGGCCGGGATCGCCCATTGGGAGCCTTACTGGTTCCAGCGGCCACGGTCGTCCAGCCACACTCAGCGAAGCCAGGCCATGTAGTACCTGTTCAGATGGCACGTCCAGCCGCACCGGCCATCATCAAGCTACCCATCGGGTTCGCCTGACCGTCAAACGGGTCGACGCGGCAGCGAGCCAGCATGGGAGCCATAAGTAGCCGAGGTGCTGAGGCTGGCTGCTCTCAGCTGAATAGCTGGTCCATGACCTCGGCGCCGCGCCGCAGTTCGGGCACGATTACCTTGCGGTAGACCGTCTCGGTCGTGGCCGCGCCCCTGTGCCCGACCAGGTCGGCGATGTCCTCCAGCGCCGTCCCGTTGGAGCTGAGCAGGGACACGAAGGTATGACGCATCTCTCGCGGCACCCAGTCGGTGCCCAGACCCGCCGCCTGAGTGATCTTCCTGAACTCGCGGAGCACGTTGTGACGATCAAGGGGCGTCCCGATGGCCGAAGCGAAGACAAGATCGTGACCTTGCCAGAGTGCGCCAGCCAGCAGCCGGTCGTCCGCCTGGCGAGCGCGATGCTCGCCGAGCGCCCGGACGGCCAACTATGGCAGTGACAGCACGCGCCGGCTTTTCGGAGTCTTGGTGTCCGCCGTGACTCGGACGGCGCGGTAGACCGCGACGGTGCCGGCGTCGAGGTCGAGGTCGACCTCGTTCCACAGAAGCGCCCGGAGCTCCTCGGTCCGCAGCCCGGTCGTCACCGATAGCACCACATAGGCGTACGGACGGGAACCTACAGCGGCCCGCAGCAGGTCCTGCGCCTGCTCCAGGGTTAGGCTCTTGGACGGCCGACCTGCCCGTCCCGCCGGGGCCTTGATCAGGGCGGCAACGTTCCGGCCGACCAGGTCTCGGACTTCGGCGTGCCGGATGGCCCGCTCCAGGCAGAGACGCGTGATCTGCAGGCTGCGGGTCGACAGCCGCCCGGCGAGCGCGTCCAGGGTCTCCTGCACGTCCCCGGCGGTCAGCTCCCTGAGCTTGACCTCACCAAGCCGCTCTCGCAACAGCTTGACAGTATCCCGGTAGAGCTCCCTGGTCCCGGTCAGACCGGCCGTTCAGCCCGTTAGCCAGCCAGTCGTCCAGCGCATCGCCTATCGTGTAGGTCGCGCTGGACCGGACGCCGTGATCCAGGTC
>Ga0105245_10005427_pt1 | contig 11195 bp, 10 predicted proteins | sample KBSM54metaG_FD_81523 | JGI IMG/M metagenome (GOLD analysis project Ga0105245, IMG submission 81523) | Miscanthus rhizosphere microbial communities from Kellogg Biological Station, Michigan, USA - KBS M5-4 metaG | ecosystem: Host-associated > Plants > Roots > Rhizosphere > Soil | place...
GGGGTCGATCCCAAGCGCATCGGCATCTATGGTGGCAGTTACGGGGGGTTCATCACCCTGATGGCCCTGTTCACTGAGTCGCCACATTTTGGCGCCGGCGCCGCCCTCCGCAGCGTGACCGACTGGTCGCATTACAATCAGGGTTATACCTCGGAAATCCTGAACCTCCCCCAAAACGATACGCTGGCCTACCGTCAGTCGTCTCCTATCTACTTCGCCGAAGGGCTGCAGGACCCCTTGTTGATGGCCCACGGGATGGTAGATACCAATGTCCACTTTCAGGATATCGTAAGGCTCACCCAAAGATTCATCGAGCTTGGCAAGACGCGCTGGGAGCTTGCGGTTTATCCAGTCGAGGATCACGCGTTCGTGAGACCCTCGTCATGGGCAGACGAGTACCGCCGCATCTTCGAGCTGTTTGAGCGATACCTGCCGGCTCGCAACTCCTCCAAATGATCAACTATACTTTTTCGCTCTTCGCGCGCGCGGCTGCCGCCTTCAGGGCAATGCTGGGTTTCCCCGACTATGAGCGTTATCTCTCGCACATGCGGACGGCGCACCCTGGCGACCGGGTAATGAGCGAGACCGAGTTCCGGCACACCCGGCTCAACGACCGCTACAACCGCGCCGGATCGAAGTGCTGCTGAAGCGGGCCTGACCCGATAGTTGTGCAAGAGTCGGCTCGGCTGACGTCTCCTCTGAGACCTCAAACCGAGCCGACACAATGAAAGCCCCAACTCTCGCAGTTCTCACCGCCCTTCTGGTTGCCGCGTGCAGCCGCGAAGCTTCCAACGCAGCAGACAGCACCAGCGCATCGGACAAAGTCGCCTTTACATCCACCACAGCAGCGCGCGCTGTGGCTCCGCCGCCAATGTCGCCCGCGCCCCAGGCGGTCGGGATTGCTTCCGGTGTTGTCGCCCTGGAATCGAGCGCGATGCACGACCAGGCCAACGCTCAATCAGCCGCCGGCGCAGATCCCGTCCAGTTTGGCGGCACCGCCATAAGTGGTGCACCCTCGATGATGATCAGGACCGGCCAGGCGTTCGTCGAAGTCCAGAAACTCGACCCCGCCATTTTGAAAATCCGCCAACTGGTGGCACAGGTCGGCGGCTACGTCGCCAACTCGTCGATGAGCGGCGGGCGTGACCAGATTCGCCAGGCGAGCTTCGAGGTGAAGATCCCCTCCCCGAAATACGACGAAGCCGTGAGCTCTCTGTCAGCGATCGGGAAAGTGGAAACCGTCAACTCCAGCGCCCAGGACGTAGGCGAGGAGTTCGTCGACGTCACCGCACGGGTGACCAATGCCCGGCGTCTGGAGGAGCGACTCATCAATCTGCTCGCCAACCGCACCGGCAAGCTGGACGAAGTGCTGCGCGTGGAGCGCGAGCTGGCGCGCGTCCGCGAGGAGATCGAGCGTTATGAAGGAAGACTTCGTTATCTGACGTCGAGAGCGTCGATGAGCACTCTCGTCATCAACGCCCACGAGCCAGCACCACTGATCGGCAATCAGCCGGGCGAAAATCCGATCGGCGCCGCGGTTCGTCGCGCCTGGGACAACTTCGTCGCGCTCCTCGCCGCACTGATCGCTTCGCTCGGTATTCTGCTACCGCTCGGCGCTCTCGCCGGCGCGGGTCTGATCTGGTATCGCCGCTGGAGGCGCGCTCACGTCAGCGCGTGAGATCCCGGTTATACCACCACAAGGCGCGCGAAAGCGCTGAGTAGCCGAGCTGAAGGTGGTACACTCCCCAGGCAACGCCGCCGGCCCCCGCAATAATCAGGATCGGGCTGGCGGCGTTGTTCGAGCTGTTGCTGGCAACGGCGAGTCCGGTGAGAAACGTCAGCACACCAACTGAGGTTCCCACTGAGCCGCGAAAGTTGTCGGTCTTGAAGCTCTGTGCTTCCGTTACGGCGTGGGGCGATGTTGCGACCAGTTTCTCGACGTCGTAGTCGCGGAACCAGCCGACCGTGCCGATGACAGCGCCGCTGGTGCCGCGCTTGATGTCGGCACTTCCCCATCTCCCCTCGTAACGCAGCGCGTCGGTGTCGTAGCTGTGCGTCGAGTCAGCGCTCACCGCTGGTCGGGTGGAAGTAATCGCCGGAGCGGGAGTCTTCGATGGCGCTGTCGCCTGCGCTGCCTTCGTTCCCTGCGCTGAAACAACACTACCAAAAAGCATGGCGCTGACACCAAGCGCCGCAAGAATTCTTGACTTCATATACCCTCGGTTGTCGCTCAAACCATCCAGGTACAGACGATTTGAGCGAACCGAGGATTACAACTGTCGAGTTATCCCGCTGGATTGCGAGTGTATCACCAGATCGAGCTCACGACGGGCGTCAACGGCCGCATTGTAGTCCTAGTTAGTGGTGGTAGACAATTGTCGCGCGACCGTTGAGAGTCTGGCCATCCATGATGACGTGGGTGTTATCTGGATAGTTGTAGCCGGCCGAAGCCTGATCCACCGCGGCACCCACGAAATCGTCGTTCGTCTGCAGCCACGCCCCCGCATTCGCGAAGAGATTGCCGATGAACGCCGCCGCCACCACGACCCATGAAGCGCCGGGAATCACTTTGATTGCGACGGTCCCGGTAGCACCCGCCGTGGACTTGAGGGTCTCCACCAGAACGTTGGTATCCAGCCTGAGCGTGCACGGCTCGTTGTCGTCCTCCCAGAACAGGATGTGGAACCCATCCTTGAATTGATTCACGAACGCCAGGGCCTCGGCCTCGGAGTAGAGCATCACGCGGCCTTCCCAGAAGGCGTTGTTCTGATCGAAGACTTTCTTGTAGTCATAGGCGTGCTCGCCGGAGCACGACCTGTCGTCCGCGTATAGAGGAGCTGACGCGCTGTTCGGCCCCTGAATGTGGACTTCGATCTCCGGATCCCCGCGCACCCACGGTTCCTTCATGTCGAGGATTCGAGAGAACTCCAGATAAAGCCCGGGTGGAATCGAAGGCGCGGTGCTCCCTCCACCACCACCGCCGCACGTATCGCTGCACGCGATGAGGCTCGAGCTTTTCGCCTCGAGCCGCTCCAACGTCCCAATCGCTTCACCGTTCTGGTCGCGGAGGTTGCGGGATGTCGACGCGGGCATCGGCCGAGTGAAGTCAGTCTCGACGGGCACGATCGCCAGTACGGGTTGGGCTGGAGGAGCTTCTTTGTCGAGCCTTACCTCATTGCCTTTCTCGTCGAACGAGACCAGCGGCTCGGACTCATCGAGCTGCGACGCAACCAGGATGTCGGACTTGCCGGTCCACGTCTCCCGCTGCTTTGCGACCGGCATGTAGAACTCGAGCGGGCGAATTTTTGCGAGCGTTGCAAAGACTACTCGCTCCCCGCCGCCCAGGGCGGCCACGCGGTCCAATAGCGCCCTGCCTTCTTTCGACTGGAGATACGACTTGAGCTCCAGCTTGTGCTCGCGGAACGGGGCAGCGCGCATGTCTCTCTTGAGTCGCTGTCGCGCCGGCTCGTTGTCCATCGCCTCAGCCACCAGTCGCGCGACAGTCGTCAACGCAACCCGCTCCTCGGTGGGCGCTGGAGTGTTGGGCTCGGCGATTACCGCTTTGGCAGCTGGCGGCGCGACGGCACGGTCGATGGAGTCGGCGCAGCCAGCGATGACAAAGACCAATGCCAGAACAAGAACTCTTTCTCCATGTGTGTTTTGCATGGAACCTCCTCGGCGAGTGGTGCGGTTGTGAAGCGCGCACACTACCCGCTCATCGAGGAGGCTTTGTAACCCGCGAACCGCCTACGCGACCACTTCACCCCGCTGCGAAGATCCCGGAGCAACGACGAACATCAGTACCGCCGCGATCAACGCCAGAGTCGCACCGAAAGCGAATGCGCTGGAGGAACCCCACTTGTCCCAGATCCATCCGAAGATGAGGGAGGCCGGAAGCGCGCCGAGTCCGATGGCGAGATTGTACCAGCCGAAAGCCGCTCCGCGCCGCGCGCGCGGCACGATGTCGGCGACGAGGGCCTTCTCCGTTCCTTCCGTCATGCCGTAAAAGATTCCGTAAACGGCGAACAGGACCCACGCCTGCCAAGCCGCGCCCGCCCGCGCAAAGGCGAAATACACAGCGGCGTAGAGTAGCCATCCTCCGACGATGAGGGGCTTGCGTCCAAGAGTGTCCGAAAGCTTGCCGCCATAGGTGCCGGTCGCCGCCTTCACGAAGTTGAGGACCGCCCACAGGATCGGCGCCAGCGCCACGGGAACGCCGAGTTGACTGGCGCGGAGGAGAAGAAAGGCGTCGGTGGAATTGCCGAGCGTGAACAGCAGCACGACTACGAGGTATCCCCAGAAGCGGCCGCTCAGTCCCCGGTCGGCAACGCCTGGCTCCGACGCTTTACCAGGAGCGTCGTGCCGGGGAACATCGCGGACCACTACAATCAGAATGATCACCGCGATCGCGGCAGGGATCGCCGAGAGCCAGAACACGTTGCGCATGGCGTGCTCGTCAGTAGGCCGCAGGCGCCGGCCGGCATCGAGCGCGCCGACGCCGTGAAGCTTCAGAATGAAAAACGCGACCAGCGGACCCAGCACCGCGCCGGCGTTGTCCGCCGCGGCGTGGAAACCGTAAGCGAGCCCTCTCGACTCGGGTGGCGCTGAATCCGCAAGTAGCGCGTCACGCGGGGATGTGCGAATGCCTTTCCCCACTCTGTCCGTGAGGCGAATCGCCAGGACCTGGGTGGCACTTTGCGCCATAGCGGTGAAAGGCCTCACGATGGACGCGACGAGATAGCCGGCCACCACGAACGGTTTTCGGGTGGAGACTTTGTCAGACCACCATCCGCTCAGCAGCTTGAGCAGCGATGCGGTGGTCTCCGCCAAACCCTCAATGGCGCCGATGAAACTGGCGTGGGCCCCCAGTACTCCGGCCAGGAAAATCGGCAGCAGCGGGTAGATCATTTCGGTCGAGACGTCGGTGAAGAAGCTCACCGCGCCCAGACCAAGAACGTTCCTCCCTAACTTGGGACGCCCGGCCGGCGTCGCCGCCGGATTTACGATGCGCGCACCTCGGAGTGATCGCCGACCGTCATCTCGCCTTTCACGCCGACCACCACCGTATCGTCGCCGACGAGCGAGTTCTTGAGTACCGACTTGCTGATTTTGGCGTTGGACCCGACGATTGAGTTGCTGACTTCAGCATTCTCCAGCACCGATCCGGCGCCAATCGATACGTTGGGGCCGACGGTGGACTTCTTCAGGGTGACGTTGTCCTCGATGTAGACGGGGTCGATGATCGTCGAATCGCCCGCATTACGCGGACGACGTGCCCGACCGCGATTGAGCATCGCTTCGTTGGTCTCCAGCATCGTCTCGATCTTACCCGCGTCGTACCAGCCCTCAACATCGATGACTTTGATCTTCGCGCCCTTGTCGATCATGTACTGGAAAGCGTCGGTCAGAAAATACTCGCCCTGATTCTTGGGCTGCTTCAGTACGTGCTCGATCCCCTCATACAGAAGCTTCCAGTTCCGGATGTAGTAGAGTCCGATGTTGGCGCGCTTGGAGATCGGCGTCTTCGGCTTCTCGACGATTTTCGTCATGTTGCCGTCCTTGTCCGTCACCACCACGCCGAAGCGCTGATAATCTTCGACCTCTTTCACCCAGATGATCCCGTCAGCGTCGACGCTCTTCACCTTGGTCAGATCGGCGTCGAAGATCGTGTCCACGAAGATGATCAGGACCGGCTGATCGACGTAGGCCTTCGCGAGGGCAATGGCGCCGGCGGTCCCGTCCTGAACCTTTTGCTCGATGAAGACCGACGGCACATCCATCTCGGCGCGCGCGTATTCCTCCACCTTTTCCTTGAGGTGACCGGTGATGTAGATGACCTGCTCGACGTTGCCGAGCTTCTTCAGCTCGTCGAGCACGTACGACATCACCGGCTTGCCCGCCACCTTCATCATCGGCTTGGGCGTGAGGTGGGTGTGCGGGCGGAGGCGGGTTCCCTTCCCCGCCAGCGGAATTATCACTTTCATGGGGCTGTGGTTCCCTCTCGACCGTATTTGTCGCTCAACCGCACGACGTCGTCGACTTCCGGTGTCGACACCTCGAGCACGTCGCAGTCAGTCAGCGCGGCCATTTGATGAATGGTTCCCGGTGTGATCCTGAATGATTCTCCAACCTTGAGCCGCACGTCGTCGAGGACGTCCTCGCCCTCCTGCTGAACGCGATAGACGATCTCGCCCGATAGCAGATAGACCGTTTCGTCCTTCCTGTTATGGTACTGCACCGACAGCTCGTGGCCGGCGTTGATATGCAGGATCTTGCCCACGTAACGATCCGAATGGGCCCAGATTGTCTCGTGGCCCCAGGGCTTGGCAACGTGAGTGACTTTCACACGTCCGGAGCCCGGGCGCGGAGCAGGAGCGGAGGTGCGAGCGCGCGACGGCGCGGGCTTTTTGGCTTCTTTCTTCTTCGGCATGCATAAATATCTATGGTCACAGTAGATGCAGCCACTTTGATGCGGGCATGCTTTCTGCCCCCCGCGTAGCGCATGATTCTCTCGCCAAAGCATCTTCCGCGCCTTATCGCGACGATTCGCCTCTTTACCAACTACGGATTGCGCGATTTCGCCAACCGCCAGGGGTTGCTTGCCCTCGAAGGTGGTGCGGTGCAGCAGGATGGGGAGGTTGCCGGCGATGTAAGCGCCAAGGCAAAGGGATTCCGCGAACGGCTGGTCGAGTACGGACCCGCCTACATCAAGCTTGGACAAGTGCTATCGACGCGGCCCGACCTCCTTCCCAAGCCCTACATCGACGAGCTGGAGCATCTGCAGGACGATGTGTCACCGATGCCGTTCGAGACGGTGGAGCAGACGATCGAAGAAGAGCTCCACGCGCGCATCAGCAAGCTATTCGCGTCCTTCGAGCAGGAACCGCTGGGCAGCGCCAGCCTCGGGCAGGTCCACGCCGCCGAGCTGCGCGACGGAAGGAGCGTAGTGGTGAAGGTCCAGCGCCCCAACCTGCGCGAGCAGCTGGCCGAGGACATCGAGTTCTTCCGCGAGCTGGCGACGTTTCTCACCGAGCACACCTCGGCGGGCGCGCGGATCGATCTGATCGGCGTCGTCCAGCAGGTGGAGCGCGCGCTGGTCGACGAGCTGGACTACCGCACCGAGGCGCGTAACGCGGCGTCCTTCAGGAAAGCGCTGGCGACATTTCCGCACATCCTGATACCACGGGTGATCGACGCGTATACCACCCACCGGGTGCTCACCACCGAGCGGATCAAAGGCGTCAAGATCGATGAGATTCCTCCCATCAGCCGCATCGAGTACGACTTCACCGAGCTGGCTGAGGAGTTCGCGCACGCATATCTGGAGCAGATCACCAACAGCGGCCATTTCCACGCCGATCCGCATCCCGGTAACGTCTTCATAGTCCTGCCCGGCCCCAACAACCCGCGCACGCCCGCCGAAGCGCTGGCGCGAGATCGGCGACAGGAAGTGAGACCTGGCGCGACGGCGTTGGTGGAATCGGAGAACGAAGCCAGGGCCGCAGCGACTGCGGCCGCGGCTGCGCCCGACGATCCCAAGCTCGCTCTCATCGACTTCGGCATGACGGCGCATCTGACTGGCGCGATGCGGGACAAGGTCATTCGCTTGCTCCTGGCGATGGCGGAGAACAACGGCGACGCCGCCGGCGAGACCCTGATCGAGATGGGAGAGGCGCCCGAGGATTTCAATCGCCGCGCCTACATTCGGGACGTCGCCGATCTCATTGCCAAGCACGCCAATCAGACGGTGGAAGATACCCCCGCCGGCATCGTGCTCTACGAGATGATCACCATCGCATTCCGCGAAGGACTGAAGCTGCCCGCGGAGCTGACTCTTCTCGCCAAAGCGCTGTTCAATCTGGACGCGGTTACTCGATCACTCGATCCCAGCTTCAATCCCAGCCAGTCGATCCGTGAATACACCTCCGAGATCGCCAATCAGAGAGCGCAGCGCGACATGTCGCCGCGGCGGATGTTCCAGCTGGCGGCGGAGACTTCGGATCTGGTTCGCGCGCTGCCTCACCGCATCGACGTCATCACCCAGAAGCTGGTGGCGGACGACTTCGCGTTTCGGGTCGAAGCCCCGCAGCTCGGCTCTCTCCTGCTCGGCCTCGAGAAAGTGGCCAACCGCATTTTCACCGGTCTCGTTCTGGGCGGGCTGCTCGTGGCCAGCGGCTACATGATGTCGTATCAGCCCCGCCTGGCGACGGTTGGATTCAGCATCGCAGCGGCGATCGGATTGTGGATGATTGCGACGATTCTGATCCAGGATCGCCGCAGCAGGCGTCGAAAAGGCAAACCCTAGAGGCGCGCGACGACGCTCGCGACGTACGCGTCCACTCGGTCGCGCATGATGGTGTTGCTGATGGGCGCGACGCCCGCTGCGCGCCAGCCCTCGTACATCGCCGGCGGACCAGGCAGCAACTCCACGACCGACATCAGATCCCAGTAGGGGTCGTACGAGAAATCGCCGGCAGCTTCGGTCAAATACGCGTCAAGAAACTCGTCGGCCACCGCGACGCTATGAAGATTGGCGAGGTTGTGCCGGCACCAGGCCACGTCGATCCCCGCCGGTCCCCGGCAACCATTGACCCAATCGACGACTCCGCTGACGCGGCCATTATCCCACAGGACGTTGCTCGGATGGTAGTCACGATGGATAAAGCATTCGCGATAGGTGGGAGGCCGACTCTGCACCGCCGCGATGGCAGCTGCCCACGCCTTGGGCTGCGTGGACCACGGCGGAACCGCAAGCTGCGCGGATTCGTTGTAGCGGCGGTACTTCCACGGAAATCCCGCCGCATCGACACGGTGTATCTGCGCCGCGGCACTGGCCAGGCCGCCAACCCACTCCGAACGCTGATCAGACGTGAGCACGACCGTTCCGGCAACCATCGTGACCAGAGTCGCGGGCACACCGCAGTTCGCGCCGTCGGCATCGACCGCAACCAGTCTGGGAGCAGGCAGGTCCACTCGTTGCGCGTGTTGCAGGCATCTGGCTTCCCGAGCTGCGAGATCCGGCTCACGCTCGACCCATTTGCGATCCGTGAATCTTCTGAGGACCAGTGATTGCTTCTGGCCACCAGTTTCGATGTCGACGACGTGCAGCAGCGATGATGTCGCGCCGCGCAGGACTCTGACCGACACCACGCGTCCACCCGCAACATCTTCTATCCAGCGCTGAGTACTGCTGGAAAGCGCCACTATTCCCAGCGCAGCACGATTTTGCCGAAAGTCTGATTGGACTCCATCAGCTCGTGCGCCGCGCGAATCTCGTCGAACGGAAATACGCGGTCGACGACTGGCCGCAGACGCCCGGCATCGAACAGGGGAACCAGTCTCTCCGATACCTCGCGCGCGAGCTGAATCTTCTCTTCCAGCGGACGCGCACGCAGCACGGTGCCGACAATGGTGAGTCGCTTTCTGAGCAGCACGTGCATCTTGAACGGTCCGGTGCCGCCAGCCGTGAGACCGACTACCACGACTCTTCCACGCGTGGCGAGCACGCGAAGATTCCCGTCCAGATAATCGGCGCCCACCAGATCGACGATGGCGTGGACCTGATCTCGCCCCAGCGTCGCCTCAACCTGTTCGGCCCAGCTGCCCTTCGAAGTATCGATCGCGACGTGAAGGCCGAGCAATCGCGCGCGCTCCAGCTTTTCCGTGGACCGCGAGGTGCCAATCACCGTCGCACCCGCCACGCGAGCAATCTGCACTGCAGCAGTGCCGACGCCGCTCCCGACCGCGTGGATGAGAACGTTCTCGCCGACTGCGACGTGAAGTCTCGTGAACAACGCGTCGTAAGCGGTAAGAAATACTTCGGGGATGGCAGCGATATCTTCCCATGACAGCTTTTGCGGCGCCCTGATCGCTTCTCTCTCGTGCACGCATACGTGCTCAGCGTGTCCCGCACCGCCGATGATGCCCATCACGCGATCGCCGACCTGCCACATCGATGCGGCCGGCCCCAGCGCGTCGACTTCGCCGGCGTACTCCATTCCGCTGATGTCGGCCGGCACGCCGGCCGGAACCGGGTAATTCCCTTCGCGCTGCAGGATGTCGGCGCGATTCAGAGCAGATGCCCTGACCCTCACCCGAATCTGACCGAGCCCTGGCTCGGGCGCCGGCCTGTCCTGTATCTCCAGCACTTCCGCCCCGCCGGGACGCGTAATAATCACCGCTTTCATGGCGCTGAAATTACCGGAAAAAGAAAAGGCCGGCTCGAATGGGAGCCGGCCTTTTCAATCTTGTTGTGTCTATCGGATCTTGTTCCCGTTCACGTCCCACACTTCGACCGTCCCCAGATTTCTGGCCCGGATCGGCGCCTCGATCTTGGACAAGTCGCCGGCCACTACGACGACGAGGTTGTTTGGATTGATCCTCGCCGCGGCGACCGTGCTCAGATCCGCCGGCGTCAGTGCCGCCAGCTTCTCGCGATAGGTGGTGTAGAAGTCGATCGGCAGCCCCCAGATGATCAGCTGCTGAATACGCCCCGTAAGTCCCTGAACGCTCTGCACCGAGTTCGGGAAGCTCGAGACCACGTTGTTGAGCGCACCCTGGAGCTCCGCTGCGGGAACCGCTTCCGTCGCGATGCGCTTGTACTCGCCGATCGCTTCGACGAGCGCCGAGTCGGTGGAGCTGGTTCGCACGTCGGACGCGATGCGGAAAGCACCGTTGCCCGGACGCAAATCGAGCGCGCTGAAGGCTCCGTAGGTGTAGCCGTGCTTCTCGCGCAGGTTCATGTTGACGCGCGAGCTGAATCCACCGCCGAGGACGTGGTTCAGTGCGACCATGCTCAGATAGTCGGGATCCGTCGCGCGGAAACCCGGCTGTCCGACAACGATCGAGGATTGAACGGAGCCGGGCCGATCGACGAGAATGATGCGCGTCCCGGTGCTGGCGCGCAGCGGATTGTCGATTGGCGTCAGGTTGGCGCCGGTTGCGCTCCAGCTGCCGTACGCCTGCTGCGCGATGGTCTGTGCCTCAGCGCGATTGATGTCACCGACCAGCAGCAACGTCGCTGCCTTCGGCGAGAACATTGTGCGATGCCAGTTGAGCACATCGTCCCGGGTAAGCGGAGTGATCGTCGCGGGTGTGCCGCTCGCCGGCCGCGAGAAAGGCGCCGTGCTGTCGAATGCGGCACGGACGAATGCATCGGACGCCAAACCGGCGGTGCGAGCGTGACTCTGCTGATA
>Ga0105245_10005430_pt1 | contig 11194 bp, 10 predicted proteins | sample KBSM54metaG_FD_81523 | JGI IMG/M metagenome (GOLD analysis project Ga0105245, IMG submission 81523) | Miscanthus rhizosphere microbial communities from Kellogg Biological Station, Michigan, USA - KBS M5-4 metaG | ecosystem: Host-associated > Plants > Roots > Rhizosphere > Soil | place...
ACGACCGATGCCACCACTGAGAAAGCGAGCCACGACACAGTTCCAGTGTGCCCCGCGTACCGGGCGCGCTATCAGGACTTCGGCGGGCTCGCCGCGGCCGGGGTCGCACCGCGTTGGTCCGCTGACGGCGGTGTCGGCGTGCGCTCACGCGTGGAGCGCGAGTGTGTTGGCGATGGCCTGCTCGATGCGCACATGGCCGGCGGCGTTGGGGTGGTCGCCATCCGGTGCGAGCAGGTGCGTCTCGTCGTAGGAGTCGTTGGGGCCGCGGAACGCGGTGCGGAGATCGATCCAGTAGCCGCCGTGTGCGAGCGCAACCCGGCGGATCAGGTCGCTCACGCTCGCGGTGACTTGGTGAGACGCGTCGACGTACGCCGGGCCGTGGGCCGCGGCGTACTTACCACCCAGCCAGACGTTCCAGTAGTCGAGCATCACGAGCGTCACGTGCCCTCCCGTGAGCCGGTTGATGCGATTCGCGATGGCGCCGAGATTGTGTTGCAGGCGCGGGAGTCGGCGGTCGTAGCAGGCAACGTTCGTCTTGCACTGCTTCGAGTAGCCAACGTCGTTGGCGCCGATCTCGACCAGCACGGCTTGGCTCACTGCGACGTGGTACTGGACCGCGCTATTCGTTTCGAGTTGGTCCATCACGTCTTCGCTCGTGAAGCCCGGAACGGAGTCGTTCATCGACTTGACCGGATGACGCGCGACGTGCGAGATGTCGGCGGCCGTGAGCCGCGGGTAGGCGATGCAGTTGCACGCGGTGCCGTAGGGCACGGAGTCGCCCAGGGCGGTCAGCCGCGTCACCTCCTTCAGGTCGCCGACCGTCGCCAGAGGTGTGGCGACGACGAAGCGTGTGCAACCCGTGAGCGGCAGCAACATGAGCACGGCCGCGAGCGGAACGACGCGCAGAGAGGGCAGGCGGGGCATCCCGTCATTGTCGCGGGTGTCAGCCGCCCGGCACCGACCAAGCGACCAGGTCCTCACTGCGCGCGAGCGCGAGCACGGCGGGACCTTCGCCGCTGAACGGCGTCTGGTTCGGCGAATCGGAGTACACGAGGTACGTCAAGCCGTCGACAGGGCCGCGGTTCACAATGAACGCACAGTTGGCGTGTTCGTAGGTGGTGCCGCTCACGCCGCTGCCCGGGTTCCACGATTCTTGGGGAACGCGCAGCTCGCGCCCCTTCGACCAGTGCAACCAGCCCGCGGGTGTGCGCGGGTTGCCCATGAGCGCGAACAAGAACGGCCGGTTGAGTGTGTTGCTGGTGGCGAGCAGCTGCCGGCGGCCACCGAGCTGCAGGAACTGGTAGTTCTCGATCGTGTCGCCGTACACCGTGATGTCGGGTCGACCGAGCAACTTCCACGGGCCGTCGAGCGAACCCGACTCCGAACGGGCGAGCTCGAAGTGCTGCACATCACTGCCGTACTTGTACGCGAGGAGCAGACCGGCCGGCGTCCATGCGACTGCGGCGTCAATCATGCGATCGTTCGGCCCCGGGTGCAGCTCGTGGCCGAGCGGGCGCGGCTCCGAGAAGTGCGTGAAGTCATCGGTCGTGCGGTAGTAGAGCTTGGGCGCGGTGCCCGGCCGGTCCTGCACGAACGATTGGTAGGTGACCACCCAACGGCCGTCCGGCGCGCGCACGACGTCGGGTGATGCCTCGCCCTCGATTCGCGGGTCGGGTGGGATCGTCGTGATCGCCGACCAATGCTGCAGATCAGAACTCGACGCGCGGCCGATGCGCCACTTGCCGTTGCGGTCGACCGCGCTGAACAGCGCCCGCCACTGTCCGGCCGCGAACACGAGCGCGGAGTCCTTGACCGCATAGCGCGCGCTGTGGAGCAACGGGTTGCGCAACGACGCCCACGGAATGTGCGGCGGCGCGTCGGACTGCGGCGCGGGCTGCGAAGTGCTCGCCCGTGTTGCGGCCGGATGGCCCGAGCTGCTGCAAGCGGCCACCACGCCGACGAGCGCGATCGCCAAGCAGACGAGCGCTGGCCGCGTCACACCGGAGTCAGCCGGACCGGCATGCGGTCGAGCGACACCGCAACCGACTGGTCGGGGCCGCCGACCATCCAGCTGGTCTCGCCGGTGACCTCGATGCCGTCGAAGCGTGCGAGCACCTGCTCGAGCAGCGTGCGGATCTCGCGCCGGGCGAGATGTGCACCCAGGCAGTAGTGCGCGCCGCCTCCACCGAACGACACGTGGTGGTTGGGGGAGCGGCGGAGGTCGAACCGGAACGGATCGGCGAACTCGCGCTCGTCGCGATTCGCCGACGGATAGAAGAGCACGACGCGTTCGCCGGCCGCGATGTCGACGCCGCCGAGTTGCGTGTTACGAGTCGCGGTTCGGGCGAAATCGGTGACCGGAGTGGCCCACCGGATGATCTCGTCGGTCGCGGTGTCCCACAACGAAGGGTCGGCCCGCAGCGCGGCGAGGTCGTCGGGCCGCTCCGCGAGCGTCAGGAAGCCGTGCGAGATCGCGTTGCGAGTGGTCTCACTCCCGGCTACCGACAGCACGAGGAAGAACAGGTCGAGCTGGAAATCGGTGAGGCGGACCCGCTCGCCGGTCTCGTCTTCGATCTCCGCCGACGCCAGCACGCTCCAGACGTCGTCGGCGGGACGCGCCCGCTTCTCGGCGCCCAGCGCGGTTGCGTACTGGTAGAGCTCGATCATCTTGGCTTCGCGGTCCGCTTCGCTGAGCTCGGAGCGCGGGTCGCCGGCGCGCATGAACACGTCGGTGATCCCGAACACGAACGGCCGGTCGGCTTCGGGGATGCCGACGATGTCGCCGATGAGCTGCATCGGCAGCTGATACGCGACGTCGCGTACGAAGTCGACCTCGCCGCCGCGCGCGACGACCGCGTCGAGGATGTCGTCAGTGCGCGTGCGGACCAGCTCGTCGAGGCGCGCGATCATGCGCGGCGTGAACCCGGCTGCGATCAGCTTGCGCAGGCGCGTGTGCATCGGCGCGTCGGCGTAAACGACCGCCTGGCCCTTCTGGACGTCGAGCGCGGGGCTGAGCGTGGGTCCGTCGAGCGAGGAGAACCGTTGCGCGTCGCGGCTCGCCTCCTGCACCTCGGCGTGGCGGACCACGACCCAGAACTCGACGCCGTCGGGTGTCCGTTCGAGCGGAGTCCGCGGGTGGTGCAGCACCGCGCCCCGCTCTCGGAGATCGGTGAACAGCTCGTGCGGGAAGCCCTGGCGATACAGCTCGTGGTCGGTGAGATCGACGTCGACCGCGGTCATGGTGCGACGCTAGTCGGGAGCGGTCGGAAAGCGATCGACCGACCGGAGCGCGGGAAATGCCCGCGCCCAGCTGAGCGCGACCGCGAGCGTCGCCGCGCCGCCGAGCACGACGGCGCCCGCGGCGCCGAGGATCTGCCCGGCCACGCCCGACTCGAATGCACCCAGCTCGTTCGACGCACCGATGAACACGCTCTCGACCGCGAGCACACGCCCCCGCTTCTCGATCGGTGTGACGAGCGGTACCAATGTCGCTCGCACGAATACGCTGACCGCGTCGGCTCCCGAGAGCACCAGCATCGCGACGAACGCGATCGCATACGTCCGAGTGACGCCCAACACGATGGTGGCGACGCCGAAGAGCGCCACCGCGCTGAGCAGCCACCGTCCGACGTGTCGGTGCAACGGTCGGACGGCAAGGCGGAGCGTGACCGCGGCCGCGCCGATCCCGCCCGCGGCGCGTAACCATCCGATGCCGACTGCGCCGACGTGCAGCCGGTCTTCGGCCAGCGCGGGCAGCAGCGCGACCGCGCCGCCGAACAGCACTGCGAACAGATCGAGCGAGATCGCGCCGAGGACGATCGGCTGGCTGCGAATGAACCGGAACCCTTCGACTGCGTCGGTGAGGTGCGCGCGCACCGATGGTGGCTCGACGACCTCGCCCGCGACCACGAGGGGTTGCCCGACCGTCAACGGCTGCACCTGTACCGGGTGCACGAGCAGGATCACGACCGCGCCGACCAGCGCGAGCAGTGCAATCGCGACGTAAGGAAGGCGCGTGTTCGCCGCGTAGAGGAACCCGCCGAGCACCGGCCCCAGGATGAGCGCGACCTGCCACGTCGCGGACGTGCGCGCGACGACCCACGGCACGCGCTCGGGCCCGACGATGTCGGCCGGGAGCGCGCGCACCGCCGGGCTCGCGAACGCGCGTGCGGCGCCGAACACGAACGCGAACGCGAAGATCGGTGCGACCGAGTCCGGCGTCGACCCCAGGTATACGAACAGCGCGGCCGCGGTGGCGGCTTCGGCCAGCATCGCGATCGAAGCGACCCGGCGCCGCTCGAACCGGTCGGCAACGGAACCGGTCACCAGCACCAGGAGCGCGGCCGGCGCGAACGAGGAGAGCCCGAGCAGTCCGAGGTCGAGCGGTCGCCCGCTGATCGCAAAGACCTGGATCCCGAGCACGGTGTCGAGGGTTGCCGACGCCATCGTGCTCGTGAGGAAGCTGGCGAGCAGCGCAACGACCGACCGTTGTCCGTGCAAGCGTTCCTTCTAGCAGGCACGCTAGACAGAGCGGATGGAACCCGTCGCGTCGCCGATGCAGGGGACGGTCGTCTCGATCGACGTGTCGGATGGCGACGTCGTCGCGGTCGGCCGCCAACTCGTGGTGCTCGAGTCGATGAAGATGGAGCACGTCATCGCCGCGGAGTGGTCGGGAACCGTCGCCGGCGTCGCGGTCGAGGTCGGTCAGACGGTCATGCCCGGCGACGCGCTGTTGTTGATCGAGCCGGGCGAGGGCGCGGTGGCGAGCGACGCGGCCGCCGACTCCAGCATCGACCTCGACCACGTACGCGCCGACCTCGCCGAGGCGATCGAGCGCCACGACGTCGGGCTCGATCACCGCCGGCCCGAGGCGGTGGCGCGCCGCCGCGCATCCGGACAGCGCACCGCACGCGAGAACATCGCCGATCTCGTCGACGACGGCAGCTTCGTCGAGTACGCGCCGCTGGTGGTCGCCGCGCAACGCCGCCGGCGGCCGTTGCAGGAATTGATCGAGCGCACGCCGGCCGACGGTCTCGTCGGCGGCGTCGGCGCCGTCGACGGTCAGCCGACGATCGCGATGTCGTACGACTACACCGTGCTCGCGGGCACACAGGGCTGGTGGAACCACCGGAAGAAGGACCGGTTGTTCGAGCTCGCCGAACGTGCGCGACTCCCGGTCGTGATCTTTACCGAGGGCGGCGGCGGGCGCCCGGGCGACACCGACGGCTCGGGCGTCGCGGGTCTCGACTGTCTCGCGTTCAACCTCTTCGCCCGGCTCAGTGGGCTGGTGCCGCTCGTCGGCGTCAACTCGGGCTACTGCTTCGCGGGCAACGCCGCGCTGCTCGGCTGTTGCGACGTGATCATCGCGACCGAGAACTCGAACATCGGCATGGGTGGGCCCGCGATGATCGAAGGCGGCGGGCTCGGCGCGTACGAACCGACCGCGATCGGCCCCGCCGGCGTGCAAACGGTAGACGGCGTGATCGACGTGCTGGTCCCCGACGAGGCCGCGGCGGTTACGGTCGCGAAGCAGTACCTCTCGTACTTCCGTGGACGCAGCGAAGCGTGGGAGTGCGTCGACCAACGAACGCTGCGGCACCTGATCCCGGAGAACCGCGTGCGCGCGTACGACGTCCGGACAGTTGTCGACGCGTTGTGCGACACCGGTTCGGTGCTCGAGCTGCGCAAGGACTTCGGGCTCGGCATGATCACCGCGCTCGCGCGCATCGAGGGCCATCCGCTCGGCATCGTCGCCAACAACCCGTCACATCTGGGTGGTGCGATCGACACGCCCGGTGCCGACAAGGCCGCCCGCTTCCTGCAGCTCTGCGACGCGTTCGACCTGCCGGTGCTGTTCCTCGCCGACACGCCGGGTTTCATGGTCGGACCCGAGTCGGAGGCCACCGGCGCGGTGCGCCACATGGCACGCATGTTCGTGACCGGCGCCAATCTCACGGTGCCGTTCGCGACGATCATCTTGCGCAAGGGCTACGGACTCGGCGCGCAGGCGATGGCGGGCGGTTCGTTCAAGGCGCCGCAGTTCTGCGTCGCGTGGCCGACCGGCGAGTTCGGCGGCATGAACCTCGAAGGTGCCGTGCGCCTCGGTCAACGCCGCGAGCTCGACGCGATCGAGGATCCCGCCGAACGCGAACGCGCGTTCCAGGAGATGGTCGACCGCATGTACCAGTGGGGCAAGGCGGTCAACACCGCGAGCCACTTCGAGATCGATGACGTGATCGACCCCGCCGACTCGCGCCGCTGGATCATGTCGATGCTCGAGTCCGCGCCCGAGCCCGGCCGCACCGGCAAGAAGCGCCCCAACATCGACACCTGTAAGCGAACCGGCGTGAGCGTGGCACCTATGTGGTGCCAAAGTCACGCCGGTTCGATGAGGATGGGGAGGGAGCGGGGGCCGCGCTCGAAGTAGGTCGGGACGTTCTCGAACACGAAGCCGGGCGCGAGGCGCACCGAGCCGGGCGGGAACCGGTCGAGGAACGCGCGGACCCCTACTCGGGCCTCGATGCGAGCAAGCGTCGCACCGGGACACACGTGCGGGCCGTAGCCGAACGTGAGGTGTTGTTCCGAGTTGTCGCGGTCGACGCGGAACACGTCGGGATCGTCGAACACGCGCTCGTCGCGGTTCGCGGCGGCGAAGCCGGTGATGACTCGAGTGCCCGCGTGGATCGGGCAGCCGGCGATCTCCACGTCGCGGGTGCAGCCGCGTGCCATGAACATGATCGGCGGCGACAGCCGCAGGCTCTCTTCGACCGCGCGACCGAGCGCGTCGTCGTCGGCGCGCAGCTGCGCTTCGACCTCGGGGTTCGAGAGCACCTCGAGCAGGAGGTTGCCTACGAGCTGGCTGGTCGTCGTGAGCCCGCCGGTGATCAGGTTGCGCACCAGCGCGCGGATCTGGCGGCGGGGCAGTTGCTCGCCGTCGTCGGTGAGTTGGAGCAGGCGGGCGAGCACGTCGTCGGGCGCGGTCCCGTCGGCCAGCTGCGTTGCGCGCGTCTCGATCTGCGCGTCGATGTAGCCCGCGAACTCGGGGAACGCCGCCGCGAACCCCTCACCGCGGTCGGTCCGATTCGTGGCCGGGAACGGGCTCTCCATCAGGCCCTTCGCCCATCCCGCGAGCCGGTCGGAGTCGGCCGGGTCGAAGCCGAGCATGTGCACGGTGACGCGGTTCGGCAGCGGCACCGTAAAGCTCGGTACGAGGTCCGCCGTGGGCCCGGTGAGGTCCGCGAGCAGCGCATCGGCGGTCTCGCGCATGAACGGCTCGGCCGCGTGCACGAGCTTGGGGGCCAGCGCGGTCACCATCACTCGCCGCACGAGCGTGTGGCGGGGCGGATCGAGCTCGCCGAGCAGCCGGTCCTCGAAGGGGACCTCGACGCCCGGTGCCTTCATCCCCGTCGCGTTCGAGAACGACTGCGTGTCGCGCAGCACCTCGCGGCACTCCGCGAGGCGCGTGACGTACCGCATGCCCGACGCGATGTCGACCACCGGCGCCTCGTCGCGCAGCCTCGTGAGCAGCGTGAGCTGTTCGTCGGCGGGCGGGGGATTGAACGGATCGAACACGCGGCGATCCTAGGCAGGTCATCATGGTGCGCATGGCCGATGACGACCTGCCGCCCGGGCTCGTCGATCCCGATGCCCCCGACGCCGATGCCCAGCGGGAGCTCGCGTCGTATCTCCTCGGCCGCGGGATCCCGGTCGACGAGCTGCGCGCCGCGCGCGCCGAGGGATCGATTGCCCATTTCGTCGCCGATGCCGCGCTGTGGCCCGACCCATCGCGCGCGACCGTGGCCGAGCTCGCGGAGCGCGCCGGTATCGACGTCGAGCTCGCGCGGCGCGCGCGGCGGATGATCGGCATCGCGGATCCCGGCGACGAGGCGCGGTGCCGCGCACGCGAGGTCGAGTTCTTCGCCGCGTTCGCCGCCGGTGTCGCGCTGTTCGGCGAGGAGCTCACGTTGCAGTTCGCGCGCGTGATCGGCACGTCGGCGGCCGCGATCTCGGAGGCAGCGACCAACCTGTTCGCCGCGCAGGTCGCGACGGAGTTGGCGGCGCGTGGCGCCACCGATTCAGAGCTCGGTCTGACCGCCCGCGACGCGATGGTCGCGTTCGAGGCGGTGACCGCGGCGACCGACGTCGCGTTGCGTCTGCAGTTCGAGCTCGCGCAGACGCGCCTGAACGGCGAGATCGCGGTCGACGAGCTCATGTATGCGATCGGCTTCGTCGACGTGGTCGGGTCGACGATCATGGCGGGCGAGCTCACCGGGCCCGAGGTCGCCACCGCGCTGCGCGACTTCGACCGGATCGTCGCGGAGGCGGCCGCCCAGCACGACGTGCGACTGGTCAAGCTCATCGGCGACGGCGCCATGCTCGCGGCGCGCGACATCGAGCCGCTGGCTGACGCGGTAACCGATGCGGTCGACGCGGTCAGCCACCACGTCGTGTTGAAGGCCGCCAAGGCCGGGATCACCTTCGGCGCGGTCGCCGCGCACGACGGCGACTACTTCGGACAGGTCGTGAATCTCGCCGCCCGAGCGTCGTCGGCCGCGATCCCCGGCGAAGTGCTCCTCGATGCGGGAGCAGCGGCACGCCTGCACGGGCGCACCGAGCCGGGGGGCGACTACGACCTCAAGGGCTTCGCCGAACCCGTTTCTCTGTACCGACTTGTCCCTCGGGAGGCATGACCATGATCGACGATCGCGATCTCAACGACCTCGACCCGTACGACCTGATGGACGCGGAAGCGGCGCGGCTCGACGCGTACTTCTCGACCCTGGGCGCCGCCGACTGGGCGAAGCCGTCCCGTTGCGAGGGCTGGTCGGTGCGCGATGTGCTCGCGCATCTTGCCGCCTCGGAGGACTACAACCACGCGTCGCTGGAGGGCACGGTCGGCGGGTTCCTCGCTTCCTGGGGCGAGAAGGGCGCGACCGATCTCAACTCGGCCAACGAGATCGGCATTCGCGAGCTCGACGACCGCACGACCGATCGGCTCATCGCCGATTGGCGCGTCGCGAATGCCGAGACCCGCGCCAAGCTCCGCGAACGTGACGGCGACGACATCGACTCGAGCGTCGGTGCCTATCCGGCACGCTGGCAGGCCTTTCACCTCGCGTTCGAGCTCGCGGTGCACGCCGACGACGTGGGCGTGCCGGTGACCGCGGCCGAGGCCGACGGGCGGGTCGCCTGGGAAGCCGCCTTCGGCCGCTTCGCGCTCAAGGAGCTCGACAAGGACCTCACGCTCGACGGCGCGAACGGCACCACCCACGTGCAAGGCGACGGGATCGACATCGACATTCCCGACCCGCTGTTCGTGGCCGCAGTCGCGGCGCGGCTCGAGCCCGACGCACCGTTGACGGCCGAGCAGCGGTCGCTGCTCTCGGCGACGCCGTAACCCCTCGGAACGGGCGCGCTACTCCTTGTAGATCGGCGGGCGCTTCTCGCGGAACGCGGCGATCGCCTCGTCGAGATTGCCGGTGTAGCCCGCCAGCAGCTGATTGCGGTTCTCGAGCTCGATCGCGGCCGCGAGCGACGAGATCTCGAGGTTCGACCACATCGCCTGCTTCGTCATCATCACGCCGAAGCACGACAACTTCGTAGTCATCTCCTCCGCGGTGTCGAGTGCGAGGTCGACGACTTCGCCGTCGGGCACGACGCGGGAGACCAGACCGACGCGGTGTGCCTCGTCGGCGCCGATGCGGCGGCCGGTGAGCAGGAGCTCGCCCGCGTTCGAGGTGCCGATCGCGCGTGGCAGGAGGTAGGTGACTCCGAGCTCCGACGACGTGAGGCCGTTGATGATCCCGGCCGAGCAGAACACGGCCGACTCGGCCGCGTACCGGATGTCGCTCCCGAGCGTGAGGCACATGCCGCCGCCGTACGCCGGCCCGTTGATCGCCGCGATGATCGGCTGCGGGATGCGGCGCATCGCGGGAATGACGTCGCTCATGTACGACATCGAGCGCATCGCGAGCCGGGAGAACCCGAGGTCTTGGGTGTTGGGCGGGATGCCGCGGTCGTGCAGATCGAGCCCGGAGCAGAACGCCCGGCCCGCGCCCGTCATCACGACGATCCACGTGTCGTTGTCCTGTCCGACCTCGTCGAGGGCTTCGTAGAGCGCTTGTACGAGCGGGAACGACATCGAGTTGAGCCGCTCCGGCTTGTTGAGCGTGATGACGCTCACGTGCGGGCGAACGTGACGGTCGAGCAGGACCAGAGCCATGCGCGGCACCGTAATGAGGCGAGCTACTCCGGGTCGAACGTGCCGCCCGCGCGCCAGTAGTCGCCGCGGTCGCGGGCGAGGATGCCTTCGTCGACGAGATACCGGCGCAGCGCGGCGGTGTCGGGGTGCACCGCTGCGATGATGCGATTGACCGCCGGCTCCTGATAGTGCCGCCCCGGCTCGAACTTCTGCGCGAGCCAGTCGAGCACGACGAGTCGCTTGCTGCGCACCGCAGGAATCGACGTGAGCTTGCCGTCGCGCACGAACGCGCGGAGCACGCGGCCGACGTCCTCCGGGGTGCCGGCGTGCTCGGTCGAACGGGGTGCCCGTTCTCCCTCGGCGCGGGCCGCGAGTGCGAACGCCTCGCCGAGCAGGTGCAGGGTGCCGTCGTCGCTGCGGAGGACCAGCCCCGCGTCGACGAATCGCTGCAGCGCCGACCCCGCCGGCCGTGCCGCCAAGCCGGTGTCGGCGCGGACCGCGTCGATCGTGGTCGCACCGAGCACGAGCGCGGCGAACACGCGCCGCCGGTCGTCGTCGGCGAGGAGACCGACCAGCTCGCGGCTGTCGAACGGCGATTCGGTCACGGGCGATAGCGTCGCGCGTGCATGAGTGAACGTCGCGAGGTGGGTATCCCGCCGAGCAGTGAACGGGGCCCGAGCGGCCCGGCCGTCACGGCCGAGAGCGGATGAGCATGGCGGACCTATTGCCGATCGAGCTCGAGGGCATCGAGCGGGCGCTGGTTGTGACCGCGCACCCCGACGACGTCGACTTCAGCTGGGCCGGATCGGTCGCACGGATGACCGACGCGGGCATCGACGTCACCTACTGCATCGTCACCGACGGCGACGCTGGAGGATCCGAGACGGGGATCCCGCGCGCCGAGATGGGACCGAAGCGCCGCGAGGAGCAGACCGCAGCCGCGGCGGTGGTCGGTGTGCACGATCTCCACTTCCTCGGCTATCCCGACGGGCG
>Ga0105245_10005432_pt1 | contig 11193 bp, 11 predicted proteins | sample KBSM54metaG_FD_81523 | JGI IMG/M metagenome (GOLD analysis project Ga0105245, IMG submission 81523) | Miscanthus rhizosphere microbial communities from Kellogg Biological Station, Michigan, USA - KBS M5-4 metaG | ecosystem: Host-associated > Plants > Roots > Rhizosphere > Soil | place...
ATGCTGATCGTTCCCGACGCGTGGAAGCCGCCGATGGCGACCTGGATCCCGCGTGCGCGAAGCGGACGCGCGAGATCGAGCGCGCGCGGGAACTGATTCGACTGCACGCCGACGAGCATGACCATCCCGGCGCCGGCCTTCTCGATCGTGCGCGCCAGTTTCGCCGGATGGACGCGTGTGTTCGTCTCGTCGATCGCCTCGATCTCGAGGTCGACGTCGTTGCCGAGGATGCGGCGCTCGGCGCAGTCGCGGGCGAGACCGTAGAGAGCCGCGAGCGAGTTCGACGGAATCGCGGAGCGGAACCACTGGATGACGTAACCGTCATCATCGTAGTGGGACGGCTTGACGAGGATCAGTGCGAACTTTCGGGCCATGAGGATGCGTGATGATACGTTGCCGTGCAGCCGTGAACAAAGTCTGGGTTGGCGTTCTTCTCGCGGCGGCGGCGTCATCATTGACCGCCGAACAACCCTACAGTCCGCGCCTCCGCACCGTGCTCGCGGCGACTGACAGACCGGCGGCGCTTCCGGCGTTTTGGAAGGAAGTCGAGGCGAAGGGCGCGCCACTGATCGAGCCGGCGTCGGGATCGGGCTTTCCGCATTTCGATCGCGGAATCCCTCTGCGCGTCCCGGAAGCGCCGGAAGAGAATGATGCGGAGTACTCGCTCGTCACGTTTCTCTGGCGCTCATCGAACGCGAACGAGCATGTCTTGATCGTCGGAATTGCGCCGCCCGGCCAAACGGTCGAGCGGATGACAATGCAGCGGCTCGGCGACACCGACGTCTGGTATCAAACCTACCGCCTTCGCAACGACGCGCGCTTCACGTACGAATTGTCGGTCAATGATCCTGATGTCACGCGCGCCGATCCATTGAATCCGAAGCATTGGGATGTCTTGAAGCCGCGCATTCTGTCGCTGGTCGAGTTGCCGTCCGCGCCGCCGTTGCCGCCGCTCTCCACGAACGTCATCGGCGCCTTTGGTGATCTCATCGAAAGCAAAATCCTCGGCAACAAGCGCCACGTGTTCGTGCAGTTTCCTCAAGCCTACAAAGAGTCCGCCGCGAGATTTCCATTGATCGTCCTTCCGATCGGCTTCAGAAACATGGTCGACGAGAAGGTTCCAGCCGTCGTCGTCTTCATCGAATTTGTCGATCAAGCGCGCGAAGGCGGCTGCGATCCGAAGTACGCCGACTTTCTCGCTGAGGAGTTGCTGCCGTTCGTTCGTGCGCGGGCGCGAGTGTCGAGCGATCCCGCGCAAGTGATCATCGGCGGCGCGAGCGCGGCCGGCCTCAATGCCGCGTGCACAGCATTTCGTCATCCGGAAGCGTTCGGCAACGTGCTAGCGGAAGACGGCGCGTTCTGGCGAAGCGCGAAGAATGATCCCGAAGACGAATGGTTCACGCGCCGCGTCGCGGCCGAGCCGAAGAAGCCGACCCGCTTCTATCTCTCGATCGGTCTGCTCGAGTACGGCACGAGCTTCGAAGAAGGAACAGTGAGCATGGTTGCCGCGAATCGCCATTTGCGTGACGTGCTCATCGCGAAAGGCTACTCAGTTCGCTATGACGAGGTCATGGGTGCGCACGATCCGTTCAATTGGCGCGCAATGCTTCCAAAAGGACTCGCGTACCTCCTTTCTTCTATACATTGAGGTCCCGAGCGCGTATGGTGAAGGTCTGTCGAGGAAACTTCCTCGCGCTTCAGTCCTTCTGAACTAAGTCAGAATCTCTGGACCCACCCTTCTTAGCCTTCCTTTTTTCTCGGCAGGAGCTTCCCCCCAATGAAAGTGTACGTAGGAAATCTCTCTCGACAGGTCACCGATGCGCAGTTGAATGAATTGGCGGCGCCGTACGGCACGCTGTTGTCTGCGAATGTTGCGACGGACCGCTCGAGCGGCGAGTCGAAGGGCTTCGGCTTTCTCGAATTCGCGAGCGACGACGAGGGCAAAGCGGCGATCGAAGGACTCAACGGACGCGACGTCAATGGTCAGGCGTTGAAAGTGAACGTGTCGACGCCGAAGCCGAAGAATCAGGGCGCACGCTACTAAAAGGAGACTCCTGATGGTGGTCTGGATCGCGATTGCAGTCGTCGCTCTCGTTTTTCTGACGTGGAACCTTTACCGCCGTTTCGGCGCCGATCGCATCGCGGAGTTCATCGATCGCCGTCGCGCGACGTCGCGCGTCGTCAGCCGCGGCGAGTTCGTCGACGGCAACCGCCATCTCGACGTGGCGCTCGCGGTCACCGAGGCGACGTTCTTCTATGAGAACTCGGACATGCAGGCGTCGCTCGATCTCGAGTGGCTTCGCGAGATCGAGTACGACACCGAGCTCGCCACCGGCACGCAGCCGCCGTCAGGCACCGTCCTGCGGTTGCGCTCCGCCAGCCAGATGTTCGAGTTCGTCATTCCGAAAGACGCGGCGGCGAAGTGGCACACCATGCTGCCGCCGCGCCGCGTCATCGAGCCAGCGGAGGCAGTCGCCACATGAGTGTGATGGAACTGGATACGATGAAAGTTACGATCGAAGATCGAGGCCGTCCCACATTGCGCGAGCGGTTGCGTGAGCGGCTCGAACAGGCCGCGGAGTTACGCTGCATCGAGCACGGCACACCGGTCGTCGCGGTGGCGATTCACGGCCGCGAAAACGGCTGGTTCGACTCGCAGTGGACGACCTGCTGCGACTTGCTCGAGCGGCGTGCGGCGGCGATCGTCAAAGAACGCTGCTGAGTGATACCGTTTGTCGATGCTGCATCGACTTGCTGCGTTGCTTCTCGCCGTCGCGACCGCTTCCTGTGCAACGGTGAGTCACGGCCGGAACGAGACGATCTCCATCGACTCGTCGCCGGCCGGGGCGAGCGTTGAGCTCAAGTGCGATCAGATCACTCGTAGCGCGACGACGCCGGCGGCAATCATCATCCCGCGCAACGCCACCGAGTGTGTCGCCACGGTGTCGAAGCCGGGCTTCGCGCCGAAGACGGTCGCGTTCGATCGCTCGCCGTCGCGTGCGTATTGGCTGAACTTCATCGGCATCGCTGCCCTTCCGTTCGGCATCTCCGACAACTCGCCGATCGACATCGGCGGCGGAACCGGACTCGCGCTCATCGCCTCCGGCGTCGCCGGTTTGAGCGTCGACGCCTTCAACGGCGCGATGTTCAAGCACTCGCCGTCGACCGTGAAAGTCACCCTCGATCCCACTCCGTAGCGCCGGCGTGCAGTTGGTGACATCGCCGTGCAGTTCGCGTTTTCCGCGAAAGCGCTTTGCCTCGCCGTTTGTCTCATTGGGTGTAGTTCAGAAGGAGACAACGATGAGAACGAATTCGAAGTGGGCAGTGAATGGTGCGGCAGCGGGCGCCTTGATGCTCGCGCTTGCAGTTCCGGCGGTCGCGCAGTCGCGCGGCGACTGGAATCGCAACGATTCGAGAAACCAGTCAACCCAGAACGACCGCCGCGACAACACCAACAACCGGTATCGCGAAAACGAGCGCGTCACGCTGTCGGGGAAAGTCTCCTCGTTCAGCCGCGAGCGCGACGGCTATCGCGTTCGCCTCGATCAGGGCAACGAGTTCTTCGTGCCGGAGTCGAGATTCGGTGGACACGCGCGCGATCTCCGCGCCGGAATCTCCATCGGCTTCGGCGGCATCTTCCGCGGCGGCACGGTGTACGTCGATGCGGTGACCTGGCCCGACGATCGCGGCAGCTACGGCTACAACCGCAACTACGTTCGCGGAATCGTGGAGCGCATCGACTACCGCACGACCACTGTGTGGCTGCGCGATGACGCCAGCGGCCGTGTGATCGCGGCGGACATGCCGGACGGCCGCTACAGCCGCGCGAACCTGCGCGACCTGCGTCGCGGCGACCGCATCGAGCTGACGGGTCAGTGGACTCGCGGCGGAGTGTTCGATGTGAGCCGCGTCGAGAGCGTTCGCAATCGACGGTTCTAATTCAACTCTGGTGGGGGACAGGCGAGGCGCCTGTCCTCCATCACGTTCCCGCCTTGCGCATCTGCCACAACAGGTGACTGAGGTAATCGCGGCGCGATTCACCGGTCGTCACGATGAGCAGCTTCGTGATCTTCAACTCCAGCGGATCCGTGTAGAGCAGGATCAGCATCTCGCGAATGAAGCTCGTGCTCAGCGTCACGTCGTTGTCGGTGCCGACGCCGAGCCGCAAGCCTTTCTTCTCCCACCACGAAAACGGATGATCGGCGTAATCGGCGAGCGCGCCGGTGAGCTTCTTGTTCGACGACGGCAGCGACACGAGCGTCAATCGTTTGTCGATCATGCGATTGAGCACGTCGTGCTGATACGACTCGACCTCGCGCGCGTGATGGAACTTCGTCTTCGTCGCCAGCGTCGCCTCGGCCGCATTCAACGGTGCGCCGCTGAACAACTTCTCGCGGATCGCCTCGCGTCCGCTCCAATCCATGTCATCGAGCTCCGTCCGCTCGCGCGTGCCCGGCGCTTCGCCTTTCGCGTTCGACGTGAGCGCGCGCTGCAGCAACGAGTGAAAGTAGAAGTTCGGATTGATGCCGAGGCTGAGGCCGTGCTCGATGGCGTCGACGTGCCAGATGTTCATCGCGTTGTCGACCGCCTGCACGCCTTGCCGCAGCGTGTTCCACGTCTCGCCGTGGTGGCTGCGCGTGCGCAGGCCGTACGCCTGCAGCTTGCGCAGTCCGACACGCATTTCCTGGAAGTGAACCTTGCGGTGGAAGCCGCGCTCGTCGCCGACGGTGTCGACTTCCGTGAGCACGTCGTGCAGCTCCGGATGCTTCTTCAATAGATCGACGATCTGCCGCACCTGATCGTCGAAGCTCGCGCGCTTCGACGGATAGCGCGTCGCGTCGTAGAAGCCCGCCTCTTTGCGAAAACTCGGCGAGAGGATGAACTGGAACGCCGGCATCTCGCTTTGAAACGCGCGGAATCCTTCATACAAGCCGAGGAGGACGTCTTCGGGCGAGAGCTCGTTCGGCACTTGCTCCGACGGATCCGTCGTCTCGCGAAAGAGCGTGAACTTCAACCGCAGCGCACCGACGTTCGCGGTGCGATAGAGCCGCGACGCCATGTGATACGCGGCGTCGCGATGCGCCTCACGTGAGGTGAGGATCAGCTTCGGCAAATACAAGATCTTGAGATAGCGCTCGAAGCGATCGTTGTCGCCGATGCGAATCAAGCGATCGACGTCACTCGTGCTTTCGATCTTCGACGTGCCGTACACGCGCTCGATGCGCTCCTGGTAATGGGCGCGATCCGGTCCGTCGAGGAGCGCCGCGAGCCGCGGATAGACGAACTCCGCATCGAGCGAGCCGGTGAGGTGAATGTGCTCGTCGCGATAAGGAATCGGAAATGCGCGAAAGAACGCCGCCAGCGCCTTCGACACCGGATGCTCGAACAGCGTTTCGATCGACGTGCCGCCGAGCCGGAAGCGGCCGAGGCGTTCGTGGAACTCGCGGAGAAGATGCGCGAGCTCCGCATCGCTCTCGAGCTGCGGCGACTGCTGTGCGAGCACGAGCGTGTCTTCGAGCGATAAGCCGCTCGTCTCGCTGATGAGTTGTGTCAGACAGCGCGCGAGGCGCGCGATCACGTCCGTTTGCATTGCAAGCGCATGCTATCGCGCATACTTTGGGCGATGGCACTCGCGAGCGGCGCACGGCTCGGACCGTACGAGATCCTCGAGCTGATCGCGCGCGGCGGAATGGGCGAGGTCTATCGCGCCATCGACAGCCGCCTCGGCCGCCAGGTCGCGATCAAAGTTCTGCCGACGCATCTCGCCGACAACACCGAGTCGCTCGCGCGATTCCGCCGCGAAGCGCGCGCCGTCGCGGCGCTCTCGCATCCGAACATCGTCGCCGTCTTCGACATCGGCATGCAGGCGGAGACTCCGTACGTCGTCACCGAACTGCTCGACGGCCACACGCTACGCAAGCGCGTGTACGACGGGAAGATGTCGATCGACGAGACGCTGCACATCGTCACCGCACTCGCCGACGGACTCGCGGCCGCGCACGCGAAGGGAATCATTCATCGCGATCTGAAGCCGGAGAACGTGTTTCTGACGTCGAGCGGCGGCGTGAAGATTCTCGACTTCGGACTCGCGGCGGCGCAGTCCGGGATTCCCGCGGTTCCCGATCTGATGACGCGCGGCGAGGCGCTCACCGAGCCGGGCATTCTCATCGGCACGATCGGCTACATGTCTCCCGAGCAACTTCGCGGCGGTGGCGAGCTCACCACCGCGACCGACGTCTTCTCCCTCGGCTGCGTGATGTTCGAGATGCTCGCCGGAGAGATGCCGTTCCAGCGCGAGAACACGATCGAGATCATCGCCGCAGTCGTGCGCGACGAGCCGTTCGCGCACACCGACACCGAGCTGCCGATCGAGATCCGCCGATTGCTTCTGCGCTGCCTCGAGAAGAATCCGAAGGATCGATTCCAGACCGGCGCGGAGCTCGCGCACGCGCTGCGCGAGATCGCGCGCGCACAGGCGACGGGGCATCTCAGCACCGCGTCGATGAAGCGGCCATCGTTGCCGTGGCGGAAGCCGTTCATCATCGCGGCGATCGCGATCGCGGTGATCGTCCTTGCGCTCGTCATCGCGATGTTCGCGCAGCGGCGTCGCGTCATCGACGCCGGATACGATCTCCGCGCGGGTGACATCAGCGGCTCGTCCGACGCGCGACGTTTGACCGAGCTCGCGCTCCGTGTCGACGCCGACGGCAATCGCACCGAGGCGATCGAGCTCCTCGGCGAAGCGGCGCGCGCGGATGCGAGCGCGCCGTTGCCCGCGGCGTTTCTGCGGTCATTCGAGAACGTACGTGGAAACGACGCGGCGAGCGCACGATGGGCGGCGGAGGCGAAACGTCGTTTGCCGAATGCGTCGTCGCCGTACGAGACGCTTCTCTGCCGCTATCTGGTTGGAGACAGCGATCTCACGACGAGCATGGCCGTCGCGTCGTCGATTCTCGAGCTGCGTCCGAAAGCGTGGCGGCAGCGACTCTCGCTCGCGCATCTGCATCTCTATCGTCGCGAGATCGCCGCGTCGCTCGCGGAATTGCAGCGGATCGACATCGGCGCGCCTGACGATCGCCGGCTCGCGGTCGTTCTTTCCGATCGCGCTTCGCTCGGCGATGCCGACGCCGCGGAACGCGATCTGAATCGCGGTTCGTTGATGCGGCATCCGGCGCTGCTCGCGTATGCCCGCGCACGCATTGCGTGGAGTCGTGGACGCTACGTCGAGGCGGCGCGCGATTACGACATCGCCGCGGACGCAGCGACGACGCGCAATCTGCTGCCGACCGCGAACGAGTCGCGCTTGATGACCGGCGCGGCGCGCATTGCCGCCGGCGATCTCGAAAACGCGCAATCCGCGCTCGATCTCGCGGCGGTGAAAGCGCATCAAACCGGATTCGTGCCGGAGGAGACGGAGGCGTACGCGTTCGGCGCGTACGCGGCGTACCGGCGCGGCGACATCGAGTCGGTGGACCGCCATCTGCGCGCGGCATTCGCGGCCACGCCGCACAACTCGTCGAACTTCCACGAGCTGCGTCTCTTCGCATTGCGCATGCACTCGAAGACCATTCCGTCGACCGCGCCGAACGAGACGCTCGACGAAGACCTCGGCGTGCACACGCTCATCGCCGCGCGCGACGCATGGGCGCGCGGCGACACGCAATCCGCGACGCGGCTTCTGCAGCAGTCGCGATCCGAGGGAGTTGACTCGACGTGGTTCGCCGAGCAGGCCGCGTTGCTCGCCTACGATCTCGGCGCCCCGCCGCGCGCCTTCCGTCCGGACCCGCCGTACCCGGATCGGTTACGTTTCATTGCCATTTGGGAGATGTCGCGGCCGCGCGTGTAGACTCTCGCGCTTATGAAGAAGAGCCTGCTCGCCGTCTCGCTCGCCGTGTCGACTTTCGCATTCGCGCAAACGAATCCGTTCGACAAACCCAGCACGCTGCCGTTCAGCGCGCCGCCATTCGACAAGATCACCGACGCCGACTACCAGCCGGCGATCGAGAAGGGGATGAAGGAGGAGCTCGCGGAGATCGAGAAGATCGCGAACAATCCCGAGAAGCCCACCTTCACGAACACGATCGTGGCGATGGAGAAATCGGGACGCCTGCTCGCGCGCGCGTCGCGCGTCTTCTTCTCGATGTCGTCGTCGAACAGCAATCCGACGATCCGCAAAGTGCAGGCCGAGCTCGCGCCGAAACTCGCTGCGCATCGCGACGCGATCAACCTCAATCCGAAACTGTTCGCGCGCGTGAAGTCGATCTACGACCGGCGCGAGAAGCTCGGGCTCACGCCGGAGGCGAAGTACCTCGCGCAGCGGACGTATGAAGACTTCGTTCGCTCCGGCGCGCTGCTCTCCGATGCCGACAAGGAAAAACTGAAGGCGTTGAACAAAGAAGCGTCGACGCTGACGAATCAGTTCCGCGACAAAGTGCTCGCCGACACGAACGCGTCCGCGATCGTCGTCGACGACAAGGCCATGCTCGACGGGCTGTCGGATTCCGACATCGCCGCTGCCGCGCAGAAAGCGAAAGACCGCGGCATGGAAGGGAAGTACGTCATCACGCTGCAGAACACGACGCAGCAGCCGTCGCAGACTTATCTCAAGAATCGCGAGCTGCGCGAGCGTCTGTTCAAGGCGTCGTCGCAGCGCGGCAATCACGGCGGCGACAACGACACGACCGCGATCATCGCGCGCATCGCGCAGATCCGCGCCGAGCGCGTCAAGCTCCTCGGCTTCCCGAACTACGCGCAATACAACCTCGAAGACGAGATGGCGAAGAAGCCCGAGAACGCCATCAAGCTGATGACGGACATGGTTCCGGCCGCGACGGCGAAGGCGCGCGCGGAAGCGGCGCGCATGCAGAAGTTGATCGACGCAAACGGCGGCGGATTCAAGCTCGAGCCGTGGGATTGGCAGTACTACGCGGAGCAGGTGCGCAAGGCCGAGTACGACCTCGACGAATCGCAGGTGCGTCCGTACTTCGAGCTCGATCGCGTGTTGCGCGACGGCGTCTTCTTCGCGGCGAACAAGATGTACGGCATCAGCTTCAAGGAACGCCACGACATTCCGGTCTATCAACCCGACGTGCGCGTCTTCGAAGTCACGGACAAAGACGGCACGCCGCTCGCGCTTTTTTACGCCGACTTTTTCTCGCGTTCGAACAAGCAGGGCGGCGCGTGGACCGGCGGCTTCGTCGGCCAGTCGAAGCTCCTCGGCACCAAGCCGGTGGTCTACAACGTTTGCAACTTCACGAAGCCGGCGGCGGGTGACGCGGCGCTTCTCAGCTTCAGCGAAGTGACGACGATGTTCCACGAGTTCGGACACGCGCTGCACGCGATGTTCTCGAACATCACGTACCCGGGCCTCGGCGGCACGCCGCGCGACTTCGTCGAAGTGCCGTCGCAGTTCAACGAGCATTGGTCGCTCGAGCCGACGGTCTTCGCGAACTACGCAAAGCACTACAAGACGGGCGAGCCTATTCCCGCGGCGCTCGTCGACAAGATCAAGAAGTCGCGCACGTTTAATCAGGGATTCGCGACGACGGAGTATCTCGCCGCCGCGTTGCTCGACATGGCGTGGCACGCGCTGCCCGCGGATGCGCCGCTGCAGGACGTGAACAAGTTCGAGCCCGAGGCGCTGACGAAGTTCGGAATTGCGATGGCGGAAGTTCCGCCGCGCTATCACACGACGTACTTCTCGCACATCTGGGGCGGCGGCTATTCGGCCGGCTATTACGCGTATCTGTGGAGTGAAGTGATCGACGACGACGCGTATTACTGGTTCAAGGAGCACGGCGGGATGACGCGCGCGAACGGCCAGCGCTTCCGCGACATGATCCTCTCGCGTGGCGGCACCGAGGATCCGGCGGTGATGTACCGCGCGTTCCGCGGCCGCGACGCATCGGTCGAGCCGTTGCTCGAAGAGCGGGGATTGAAGGGCACGAACTGACGGTCGTTGCGATCTCCGGCAGTCTGCGCGCGCAGTCCACGAACGCCGCGCTTCTCCACGCCGCCGCGCGGCTCGCGCCGCGCGGCATGGAGTTCGTCTTCTGCGACGAGCTCGCGTCGCTGCCGCATTTCAATCCGGATCTCGACGTCGACGACGACTCGCCGCCGGAGATAGTCCGTGCGTTCCGGCGTCTGCTCATCGAGGCGGACGCGATCATCATCAGCTCGCCCGAATACGCGCACGGAGTTCCCGGCGCACTCAAGAACGCCATCGACTGGCTCGTCTCGGTCGGTGCGCTCGTCGGCAAGCCGGTTCTGCTGCTCAACGCCGCGGCGGCCGGCGGTGAACACGCACAGGCCTCGCTCATGCACACGCTGCGGGTGATGAACTGGAACGTGCTGTCAGAAGCGTCTTTGACGTCGCCGTTTCTCCGAAAACGCGGCGAAGTCGATGAGGAAGCCGCGCAGAAGATCCGCGCCAGTCTCGAATCCCTCGCGGCGGCGATCGCGAAATGACGTCGCGATACGGAGGAGCGGACCGCATCTCGACCAAGGCGAAGCTCGCCAACGAGCTCCGCATCCTCGGCGAAGTCCTCGCCGCGGCGCGCGACCGCGCCGGCCTGAAGCAGGCCGAGGTGGCGGGGAAATTGGGGATGCCGCCGTCGTACTTGTCGAAGATCGAGAACGGCACGCGCCGGCTCGATGTCATCGAATTGATTCAGATTGCTGATGCCATGGGAGCCGATCCCGCTGATATCGTCAGTGAATTGCAACGACACCTGAGAGGTAAGTCATGAAACGTATTGCTGTGTTCTTCGCGATGGTTTTTGTCGCCTGCTCGACTTCGACGACTTCGACGAAGAGCGGCGGCGAGGGCGCCGCCGCCCCACAGAGCGCCGCCAAGGCTCCGCTGAGCTCCGCGAACGGCTTTTTCGCGCCGAGCACTTTGCAGTTTCAGGCGCCGGCGTTCGACAAGATCAAGGACGCCGACTACGTTCCCGCGCTCGAAGAGGGGATGCAGCGGCAAATCGCGGAGATCGAAACGATCGCCAACGATCCGAGTCCGGCGACGTTCGCGAACACGATCGAGGCGATGGAACGCTCCGGCGATCTGCTGACGCGCAGCGCGAAGGTGTTCTTCAATCTCGTCCAATCGAACACGAACGACGTGCTCGACAAGGCGGAAGAGGAAGAGGCGCCGAAGCTCGCCTCGCATCAGGACACGATCTACCTCAACCCGAA
>Ga0105245_10005433_pt1 | contig 11193 bp, 13 predicted proteins | sample KBSM54metaG_FD_81523 | JGI IMG/M metagenome (GOLD analysis project Ga0105245, IMG submission 81523) | Miscanthus rhizosphere microbial communities from Kellogg Biological Station, Michigan, USA - KBS M5-4 metaG | ecosystem: Host-associated > Plants > Roots > Rhizosphere > Soil | place...
AAATTCACCCCTTAGCCATTGCCCATCTTTCCCGGTTACAGACGCTTTTCCGCCGAATAGGATGCGCCCCCGCGCTGAGGCACAGAAACAAGCCGATAGGAGGAAGCGACATGAGTGTGGGTCTGGAGCGTTTTCGCTCGCGTTGCTGGTAGCCGCCGCGCTGGGGGCAGGACCAGCGTTGGCGCAGACCGACGCCAAACCGAACATCCTCGTCATCATGGGTGACGATATCGGCTGGTTCAACATCGGCGCCTATCACCGCGGCATGATGGCCGGCAAAACGCCGAACCTCGACAAGCTTGCCTCGGAAGGCATGCTGTTCAACGCCTATTATGCCGAGGCGAGCTGCACCGCCGGCCGCGCCAATTTCATCACCGGCGAGCTGCCGATCCGCACCGGCCTCACCACGGTCGGTCAGGCCGGCGCCACCGTCGGCATGCCGGCGCAGGCGCCAACCATCGCCACGGCACTGAAAGCCATGGGCTACACCACTGGACAATTCGGCAAGAACCATCTCGGCGACCGCAACGAATTTCTGCCGACCGTGCACGGCTTCGATGAATTCTATGGCAACCTCTACCACTTGAACGCCGAGGAAGAGCCGGAACAAGCAGATTACCCAAAAGACCCGGCGTTCCGCGCCAAGTTTGGACCGCGCGGGGTGCTGGATTGCAAAGCTTCAGACCGGGATGACCCGACGGTCGATGCGCGCTTCGGCAAGGTCGGCAAGCAGGTGTGCAGGGACACCGGGCCGCTGACCAAGGCACGGATGGTAACGATTGACGACGACGTCACAAATCGGGCCGTAGACTTCATCACGCGGCAGAAGAATGCCAACAAGCCATTCTTCGTGTGGGTGAACACGACCCACATGCACGCACGCACCCATACCAAGCCGGAAAGCATTGGCCAGTCGGGGCGTTGGCAGAGCGAATACCACGACACGATGATCGACCATGACAAGAATGTCGGCGCAGTTTTAAAGGCGCTGGATGACCTTGGCATCGCGGACAACACGTTCGTCATGTATTCGACCGACAATGGTCCGCACATGAATACCTGGCCGGACGGGGCGATGACGCCGTTCCGCAGCGAGAAGAACACGAACTGGGAAGGGGCTTACCGGGTGCCGGCCATGTTCCGCTGGCCGGGCAAGATCAAGCCGGGCCAAGTGTCCAATGAAATTGTCGCTCACCTCGATATGCTGCCAACCATTTTGGCGGTGGCTGGCGACGCGCAGGTAAAAGACAAATTGCTCACGGGCTACAAGATCGGCGACACGACCTACAAGGTCCACCTCGATGGCGACAACCTCGTGCCTTACGTGACCGGGCAGGCTCCCAAGAGCCCGCGCGAAGCATTCTTTTACGTCAACGACGACCAGCAATTGGTCGCTCTACGCTACGATAATTGGAAGCTCGTATTCGAGGAACAGCGAGCCCCGGGCACATTGCTCGTTTGGGCGAACCCGTTCACCAACTTACGGGTTCCTAAAATGTTCAATCTGCGGACGGATCCGTACGAGCGTGCCGACATCACCTCGAACACGTATTACGACTGGCTTTTTAGTCACGCGTACCTTGTTGTGCCAGCGCAGGACCTCGTGGGTCAGTTCCTAGCGACGTTCAGGGACTATCCGCAGCGGCAGAAAGCGGCCAGCTTCAACTTGGATGACGTGATGAAGAGCCTAACGGAAAGCCCTGCGAAGTAGTCGTCGTAAAATTTACGCCAACGATCAGCGGCAGCGTGTCCTGCGGTCGGCCGCAGCCACTACTGGGCTGCAACGCGGCTGATGTCCGCTATTGGCACTTAGCGGCCATACCGAGTTGCACCGCACATGTCCGCTTGGGGGTAAAGGTGACATGACGTTTTGCACTGCAAATGTCTGCTTTTGACCCAAAGCGGACATTGACGGCACTTCCAGTGTACTGGTCTTTGCCGATACGATGCCCTGTCTTTAGCCTCAAGGGACGCAATGAGACGGCGCGAGTTCATCACGCTTGTCGGCAGTGCGGCTGCGTTGCCGCTCGTAGCGGGCGCACAGCAGAGCGGAAGAATACGCCGTGTTGGCGTGCTTATGAGTACGGCTGCAGACGACCGGGAAGGACGGGCTCGCATTGCGGCCTTCCGGCAAGGCTTGCAAAAATTAGGCTGGACTGAAGGTCAAAACGTGCGGCTCGACATCCGCTGGACCGCAGGCGATGCTGACCTCGATCGCAAGTTCGCGGCAGAATTGGTCGCACTTACGCCAGACGTCGTCCTAGCCACGGCGAGCCCGACTGTGGCGGCGCTGCAAGTGGCAACCCGCACCGTGCCGATCGTATTTGCGCACGCTGTCGATCCGGTTGGCGCCGGCTTCGTCGACAGTTTGGCGCGGCCAGGCGGCAATGCCACCGGCTTCGTCTTGTTCGAATACGGCATAAGCGCGAAATGGCTCGAGCTGCTCAAAGAAATCGTGCCCAGTGTGACACGGGCGGCAGTTCTGCGGGATCCTGCCATAGCCGCTGGGACGGGCCAGTTCGGCGCGCTCCAATCGATAGCGCCGTCGTTCGGGGTGGAATTAAGTCCGGTCAACGTGCGCGACGCCGACGAGATCGAGCGTGTGGTCACGGCCTTTGCGCACTCATCGAATGGCGGCCTGATCGTAACAGCGAGCCCATTGGCTACGCTTCATCGCGACTTGATCGTCACGCTGGCCGCCCGGCACAAGCTATGCGCAGTTTACAATTTGCGTCTGTTCGTCACCACCGGAGGCTTGATTTCCTATGGGTCCGATATCCCCGATCTGTTGCGGCGCGCAGCCGGCTACGTGGATCGCATCTTAAAGGGCGAGAAGCCAGCCGATCTACCGGTACAAGCGCCGACCAAATTCGAGATGGTGATCAATATCAAGACTGCCAAGGCGCTCGGCATCACGGTGCCGCCGTCGCTGCTTGCCCGTGCCGACGAGGTCATCGAATAGCCCACAAACTAAGATTGTCCTGATGTCCGCTATTGGCACATAGCGGACATCCTTAGTTGCACCGCACATGTCCGCTTTTGGGTGTAAAGCGGACATGCCGATTTGCACCGCAAATGTCTGCTTATGACCCAAAGCGGACATTCCAGCTCCATGAGTGAGGCGATTCAGTTGCATTTTTTCGGTTGACAACCTTTTGTGCCGTAAGATTACATTTCCGCCGTGGCGACCTCAGGGGAGAGACCGGGAGCGACACAGTGAAAATCTTCAAAGTCTTTGTGCTCGCCGTCCTTTTGGGATGCGCAGGAAGCTCGAATGCGACGACTTGGAATGTCGGCGACTTGACCACCTACACGCAGGCCAGTTGGGGCGATGACCTAGCTGGTGTCCCGCAGGGCCAAGCTGCACTGCTACTCGCCGCCAAATACGACACCGTGTACGCGTCGAGCTTTGGGATTGTCACGGTGGGCTCGACCAGCGGCTTTACAATGAGGTTTACCGATGCGGCATCCGTACTCGCCTACATGCCCACAATAGGCCCTTTCGGGCCACTTAACGGGAATGTCTTGAACCCGGTCACGACCGCGTCGGGAGGACTTGGCGGAGAGGTACTGGGGCTTGAGTTAAACGTCGACTTCACCGACGCGGGTGTCCTTACGGGAGCTTCCGGCATTCATTTCGGCGATCTCATCCTTGCGAACCTCACGGCGAACCTGTCGGTGCTCAACGGTTTAACCGTCCGCCAATTTCTTGGCGACGTGAATACATTGCTTGGCGGTGGTTCCAGCATCATCACGATTGCTGATCTTAGTTCAACCGTCGGCGACCTGAATGCATCCTTCTCCGATGGCCAGCCGAGCCTGTTTGCTCGGGATCACCTCATCGCTCCGGACGTTGCGAGCGCGACGCCGCTTCCTGCAACACTCCCTCTCTTCGCCAGCGGCGTTGGCTTGCTCGGTTATTTTGGATCGCGCAGGAAGAAAAAGGCAGCGGCATCCTGACTGCAGTGGAAGTCGAATTTCAGAGAGACCGCCGAGAGGCGGTCTTTCTGATTGTCCGCTTCTGGTACTTAGCGGACATTGGCTTGTGCGATGCACATGTCCGCTATTGGGGGTAAAGTGGACATACGCGCGGCCCAGAAGAGGTTGCCGCAAAAGATCGTTGGAACGGCGGCCCAATTAGAAACCAGCCAGCCCGCACGGCGAAAGCCTGCGCTCCAAATGATACTCCGCCTTGTTCGACTTCGTGCAGGTCGCTACACTACGAAACGTTGAACGACAACATTCACGGGGGGAAACGATGAAAATTTTTGCAGGATTGCTCGCTGTCTTGGCAGTGGCCATGCTCGCCACAACACCTGCTGATGCCAGAAAAAAAGACAAGGCAAATTCCGGCTACTGCAAAAGTGGTGCGCATGTTGGCGATATGGGAAAATGCAAGGAAAATGGCGGCGCGAAGTAATTGCCCCTGCCGTTGTAAGCCACATTATTCGGAAGGCCGCCACGGGGGCGGCCTTTCTGCTCGCTATGTTCATGTCCGCTAGTGGGGGTAAAGCGGACACGACGTTTTGCACTGCAAATGTCTGCTTTTGACCCAAAGCGGACATCAGCCTGGCACTAAATTTCCGCCAGTGGCGGGTCGGTGCCACGTGGCACCGGATGTTGGCCTGATGGGGAAGGCGGGCGAGGATATTTCTGGTTAAGGTCGCGGGGGCGCTTGGGTTCGTTTATTGAACATTCGGCTTCCCGATCCGCGCAATCTTGGCGGCCAAATACGCTATCCCACCGCCCAGGAGCGTAACGACTACAAGACGCCCGTCGCCGGCGTGTGTCCGCAAGCCAAACCCGAAGATGGCCACGAAACAGGCGGCCGCCCCGAGGGCAAGTCCCCAGGCAACCCAAATGGCTTCCCGCTTCGTCATCGCCCTCTCTTGAGGCTCCGAACAAGGATGGTTTTAAACCTCACCTCTCATGCACTGGGCCATAAAGCCTTTCGCAGTCGGACTGGTGGGGTTCGAGAAATGTCTGCCATTCGTTCCCATCCACTTATTTCCAGTAGCACGCGCGCGCGCTTGGCATTCCTCGAAGCTGTGCCCTTTCTTAGCTTGTTGGACCGTTGCCTTTTCCGCCATCACTGGACCCGAACAAACGGCCAGCGCAAATGCGACAACGACGATCCGTAACATTGGCTCCTCCGTTCCGTTGCAGAAGATCAACCTGATTGTTTCGATAAAGTTTTGGTTGGGTCACACCAAATTTCAAGTTAGGCAACCGTACGTTTATGCTTATGCGTTCTAATTTAATGAGGCGAATATGCTCAGGATCTGCTTTTTGACATCCGAAAACCCTAGGATCACCGATCTGATTGCGCGTGGTTCCCCGGTCGGAGAAGAGCGATGTATGACCGCACCTTAGTGATAACTGCATTCGTTGCGATGTGGCAGTGTACAACGCTGGCGAACGCACAATCCATTGAGGGGACTTATCGAGGCACGTTGGTCTGCGAAAAAATGCCTGCCTCGCCCGACATCCTAAATGCACCGCTCGACGTGAGCGTTCGCGGTAACAGCGTCCTGTTCGCTCGGCCACTTTTTAATTGGAACGGCACGCGCGTCGTCGGAAGCGAGTTGGGAACGGGCACAATCGACGCTGAGGGCAAGGTACATCTAACCTCAAGTTGGTATAACGGGGGCATAGCAGTTCAGGGCGACTACAGTGGCGCTCTGACAAAAACAGGCGGGGTGTTCAGCGGCACTCAGGCTTGGCGGGGTGGACAAGGAAACAGCGGAAATCGGAGCTGCACAGCGGCTTTGGTGCCCGCACCGCAGGTCCAAGCTGGCCCCAAACAATAACTCAAAGCCTGGACACGCCGGAGTGAGGGCTTGTCTCCCTTTGCTCAGGCCTCGCCGCTGCGCCATCATGGCGGGGATGCTTGGTTTAACTGACCACCAACTTGATGTTGTCATGGATGCGGCTGGTGTCGTGCCGGTCAAGCGGCGGAGTATTTTTTCTGGAACGCACCGCCGCCATTTTGAGGCTGCGCGGACGCTTTACCGACGCCGATGTGCATGACGTGACGGCGCTGGCCCTGTGCAGCCTTGTCCGCACCGGTGCGGCCTTCAACTTTGAGATGAAGTATTGGCCCGACCAAAGCCGGTGATCGCGTTCCGCCTGGCGTTTAAGTAACCGCTTCCCGAGCGTTGCAAACTTCCCTGCCAATGTCCGCTATTGGCACTTAGCGGACATGGCGAGTGCACCGCAAAATGTCCGCTTCCTGGGGTGAAGCGGACATTGGGTGTCAGCCTATGCGTTTCAGCGTTGCGAGCCACGCGCTTCAATTACGCCGCTACCGCACCGTGATCACTAGGCCGTTGAGGTCGGCGGCAACGATCAGTCCGGCCTGCCGTCCCGACAGAGTAAGCACCGCGCCGTTTTGGTTGGTCAGCACGATCCCGCCCACGCCCCGGCCGATCGCTGCGCCCGCGCCAGCCGCGCCATAGACGCCGTTAACATCAGACGGCCTTCGGATGTTGGTGACGGTGCCGACAAAATCGGTTGCTGAAGCGCCGAAGGTAAAACCATAGCTTATCCCGCCGATCGAGAGGGGATAGCGCCGGCCGTGAAACAGCAGCGTCCCGCCGCCGGCAGAACCGCCGATGACAAAGCCAGCCTTGACCACGTTGAAGCGGATGCTGCCGCTGTCAGCGTAGGCGGCGGTCGCAAGCGCTGCCGCGGTGACGGTCAAAGCAGTCAGCGCGCCGCGAATGGCGTATGACAATCGCATGGGCAATCCTCCTTAGATATCTGTGAGATCACGACCGCGAGCGACAATCGCCGCGGTAGCCCCGAGGCTTACAATACGCTAGCGCCGGAACCATACCAGCGCACGAGCTGATTTGCCGTTATGTCCGCTATTGACTCAAATGACGGCTGTATCGAAGCACACAGTCAATGAGAAAGGCCCCGCCGAAGCGGGGGGCTTTCAACTCACTGAGCTTGCTTAGGCGCCTGGCCGGTGGTCGTTGACTTGGCCTTAGGAGCGCTCGCCTTGGCGTGCTGAGCTACGCAGTTGTTGACGAAGTCACGCCGCTTCATGAAGTGGATGGCGGAATACTTTTTGGCTGCTTGAGCTTTGCATGAAGCCTGGACATCCGCAGACACCTTTTGCTTGTTGCCAGCGGCTTCTGCTGATACGGCGAAAGACGCAACAATCGCTGTTGCCAGCGCCGAAATAAGTAGCTTCTTCATGTTCATCTCTCCTCTGCCCCCAAACGCCAAAGAAACGCTGGATCGTGCGTCTTCGTTCCGAATATTTTCCTGTCAGTTTGTTCAGAAATAATTGGGCCAATCGAATAAGACTGGCGATGTCCGCTATTGGCACTTGGAGGACATCGGCTTGTGCGCTGCACATATTCGCTTATGACCCAAAGCGGACATTAAGCGTGGCGGCGATTACCGAAGTCGAACGGGTTGTACCTGGACCTCACAGGCGGTTGATTTTGGCGATGCGCCGGATCACCTCTGCCGGCGTTTCATTGTCGGCCTTGGCCTTGAGCGCCAGTGCCTTTCGGGCAGCCGGCCGATCAAGACAGCGCGTGAGCCAGGCCTTGAGGTTCGGTATCGCAGAAAGGTCCATGTCGACAGCGCGGCTAATGACGGCGGCGACATTGAGATCGGCCACCGTGAAGTTGTTGCCGAGCAGATATTTTTGCTCGGCCACTGCCACGTCGAGAACCTTGAACGGGGCCACCAGAACCTTCAGGGCCTCGTTGCGTTTGATGCCATCACGCTCGGCCGGCGGCAGGCGGACGGCGTGTAGCGACCAGATGTTGACGCCGCGATCGACCTCGGTGACGGCCCACAAGCTCCACTGCCAAGCGCGCGCCTCACTCTCCAGCGTGCCGGGATAGAGGTTGCCATTGGAGTGCTTCTTGGCGAGATAGAGCGTGATCGCAAGCGACTCGAACAGCACGAAGCCGTTGTCCACGATGAAGGGCAGGCGCCCGTTTGGATTGATAGCGAGAAACTCCGGCGGGCGGGCGCCAGCAGCGCCAATCTCGATCGGCAGGTGCTCGTAGTCGAGACCGAGTTCATTCGCCATCCAGAGCGCTCGGAACGCACGGGTGCGGGCGATGCCGTAAATGCGCAGGCCGGACAAGCGGTCTCCCAAGTTTTGCAACGGAGCATAGCGACACCGGCGCTGGTCGAATAGCGGGGCTTTAAGCCCGTGACCCAGAGGAAAGCTTAGACCGCGTTATTGGGGAAAGCGTATGCTGACAAACACATTCCGTAATTCGATCGCGTTCTGATTATTTCGATTTTCGTAATCACGGCCTGACATTAGGCAACGCACTTCGCGCTTTAGGCCCATGGTCAACCCGTTTTGAACCCTGCGACCCCCGGTTGCCGGGTGGCGGCCGCGGGGCCTATCCTTCCTTGTGACAAGCAAAATAATGTCGCCGTCCGGGAGGGGCTCATGAATTGCCGTGCACTTGTCATTGCCGTCGGTTTGGCGTTCACGATTCTAGTTTCGGGCGTTGCCTTGGCCCAGACGCCGGCCACCGCTCTGACAGGCCTTGTCGGCTCCGCCGAAAATAACGCGATGGAAGGAGTGCTGGTCAGCGCCAGCAAAACGGGATCGCCAGTCTCGATAACGGTGGTGACCGACAAGGATGGGCGCTATTCCTTCCCGGCGAGTAAACTAGCACCGGGTCAATATTCTTTGGGAGTGCGCGCGGTCGGCTATGACCTCGACCCCCACAAAGCAATCGCGATCACAGAACAGAAGACGACAACAGTCGATCTCCAGTTGCGCAAGACCGAAGATCTCGCCGCGCAACTGTCGAACGGCGAATGGCTGGCAAGCATCCCCGGTACCGATCAACAGAAAGGTCAGCTGCTCAATTGCGTCGGTTGCCACACGCTCGAGCGCATCGTGCGGTCTAAATATGATGCGAATGCCTTTCTGACCCAAGTGCTGCCGCGTATGCAGGGTTATGTAAACCAGAGCATACCTGCGCATCCGCAATTACGACGTGCCGAGCGCCGCATGGAGGAACGCGGTGATCAGCGTGTCCAGGTCTACCGGACGGCGGCGGAGTATCTCAGCACAATCAATTTGAGCACCGGTCCGCAATGGAGCTACACGCTCAAAACATTTGCGCGCCCAACCGGCCGGGCGACGCGGGTCATCTACACGGAATACGCTTTGCCACGCGAGACGATTTCTCCCCATGACGTGATCGTCGATGCGGACGGAATCGTTTGGTATTCGAGCTTCGGCGAGCAAAATCTGGGCAGGCTCGATCCCAGGAGCGGAAAAGTCACCGAATATCCGATTCCAGAACACAAACCCGGCTTTCCGACCGGAGGACTCGGCCTGCGCGCCGACAAGGACGGCAACCTGTGGCTTGGCAATATGTATCAGGCAACGATCATCAAATTCGACCGCAAGGCGGAGTCATTTCAATTCTGGCCGCTGCCGCCCGAGCAGAACATCGATGCCGCGCAGGTCAACATGGTGAGCCCGCAAAGTTCGCATGTCGACGGCAAGGTCTGGGCGCAGAACAACGGCTTTGCCGGCGTGCACCGTCTCGATATCGCCACGGGCAAAATCGAAACGTGGGAACCGTTCAAGAACGCGCCTAAGGGCGAGCCGCATAATATCTATGATGTCATCCCTGACTCCAAAAATAACGTCTATTTCACCGATTTCCGCCACCAGCACATCGGGCGTATCGACGCCGCGACGGGCGAAGTGACATTATTCGAGGCCCCTACGGCTCGCTCCGCGCCACGGCGCGGAAGCATGGATGCGCAGGATCGCCTCTGGTTTGGCGAGTACCGCGGTGACCGCATCGGAATGTTCGATACCAGGACGGAACAGTTCAAGGAGTGGAAGCTCACCGCGCGGTGGGCATCGCCCTATGATGTCATTCTCGACAAAAAAGAGAACGCATGGACTGGATCGATGATCACGGACCAAGTGACACGGCTAGACACAAAAACCGGCGAGATGGTCGATTATCTGCTGCCGAGGTCCACAAACATTCGTCGCGTTTTTGTAGACAATACGACAACGCCGGTTAGCTTCTGGGTTGGCAGCAATCATGGTGCGTCCATCATCAAAGTCGAACCGCTGGACTGACCGTCCGACAGTTGTTGCGACCAGGTCCGGCGATAGAAATTGCTGACGTCCGCTATTGGGGGTAAAGCATTGCACATGTCTGCCTTTGACCCAAAGCGGACATGCGGACCGCCCTATGATAGAAAGATGCATGCGGAGACAGTTTTACGAGCAGCCCATTGCCATGCACGCACCTCTGACCTCGTCACCCACCGTCCAGCGCCATGAAGAAAATAGACGCGCCCTGCGCCCGTTCTCCATAGCAGTGTTCGCGGCAGTGCTAATAATGCAGGCGCCAAACGCTCATGCGCAGCATAAGTCGGCGACGGCGGGGCCGACCGAAGAACAAAAAGTCAAGGCGCAGGAGAAGCGGGCCTTTGAGAAAAATACCGACGAGGCCTACAAGTCCACGATTAACAGAATTCCGGACGCCCAACAAAAAGTCGATCCCTGGGGCAATATGCGCACGGCTCCTCAAAAATAGCCGTTACGCTGAGACACTTCCCCGTGCCGACGAGATGTCCGCTATTGGCACAAAGCGGCCATCAGGCCAGCGCGACCGAATGTCCGCTATTATGGCTAAAGCGCAAGGAGGCCAAAGCCTCCGCCTTGGCGTCTAGGCGGGTCGCAGAAGCGAAATCGGTTCAGCGACCCGCTCGCACATTGCGAAGGCGATTCACTTTACAAACACCACCCGCGTACCGACGTGGACGCGGTCGTACAGGTCCATGATGTCTTTGTTGTGCATGCGGATGCAGCCCGCGGACACGAGGCCGCCGATCGAGCCTGGATTGTTGGTGCCGTGGATCGCGAGTTCGCTGTCGACCAGCACCAGCGCCGCGGCGCCCATCGGGTTTCGCGGCGAGCCACCCTCGATATAGAAGTCCGGCGAGCGTTTACCGCGCAGCGACGCAGGCGGCTTCCACGCCGGCCTGATGTGTTTGCTGGCGATCCGCGTGGTGCCAAACCATTGCTGGCCAGAGCGGCCGACGCCGACCGGATACTTGCGCGCCTGATCCTTGCCGGTGATGAGATAGAGGCTGCGTTCCCCGCTCTGTACCACGATGGTGCCGGGCTTGGCATCGCCGGAGTATTGGACCTTTTCGGGG
>Ga0105245_10005435_pt1 | contig 11192 bp, 11 predicted proteins | sample KBSM54metaG_FD_81523 | JGI IMG/M metagenome (GOLD analysis project Ga0105245, IMG submission 81523) | Miscanthus rhizosphere microbial communities from Kellogg Biological Station, Michigan, USA - KBS M5-4 metaG | ecosystem: Host-associated > Plants > Roots > Rhizosphere > Soil | place...
GCGGGATGTGTCGCGCGCCTGAACGCGCAGCAGATGCGGTGGCTCCTCGACTACGCCGCCCAGCAGGCGTCCGGCTTTTCGGCCTGGGAACGCGACACGGATCATATCGAGAAAGGGTTCGTGTTCGCCGGCATGCCGGCCCGCAACGGAGTCACCGCCGCTCTTGTCGTCAGCCTGAAATGGAGCGGCGTCGACGACGTGTTCTCAGGCGAAGACAACTTCTTCGAGGCGAACGCGCCGGCAGCCAACCCAGCGGTGCTCGTCGATCGTCTGGGCGAGCGGTACGAGGTGACGCGGACCGACATCAAGAAATGGACCGTGGGTTCCCCCATCCAGGCGCCGCTCGACGCCCTGGACAACCTGCTGCGCCGTCGTCCGATCGACCCCGATCAGGTGCAGCGGGTCGTCGTCCGCCTGGCGTCCAGCGCCGGCGCCGTCGTGAACAATCGTGAGATGCCGGACATCTGTCTTCAGCACATGGTCGCGGTCATGCTCCTCGACAAGACCGCGTCGTTCGCGGCTGCGCACGACAAGCCCCGGATGCAGGCTCCCGCGGTTCTCAAACAACGCGCGAAGGTCGAACTGGTCGCGGACGAGGAGCTCGAGCGTCTGATGCCGCAGCGGCAGGCGATCGTCGAGATCACGCTGAACGATGGCTCCCGGCTCACCGAGCGCGTCGAGGCCGTGCGTGGCACCGCGGCGAACCCGATGAGCCGCGACGAAGTCGTCCGCAAGTGCCGCGACCTGACCGCGCCCGTGCTGGGCGCCGCCGTCGCGGATCGGTTGATCCAGGCCGTGCTGACGCTCGAGCAGACCCCGGACATCCGCTCGCTCCGGCCGCTCCTCCAGAGCAAGTAGCCCAGACCTTCAGGTCGGCTGGTCCGGCAGGCCTGAAGGCCTGCACTACTTCCGACTTCCGACTGCCGACTGCCGACCGCCGACTGCCGACTGCCGACTGTCGACTGCCGACTGCCGACTGTCGACTGCCGACTGGTTACTGTGATACAAGTCGCTGGTTGTGAGTCCCACCGCCAAAACACTGGCCGTGATCTGCGCGCTGGCCGGGCTTGCGGCGATGGTTGCCGCCGCCTACGTGCACTATCACCTGATCTTCGATCCCCGCTACGCCTCGTTCTGCGACATCAACACGACGGTCAACTGCACGCAGGTGTACTTGAGCCGGTACGGCACCGTGAACGGTGTGCCGGTCGCGATTTACGGGGTGATCTTCTTTGCCGGCGTGCTCCTGCTGCTCCTGGCTGGTTCGGTTGGCCCGCAGGTCATGCGCGAAAACGTGCCGGGATACCTCTTCGCGCTCTCCACGGCCGGACTCGCCGTGGTGCTGTATCTCGGTTACATCTCCATTGTCGTGCTCAAGGCGTACTGCGTCTTGTGCCTGACCTCCGACGCCGCGGTGGTCGGGTTGTTCCTGGTGTCCGGCGCTGCCACTTCCTTTCCCATGACGACATTACCCCGACGAGCCGTCACCGATCTGCGAGCCTGGATTTCGAGCCCGATCGCCATTGTCGTCACCGTGCTGTTCTTCGGCGGCGCCGTGTCAGCCGTGGCGTTCTTCCCGCGTGAGAACGCGGCGCCCGCCGGCGTCGCGAGCCAGGCGTCGCCGTCCCAGGATCCGCGCTCCGAGTTCGAACGCTGGTACGCCGCACAGCCCCGCGTCCCGATCATCGTCCCCAGCGAGGGCGCGAAGGTGCTGATCGTCGACTTCAGCGACTTCCAGTGCCCGTACTGCCGGCAGGCGTTCGTGTCGCTCAAGCCGATCATCGCCAAGTACAACGCGCAGGCGCCGAACACGGTCCGGCTCGTGCTGAAGGACTACCCGCTCGAGTCTGAGTGCAACGCCAACGTGCAGGGCGGCGGCCCGCACCCGTCGGCCTGCGAGGCGGCGGTGGCAGTCCGGCTGGCCCGCGGGCACAACCGGGAAGACGCGATGGAGGAGTGGCTGTTCTCGAATCAGGAAGGCATGACGCCGGACACCGTGAAAAAGGCGGCGCGGGAAGTCGGCCAGGTCACCGATTTCGATGCGAAGTACACGTCGCTCCTCGACCTGGTGAAGAGCGACATCGCCTTCGGGAAGACGCTCGGCGTCCAGGCGACGCCGACGCTCTTCATCAACGGCGTGAAGATCGCCGGTGTCCTCGCCCCTCAGTATCTCGACCAGGCGATCGCCATCGAGCTAAAGAACGCGGCCAAATAGCCGATATACCGGGGTGAGGAATGGTCCGCCCGGCGGCGGACCCATGGGGCCAGGCCGCCCTCGAGACGATTGACACCCGCAATCGAAACCATCGAGCTGACCAAGGACTACGCCGTTGGCTTCTGGCGGAAGCGACCCCGGCGGGTCCTCGACCGCCTTTCGCTGACGGTTGAACCCGGCGAGGTGTTCGGCTTTCTCGGGCCGAACGGCGCGGGGAAGACCACCACGCTCAAGCTGCTGCTGCAGCTGGTGTTTCCAACGTCGGGCGAGGCCCGGATCCTCGGACGCCCTGCGGGCGACCTCGAGGCCAAGCGCCGATTCGGTTACCTGCCGGAGCAGCCTTACTTCTACGATCACCTGACGGCCGAAGAGCTGCTGACCTATTACGCGGGGTTGTTCGGCATCGGCGCCGCCGACCGCCGCCGGCGCGTGGGCTCGCTGCTCGATGAGGTGGGCATCGGCCGGGAGCGCCGCGACCCGCTGCGCAAGTTTTCCAAGGGCATGCTGCAGCGCGTGGGCATCGCCCAGGCCCTCATCAACGAGCCCGAGCTCGTCATCCTGGACGAGCCGATGTCCGGTCTCGACCCGCTCGGCCGCCGCGACGTCCGCGCGCTCATCCTGCGGCTGCGCGACCGCGGCTGCACGGTGTTCTTCAGCTCGCACGTGTTGAGCGACGCGGAAGCGCTCTGCAGCCGGGTCGCGATCCTCGCGAAGGGCCGCCTCGTCGCCAGCGGGCTGCTGAGCGAGATGCTGGCGTTCAGCGTCCACGGCTGGGAGCTTGTCGTCGCCGACCTGCACGACGACGCGATCGCGAAGTTGCGGGCACGGGTGCGAAGCGCCGTCGCCATCGGGGGCGGACGGTTTCAGCTGGAGCTGCCGCTCGAAACGCCGCCCGAACAGCTGCTGGCCGAAATCGTGTCGGCCGGCGGGCGCCTGGTGTCCCTCAACCCGATCCGGGAGACCCTCGAGGAGCTCTTCATCGAGCGCGTCAGCGGAGCCGCGGCGTCATGAGAACCCTCGGGTGGATCGCGATGAACGGCTTCCGCGAGTCGGTGCGCGACAAGGTGCTGTACAACCTCGTCGCGTTCGCGATTCTGCTGATGGGCACCTCGTATCTGCTGGGACAGCTGACGGCCGGCCAGGACTTGAAGATCATGAAGGACCTCGGCCTGTCGGCGATGGCCGTGTTCGGCCTGTTCATGGCCGTCTTCATCGGGATTGGCCTGGTCTCGAAGGAAGTCGAGCGGCGGAGCATCTACAACCTGATGGCCAAGCCAATCCGGCGCCATCAGATCGTGCTCGGCAAATACGCCGGCCTCGTGTTGACGCTCACCGTCAACGTCGTGATCATGACGGCGGCGCTGTACCTGGTGCTCGGCTATGTCGGCTGGGGCGAGAACGAGTTCGCGAAGGCCGCCCGCGAGGCGCCCGCGCTCGATCCCGCGCTGCTCAAGGCGGTCGTGCTGATTCTCGTGCAGCTGATGGTCGTCACGGCGATCGCGACGTTCTTCTCGACCTTCTCGACGCCGATTCTCTCCGCCGCCCTGACCTTCGGGTTCTACGTGGCCGGCTACTTCAGCGCGGACCTCCGCAACTTCGATCAGGTCGTCGATTCGAAGGTCGTGCAGTGGACGGCGCGCGCGCTGTACTACGTGCTGCCGAACCTCGCGCCGTTCGACGTGACCGCGCAAGTGGTCCACGGCCTGCCGGTGACCTTCGGCTACATGGCCGTCACGATCGGCTACGGGCTGGTCTACATCGCGATGCTGCTCATCGGCGGCGCGTTGATCTTCTCGCGGCGGGACTTCAAATGACGCGAAGCCTCCGGGCGCCGGTCGTGTCGGGGCTCGCCGCCGTGCTCGTGTTGTTTGCCGTCGCGGTCTGGCTGCAGACGCTGCGGGACGGACGCTTCTCGCTCGAGACGAGCGACGAGGAAACGCTCTACCTGTCGCAGCGGGCCACGGGGCGCGTCGTGTTCGCCCAGCGTTCGCTGGCCTCGGATCTCTACTGGATACGGGCGATTCAGTACTACGGTGGTCGGACCAAGGAAGCCAAGGACCGCTTCTCGGACGCGCTCGAACCGCCGCCGGCTCTCGCCGCGAAAGCGCCGGTCACCTTCGATCTCCTCTATCCGCTGCTCGACATCGCGACGACGCTCGATCCCCGGTTCAACATCGCGTACCGGTTCGGGGCGATCTTCCTGTCCGAAACCTATCCCCATGGGCCCGGGCGCCCGGATCAGGCCGTCGAGCTCCTCGAGAAGGGCCTGCGCGCGATGCCCGACAAGTGGCAGTACTACCAGGACATCGGCTTCGTGTATTACTGGAACGTCCACGACTACCGCCGTGCCGCCGAGGCCTTCAAGCGCGGCGCCGAGGTGCCGGGTGCGCCGTGGTGGGTACAGTCGCTCGCGGCGACCACGCTCGCCAAAGGTGGCGACCGCGGGGCCTCGCGTCTGCTGTGGAAGCAGATCTTCGAGACCGCCAACAACGACTTCGCGCGCAACGCCGCGCGCACGAAGCTGCAGCAGCTCGACGCGATCGAGATCATCGAGCGCCTGCAGCAGGCCGTCGACGCCGTTATCAGCCGGTCCGGCGGCCAGGTGACCAACTGGGGACCGCTGATCAGCGCCGGCACGATACCCGGCGTGCCGCTCGACCCGGCCGGCGTCCCGTACGAATTGTCGTCTTCCTCGCGCGTCGAACTGTCCTCGCGCTCGCCGCTCTTCCCGCTGCCGATCGAGCCGGGCGCGCGGAGCGGCACGTGAGCGAGGCCGCGCTCGCGCTCGAAGCCGCCTACGTCACGCTGCTCGGCCTGCTGCTCGGCAGCTTCATGAACGTCTGCATCTACCGCCTTCCGCGCGGGCTCTCGCCGGTGCGGCCGCGTTCGGGCTGCCCGAAGTGCGGCCACATGCTCGCGTGGTTCGAGAACGTGCCAATCGTCAGCTACCTCGTGCTGCGGGGCCGGTGCCGCAAGTGCCGCACGCCCATCTCCCCGATGTACCCGATCGTGGAAGGCATCACCGGCGCGGTGTTCCTCGCCGGCTACCTCTGGTACGGGCCCGAGATGCCCCTCCTCCTGGTCTCGCGGCTGACGTTCGCCTGGGCGCTCATCGCCCTCTTCATCATCGATTTCGAGCACCAGATCCTCCCCAACGTGATCACCCTCCCGGGCATCGTCGTGGGCATCCTGTTCAACCTGCTCGGCGCCGGGCCCGGCTGGGTGGACTCGATCATCGGCGCGGCCGCCGGGGCGGGAGGTCTCTACCTCATCGCGGAGATCTACTACCGCGTCCGCCACGAGGAAGGGCTCGGGATGGGCGACGTCAAGATGCTGGGCATGATCGGCGCGTTTCTCGGGTGGAAGCCGATGGTGCTGACGCTCGTGCTCTCGTCGTTTCTCGGGTCCATTGTCGGCGTGTTCGTCCTCGTTTCGCGGAAGGAATCCCTCAAATACGCGATGCCGTTCGGCACGTTCCTGGCGGTGGGGGCGTTTATCGCTGCCGTGGCCGGCGACGCCATCCTCGACTGGTATCTCGGATTCTTCTGAGGCCCCATGACGCCTGCCGGCCAGCTGTTCCTGGGCCTGACCGCTATCGTGACGGTGCTCGTCGCCGTCCTCACGTTCGCCGTGCTGAAGTTCTTCACGGCGGCGCGCGACACGCGGGTCCGGACGAGGGAGGGCGGCGTGGAGACCGCGCTCCTATCGGCGGCCCTGCAGGACGCGGTCACCAAGCTGAAGGCGCAGGAGCGCGCGATGGCTCTGCGCGCCGAGGCCTCCGAGCGCCTGAGCGACGAGATCATCGCGAACCTCACCGCCGGCCTGCTGATGGTCAACCGGTCCGGCGAGGTGCAGATCGTCAACCCTGTCGGCCGGCGCCTGCTCAATCTCAACGAAGGCCCGCACCGGGGCGTCCACTACCGCCAGCTGCTGGCGCACGCGGAGCCGCTGGCCGCCATCATCGATCAAGGCCTGAGCACCGGGCGCACGATGATCCGCCGCGCGGTCGAGCTGCCGGCAGCCGCGGCGCCCTCGCTGCACCTGGGCCTCAGCGTGTCGCCCCTCGGCGACGACTCGTCGGCACCACACGGCGTGATTTGCCTCTTCACAGACCTCTCCGCGGTTGTGGCGCTCGAAGAGCAGGTCCGGCTCAAGGACAGCCTGGCGCGGGTCGGCGAACTGACGGCCGGCATCGCGCACGAGTTCCGCAACGGGCTGGCCACCATCCACGGCTACAGCCGCCTGCTGAACCTCGACGCGCTGCCGGAGCAGTTCCGTCCCTACGTTGAAGGCATTCGCGCCGAGACCGAATCGATGCGCGAAGTGGTGACCAACTTCCTGAACTTCGCGAAACCGGATCAGCCGACGCTGTCGCCGGTCGATCTCGGCGCCATCGCCGAGCGCGCGGCCGACGACCTGCGCGCCGACGCGCGCGCGCTGGCCGGCGACATCCGCGTCGAAGGCGAGTTCGCCACCATCGAAGGCGATGACGTCCTGCTCCGGCAGGCGTTCAGCAACCTGCTCCGGAACGCCATCGAGGCCTGCGCGGCGGCGTCGACCGCGCCGGCCGTTTCGGTGGAAGCGCAGATCGATCGCGCGCAGGGCGTGTGCACGGTGTCGGTCCGCGACAACGGCCCGGGGTTTCCCGAACACATGCGCGATCGGGTGTTTCACCCGTTTTTCACGACCAAGGCCCAGGGCACGGGCCTGGGCCTGGCGCTCGTGCAGAAGATCGTCGTCACGCACAACGGGCGGGTGTCGGCCGCCAGCGATCCCGCCGGCGGCGGGCGCATCACCATCGTGCTTCCCGTCGCAGAGCAGACGTAGCGTCCGCCTTCAGGCGGACGAGCAGTTTCCGCCATCCTGCCCGCAGGCGATAGCGCAGTTCCTGCTGTCGTCCCGATCTCCGAAAAGGTCCTCATCGCGAAATCGTTCGTGTTTCGACACTCACGCGCCGGCGCGCGGGCTGGAGCGCGCGTTGCACCTCCTCTTCGGCATGAACACGAAGACCGAATCGTTCGAGAGCGAATGCGGCTTCTCGCTGATCGAAGTCGTGATCGCCGCGGGCCTGGTCGCCGGCGCGTTCGCCGCGCTCGCGCAGGTGTTCGCGATCTCAATTGCCACCAACGCGGCGGCGCGCGGTGGTTCGGCCGCGACCGTGCTGGCGGTTCAGAAGATGGAGCAGCTGCGCGCGTTGCCCTGGAGCGCACGGGCTCCGGGCGTGGACTACGTCGATCGGGCCGGCAACGTCCTAGGCGAGGGCGGTGCAAGCCCGCCCGGAGCGGTGTACACCCGTCGCTGGTCTGTCGAATTGTCGGGGGACGGAAACGAGATCGTGCTGAAGGTTGGTGCGACAGGCGGACGCAACGCCTCGAAGCTGGTCACCATCCGGACGAGGCAGGCGCCATGACGCCGGCATGGCAAAGTCAGTCGGGGTTCTCCCTGCTCGAGGCGCTCGTCGCCACCACCATTACCTTGGCCGTCACGGCCGGCGTGTTCGCGGTCGCCGGTTCCCTGCAGGGAATCGCCGATACGCAGCCGGAGTTCGCCGACCTGCAGCAGCGGCTGCGCGTCGGCGTGGATGTGCTCCGTCACGATCTTCTGATGGCCGGCGCCGGAGCGTACGCCGGTACCGGCAGTGGAAGCCTCGTGGGGCGGTTCGCGCCCGTTCTGCCGTTTCGCCGCGGCGCCTCGGCGGCGTACGACGATGGAGCGGGCGTCTTCAACGCGAACACCGTCACGATTGTCTATGTGCCCTCGACCGCGTCGCAGACGACGCTTCGATCGGCACTGACCGACTCGTCCCGGGCCGCTCTCGATCCGGGCCCGGGATGTCCCACAGGCGACGCGGCGTGCGGCTTCAGGCCCGGGGCCGCTGCGGCTGTCTACGACGGCACGGGGGCCTTCGACGTGTTCGCCGTAACAAGCGTGGACACGGCTGGCGCGCTCGGGCTTCAGCACATGCAGCGCGGAGGGGCGGTGAAGGCCTATGCGGCTGGTTCGAAGATCGTGGAGGTCGTCAGGCATTCCTACTTCCTGGACGCGGTCGGCAGGCAGCTGATGCGCTACGACGGCCTGGCGTCCGCGAACGTCGTGCTGGAGAACGTCGTGAGCCTCGACTTTGAATATTTCGGCGAGCCCGCGCCTCCGGCGTTCTCGCATCCAGCCGTTGATCGGTCGGTCACATACGGGCCCGCGCCACCAGTTCCGGACGTCAGCCAGGCGCCCTGGCCGCCAGGTGAGAACTGCGCGTGGCAAATGGCCGGCGGCGAGCAGGTGCCGCGCCTGGCTTCCCTCGGATCGTCAGCGGAGGGCCTCGTGCGGCTGACGGCGGCGCAGCTCACCGACGGTCCGTGGTGTCCCGACGCCGGCAGCGACAGCCGGTATGACGCCGACTTGCTTCGCATCCGCACGGTTCGCACGATCATTCGCCTGCAGACCGGCAACGCGTTGCTGCGTGCCTCGCTGGCGAGCGGGCGAGGCGCGCTGTTCGCGAACCCCGGCACGGCGACGAACGCGTCCCGTACGGTGCTGGATCAGTCCATCCGATTTGATGTCACCCCGCGCAACATGAATCTGGGCAGGTGAGTCATGGCGGTCCTGAAGAAAACGAGCGCTGGCGCCAGACGGCGATTGGGCGACGAGCGCGGGATGGCGCTGCTCGTTGCCCTGATGGCGATTCTCCTTGTGATGGCGCTCGGAACCGCGCTGGCACTCGGGGCGGGCGTGGAGTCGACGATCACGAGAAACTTTCTCAACAGCTCGGGAGCGCTCTACGCCGCCGACGCGGGGCTCGAGCGGGCTGTCGGCGATTTGAAAGCGATCACGGACTGGAACGCTGTGTTGTCCGGCGCGGCTTCGTCGGCGTTTGCGGACGGGGCGCCGGCCGGCCCGCGGGCCCTGTCGGATGGCCGGCTCATCAACCTGGCGGAGATCGTCAGCCTGGCGAACTGCCGGCAGCTGAATCCCTGCACGAGCGCCGCGATGGATGCATCGACGGCCGACCGTCCGTGGGGTTCGAACAACCCCCGCTGGCAGCTGTTCGCATGGGGACATCTGAGCGGCCTGCTGCCGCCCGACGACGTCGAGCCGCCGTTTTACGTCGTGGTGATGGTCGGCGACGATCCGTCCGAGAACGATGGAGATCCATTCGTGGATGGTGCGGCCCCCTGCCCGCCCGCGGAGACAGGCGCGTGCAATCCTGGAACCGACCGGCTCGCGGTCCGCGCCGAGGCGTTCGGGCCGTTCGGCGCTCACGCGATTCTCGAGCTGACGGTTGGAAGGCGAGGCGCCGGCGAACGGTCGCCGGATTACCCGGATTACAATATCGGCGGCGATCAGGCAGCCGTTCGCATCCTGTCCTGGCGCGAGCTGAGGTAGACCCTGGCAGACGATCTGAACGGTTGCGTCGTGTGCGCCAAGTGTGGCGCCCGCATCAGGGCGGATCGCGAATGGTGTCTGCGGTGCGAAGCGCCGCTGGTGCCCGCGCGTTCGCGTTCATCTGAGCTGCAGCTCCCGGCGTGGCTCAGGGCCCGCGGCGGCGGGACGCTGATCTTCGGCGCCGTCGGCGTGCTCGCTGTCCTGCTCGTGGGCTACACGATCTGGGATCGGTCCGCGTCGTCGAACGGCGATGCGGGGGCGAGGCCGGCGACTGCTCCCGCGGGCGGCGGTTCATCGACCGGAGCCGCGGCGCCTTCCGTCACGCTCTGGTCCGCCACGTCTCTCGACGCCAAAAAGAAAGGCGGCGCTGAACCCTCGGGTGCGGAGCTCGTTCGCTTCTCCCGCGCTGCGCAGCTCGGCCCTCGCAACTGGGCGTACCACTTCAACCTGGCCTACGCTCTCGGGCAGCGACAGAACTGGGACCGTGCGACCAGTGAATATCGAATCGCCGCCGGCCTGTACGCGACCGATGCGGCCACTCAGTGCAACCTCGCGACTGCGCTCCAGAAAAAGGGCGACGACGCCGCGGCGATTCCGGTGTTCGAGAAGGCTGTGCAACTGGCCCCTGCCGAACCGTCGTGCGATCTGGCGCTGGCCACAAGCCTCGAGAAGGAAGGCCGCGACGCTGACGCCCGGCGCGAGTATCAGCGGTATCTGGATCTGGCGCCGTCCGCGCCCGATGCCGACAGCGTGAAGTCCCATCTGGCGTCGCTCGGCGCCGGCCGTTCGTAAGGGGCAGGCCCTCATGTGAGGGGAAGTTCGAGCCGATACGATCTATCGCCATGCGTCCATTTTCACAGCGTTGTCTGGTCGTCGTTCTGGCCGTGTCGGGATGGGCAGGATTGTCCTATCCTGTTCACGCACAGGGACTTGGAGACATAGCTCGCCAGGAGGAAGTGCGGCGGAAGGACATCAAGGCCCCGGCCAAGGTCTACACCAACAAAGACCTCGGTTCGGTGCCGGAGTCCTCGAGCGGCACCCTGTCGGCCCCCGGTCCGGCCCCGGCGGCGCCCACCGAGACCGCCAAGGCGGACGACAGCAAGGACAAGGACACCAAGGACCCGAAGAAGGGCGAGGCCTACTGGAGCGGGCGCAAGAAGGACCTGCTGTCGAAGCTCGACACCGACCAGACGCTCGCCGACGCCCTGCAAAGCCGGCTCAACGCGCTCAACACGGACTTCATCAACCGCGACGATCCGGTCCAGCGCGCCGGCATCGACCGCGAGCGGCAGAAGACGGCGAGTGAGCTCGATCGCATGAAGAAGAGCGTCGCCGACACCAAGAGAGCCCTCAGCGATCTCGACGAAGAAGCGCGCAAGGCTGGCGTCCCAGCCGGCTGGTTGCGGTGAGCCCACGCCCGCGAGGGGCCGCTCCGCCGATTCTGCTGGTGGAGGACAAGGACTCGCTGCGGACGATGCTGCGCCTCGCACTCGAGGCGCAGGGGCACTCGGTCATCGAAGCGCGCGACCAGCCTGAAGCGGTGGCCGCCCTGGAAAGCACGCGTCCGGGCATCGTCCTTTCCGACCTCCGGCTCCCC
>Ga0105245_10005437_pt1 | contig 11189 bp, 8 predicted proteins | sample KBSM54metaG_FD_81523 | JGI IMG/M metagenome (GOLD analysis project Ga0105245, IMG submission 81523) | Miscanthus rhizosphere microbial communities from Kellogg Biological Station, Michigan, USA - KBS M5-4 metaG | ecosystem: Host-associated > Plants > Roots > Rhizosphere > Soil | place: Michigan...
ACGCCAGCGGCAAATGGGTCACCCCTGGGTTCATCGACATCCACACGCACTACGACGCCGAGGTGTTGGTGGCACCCGGCCTGACCGAATCCGTGCGCCACGGCGTCACCACGGTGCTCATCGGCAATTGCTCGCTCTCGACCGTCTACTCCACGCCGTTGGACGCGGCCGACCTCTTCAGCCGCGTCGAGGCACTTCCGCGCGCGCAGGTGCTGGCCGCACTCGAGGACGCGAAGACGTGGACCGACCCGTCGTCGTATCTGGCCAACCTGGAGTCCCGCCCACTCGGCCCGAACATCGCACCGATGCTCGGGCACTCCGACGTCCGCGCGCACGTGATGGGCCTCGGGCGGTCGACCGATGCCGAGGTCACCCCGACTCGCGGCGAACTCGCCCGCATGCACGCGATGCTGGCCGAAGCCCTCGACGCGGGCTACCTGGGCATGTCCACCATGACCAATCCGTGGGACAAGCTCGACGGTGATCGCTTCCGCTCGCGTCAGCTGCCGTCGTCGTACGCGCGCTGGCGGGAAAACTGGTCGTTCAACAAGATCCTGCGGGCGCGCGGTCGCGTACTGCAGAGCATCCCGAACCTGAACACCAAGGTGAACGTCGGCCTGTTCCTGGCCGGCTCCACGGGCATCGGTCGCAAGCCGTTGAAGACGTCCCTGCTGTCCGCCGCCGACCCGAAGTCCGACACCTGGCTGTGGCGAATCTTCGGTCCGCTGGCACGTGCGGTGAACGGCCCCGGCCGCGGCGCATTCCGCTGGCAGCACCTGCCCGTCGCGTTCGAGGTCTACTCCGACGGCATCGACCTGGTGATCTTCGAGGAGTTCGGTGCAGGCCGCGCCGCGCTTCATCTGCAAGACGAACTGACCCGCAACGAACTGCTCAGCGATCCGGCGTACCGCCGCGAGTTCCGCGTCGACTACGAGAAGAAGTTCGCTCCCCGCGTCTGGCATCGCGACTTCTACGACGCGCAGATCGTGGCCTGCCCCGACGCTTCGGTGGTCGGCAACACGATCGGCGCCGTGGCAGACGAGCGCGGCCTGCACGTGGTCGACGCCTTCCTGGACCTGGTCGTCGAGCACGGCAAGGCGCTGCGCTGGAAGACGACGATCACCAACGCCCGTCCGGAGATCCTGGAGAAGCTGGCCCAGCAGCCAGGCATTCAGATCGGCTTCTCCGACGCCGGCGCTCACCTGCGCAACATGGCGTTCTACAACTTCGGCATCCGCTTCCTGCGGCGGGTGCACGAGCGCGCCGAGGCGGGCGCGCCGTTCCTGCCGCTGGAGCGGGCGGTACACATGCTCACTGCTGACCTGGGCGAGTTCTTCGGCATCGATGCGGGACGCCTCCGCCTCGGCGACCGCGCCGACCTCGTCGTCATCGACCCGGCGGGCCTCGACAGCAGCACGGACGAGTACCACGAGGAGCCACTGGCCGAATTCGGGGGGCTGCGGCGGATGGTCAACCGCAACGATGCCGCGGTGACCGCGACCGTCATCGGCGGGCGCACCGTCTACCGCGACGGCGAGTTCGTTGCCGGCTATGGGCGCGACTGGCGGGCCGGGCGGGTGCTGCGAGCGGGCGAGGTCGTCGGTAGCGTCGATCCGCGGCTGACCACCACTGCAACACCGGTGGCGTGAACGCACCCACTCGCGCACCTCGGCGAACCCAGGCCGAGCGTCGCGAGCAGACGATCGGTCGGGTGATCGAGGCGACCATCTCTGCGCTGTGCGAGCTCGGCTACACACGGACGTCGGTCACCGAGATCGGAGCCCGGGCGGGCGTGTCACAGGGTGGCATCTTCCGCCACTTCGATACCCGGTTGGACATCGTGGTCGCCGCTGCCGCAGAGGTGGCGCGCCGTCAGCTGTCGAGTTTCGGCGGACGGGTGATCGCGACGGACGGTTCCCTGCGCGCGATCCTCGAACTCACCCGCGCCGCCGCGCGTGCGCCGATCAACGCGGCATGGCACGAACTGCTCTCGGCCGCACGCACCGACGCGGATCTCCGGGCTCGCCTCGATCCGATGATCACGAACTACTACGCGGAGATCATTGACCTGGCCCGTGCGCAGCCCGCCCTGGCCGGCGTACCGAGCAACCTGCTGGAGCCGTTGGTGCTGATGGTCATCCACGCGTTCGACGGCGAGGCGCTCGCGACAGTCGTGCATCCGGCGCCCCAGCTGGACGCCGTCACCCTAGACCTCATGGCCACGATGCTGGACGGGCTCTCGCGCTCCACCGAGTGATGGTGGAGCGTCGTCGAGAGCGTGGATGGGCCTGGCCCCCGAGCGAGGTACGAGCGAGGGTGGTTGCGTTCGACGACGCTCCACCCTCGCTCGTACCGACCTACGCCTGACCGGAGAGCTTCGCGAGCTCTTCCTCCACCATCCGCTCGTGCTCCTCCTCGGCTTCCTTCGCCTTCTTCGGGCTCCAGAAACCGGTGAGCAGCCAGATCAGCGGGATGAAGACGACCTCGCCGCCGACCGCGATCCAGAAGTAGTGCTGCCACTGCTTCGGTGAATCGGCAGCCGCCTTCTGCGCGCTCTTCAGGATCCCGAGGTCGGACGCTGGGATCTTGGCCAAAGCCTCGAGCTGCGCCTTCCCCGCGGCCACCTTCGCACCGCTGGCCGAGAGCACCGCAAGCTGAGCCGGCGGGATCTTCGACGCTGCGGTCAGCGCGGTCTGCGCCGCCGTGACCTGTCGCCCACTCGTCTGCAGCAGTAGCAGTTGCGGGATCGGGATCGTCTTCAGCTCGGTCAGGCGAGCGATCGCGTCCGCCTGCGTGACACCGAGCTTCGAGACGATCTCGCCGACGGCCGTCTGCAGCGCCGTGGTGTCGCTCGGGTTGGTCAGCAGCGTGGTGATCGTCTGCGTATCGATCACTGCGGCAGCTGCGAGAGCTGGCCCGTGCTGAGCGTTGAGCGTGGCGATCGTCGTCGTGTCAGCCAGTGACACGCCGGAGATCTCGCTGATCGCCTTGATCCCCGCGTTCTGGTCGGTCGGGTTCTGCTGCAACGCGGTGAGCGTTCCGGGGTCCACCTTGCCCAGCGCGGCAAGCGCGGCGGGCTGGGTGGCGCTCAGCGTCGCCACGGTGGTGACGTCAGCTTGCGAGACGCCGGTGACCTCACTGATGGCCTTGATGCCCGCGATCTGGTCGGTCGGGTTCTTCGCCAGCGCTGCCTGCGTGGTTGGGTCGACCTTGGCTGCGGTGGCCAGTTCCGTCGAGTACTTGGCTGCCAGACCCTGGGCGACCGGGCCCTTCTCGACGAGGGTCGAGACGGTGTTGATCACGTGCGGCACGATGAAGACGGACACCGCGATGACGATGCGGATGACGAGACCCCACACAGCAAGGCCGGTGGCCGTGAGTGCCGGGTTCCGCTTCTCTACGGTCTCGGTGAAGCTGGCCATCCACGGCGCGTAGGCGACGCCCAGGAAGACCGCCAAGATGCTGAGCAGCACCGCGAACGTGGTGAAGCTCGTGTGCGGGTGCGTGGCGCGGGTCGCGAAGATGATCGTCATCACGATCGCGCCGACGGCGCCGACGACCATGAACGGCTTGCGAACACGCACCTTGTCGGACAGGTAGCCGATCAACAGCAGTGCACCGGCGTCGAAGCCCCAGATCCAGTTGCCGAGGCTGTTCGCCGTGGGCTGGCTGAAGCCGAAGAGTGTCTGGAAGTAGACGGGGAAGAACCCGACGGCGACGTAGTAGATGATCAGGAAGACGCTGATCGCGAACGCCGACAGGATGATGTCGGGCTTGAGCATCTGGCGGAACGGGTGCTTGAGCGAAGCCTCGACGTCGATGCCCGCGGCACGCGCCTCGATCAGCGCGCGGTCGCGAGCGCTGACCATGAGCTGATCGCGCATGCCGGGTGAGAGCTCGCGCAGGAAGATCAGCGAGAGCACGGCGACGACCAAGCCGATGACGCCGGAGACGACGTACTGGTTGTGCCACGGCGTGCTCGTGGACGTACTGCTGATCTGGATGCTGACGACCAGCGAACCGAGCACGGGCCCGAGCGTCCAGAAGCCCATCGCGGATGCGCGGCCGAGCTGCGGGCTGAAGTCGCGGATCAGCGCCGGCGTGGCGACGAGGATGACACCCTCAACGAGCCCGATCGCGGCGAACACGATCGCGAAACCGACCTTGCTGTGCGCCAGGGGGATTCCGAACATGCACAGCAACGAGACGATGAACAAGCCGGACGTGATGATGTTGACCCGGCCGTACTTGTCAGCGATGCCAGAGACGAACGACGCGACCGCGCCGAGGATGTAACCGACGACTGCGATGTTCACGTAGTACGTGAACGACATGTGGTAGTCGGTCAGGATGCCGTTCTTGCCGCCGGTTCCCGCGGCAACCGCACCAGCCAAGTAGAACTGGTAGTAGAGGACGATCGTGGCCAGAACCACGATGCCCAGACACATGTACCGAGTAGATCCACTCGGATACGTATCAAGTTCAGTGCGTCGTTTGCGGCCTGATGCCCTCGACGCGGGCGCAGTGGCAACCACGGGTGTCCCCCAACCTCCGTTTGGCGCGGCGGTGTGCCGCGGCTCACACCCTAACAGAGATTTGACGCTCAACTAACGAGGTCTGAATTGCCTTGCGTAACCGGATGAAACGGGCATCACCGCTGCGCGGATGAGCATGCAAAAACAAGCCGGGCCGCGACCAAGAACTGGTCGCGGCCCGGCGTGGCTCGTCTTGCGAAGTGCAGACGACTAGAGATTCGCGATGTCGGCCTGCTTGGCGCGCACGGCCTCGGCCGCCTCCTTGAGGCCGGCCAGCTCGGTGTCGGTCAGGTCGCGCTCGACGACCTTCTTCACACCCTCACGGCCGATCTCGGCTTCCACGCCCAGGTAGACGCCGCTGATCCCGTACTCGCCGTCCACCCAGGCACACACCGGGATGACCTCGCCCGAGTCGGTGATGACGGCCTTGGCCATCCGCGCCGCGGCAGCTGACGGCGCGTAGTACGCAGAACCGGTCTTCAGCAGGGCCACGACCTCAGCACCACCGTTGCGGGTACGGGTCACGAGTTCCTCGATCGTCGCCGCATCCATCACGTCTGCGAGGGGCTTGCCGTCGACGAAGCACGCCGACGGGACGGGCACCATCGTGTCGCCGTGCGAGCCGAGGGTCAGCGTCTGCACCGAACCGACCGGCACGCCGAGCGTCGTCGCGACGTTGTTCGTGAACCGAGCCGTGTCCAGGACGCCGGCCTGCCCGAACACGCGGTTCTTCGGGAACTGCGACGCCAGCTGAGCGAGCGCGGTCATCTCGTCGAGCGGGTTCGAGACGATGATGATCACGGCGTTCGGCGAGTGCTCGGCGATCTTCTCGGCGACGCCGCGAACGATGCCCGCGTTGACCTCAAGCAGGTCCATCCGGCTCATGCCGGGCTTGCGTGGCAGGCCTGCGGTGATCACCACGACGTCGGAGTTCGCCGTGGCCTCGTAGCCGCCGCCGTCCGGGGTCGTGGTGGCGCCGACGACGGTCGTCTCGAAGCCTTCGATCGGGCGGGACTGGTTCAGGTCGAGGGCCAGACCCTCGGGCTTGCCCTCGACGATGTCAGTGAGGACGACCGTCTCGAAGACGTCGTACTCGGCCAAGCGCTGGGCAGTGGTGGATCCGTAGAAGCCGGCACCGACAACGGTGACCTTGCCGCGACGGGACATGGGACGTCTCCTCTGGTTATCTACTACGTTCTGCCCCGCAGGCTAGTGGGCAGGGTCCGGCCTAGTGCAGCCGGATGGCCACACTGAGAATGACGCCACCCAGGACGGCCAGGCTGACCGTGTCCAGGGTGCGACTGCGGATCTTGAGCAGGCCGACCCGGGGCGCAGGCAGGGTGGCCCGGAAGATCGCGCCGAGGAAGAGTCCGGCCGAAAGGACCGCCGCCCCGCGCCGCCAGTGACCGTGAAAGAAGAGCAGGTAGACGACGGACAAGCCGACGAGGCCGACGACCGAGAGGAACGGCCATTCGGCGCGCAGCCACCGTCGGATGCGTTCCACGATCTCAGCCGGAGGCTGCCCGTTCGGCGGCCTCGACGACATTGGACAGCAGCATCGCCCGAGTCATCGGGCCGACCCCGCCCGGGTTGGGCGAGAGGAAGCCGGCCACCTCGTCCGCGCCCGGAGCAACGTCTCCGGCGATCTTGCCGTCGACCCGGCTGACTCCGGCGTCCAACACCGCGGCGCCCGGCTTGATCATGTCGGGGGTGACGAGACCGGCCGAACCGGCGGCGGCGACCACAATGTCGGCCTGGCGCACGATCGCCGCGAGGTCGCGGGTGCCGGTGTGGCACATCGTCACGGTGGCGTTCTCCGAGCGACGGGTCAGCATCAGGCCCAACGGTCGGCCAACGGTGATCCCGCGCCCGATCACCACCGCGTGGGCACCCGCGATCGGCACGTCGTAGCGGCGGAGCAGTTCGATGATCCCGGTCGGCGTGCACGGCAGCGGTGCCGGCTTGCCGAGCACCAGCCAGCCCAAGTTCGTCGGGTGTAGCCCATCGACGTCCTTGGTCGGGTCGACGCGCATCAGGATGTCGTTCTCGGCGTCGTTGCCCAGGCCGGTCGGGATCTGGACGAGGAACGCTGTGCAGGCCGCGTCGGCATTCAACTCGTCGACGACCGCTTCGACCTCCGCCTGGGACGTGCCGGCGGGAAGGTCGCGGCGGATGCTCGCAATGCCGATCTCGGCGCAGTCCTTGTGCTTGGCGTTGACGTACCAGTGGCTGGCGGGGTCGTCACCGACCAAGACCGTGCCCAGCCCGGGAACGATGCCCCGGGCGGCCAGGGCAGCCACCCGTTCCTTGAGCTCTACCTTGATTGCAGCGAGGGTGGCGGTGCCGTCCAGGCGGGTAGCTGTCACGCCGCGATCTTGCCAGACGCGCCTCGCCGACCATTGTGCATCCGCGCGTCAGTGGGCGAAGTGACGCGTTCCGGTGAAGTACATGGTCACGCCGGCCCGCTCTGCCGCGGTGATGGCCTCCTCGTCGCGGATCGAGCCACCCGGCTGCACGACGGCCCGAACCCCGGCGGCCAGCAGCACTTCGAGACCGTCTGCGAACGGGAAGAAGGCATCCGAGGCAGCCACTGATCCTGCTGCCCGGTCCCCGGCGCGCGACACCGCGAGCCGGCACGAGTCGACCCGGTTGACCTGCCCCATGCCGATCCCGACCGTCGCACCGGCGTTGGCGAGCAGGATCGCGTTGGACTTCACGGCCCGCAGCGCGCGCCAGCCAAAGACCAGATCAGCGAGGGTCGCCTCGTCGGCGGCATTGCCGGCGGCAAGGGTCCAGTTGGCCGGGTCGTCGCCCGGTGCATCGATGCGGTCAGCCGTCTGCAGCAGCACGCCACCGGAGATCGGGCGCGTCTCGACGGCGGCGTCCTTCGAACGCGGGGCGGCGACCAGCACGCGCAGGTCCGTCTTCTTCGCCCAACGCTCGAGGACTCCTTCCTCGTAGCCTGGCGCGATCACGACCTCGGTGAAGATCGGCCCGAGCCGATCGGCCATCTCCATCGTGTCCGGACGGTTGGTGGCGACCACACCGCCGTAGGCGCTGACCGGATCGCATTCATGGGCCAGCCGGTGCGCCTCGGCGATGTCGTGGCCAATGGCGATGCCGCAGGGGTTGGCGTGCTTGATGATCGCTACGCACGGTTCGTCGAAGTCGTAGGCGGCGCGATAGGCGGCGTCGCCGTCGACGTAGTTGTTGTAGCTCATCTCCTTGCCGGATAGCTGTTCGGCCTGCGCGAGCCCCGCACCGCCGTGGCTCACGTAGAGGGCCGCCCGCTGGTGCGGGTTCTCGCCGTAGCGCAGCACCGCGGCGCGTTCCCAGGACGCGGCGATCCACCCGGGGAACCCACTGGACGCCCCGTCGACCTCGTCGTCCGGGGAGACGACGCTGCCCAACCACGACGCAACCGCGATGTCGTAGGCAGCCGTGTGGCGGAAGGCTGCCAGGGCCAGGCGTTGCCGCGTGGCGAGGTCGAAACCGCCGCCCTGCACGGCGGCGATGACGTCGGGGTAGAACGCCGGGTCGACGACGACGGCCATCGAGCCGTGGTTCTTCGCGCTCGCCCGCACCATCGCCGGGCCACCGATGTCGATCTGCTCAACGACCTCGGGTGCGGACGCCCCGCTGGCCACCGTCTCCCGGAACGGGTACAGGTTGGCAATCAGCAGCTGGAACGGTGCGATACCGAGATCGTCGATCGTGGCGACGTGCTCGGAGTCGAACTGATCGGCGAGCAGCCCGGCGTGGACGTGTGGGTGCAACGTCTTCACCCGGCCGCCGAGGATCTCGGGGAAGCCGGTGACCTCGTCGACGGCGGTGACCGGAATACCCAGGTCCCGGATGCGTGCGGCGGTCGAACCGGTCGAGACGATCTCGACGCCGGCACTGTGCAGGCCGGCGGCGAGTTCGTCCAGGCCCGTCTTGTCGTAGACGCTGATCAGAGCGCGGCGGACGGCGAGCTGGGTCACTGTGACTCCATGGATTCTGTGGGGATCGTGCAGAGCTGGCGGATCGCGTGGACGTAGAGCGGTTTCTCGGCGGCTTGGATCCGAACGCGGAGGCTGTCCTCGTCGTCGCCGGCCAATACGGGCACCGGTTGCTGCGCGATGATCGGGCCGGTGTCGACGCCCTCATCGACCCAGTGAACGGTCACCCCCGTCTCGGAGACGCCAGCGGCGAGGGCGTCACGGATGGCGTGCGCCCCGGGGAAGGCAGGCAGCAGCGCGGGGTGCGTGTTCACGATGCGGAACCGGCCGACCACCTCAGGTGCGAGCACTCGCATGAACCCCGCCAGAACGACGAGGTCGGGCTCGAAGCCGGCGATCGTGTCGGCGAGAGCGGCGTTCCACGCGGGACGATCGGGGTAGTCGGCGAGTGCGTGGCCGAAGGTGGGCACGCCCGCGGTGCGGGCCCGCTCCATTGCCTGGCAGGACGGTACGTCGGTACCTGCTGCCACGACGAGTCGGCCGAGCTCGGGGTCGTCGAGAATGGCTTGCAGGGTGCTGCCCGAGCCGGAGGCGAGAGCCACCAGCCGAGGTCCGCGATCCGCCACGAGGCAACCCTATCGGGGCGCCTCAGCCGGCCAGCTGGTCGTCCTCGGTGTTCTCTTCGGTTGCGCCGTCCACGACCTCGAGACGAGTCGTTGGCGCCGGCGCGGCGACCAGGACAGGCTCGTCGAAGACCCGGCCGGTGTGACGGCTGCCCCCACCGAAGCGGTGGATCAACGCGACCGCCCCGAGTGTGGCCACCGAGACCAGCGCGATCTCACCACCGACGGCGAGACCGAGCTGCCACGGCGAGGGGCCGACCGCTCGCAGACGTCCGGAGCCGATCGACCCACCGGCCTGCCAGCCCAGAATCATCATCACGAACACCACCACCAGGGCTGCCGCCACAGCAGTACGGACGGCCCCCGCGAAGGAGCCGGCGCCGTGGGCGACCCGCGCACAGGCGAGCCCCGCCCCGACCACGGTCAGCGCAGCCACCACCCAGACGAGGGGCGAGGCGCCGTGTCCGCTGGGTACCGCGCCGAGCAGCGGGAACGCCGGAAGCGTGCCATGCGCAGTAGCGGTGAGGCTCACGCTGGTACCGGAACCGAGGGCGAACCCAGGGCCGGACAGATACGAGATCGTGTAGACGATCGCGTTTGGGGCAGCGAGAACCCCGAGCAGCAGGATCGGGACGCCACCCCATCCGCCACCGACGTGGCGCGAGATCGTCTCGACCTGGGTGTGGTGCAAGGCGACCGACCCGACCAACACAGCGCTCGACCCGATGACGTAGCAGAGCAACCCCGCGATAGCGGCGCGCATGGCGAGCCTCGCCTCATCGGGGACGCGGGCCAGAAGGTGTTCGGCCAGGGGTGCCGAGCGGACGAGTGCGATCGTGCCGCTGCACGCGAACAGTAGGAGTGCGGCGAAGCCTGCGCTGAGGATCGGCGCATCGCTCGTGCCCAGGCTGGCGAAAGGCACGATGACCACGACGGTGACCGCGAAGCTGATCGCCTGTGCGCACCCGGCGATGATGAGACGGGCTGGATCGACCTCGTCGATCTGGGCTGCGGCGTCGGCGAGACCCGACCCGGCCCGCCAGGCCGTGATCGCCACGATCAGCAACATCCCCAGGGGCAGCCAGTGCCCGGCGACGCCATCGACGGTCACGCCGCCGTGGACCGCGGCGATGAAGGTCAGCAGTCCGGCGTGGATCGCCGAGTGGGTGCGGCCCGTCGCGTTTCCGGAGGCGGGCAGCCACAGGGCGGCGACGGCCACGATCGCGATAGTGGCGCAGACGATCGCCGCGCCGACGCCTGTCCACACGGCGGCGAGCCAGAGGGAACGGCCAGCAGCCTCGGGCACCACACTGCGGCGGGCGCTCGCTTCGACTTCGGTGCTGGCATCACGTGGCACAGACCCAGCCTCGCAAAGCGGGGCCGCGATCTCGGTGTGCCGCGCCGACGTTCAGGGCGATGCTCCGGTCTGGCCGATGCCTTCCTGTGGCCGCTGTCCGGACTACCCAGAACATGGCGAAGGGCCGGGACGATGAACGTCCCGGCCCTTCGTGGGGGTCCTACTGCTCAGCCAACCTTCGGCAGCTTGTTCAGTGCACCCGGCATCGCAGTGTTGGTGCGCTGGGCGCGCATCAGCGAGAGCACAAGCCCGGCGATGATCACGATCAGGCTGATCCAGTACCCGAAACCGTGGCCCTCGTCGACCGCGGAGTCGTAGCCGGGGCCACCACCGAGGTAGTCCGGAACGACGAACAGCGCGAGGATCACGCTCAACGTTCCGACCGCGTAGGCGATCAGGCCGATGAGACGGTTCGGGAACGGCAGCTTGACGTGCGGCATGAAGATCGCCAGCGCAACGGCGGCCGAGCCGACGAGTGCGCAGAGCATGGCGAACCAGCCGAAGAACCCGGTCCAGGCACTGTTGTCGACCGAGTACTTATCGAATGAGCCCTTGCCGGTGTACGTGTAGTAGCTCACGAAGCTGAAGATGAACGCGAGGACGCCCGCGCCGAGAATTCCCCAGTCCAGATTGTCGACGGACTTGGGATCAAAACCGCCCGCGCCGGACGGTCCCTGCCCCGGCGGAGGGCCCCACTCACCCGGCGGCGGACCAGCTGGCGGCCCGGGCGGCG